>Ga0265298_10000608_pt1 | contig 53006 bp, 37 predicted proteins | sample AusTroGonzalo_MG_3_FD_193486 | JGI IMG/M metagenome (GOLD analysis project Ga0265298, IMG submission 193486) | Bovine rumen microbial communities from tropical cattle in Woodstock, Queensland, Australia - Gonzalo_01 | ecosystem: Host-associated > Mammals > Digestive system > Stomach > Rumen ... | reverse complement strand
GCGCCCTCGGCATCCTGCTGGCCTTCGTCGCGCTGGTCTGCTTCTCGCTCTCCAGCAAGTCCGACGAAGCCACCCAGGACAACCTCTGGATCCTGCTCGCCTCCCTGGTGTTCATCTGCTGGGGTACGCAGGCCTTCGTGATGAAGCTGGCCAACAACCACACGCCCGACGCTGAGAGCGTCTTCGTGTACATGGCCATCTCCGCCGTGCTGCTGATCCCGGTCGCCCTGATGATGACCGACTTCTCGCAGCCGATCAACCATTCTTTCAACGGACCGTACCTGACCTTCGGCATCCAGATCCTCAACGCCATCGGCGCCTTCGCCCTCGTCTACGCCAACCGCTACGGCAAGGCGATGATCGTGGCCCCGCTCGCCGACGCCTGCGCGCCGGTCATCACCACGGCCATCTCGCTGGTGCTCTACGCCCACATCCCGAGCATCCCGCAGATCCTCGGCATCGTCGCGGCCATCAGCTGCGTGCTCATCTTCAGCAGGGAATAATACCCATAGAATAATATATAAAGAAGAAGGCGACAGGCAGTGATGCCCGTCGCCTTCATTCATAAGGGACCCTCCCCTAGCGGAAGGAGACCCAGTCGATCTCGATGGCGCCGGAGGCCAGCTCCACGGTGATGTCCTGCTTGCCGGCGGCCTTGACCTTGGCCGGGACCGACACTTCGGTCCAGTCGGCGCAGGCCGGAACCTTGACGGTCATCGCCTTGCCCTGGCCGACGGTGACGTTCAGCACGGCACCGGCCTCACTGCGTGCACGCAGCACAAGCTTCTTGGAAGCAGCCGCGAAGTCCACGTCGTTGAAGCGCACGCGGTCGTACTGCTGGGTGAAGACGGTCTTCCAGCCGGCGAAGTAGTTGAACTCGTCGAGGTAGTCGATCTTGGCGCCCACGCACTCGCTGTAACGGTCGATGTTGAGCTCGTCGGAGGACTTGAAGTAGCCCACGCCGCGCCAGGTCGGGACGACCGGGACGATGGTACCGTCCTCACGGAAGGACACCTTGTCCACGCGCACGGAGCGGTTCTTGTCGAACTCCGGGCTGAAATCGTTGTGGTGATAGAAGAGGTACCACTCGCCGTTGAACTCCACGAAGGAATGGTGGTTGGTCCAGCAGCCGGTCGGGGACTCCTCCATGAACACGCCCTTCCACACATAGGGGCCGAGCGGGTTGTCGGACATCGCGTAGCAGAGCGTCTCGGTGCCGCCGTCCAGGCGCACCCACGGGTAGGTCAGGTAGTACTTGCCGTTGCGCTTGAACAGGAACGGGCCCTCGGTCTGGCCCTTCGGGAAGGTCTCGTCCAGGCGGACGGCCGGGCCTTCGATCTCCGTCATGTTGTCCGCGAGCTTGCCGCCGCGCAGACCCATGCCGGACCAGATCAGATAGACCGTGCCGTCGTCATCCTTGAAGGAGCAGGGGTCGATGCCGCCGGTGCCCTTGACCGTATTCTCCTCGATCTTGAAGGGGCCCGCGGGATCGTCGGCCACCGCCACGCCGATGCCGAAGCCGAAGCCACGGCCGCGCTGCGGCGCGTTCGGGAAGTAGAAGTAGTACTTGCCGTCCTTCTCCACGCAGTCGGGCGCCCACATCGAGTAGGCCGTCGGGTTGCCCCAGGGGACGTCCTTCTGGTCCACGATGTTGCCGTGGTCGGTCCAGTGGGTCAGGTCGTCGGTGGAATAGACGTGGTAGTCGGACATGCAGAACCAGGGCTGCTCACCCTGATACTTCACGGTCGGGATGTCGTGCGAAGGATAGAGGTAGATGCGTCCGTTGAAGACGTGGGCCGACGGGTCGGCGGAGAAGGCGTCGGTGATCACCGGGTTGGTGCCGGTCACGAAGCTGCCGCCCTTCTCGGTGCGGACCTTGTCGAGGAAGTTGGTCATCGAACGGAGGGTGTACTCCGTGTACATATTGAAGCCGTGGCCGCCGCCGTCCACCATATAGAGTTCGGTGCGGATGCCGGCCTTGTCCAGGAGCTCATAGAAGTGCGGGGCCTGGCAGGACGGGACCACGTTGTCGGCCGTGCCGTGGAAGATGACCACGGGCGGGTCGGTCGGGTCGATGTAGTTGGTGGCGTTCAGCGCCTTGAAGCGTTCCTCGTTGCCCGCGAAGGCGAAGCCCATCACGGCCTCCTCGGGGGCGTGGTTCCACATATCGGTGGTGCCGCCGCAGCTCATATAATTGAGGTCGACGGGACCGGACCAGTCGCAGGCGGCGTTGACGCGGCTGCTGAAGCCCAGGTTGCCGCCCACTTCGCCTTCCAGCTCAGGGACGTTGCCGGTCGTAGCGGCCAGCGAAGCGAGGTGGCCGCCGGAGGAGAAGCCGGACGTGGCCACGAAGGAGGTATCGAAGCGGTACTGCGCGGCATTGGCGCGCACCCAGCGCACGACGCCCTTGATGTCCTGGATCTGGGCCGGGAACTTGGCGTCCTGCGAGGAACGGTGGTTCGGGGTCACGACGGCGTAGCCGGCGTCGAGCAGGGCGTTGACGATGGTGCCGAGGTCGGCCATGCCCTTGGAATTGTTGGAATACCAGGCGCTGCCATAGATGTGGACCACGACGGGATAGGAGGCTTTCTGCATCCGCGGGAGATAGACGTCCAGCTTGTGGTACACCTGGTCGTCACCCGCATAGTCGATGTCCACGAACTTCTCGGAGCAGTGGACGTCGATCTTGGGCATCTGGAAGCCGCCGAATCCGCCGGCGGGTTGCGCCTGGAGGGTGACAGCGCCCGCCAGGCCAGCGATAAACATTAAGACTTTTCTCATTGGGGTTGGTTATAGTTATTTAAAGAATTTCTGCAAGGTTTCCGCGAGATACGTGCGGGCGTTCATCCAGGTATGGCCGCCGTCCGTGAACATCTTCTCGTAGGCGATGCCGCGGGCGTCGAAATAGGCCTGATGGTCCAGCACGTTCTGGTACAGGAAGTCGGAGGTGCCCACGCCGAACCACATCAGCCTGAGCTGCGCGACGGTCTTGTCCACCTGCGGGAAATAGGCGTCCATCACCTCGGGCGTGAGGTAGGCGCTGTAGGAAGCCAGCCAGCCGAACAGCTCGGGGTGGCTGTAGGCCGCGAAGAGCGACTGGCCGCCGCCGCGGGAGAAGCCCGCGATGGCGCGGCTCTCGCGCTTGTTCAGCGTCCGGAAGTTGCGCTCCACGAACGGCATCACGCATTCGGTCAGCTCGCGGTTGAAGTCGGAGTACATCCCGGCCGCCTCCATCGAGGTGGGGGCCGGCGTACCGTTCATCATATAGCCGTACGGCAGGACGACGATCATCTCCTTCGCCTTGCCCTGGGCGATGAGGTTGTCGAGGATGACGTTGACCTTGCCGACCTTGAACCAGGTCTCCTCGGTGTCGGTGGTGCCGCTCACCAGGTAGAAGACCGGATATTTCTTATTGCCCTTCTCATATCCCGGCGGGGTGTAGACCACCAGCGGGCGGTCCATCTTCAGGACGGAGGACTTGTAGGTCAGATACTGCACGCGGCCGTGCGGGACGTCGTTGAGCGTGTAGAGCGCATCCTTGTCCGGCATTTCCAGCAGGCTGGCCTTGAACTGCTCGTTCGGGAAGATGTCCGTGTTGTTGGGATCCTGCACGCGCACGCCGTCCACCACGAAGTTGTAGGGGTAGATGTCGGCCTTGGGGGGCCGGACGGTGGCGCTCCAGACGCCCTCCGCGTTGCGGACCATCGGGACGTCCTGCTCCTGGAACTGGCCGGAGAGCAGCACGGAAGAAGCCCGCGGATCCTGGTAGTTGAAGGTCACGCGGCCGTCGGGGTGCACGATGTGCGACTCAAGCGAGGAGTTCCACATCCGCGGGCCCTCGGGGGCCGGATAGCCGAGCAGCTGGAGCATCGTGGCGGCGTAGCGGCGGCCGAGCTCGCGGTAGCCCGCCGCGTTGAAGTGCAGCAGGTCGAAGTTGACGGAGCAGCCGCTCGAACTGATCACGTGGGCCTGCGGGATGGTCTGCGGCACGGCGTCGATGATGGGATTCATCGCGGCGCAGATGCCGCCGCGGTCGCTGTTGACCACCTCGCCCACCAGCAGGGGCACGACCTCGCCGCGCAGGTCGAGATCGTTGAGGATGTTGTCATAGACGCGCTTGAGCTGCATCGGCCAGTCGGTCTGGCCGGTATTGGACTCGCCCTGATGCACCAGGATGCCCTTGATCACGCCTTCCTTCTGCGCCTTCTTCGCCAGGGAGATCAGGCGGCCGTAGGGATCGTTGTCATAGGCGGCGAGCATCCCCTTCATCCATTCGGGGGCGCGGTTCCTGACATAATTGTCGATGCTGTCCGGCAGGAAGGTCTCGATGTGGCAGCCGCCGATGGCGACGTGGATGACGCCCACCTTGACGTTCTCCGGCAGGTTCTCCACCAGCGTGCGGCCGAAATAGTCGGCCGGCGTGAGGCCGGTGCCGGGGCGGCAGAGGGGCGGGACGGCGGTGTACCATTCGCCCTGCTTGCGCCCCATCTCGGGGAAATCGACGGCCGCCATCAGCTTGAAGCGGTCGCTCACCCCCTCGAGGTCCTGCTGCTCGATGCGGGCGTTGCCTTCCATGTTGGACTGCCCGAAGCAGAGGTAGATGTGGAAATCGGGATCCTGCGCCCGGCCGGCGAGCGTCGCCAGCAGCAAGGTGCAGGAGATGAGGATTCTTTTCATATACAATCGGTTACCAGTTGATCCACTGAGAGAGGTCGGTGTCCTCGAACATCGGGGCGGTGGTCACCTCGGTCGGGACGTCCTTGCCGAGCATGAAGCGGTCGACGAAGGCTTCGAGCTCCGGCCATTCCTCCTGCGGCAGGGCGCAGTGCATATGCTTGTCCTGGAAGGAATAGCCCATCCGGTCGGCGATGCCGTACTGCTCCCAGACGCGGCGGGCGGCGACGCAGGAGACATAGCCCGCGCGGTCGGCGAGCCAGGGATAGTCGGGGTTGCCGAAGACCAGCAGGGCGCGCGGCGCCACCAGGGCGCAGAGCTCGTGGTGGTCCATCGGCATCCTGGACACGTTCTCCTCGCTGAAGTCGCGCATCGACTCCTTGAACCAGGCGTAGTTGGTGCGGCCGACGGTCTCGACTTCGCCGAGCGTCTCGCTCACACGCCAGGCGGCGGCGCCGCCGCCACCGGGCTCCTGGGCGATCGTGAGCGCGATACGCTCATCCATCGCACCGGCCCAGAGGGCCATCTTGCCGGCGAAGGAGCAGCCCGTGATGGCGATGCGGCCGAGGTCGAGGCGGCTGTCCGGGATCTGCTCGAGCGCGTCGATCAGGCGGCTCACGCCCCACGGCCAGGCGCTGTAGGCGCCGATCTCCGTGAGTTCGGGATAAAGCTTGTTGATGGGTTCGTTGCCACGGGTCTGGGTGTGGGACATCACCTCCCAGAACGGGAAGCTGACCGTGGCGATCTTGCGCGACTCGAAGATCGGGCGCGGCAGGCTGCCGGGGCCGCCGAAGCCGCAGCCGATGATCACCGGGAAGGGACCCTCCCCTTCCGGGCGCTTGAGCGTGGAGTGGATCGTGAGCGTCTCGCCGTTCACGGTCACGTCCACGACAAGCGTGCTGTCGTTCTCCATCCGGGCGGACACGCACTCCTTCGGCGTGGCCGGTTTCGTACCGACTTCGTAGAACTGCAGCTGCGCCAGGATCTCGGCGCGGCGGCGCTCCCAGTCGCGGAGCTTCAGCGCACGGCCGCTGCCGTCGGCGAAGGCGAGCGGGTCGGGAAGCGTCTCCACGACGGGCAGTTCGTCGAAGGACGGCAGCGCGGGAGCCGCATAAGCGGCGGCCGTGTTCTCTTCGGAGAAGGAAATCGGCGCTTCAGGGGCGCTGCAGGCGGCCAGCGCAAGCGCCAGCACGGGGATGGAAATAGCTAGAACAGGTTTCATGTATTCGTGATTAGTATGATTCTTCAAAAATAGGGATTTTTCTTGGGGAATACGCGGATGCGCACGCGACAATTCTTACATTAATCTTCCAAATTCTTGCAGTTATCTGCCACCAAAAATGTATCTTTGTGACAATGGAAGCGTTGGAAGTATTGCAGCAGTATTGGGGCCACGATGCCTTCCGCCCGATGCAGGAGGAGATCATCTCCGCCGCGGCGGACGGCCGCGACGTGCTGGCCATCCTGCCCACGGGCGGCGGCAAATCCGTCTGCTTCCAGGTCCCCGCGCTGATGCGCGAAGGCATCGCGCTCGTGATCACGCCCCTGATCGCCCTGATGAAGGACCAGGTGCAGAATCTCGAGGCGCGCGGGATCAAGGCGCTCGCCATCCACGCCGGGATGGAGCGCCGCGAGGTGGAGATCACCCTGGGCAACGCCGCCTACGGCGACTTCAAGTTCCTTTACGTCTCGCCGGAGCGGCTCAACACCGCCCTCTTCCAGTCCTGGCTGCCGCTGATCCCCGTCAACTACATCGTCGTGGACGAGGCGCACTGTATCTCCCAGTGGGGCTATGACTTCCGTCCGGATTATCTGGAGATCAGCAAGTTGCGCAAGAGCCTCGACGTCCCCGTCATCGCCCTCACCGCCACGGCCACGCCGCGCGTGGCGGAGGACATCATGGACAAGCTCGCCTTCCGCGAGCCGCTCCTGCTCAAGAGCGGCTTCGAGCGGCCCAACCTCTCCTATATCGTGCGCCGCTGCGAGGACAAGAGCGGCCAGCTGCTGGACATCTGCCGCGGCGTCGAAGGCTCCGGCATCGTCTATATGCGCCACCGCCGCCGCTGCGAGGAGATGGCCGCGCTGCTCGCCGCGCAGGGCGTCAGCGCCTCCTTCTATCACGCCGGCCTGGGCGGGTCCGTGCGCGCGGAGCGCCAGGAAGCCTGGCGGCGCGGCGAGATCCGCGTGATGGTATGCACCAACGCCTTCGGCATGGGCATCGACAAGCCCGACGTGCGCTTCGTCGTGCACACGGGGCTGCCCGAGAGTCCGGAGTCCTATTTCCAGGAGGCCGGGCGCGCGGGACGCGACGGCCAGAAGGCCTACGCCGTCCTGCTCTGGAACGCCACGGACGTGCGCCGGCTGCGCCAGCTGCAGGCCGTCTCCTTCCCTTCCCTGGACTACATCGCCGACATCTACCAGAAGCTCCATATCTTCTTCCAGATCCCCTACGACACGGGTGTCGGAAGGCAGCTGAAATTCGACCTGGAGGCCTTTGCAAAGCATTTCCGCCTGGAGCGGGCGCCGGTCCACTACGCCCTCAAATACCTCGAGCGCTCGGAGCACCTGACCTTCGCCGAGGACGTGGAGATCGCCACGCAGGTGGGCATCCTCGCGGACCGCGGCGCGCTCTACGACATCGACCTGCCGGAGCCCGAAATGGTCACGCTCCTGGAGGTGCTGATGCGCCGCTATTCGGGCATCTTCTCCTACCCCGTCCCGATCCGCGAAGAGCCGGTCGCGGCCGCCTGCGGCCTCTCCGTGCCGCAGCTCCGCCAGCTGCTCTACCGCACCTCGCTGGAACACGTCATCAAGTACATCCCGGGCGACCGCTGCAGCGTCGTCTACCTGCACCACGACCGCCTGCGGCCGGGCAACATCGACCTGCAGAAGGAGAAATACGCCTTCCTGCTGGAGAACGCCCGCGCCCGCGTCGAGGCGATGGTCGACTACGCCTCGGAAGGCAACGAATGCCGCTCCCGCTGGCTCCTGCGCTATTTCGGGCAGGAGGAGTCGGCCGACTGCGGCGGCTGCGACGTCTGCCGCGCCGCGCGGCTCGGCCTCCCGCCGGGCCTGCCTTCGGAGCAGGCGGCCCTCCGCAGGCACCTCCTCAATAATGGTGATTTGCCGGTCGAATAGGGCAACATTTTTGAATTGTTGAGAAATATCACTATATTTGTCCGATTTCAAGGTTAGTATCAGGTTAGTTAATATAGTGTTTAATCATAACAAATTCAAAAATAACGCATTATGCCTAAGATCGATTTAACTAAGTATGGCATCAAAGGTGCAACCGAGATCCTCTACAACCCGACCTACGAAGTCCTCTACAACGAGGAGACCGTCCCCGGCCTCGAGGGCTACGACAAGGGTCAGGTGACCGAGCTCGGCGCCATCAACGTGATGACCGGCGTCTACACCGGCCGCTCCCCTAAGGACAAGTACATCGTGATGGACAAGAACTCCAAGGATACCGTGTGGTGGAACACCCCGGACTATCCGAACGACAATCACGAGATGTCCGAGAAGACCTGGAAGGAAGTCAAGAGCCTCGCCCTCAAGCAGCTCAGCGGCAAGCGCCTCTTCGTCGTGGACGGTTTCTGCGGTACCCACAAGGACACCCGCATGAAGATCCGCTTCATCATGGAAGTCGCCTGGCAGGCCCACTTCGTTACCAATATGTTCATCCGTCCGATGAACCAGGCCGAGTTCGATCAGGAGCCTGACTTCGTGGTCTACTGCGCCGCCAAGGCCAAGGTCGACAACTACGAGGAGCTGGGCCTCCGCTCCGACACCTGCGTCGCCTTCAACGTGACCAGCAAGGAGCAGGTCATCCTCAACACCTGGTACGGTGGCGAGATGAAGAAGGGTATGTTCTCCATGATGAACTACTTCCTGCCGCTCAAGGGCATCGCTGCGATGCACTGCTCCGCCAACACGGACCTGAACGGTGAGAACACCGCCATCTTCTTCGGTCTCTCCGGTACCGGCAAGACCACCCTCTCCACCGATCCCAAGCGCCTCCTCATCGGCGACGACGAGCACGGCTGGGACGACGAGGGCGTGTTCAACTTCGAAGGCGGCTGCTACGCCAAGGTCATCAAGCTCGACAAGGAGTCCGAGCCCGATATCTACAACGCCATCCGTCGCGACGCGCTCCTCGAGAACGTGACCGTGGACGCCGAGGGCAAGATCGACTTCAACGACAAGAGCGTCACCGAGAACACCCGCGTGTCCTACCCGATCTACCACATCAACAAGATCGTCCGCCCGGTGTCCCAGGGTCCTGCCGCCAAGCAGGTCATCTTCCTGTCCGCCGACGCTTTCGGTGTGCTTCCTCCGGTCTCCATCCTGACCCCGGAGCAGACCAAGTACTACTTCCTGAGCGGCTTCACCGCCAAGCTCGCCGGTACTGAGCGCGGCATCACCGAGCCGACCCCGACCTTCTCCGCCTGCTTCGGCCAGGCCTTCCTGGAGCTGCACCCGACGAAGTACGCCGAGGAGCTCGTGAAGCGCATGGAGCAGAGCGGCGCCAAGGCCTACCTCGTGAACACCGGCTGGAACGGTACCGGCAAGCGTATCTCCATCCGTGACACCCGCGGCATCATCGACGCCATCCTCGACGGCAGCATCGACAAGGCCCCGACCAAGCAGATCCCTTACTTCAACTTCGAGGTTCCCACCGAGCTCAAGGGTGTCGACACCGGCATCCTCGATCCTCGCGACACCTACGCTGACGCCAGCGTCTGGGAGGAGAAGGCCAAGGATCTCGCCGGCCGCTTCATCAAGAACTTCCACAAGTACGAGAGCAACGAGGCCGGCAAGGCGCTCGTCGCCGCTGGTCCCCAGCTTTAATCTCCACGCTTGAACGATAAAAACCGCCCTGCGAGGGGCGGTTTTTTGTTTTTTATTCTTACCTTTATACGCTAATAACTGTTAAATATTCAAACTATGGGTATCATCATTACCATTGCGGTCATCGCAATCATCATTCTTTGGATCATCTCCGTCCAGCGCAAGCTGGTCGGCCAGGACGAGCTTTGCCAGAATGCCATGAGCACCATCGGTGTCCAGCAGGAGAGCCGCTGGGACGCCCTCACCGGCATGGTCGAGCTGATCAAGTCCTACAACGAACACGAATACAACACCTTGCGTGACGTCATCGCCCAGCGCCGCCCGATCGACGGCAAGAGCACTGCCGCCGAGGTCGACGCCCAGGAAGGCCTGATGGGCCAGGTGGCCGCCGGCATCAACGTCGCGGTCGAGCGCTATCCCGAACTCAAGGCCAACGAGAACTACGGCAAGGCGATGGACGCCGTCGACAAATACACCAACATGGTCCGTACCAGCAAGATGGTGTACAACGACACCGCCACCAACTACAACAAGCTCATCCGCCAGATTCCGGATTCCATCGTGGCCAGCCTCTTCGGCTTCAAGGGCCGCGACTACCTCAAGACCGAGGACAAGAAGACGGAAATGCCTTCCCTCAAGATCTAGGCATGCGTTTTTGGCTTACTCTTATAGCGGCATGGGTCTCCACCTTTGCCGCTTTTGCGGATAATCAGAGGGTCCGGGACCTGGACATCGCCGTCACCCTCCACCCTTCGGGCGAAATCTCGATCCTGGAGACCTGGGACGTCGACACGGGCGACGAGATCACCGAGATCTACCTCAACCGCGAGAACCTCGGCGACATCCGGATCAAGGATTTCACCGTCTTCGAGGCAGATGCCGCCGGCAAGCATTTCTACGAGAACGTCGGCGACTGGGACATCCACTGGTCGCGCCGGCAGAAGGCCGGCCGCTGCGGCATCGTCCGCAAGGACAGCGGCGTCGAGCTCTGCTGGGGCATCGGCGAGTACGGGCACCATACCTACCACGCCTTCTACAAGATGACCAACGCGGTCAAGTCGCTCAACGACTACGACATGCTCCATATGCAGCTCGTCTCGCCCGGCCTGAGCGCCCCGCCCGAGCACGTCACCGTGAGCATCAGCACCGACGAGGAGACCCTCGGCGTGCGGCTGGACACGACCAACACGCGCATCTGGGGCTTCGGCTTCTACGGGTCGTCCTATTTCCTGGAGGACGGATCGGTGGGCTTCGAGTCTTCCGAGCCGTTCCAGCGCCTGAGCTCGGTCATCGTGCTCCTGCGCTTCAACAAGGGGATCTTCCACTCCCCCAGCGTGCTGCCGGTCGATTTCCAGGAGCACCTGGACGAGGCGATGGAAGGGGCTGATTTCGGGCCGCGGAAAGAAAGCGCTTCCGGCTTTCACCTTCCGTCCCTCAGGGGCCTCCGGTCCATCATCAAGGGCATCGGCAAGATCATCGTCTTCCTCCTGATGTTCCTCGGCATCGGCGGCACGGCCTACGCCACCGGGACGGGCCACGTCTCCAAGCGGACGAAGAAGCGCCTGCTCGGCATCGCGCCGGAAGCCGTCACCTGGTGGCGCGACATCCCGATGGACGGCAACCTCGTCGCGGCGGACTATGCACTGACGCGGCTCGGCGAGGACCGCAAGAACAACGCCCTCGCCTCCGCCCTGATCCTCCGGATGATCTACCAGGGACACCTCAATGTGCTGAAGGATGCCGACGGCAAGGTCGAGATCTCGTTCAACGGCGAGAGCACGGGCCAGGATCCGGAAGACATCGTCGCGCACAAGCTCTGGTCGATGATGCTGAAAGCCAGCGGTTCGGACCAGATCCTGCAGCAGAATGAGTTCTCCCGCTGGTCCAAGCGCAACCGCAAGCGGCTCTACGAATGGACGCAGGACATCACCACGAAGGGTAAGCAGGTCTTCTGGGACAAGGGCTGGATGGGCTTCTCCGAGAAGGATTTCTCCCAGACCGGCCAGGTCGAGGCGCAGCACCTGCTGGGCTTCAAGAAGTTCCTGCAGGACTTCACCCTGACGGGGCAGCGTGAGACGGTCGAGGTGCACCTGTGGCAGGAATACCTCGTCTTCGGCGCCCTGCTGGGCGTGGCCGACAAGGTGGCCGCCCAGCTCAAGGACATCGACCCGGTGCTCTTCGAGAAGACGGTCGGCTACGATTTCGGCACGTTCAACACGATCCTCTATTCGACGAATGCGCTCGCGCGCGCCATCACGGTCTCCAACCACGCCTATGCCAGCTCCACGGCCTCCGGCAGCGGCGGCAGCTGGGGCGGCTTCGGCGGAGGGACTTCCTTCGGCGGAGGCGGCGGCTTCAGCGGCGGCGGTTTCGGCGGCGGCGGACGTTGATGGAAAAAGCGGCACTTGCCGCTTTTTTCGTATATTTGTGAGGTATGGGAGAGTTGACCACGAGCATACAGTTCCTGAGCGGGGTCGGTCCGAAGCGGGCCGAGCTGCTCCGGCGCGAGCTCGGGCTCGAGACGCTCTCCGACCTCATCCACCTCTATCCTTTCCGCTATATCGACCGCAGCGGGATCGTGCCCATCGCGCAGGTGGCGCCCGACCTCGCTTCCGTGCAGCTGCAGGCCACGGTCGTGAGCCGCACGCTCTACGGGCCCAACAGCGCGGTCGTCTCCCAGGAGACGGATCCCATCCACTGGGGCGCGGTCAAACGCCTGTCCGTTATCGTCCAGGACGCTTCCGGACAGATGGAGATGGTCTTCTTCAAGGGCATCCGCTGGAATTTCCAGCGTCTCGTCCCGGGCGCGACCTTCCTCTTCTTCGGCAAGCCGCAGGCCTTCGGGACGCGCCTCAACATCGTGCACCCGGAGGTGGACGTGCCCCAGGAGGGGGCGCTCTCGCAGGGGGCGCTGACGGGCGTCTATCCGAGCACGGAGAAGCTCAAGACGGGCGGCATCACCGGCAAGGTGATGTGCAGGCTGCAGCAGGCCGCCCTGGCGCTCTGCCTGCCGGAAGTGGAGGAGACGCTGCCGGAGTACGTGCTGCGCGACCGCGGCCTCGTGTCGCTGCAGTACGCGCTGCGCAACATCCATTTCCCGAAGGACAGCTACGCGCTGCAGAAGGCGACCTACCGCCTCAAGTTCGAGGAGCTCTTCTTCCTGCAGCTGTCGCTGCTGAAGCAGAAATATGTCCGTTCGCGCGGTGAGCGCGGGCTGCTGATGCCCAAGGTGGGGGCGGATTTCCACGCGTGCTACAACGCGCTCCCCTACGCGCTGACGGGCGCGCAGCAGCGGGTGATCAAGGAGATCCGCGGCGACCTGACGAGCGGGCGCCAGATGAACCGCCTGCTGCAGGGCGACGTGGGGTCCGGCAAGACGATGGTGGCGGTGTTGAGCTGCCTGATGGCCATCGGCAACGGCTACCAGACCTGCATCATGGCGCCGACCGAGGTGCTGGCGCAGCAGCATTACGCGAATATCCAGAAATATCTCAAGCCCACCGCCGTGCAGTGCGCGCTGCTGACCGGCAGCACGCCGCAGAAGGAGCGGCGCGCCATCCACGCCGCGCTGGAGGACGGCAGCCTGGGCATCCTCGTCGGCACGCACGCCCTGCTGGAGGACAACGTCGTCTTCCGCAACCTGGGACTCGCCGTCATCGACGAGCAGCACCGCTTCGGCGTCGACCAACGGGCAAAACTTTGGGCAAAGGGGCCTTTGGCCGAAGGAGCTCCTGCCCCCCAAAACTTCGCTTCGCTCATCCCCCCCACTGCTGCGCAGCGGGTCCCCCCCATTTACGAGGCCATGGGTGGCCACGGTTTTGGAGGGCAGGACTCCTTCGGCCAAGACAGAATTCCGCCGCACATCCTCGTGATGACGGCCACACCGATCCCGCGGACGCTGGCGATGACGCTGTACGGCGACCTGGACGTGTCGGTCATCGACGAGATGCCGCCGGGCCGCAAGCCCGTGCAGACGATGTGCATCGGGCAGAACCGCCGGGCGGCGATGTACAAGTTCATCCGCGAGGAGATCGCCCGCGGGCGGCAGGTGTTCGTGGTGTTCCCGCTCATCTTCGAGAGCGAGAAGATGGACCTGCAGAACCTGGAGCAGGGCTACGAGGAGATCGTCAAGGCCTTCCCGCTGCCGGACTACAAGGTCGCCATCGTCCACGGACAGCAGAGCAACGAAGAGAAGAATTTCAATATGTCCGCCTTCGTGGCGGGACGCGCCAACATCCTCGTGTCCACGACGGTCATCGAGGTCGGCGTGGACGTGCCCAACGCCTCCGTGATGGTGATCGAGAGCGCCCAGCGCTTCGGCCTGAGCCAGCTGCACCAGCTGCGCGGCCGCGTGGGGCGCGGCGCCGAGAAGTCCTATTGCATCCTGGTCAAGGACGTCAAGACGTCCAAGGAGGCGCAGCAGCGCCTGGACCTGATGTGCGCCACGGAAGACGGCTTCGAGATCGCGGAGCAGGATATGAAGATGCGCGGGCCCGGCGACCTGGAGGGCACGCAGCAGAGCGGCCTGCCCATCAGCCTCAACATCGCCTCGCTGGCCCGGGACGGCCAGCTGCTCTCGGAAGCCCGGATCTATGCCGGGAAGGTGCTCGACGCAGATCCGGAACTCACCGCGCCGCAGAACGCCCCGCTGGTCCGCGAACTGCGCAAGGGCAAATACGAGATCAAGGACTACAGCAAGATTTCCTGAACCTGCTGCAGCAGGTCATACAGTCCGTCCTCGGAGAGCACGCCGCGCTTCACGCCGGCCGGGATCTCCCCCGCCTCGTCGCGTTCGAAATCGGCTTTCCACTGGCCGGAATCCATATATTCCTTCAGCGCCTCCAGGTCGGGCTGGACGCGGGAAAACGCCGCCAGGGCGTCCTCCAGGCTGGCCTGGACGCGGCGCAGCCGGTCGTAGCGTTCCTCCATTTCGCGCACACGCGCGAGCAGTTTTGCATCGGTTTTCATTTCTTGCCTGATTTTTGCATACCTCTTGCGCCATCCGGTCGGCGCGAAAGGCTCCGTACCGCAAAAATAATTATTATCTTTGGTCGCTAAAACGAATGATCGAATGAAGAACATTTTTATTGCATTTACCTGTCTCATCATGGCTATCAGTTGTGCCCGGAAAGAAGATAGCGGCTATATCGGACGGTCCGATATCCGCATCGAAGACGGCGTGATGACCCCCGAGGCGCTGCTCGCGCTCGGGCGGCTGTCCGACCCGCAGTTGTCCCCTGACGGTTCCCTGATCCTCTACGGAGTATCCTATACCGACGTCGCTGCCAACCGCAGCTGCCGCAACCTCTTCCTCTGCAACGCGGACGGCACCGGCAAGGTCCAGCTCACGCGTTTCGCCAAGAGCGTGAACGGCGCCCGCTGGTCGCTGGACGGCAAGAGCATCTATTTCCTGCAGGGCGGGCAGCTCTGGAAGGCGCCGCTCAAGGGCAAGCAGCTCGGCAAGCGCGTGCAGCTCAGCGACGTCCCCAACGGGATCAGCGACTTCAAGCTCTCTCCGGACCAGAATCAGGTCATCTACGTGAGCACCATCAAGAATACGGCCCTCCAGACCCCTTCCGACAGCGATCCCGCCCTCGACAAGGCGCAGGCCTACGCCGCGGAGGACCTGATGTACCGCCACTGGGACCATTGGGTGACCGACGTGCCGCGCAGCTACGTCGCGACGCTCGGCAACGGCAAGATCACGCCGGAGAATTCCGTCGACATCCTCGGCACGGAGGAGCTCTTCGAGCTGCCGACCGAGCCGTTCGGCGGCGTGGAGCAGCTCGACTGGGCCCCGGACAACCGCCACATCGTCTATTCCTGCCGCAAGAAAGTGGGCAAGCAGTACGCTTTCAGCACCAATACGTCCATCTATATCTATGACATCCTGACCGGCGCGACGATCGACGTCAAGACCGACGGCGGCTACGACACGGATCCCGTGTGGAGCGCCGACGGCCGCCACATCGCCTGGATCTCGATGGCGCGCGACGGCTACGAGGCCGACCGCCAGCGGCTGTTCGTCGCGGACGTGGAGACGCTGGCCGACGAGGCCGACGGCCAGAACGCCGGCGTGCGCGTGCTGGGTGTCCGCGAGCTCCTGCCCGACTTCGACCACGACGTGGCCGGCCTGGTCTGGCACAACGACGAGATCTTCTTCAACGCCCTCGTGGGCGAAGGCATCCAGGCGCTGTACTGCGCCGACCTGACGGGCGACGTGCAGCGCATCACCGCCCCGGACTGGAACTTCGACTTCTTCTCGCCGTTCGCGGTCCTCGACCGCGAGGACGGCGTGGAGCTGCTGGCCTCCTATTATTGCCTCAAGTTCCCGACGGAGCTGGTATCCGTCAAGATCACCGGCTCGGGCGTGACCTTCGCGCAGCTCACCGACGAGAACCAGCACATCATCGGCCAGCTGGCCGACGTCAAGGACGAGCGCGTGTTCGTGGAGACGGTGGACCACCAGCAGATGCTCTGCTGGGTGCTCTATCCCCCGCAGTTCGACCCGGCCAAGCAGTATCCGGCCATCGAGATCGTGCTCGGCGGCCCGCAGGGCAGCAATTCCCAGGACTGGAGCTACCGCTGGTGCTACCGCCTGATGGCCCAGCAGGGCTATATCGTCATCCTGCCCAACCGCCGCGGCACCACCGCCTTCGGCCAGGCCTGGAAGGAGCAGATTTCCGGCGACTACCCGGGCCTCAACATGCAGGACTACCTGAGCGCCGGCCGCTATATCAAGAGCCAGCCCTACGTGAGCAAGCTCGCCTGCGTGGGCGCCTCCTACGGCGGATACTCCGCCTATATGCTGGAGGGCCTGCACGGCGACCTGTATGATTGCTTCATCGCCCACGCGGGCATCTTCGACGAGAAGCAGCTCTGGTTCACCACCGAGGAGATGTGGTTCGCCAACTGGGACAACGGCGGCCTGACGGAATACGCCTACAAGCCCGGCCAGGTCGGCCCTGCCGGCGACGGCGTCACCTTCGGCGGCATGCAGCAGGCCGGTGCGCCCTACGCCACCACGGCCAAGGCCCAGCGCCACTACGCCAACTCCCCTTCGACGATGGTCACTAAGTGGCACACGCCGATCCTCTGCATCCACGGCATGATGGACTACCGCATCCCCTACGAGCAGGGCATGGCGGCCTTCAACGCCGCCCAGATGATGGGCGTCCCCTCCAAGCTCGTGGTCTTCCCCGAAGAGAACCACTGGATCCTCCAGCCGCAGAACGCCCTCTACTGGCACCGCACCTTCTTCGACTGGCTCGACCGCTGGATGAGATAGCCGGACTTCCGGACAGAAAAACCCCGGTTTTTCGGGAAGATCCCCATTTGCAGGGTACCACCTTCCAGAAAACACCGGGGTTTTCTGTCTGAGACAGACTATTAATCAGAAAACCAGCTTCTCGATGAAAACCTGATGGTCGTCGGCGCGTCCCTCGATGATGTGGGCGCCGTCGGCGTCGAGGGCGTGCCACAGCTCGACGGTCTCGCCGGGCAGGGCCTCGCGGTTGAAGTTGATGGTCAGTTCCTTGAGCGGATGCTCATAGACCAGGTCTTCCGGCAGGGCGTCGAGCACCCAGGAGGTGTACTTGACGTTGTTGGCGTGCTGGTTGTGGTCCACGTCGGAGTACTGGACGCGGTGCGCGCCGATCTGCGTCAGTTCGGCGCCGCGCGGGAGGACGACCTTGGCGGCCTGCTCCTCAATGGCGTGGTCCGTGCTCTGCGGCGTCGCATCGACGACGTCGGACAGGGAGTCGAAGCGGACCAGGCGGCGTTCGGTGACGTTCATCACCACCCAGGAGCTGGTGGAGCGGACAGACGGCTCGCCGTCGGCGCCCAGCAGCATATAGTCACGCAGGAAGAACAGGCCCTGCGTCCCTTTGTGCCAGGTCAGCATCTTGACGTGTTCCTTGTTACGGACGGGTCGGTCGAAGCGCACGTACTGGCGCGCGAGCACCCAGGTGCTGTTGAAGGCGGCCAGCTGGTCGTCGCCGAATTTGAGGTTATCCGCCCCCTGGACCGCGATGTTCTGGGCGATGTCCAGGAAGGCGGTCGGCCGGAGCACGGCGTGGCGGTCGGACATATAGCAGGCGATCCGGATGTCTTCCGTCGTCTTATCTTGCAGATTGATCATAGCGTATCGGATTGGTATTCAGGGACGTCTTGCGCACGGACAGGTCCGGGCAGGTCTTGTGGAGGTATTCCAGCAGGAGGTCCTGCGTGAACTGTTCGCTCTGGTAGTGGCCCAGCTCGGCGAGCAGTACGCCCTGGTTCTCGAAATAGTCGTGATAATGGAATTCGCCGCTGAGGAAGCAGTCGGCGCCGGCGCACACGGCATCGTGCAGCAGGAAGGCGCCGGCCCCGCCGCACAGCGCGACGCGGCGGACCTGCCGCCCGTCCAGGGCGGAATGCTGCAGGCATTGCACGCCGAAGGTGCGCTGCACGCGCGCCAGGAAAGCGGCGTCCGGCTCGGAAGCCGGTAGCTCGCCGACCAGGCCGGAGCCGGCGTCCTCGCCGTCGCGGGGCGACAGCCAGCGCAGCTTCTGCAGGCCCAGGAGCGCCGCGATGCGGTGGTTGACACCGCCCGGGGCGTTGTCCAGGTTCGTATGGGCGGAATAGATGGAGACGCCGGCGGCCAGCGCCTTGACGACGCAACGCTGCTGGTAGGTGGCGTCGGAGACCTGGCGGAGCGCCTTGAAGATCAGCGGATGGTGGGAGACGATCAGGTTGCATTTCGCGGCGATCGCCTCGTCGACGACCGCTTCCGTGACGTCCAGGCACACCAGGACGCTGTCGATCTCCGCTTCCGGGAAACCGACCTGCAGGCCGGAGTTGTCCCACTCGTCCTGCAGCCGCAGCGGAGCGAGGTGCTCCAGCGCGGCGGTCACTTCCCGCAGTTTCATCCCTGTGCGAGCAGTTGACGGACGATGGTGGAGAGGGTGCGCCCGTCGGCCAGGCCGGCGAGCTGCTTGGACGCGACGCCCATCACCTTGCCCATATCGGCGGGCGAAGCGGCGCCGGTCTGCGCGATGATCTCGCGCACCCGCGCCTCGATCTCCTCCGGAGTCAGCTGTTTGGGGACATATTCTTCCAGCACCTTCGCCTCGGCCAGCTCGTTGTCGGCCAGCTCCTGGCGACCGGCGGCCACGTACTGCTCGGCCGCCTCCTTGCGCTGTTTGATGAGTTTCTGGATCAGTTTGACGATATCGGCGTCTTCGAGTTCCTTCTTGCCGCCCTCCGCGGTCTTTGCGAGGAGGATGGCGGACTTGATGGCGCGTACGGCGTTGGTCCGCTCCGTGTCGTGGGCCTTCATCGCCGCCATGATGTCTTGTTGGATCTTCTGTTCGAGTGCCATGGTTGCGTTCTTTAAAATCGTGTAAAGATAGCAATAATTTCTGTCCGGAGTGGGAATCAGCGGTAGATGTCCTCGAACTTCAGTTCGACGATCGGGCCGAATTTGGCAATCTCGTCCATCGGGAGGGCCTTCCGGTCGCCGATGATGATGTAAGACACGGGGGCCTTGCGGACCACTTCCTCATAGTAGCGGCGCAGGCGCTCGGGCGTGACGGCGCCGAGATTGTCCACGATCACCCGGTTCGGGTCCTCGCTGTAGCCGAGATTCTCGTAGTCGAAGATCTTCTCCGCGACGTCGCGCGCTTCCGGATAGTCGTTGTTGATGCTCGAGAACGTGTTGCGCAACGAGGCGTCCAGCCGCGTTTCGTCAAGCGGCAGTACGCGCAGCAGCGAATCCACCAGCTGGAGGGCCTGCAGGGACTTGTCCGCCTGCGTGCCGAGCACGGTGAAAAGGATGGAGTTCTCCCCCACGTGGGTCGGATCCGGCGTGCCGGAGCCCGCCTGGGTCGAATAGGCCAGCGAGCGGAATTCCCTGACTTCCTGGAACATCAGCGAATACATGCCGCCACCCACATAGTCGCCCAGCACCTCCAGGCACGCCTCTTCCTCGCCGTCGACCGGCGCCGCCGGGTACTGGAGCGTGATGATCATCGTCTGGCGGGATTTGGGCACGTCATAGAAGAAGACCCGCGGGCTGTCGTATTCCAGGCGGTACACCACGCGCCGGGTCAGCGGCCGCCGGCAGCGCTCCAGGTCCAGCTGTTCCCGGACGGCGCGGACGACCTCCTCTTTCGGCAGGGAGCCGCTGTAGAAGAGGGCGCAGTCAGAATCCATCAGCGTCCGGAAGCGCTCCACCAAGGCATCTTTGCCCGCCTGGGCAAGCTCCTGGTCGGTCATCTGGCAGAGATATTCGGAATTCTCGCCGAACAGGACCCGGTTCCACACCGCATTCGTAAACGTACCCGTGCCGCTCTTCTGGAAGACTTTCCGCGCCACGCGGTTCTCCTTCCGGAGCTCGCGGAAGTGCTTCGCATCCGGCTCCAGACGGTCCGTCACGTGGCGAAGCAGGCCGAGCGAGGAAGCGAAATGATGGTCGAAACCTTTCAGGGTCAGGGTAAAGTGCAGGCTGCCACAGTCGGCACTGAAACAGGTCCCCAGCTGCTGCCAGGCACGGGAAAGCTGCTGGAACGAGAGGGAATCCGTCCCGAGGGTGTTGACATAAGGCGCCACGTAGTGCAGGAGCCTGTCGTCAATCTCTCCTTCCAGGAAGTCGACCTGGAACTTGAACAGGTCGTCGGACAGCAACTGCTTGTAGTAGAGCGTCACGTGGTCGTTAATCCGCACCCGCTCCACGTCCTTGTCGAAATCGAGCAGGCGGGGCGACAGCTCCTCGGCGGGCATCGCCTCCACGCGCCGGGCGTAATCGGATTTCTTGCCGGCGTTGACCGGCGGGATCGGATCATATCCCGGCTTGGCGATCCTGTCCTTGCGATGGATGCCGGCCACCTTCTTGAAACGGATATAGTTGTCCGTGAAATACTTCTCCGCCACGCGCACGACATCGTCGCGGGTCAGGCCGCGCAGGACGTCGATTTCGGCCACATAGTCCTTCCAGGAGCGGCCATCCGCCATCGCGAACACCATCGAACGGGTCCGCGAATCCAGCGCCTCCAGGCGGGACAGGCGCTGGCGGATCTCTTCGAACTTGAGCGATTCGAGCTCGCTGTCAGAGAACTCGCCGCGCTTCACCTTGTCCATCTGCTCCTGGCACAGCCGCTCGGAGCGCGACAGCGACCCGAAGGGCAGCACGCCGGTGGCAAAGCCCCAGGCGCCCGCCTCACGATAGTCGACGACGCGGGCCGCGCCCGCGAGGAGCATCTTGTGCGAAGTGTACAGCGAGTCCAGCAGGCCCGTGGAGAAATTGTTGGTCAGCAGGGAGACCGCCAGGTCGAACGCCGGGCTGTCCGGCGACTTCGAGTTCGGTCCATTGAAAGCATGGACGGCGATCTTGACCGGATAAGGGGCGACGATCCGGATCTCCGGCGTGCCGTCGATCACGGGCGGCGTGATAACCGCCCGCTCCGGCTTCTCGCCGTGCGGGATCCGGCCGAAGGTACGCTCGAGCAGGGGCACGACCGTGGCGGCGTCGAAGTCGCCCGCCAGGATCAGGCCCATATTGCACCCGACGTAGTATTTGTCATAGAACGCCTTCATCTCCCCGAGGCGGGGATTCTTCAGGTTCTCGGTGGTGCCGAGGATGTCGTAGGCATACGGCGTGCCGGCGGCGAACTGCCGGCCCAGCTCATCGAGAGCCACTTCGACCGGGTCGTCGGCCGACCGGTTCTTCTCTTCGTAGACGGTCTCCAGCTCGCTTTGGAAGAGGCGGAAGACCGGATGCAGCAGGCGGTGGCTGTTGAGTTCGGCCCACTGGTCGAGGAACTGCGGCGAGAAGGAATTGTGATAATAGGTAAAGTCCTGCGCGGTGGCGGCGTTGAGTCCCGTGCCGCCGATCTCGGCGGTCAGGAGATTGAACTCGTTGGGGAGGGCATACTCGGCGGCCTTGATGTTCAGGCGGTTGATTTCCTGCTGGATGGCCTTGCGCTCCGCCGCGTCGGCGGTGGCGGCCAGGCGGTCGTAGCAGACTTCGATGGAGTCCAGCCAGACTTTCTCCGCCTCGTAGTCCGTCGTGCCCAGCTCGGTCGTGCCCTTGAAGAGCATGTGCTCGAGGTAGTGGGCGATGCCGGTGCCCGGGCAGTCCCGCGCGCCGGCCTTCACGACGACGGCGCCGAATACGACAGGACGGGCGTGGTCTTCATTGAGCCACACCTGCATGCCGTTGGAGAGGGTGATTTCTTTGACATCCCAGGGCTTGTCCTGGGCCTGAAGCCAGAGGGCCGGGAGCAGCCCGGCCAGAAGAAGGATCCAACGTTTCATAGTATATCGTTATTGGTCTAAAAAAGTCTGCTTATCCGGCCGGACGCAGCTTGGCGTATTTGAGCAGCAGGAGCTTCTCGCCGTGCGCGTCGAAACGGATCTTGGCCTTCATTTCGGGGGCCCGACCGGATAATTCGAGAATCGTGCCAAAACCGAAGCGATTGTGCTCGATGCGCTGGCCGACAGTCAGTTCCGTCATCGGCACCCCCACGAAATTGGCGTCTGCCAGCATCCCGGCGGGAGAACCGGATTGCCTCCGGACCGGTTCGGACTGCGTCCTCATCCCCCCCACAGCCTTCGGCTGCGGGTCCCCCCCGTTCACGAAGCCACGGGCGGCTACGCCTCCCGGAGTCAATCGGTTCTCACCGCCTCGCCGAGGAACATTTGCAGATTCGCCCATACCAAACCTGTTGGGGGCAAGCCGGCTCCCGGACGCTCCGCGCTTCTGATACTGCACGCCAGAGGACTGGCCATAAGTGCCGCCCCCGACGCCGAAGCGGTCGAGGCGGCCGCCGGTAAAGCGCGAGCCGAAGCCGCCCCACTCGTGCGTGACGCCGCTGTTGTCGAAATCGGCGTCCTCCAGCGGATTCTCGATATACTGCGGATCGATCTCCTTGATGAAACGCGAGGGCGCGTTGGACTCGTGCTTGCCGTTGCGCATCCGCGTGCCGGCGAAGGACAGGCGCACCGCCTTCTTGGCGCGCGTCACGGCCACGTAGAACAGCCGCCGCTCCTCCTCGATCTCATTCTTCGAAGAAAGCATCGACAGGCTCGGGAAGAGGTTCTCCTCCATACCCGCCACGAACACGTACGGGAATTCGAGGCCCTTGGACGAGTGGACCGTCATCAGGGCCACCTTGTTGTTGGTATCTTCGTCCTCGGACACGTCCACGTTGCTCAGCAGCGAGACGTTCTCCAGGAAGTCGTCCAGCGTGAAAGGCCCCACTTCGCCGCCCTCGGCGGCATAATCCTCCGCTTCCTCCTTGCGCTCCTCCACGAACTGCGCGACGCTGTTGATCAACTCGTCGATGTTCGCCATCCTGGACATTCCCTCGATGGAAGTATCCAGCTTGTAGAACGCGTACAGGCCGCTTTCGTCGGCGATCCGCTTCGCGAGCTCCCAGGCGTCCGTCGTCGGGACGAGCGCGGACAGGCCGGCGATCATCTCGCAGAATTTCTTCACCTTGTCCACCTCGCGGGCCGCCTGGAAAAGCGGCCAGCCCTGCTGCCGGGCCACGGCTTCCACGGCCTCGAGGGCCTTGTCGCCGATGCCGCGCGCAGGCTTGTTGACCACCCGGCGGAACGACTCGTCGTCGCGCGGGTTGACGACCAGCTTGAAATAGGCCATCATATCCTTCACCTCCGCACGGTCGAAGAAGGAATTGCCCGAGTAAATCATATAAGGTATGTTGCGCCGGCGGAGCTGCTCCTCCAGCGCGCGGGACTGGGCGTTGGTCCGGTAAAGGATCGCGAAATCCTGGTATTCCGCCCGCGCGGTGCGCATCCGGTCCAGGATCTCGGAGACGATCATCACCGCCTCCTCCGTCTCCGTGTAGGCCTTCAGCAGGCGGATGCGCTCGCCGTCCTCGCCCATCGCGTAGCACTCCTTCGGGATGCGTCCCTCGTTGTGCGCGATCAGCGAATTGGCGGCGTCCACGATGACCTGCGTGGAGCGGTAGTTGCGCTCCAGGCGGAAGATCTTGCACTCGGGATAATCCTTCTTGAAATTGAGGATGTTCTCGATGCGCGCGCCGCGGAAAGCGTAGATCGACTGGCTGTCGTCGCCGACCACGCAGATGTTGCGGCGGAACTGCGACAACTTCTTGAGGATCAGGTACTGGGCCATATTGGTGTCCTGGTACTCGTCCACCATGATGTGCGAGAAACGGCCGGCGATCGAGGTGAGCGCCTCCTTGTTGTCCCGCAGCAGGTAATTCATATTCAGCAGGATGTCGTCGAAGTCCATCACCCCGCTCTGCTTGAGCTTCTCCTGGTAGCGCGCATAGACCTCGCCCAGGCGCGGCCGCTTGGTATGGCTGTCCTGCGTCTGGAGCTCCGCGCTGGCCTGGTAGGCCGAGACCGTGATGAGGTTGTTCTTGGCCATCGAGATGCGGGCCAGCACATCGCGCGGTTTGTAGATCTTGTCGTCGAGTCCCATCTCCTTCAGGCAGGCCTTGACGGCGCTCTGCGAATCGGACGTATCGTAGATCGTAAAGTTCTGCGGATAGCCCAGCGATTCGGCGTATTCGCGCAGGAAACGTACGAACACGGCATGGAAGGTTCCCATCACGACCCTGCGGACGTTCTTGTCCCCCACCATCTGGGCGATGCGCTCCTTCATTTCGCCCGCGGCCTTCTTCGTGAAGGTCAACGCAAGTATGCGGGCATCAGTCTGTTGCGCAAGAATATAGGCCACTCTGCTGGTCAGGACGCGGGTCTTGCCGGAACCGGCTCCCGCCACAATCAACACAGGTCCATCAACACATTCGACGGCTCTTTTCTGCTCGTCGTTCAAATCCTCTAGAATCGTTATCACTTTATCCTCCATTGCGGCACGAAATTACAAAAAAAAGTGGTATCTTCGCGGCGCGAATTGCGAAAACTTATAACGTTATATTCATGTCACTATCTTTCGTTTTGAAAAAGGGCCTGAACATCCCCATCTCGGGAGAAGCAGAGCTCCGTGTCTCAAAGACGATAGCGCCGGGCATCGTGGCAGTCCAACCGACTGACTTCAAGGGTTTTCTCCCCAGACTTCTCGTCAAGGAAGGCGACCCCGTGCTCTGCGGCTCCCCCGTCATGGCAGACAAAAAGAACGCTGACATCCTCCTTTCCTCGCCGGTGAGCGGTACAGTCAAGGAGATCGTCAGAGGAGACAAGCGCAAACTGCTCGCCATCCTCATCGAGGCAGACGGCAAGCAGGAATCCGTCGATTTCGGCGTCAAGGACGCCGCCAAACTGGACGCCGGGCAGGTCCGCCAGGCGCTTCTCCAGAGCGGCCTGTGGCCCTGGCTCGTCCAGCGCCCCTACGGTATCATCGCCGATCCTGCAGCTACCCCGCGCGACATCTTCATTTCCACCTTCAGCACCGCGCCGCTCGCCGCGGACACCAACTACTGCTACGGTGACGCCCTGGCAGACGTCCAGGCCGGCATCTGCGCCCTCTCCAAGCTTACCAGCGGCAAGATCCGCGTCGGCATCGACGGCAACAAGCCGTCCGCCTTCGCCTCCCTGCAGCACTGCGAGCTGAACACCTTCAGCGGCAAGCACCCTGCGGGCAACGTGGGCGTGCAGATCAGCCACGTCGCTCCGATCCAGAAGGAGCAGACCGTGTGGACGGTCTCCCTCGCCGGCGTCGCCGCCATCGGCAAACTCTTCACCAAGGGCAAGCTCGACCTGCGCCGCAAGGTGGCGGTCACCGGCCCGATGGCCCTCGAGTGCGCCTATGTCGAAGCGCTTCCGGGCACCCCGATGAAGGCCTTCACCGCCTACTGGGGCAACACCCCGGTGGAGGAGCTCCGCATCGTCAGCGGTGACGCCCTCAGCGGCAAGACCGTCGGCGCCGCCGGTTACCTCGGCTTCTTCGACAACCAGGTCACGCTCCTGCGCGAAGGCACGGACAAGGAACTCCTCGGCTGGATCAACCCGATCCGCGCCAACCAGTTCAGCGCCGACCGCAGCTACTTCTCCTGGCTGATGCCCAAGAAGAAGTACAACATGGACACCAACCTGCACGGCGGTCCCCGCGCGTTCCTGATGAACGACGGCTACTACGGCCGCGTGCTGCCGATGGACATCTACCCGGTATTCCTCGCCAAGGCCTGCCTGGCCGGCGACATCGAGAAGATGGAGAAGTTCGGCATCTACGAAGTGCTCCCCGAGGACCTCGCCACCTGCGAGTTCGTCGATCCGAGCAAGAACAATATCCAGGCAATGATCGAAAAGGGCATCGACCTGATGCTCAAGGAAATGGCTTAAAAGTATGAACAAGATTTTCGAAAAAGGCGGCAAATTATTCTGGCTGCACTCTACGGTTGACGCTTTTGAGACATTCCTTCACGTGCCCGGAACCGTCACCAAGAAGGGTTCCCACGTGCGTGACGCCATCGATCTGAAGCGCCTCCTCATCCTGGTGGTGATCGCCGCCGTGCCCGCTGCCCTCTTCGGCATGTGGAACGTCGGCTATCAGCACGGTCTCGCCATCGGCGACACCTCCCTAAACATCCTCGGCAACTGGTGGTACGGTTTCCTCAAGGTCCTGCCCCTGTTCCTGGTCTCCTACATCGTCGGTCTCGGCATCGAGTTCGCCTCGAGCCAGATCCGCGGCGAGGAAGTGAGCGAGGGCTACCTCGTGTCCGGTTTCTTCATTCCCCTCATCGTCCCGGTGGACATTCCCCTCTGGATGCTCGCGGTCGCGGTCGCGTTCTCGGTCATCTTCGGCAAGGAAGTCTTCGGCGGCACGGGTATGAACATCGTCAACCCGGCGATCCTGACGCGCGCCTTCCTCTTCTTCTCCTACCCCAGCTATATGTCCGGCTCCAACTGCTGGATCGCCCTCAAGCCGACCGAGCAGGTCGTCGACGGTTTCACCGGCGCCACCCCGCTCGCCCTCGAAGGCGCTACCGCGCAGTACGGCACCGGTTTCTGGGACCTCTTCATCGGTACGGTTCCCGGCTCCGTCGGTGAGACCTCCGTGCTCGCCATCCTGCTCGGCGCCGCCATCCTCATCTGGACCGGCATCGCCAGCTGGAAGATCATGCTCAGCGGCGTGCTCGGCGTCCTCTTCGTCGGCGGCATCGCCGACCTGGCCGGCATCTCCACGATCCCTGCCTATATGCAGCTCCTCTACGGCGGTTTCGCTTTCGGTATCGTCTTCATGGCCACCGACCCTGTGACCTCCGCCCAGACCGAGTGCGGCAAGTGGATCTACGGCTTCCTGATTGGCGCCCTGTGCGTCACGGTGCGTCTGTTCAACCCGGGCTACGCCGAGGGTATGATGCTCGCCATCCTGCTCTGCAACGTGTTCGCCCCGCTGATCGACCACTGCGTCACCAGCGCCCACATCTCCCGCAAGGCCAAGAAACTCAAAACCGCCTAGCCCTATGAATACCAACAGCAACGCATATACTGTCATCTACACCACCCTGGTGGTCGTAGTCGTGGCTGCGGTCCTCGCCTTCACGGCGATGAAGCTGAAGCCTTCGCAGGAGGCCAACGCCAAGGCGGAGACCCTCCGCCAGATGATGTCCGCCGCGCAGATCAAACCGACGGACGAACTCTACGCAACCAACAACGCCGGCATTCTCCAGCTGTACGCCGACAACATCGACAAGGCTTACACCATCGGCCTCGACGGCCAGGAGAACGGCACCCTCTCCACCGAGAAAGCCAGCATCGAGCTGGTGGACAACCTCAAGCCGCAGAACAAGGCCATCAAGGCCGGCGGCGAGGCCGTCCTCCCGGTCTATGTCTTCAAGAACGGCTACACCGTGATTCCGGTCTACGGCGCAGGCCTCTGGGGCCCCGTCTGGGGCTACGTCGCCTTCCAGCCTGACCACACCACCATCGCCGGCGCCTACTTCGACCACGAGTCCGAGACCCCGGGCCTCGGCGCCAAGATCAAGGACGAAGCCTGGTTCCGCGAGAAGTTCATCGGCAAGACCGTCGCCTTCGGCGGCGAGACGCTCTTCAACCTCGGCAAGAACGCCGAGCAGACGGGCGCCAGCAACACCGTGGACGCCATCTCCGGTGCGACCATGACTTCCAAGGGCCTCAACGAAGCCCTGAACGTCTGGTTCAAGGCCTACGAAAGCCACCTCGGCAACGGCGCCACCGCCTGCTGCCAGGATGGCGAAGAAGATTGTGAGCACTGCGAACACCATAAAGCTGAGGAGGAATAATCCATGGACAAGAAACTCAAAGAAACGATCCTCAACCCGATCCTGAAAGGTAACCCGATTACCGTTCTCATCCTGGGTATCTGCTCCTCGCTGGCCGTCACGGTCCAGCTGAAGGGTGCGCTGGTGATGGCTCTCTCCGTGATCGTCGTCACGGGCCTCTCCAGCCTCGTCTGCTCGCTGCTCCGCAACACCATCCCGATGCGTGTGCGTATCATCGTGCAGCTCGTCGTCGTCGCTATGATGGTGATCCTCGTCGACCAGATCCTCAAGGCCGGCGAAGGCACCTACGCCATCGACAAACAGCTCTCCGTCTACATCGGTCTGATCATCACCAACTGTATCGTGATGGGCCGCATCGAGGCTTTCGCCCTCGGCAACAAGCCCATCCCTTCCCTGCTGGACGGTCTGGCCAACGGTGTGGGCTACGGTCTCATCCTGATCATCGTCGCCTTCTTCCGCGAGCTTCTCGGAAGCGGCACCCTGTTCGGCCTGCAGGTCCTGCCCGCCAGCTATATTCCCAACAACCTCGTGATCCTGCCGCCGTTCGCGCTGATCCTGCTCGGATGCATCATCTGGGTACACCGCGCCTTCGACAAGGACCTTCAGGAGAAATAATCGCGTCGCCCTATGGAATACGTAAGCTTATTCGTCAAGTCAATCTTCGTTGACAATATGATCTTCGCATACTTCCTGGGTATGTGCTCATACCTGGCGGTATCGAAGAACGTGAAGACAGCCAATGGCCTGGGCCTCGCTGTTATCTTTGTCCTCTTCTTCACCTTGCCCATCAACTGGGCCCTCAACAAGTTCGTGCTCCAGCCCGGCGCACTGAGCTGGCTGGGCCCGCAGTTCGCAGAGGTGGACCTGAGCTTCCTGAGCTTCATCCTCTTCATCGCCGTGATCGCCGCCTTCGTGCAGCTGGTCGAGATGTTCGTGGAGAAGTTCCTTCCTTCGCTGTACTCGTCGCTCGGTATCTTCCTGCCGCTGATCGCCGTGAACTGCGCCATCCTGGGCGGTTCCCTCTTCATGCAGCAGCGCGACTTCGCGACCGTCGGCGAGCCGCTCGTCTATGGCCTCGGTTCCGGTCTCGGCTGGTACCTCGCCATCGTCAGCCTCGCCGCCATCCGTGAGAAGCTGTCCTACAGCAATGTCCCCGCCCCGCTCAAGGGCGTCGGCATCACCTTCATCACGGTGGGCCTGATGGGTATGGCCTTCATGATCTTTATGGGTATCCAACTTTAGGAGGAGCACGCAATGACACCTACAATTATCGCATCAATCGCAGTCATCGTCATCCTGACCTTGCTGCTGGTGGTCTTGCTGCTCTACGTCAAGGCCAAGATCACCCCGACCGGTACGGTCGACATCGATATCAACAACGGCAAGAAAACCCTCAAGGTCAATCCCGGCAACTCGCTGATGAACACGCTTGCCGAACAGAAGATCTTCCTCCCCTCCGCCTGCGGCGGCAAGGCCAACTGCGGCCAGTGCAAGGTCCAGGTGCTCGAGGGCGGCGGCGAGATCCTGCCGACCGAGGTGGGCTTCTTCAACCGCAAGCAGATCAAGGACGGCTGGCGTCTGGGGTGCCAGGTCAAAGTCAAGGACAACCTCAAGATCCAGGTGGCCGAATCCGCCCTGTCCGTCAAGAAACTCGAATGCGAGGTGATCTCCAACGAGAACGTCGCTACGTTCATCAAGGAATTCACCGTCAAGCTCCCCGAGGGCGAAGAGCTCGAGTTCAAGAGCGGCGAGTACATCCAGATCGACATCCCTGCCTACGAGGCCGACTTCTCCGATATGGGCGTGGCCGACATCTACAAGGGCGACTGGGACAAGTACGGCATCACCGCGCTCAAGTACAAGAACGAGGTTCCGACCATCCGCGCCTACTCCATGGCTTCCTATCCTGGCGAGAAGGGCATCATCAAACTCAACGTGCGTATCGCGACCCCGCCGTTCGACCGCACGCAGCCGAAGGGCGTCTTCAAGTTCGTGCCGGGTGTGCCTCCGGGAATCGCTTCCACCTACGTCTTCTCCCGCAAGCCGGGTGACAAGGTGATGATCAGCGGCCCTTACGGTGAGTTCCTCCTTCCGAAGAACGATCCGGACAACGTGGAGTACATCTTCGTGGGCGGCGGCGCCGGTATGGCTCCGCTCCGCAGCCACATCATGGAGCTCTTCCGTACGCTCAAGACCGGCCGCAAGGTCAGCTTCTTCTACGGCGCCCGCGCCCTCGTGGAGGCCTTCTACCTGGAGGACTTCGCCGAGATCGAGAAGGAGTTCCCGAACTTCAAGTTCCACCTGGCCCTCGACCGTCCGGATCCCGCAGCGGATGCCGCAGGCGTCAAGTACACCGCCGGCTTCGTCCACAACGTGATGTACGAGACCTACCTCAAGGACCACGAGACCCCCGAGGATATCAAGTACTTCATGTGCGGTCCTCCCATGATGACCAAGTGCGTGAACGAACTGCTCGATTCGCTCGGCGTCCCGCCGGAGAACGTCCTCTACGACAACTTCGGAGGTTAACGATACAGATCAGGGCCCGCAGGTTTGCGGGCCCTGATTGTTTTTAAAAAGCGCAAACGGGTAAAATTTCACAATTACCCCCGTACGATTCTTACAGGTCCTTGACACATTGTCCGCCGGCTCCTACATTTGCCCCCGTTATGAAAAACTTCTCAAACCCCGCGAGCCGGCAGACTCTACATACTTGCCTGTCTCTTTCCCTTCGTCACCGCCGCCCTCTGCGGCGGGCAGGGAAATCTCTTACGCGTTACTGTTATTACCTGTTTCTGCTGCCGGCTCTGCTGGGTTCCTGCCAACGCGAACCGGTCCCGGACGGCCCCGCGGACGACACGCCGCCCGTACCGGCCGTCGACTCCGTCCTGACCACCGTCCGCCTGGACGCGGGCGGGCGCGACGTGCACACGCTGGACTTATTCCTCTACGCCCGGGACGGCATCCGGGCGCTGGAGCATCACGTACACCTGGACCACCTGCCGGACGAGCTGTGCATCCGCACGCCGCCCGGCGAGAAGCTGCTCGCGGCGGTCGCCAACAGCCCGCACGGCTTCAACCTGAAAGCGCTCGAGCGCTACGACGCGATGGAGCAGCTGCGCTTCTCCTTCGCGGACGACGACCCGGGCGCGCCGATCCTGGGCGGCAGCGGCGCCACGCAGGAGCTGACCGGGACGGTCAGCCTGCAGCCGCTGCTCTGCCGGGTCGTGCTGGCCCGCGTGAGCAACACGATGGACGGCTACGACCTGCTGGAGAATCCGCGCGTGCGGCTGCGCGACCTGCCGGACGGCGCGGAGATCCTGCGCCAGAAGGATTTCCGGCCCACGGAGCTCGTGGACGCCGGTCCGTGGACCGCCCTCCCCTACGACATCGGCTATTTCCCGCAGGAGCCCAATGTGACGCTTTGGTGCTATCCCAACGACACGCCGGAGGACATCCTCGGCGTGCCGCGTCCGACGTTGGAATTCGCCTGCGAGATCCGCGGCAAGGCCTGTTCGTTCGACATTCCCCTGCCGCCGCTGGCACGCGGGGCGGCCGTCGAGGTCGGACTGACGGTCGACGGGCCGGACGATTACAGCGTCTCGGAGATGAAAGTGACCGCGCCCTAGACCAGGTCGCGGAAGCGCTCGGGGATGCGCACGACGATGCGCAGCTGGAACATCGCCGGCTTGTTCAGAGCGTACGGCGGGCGGCAGAGCGTCTGGCAGACGCGCGCGAAACGCGTCCAGCACCCGAAATCACGCGCCGGCAGCTCCGTCACGTAGCGGATGGTGCGGGAACGCTTCCGCATATGCGCCTCCCAGCCCAGTTCAAGCCGGTCGGCGTCCCGGAAACGGTCCTGCAGGCGCTTCTGGTCGAAGTAGCCGAAGTGCAGCAGGTAGAGATCCTTCCCGATGTGGAAATTGTGCCCGCGGACGCGGTGGAAGCCGGAGCCCCACTGGCACGGGCGCGCCAGGACCGAGCATTTGGTATAGCGCGTCCCGATCTGGGCATAGTGCCGCTGCTGCAGGAAAGGCACGGCGGCGTCGATATCCCCTTCCTCGCCCAGTTTCTGGCCGAAATCCAGGCCCAGCGGGGACAGCGACACGCCGATCTTGCAGCCGCTGAGGTATTCCGGGAGGGAAAGGCCCAGTTTGGGGTCCACCACCACGAATTCGTCGGCGTCGGTCCCGATCACCAGGTCATACCCGGCGGAGAACAGCTCCGCGGCCTTCGCGCTCATCACGGCGACGCGTCCCTTGTCGTTGGACACCACGTCGGTTCCGATCTTGGGGATGGCCGTCGCGTTCGTCCCTTCGCAGAAAGACGGAATCTGCTGGTCGGTGCCGTCGAACCAGATAAAGAGATTCTCCCGGCCGAGCTGCGCACCGTAGTACTCCACCCACTTGCGCAGGAAGAAATCGTCGTTGCGGACCATCGTGAGGGCGGCTATCCTTTTCATAGATACTTGGCGGTAAACGTGTCGGCCTTGGCAAGGTCCTCCGGCGTGCCGGCGAAGGCGATCTCGCCGCCGCGGTCGCCCGCGTCGGGGCCGAGGTCGATCACCCAGTCCGCCGCGCGGATCACGTCGACGTTGTGTTCGACGACGATGAGCGAGTGACCGGCGGCCAGCAGCGCGTCGAAGCTCTGCAGGAGCTTCTCCACGTCGAAGAAATGCAGGCCGGTGGTCGGCTCGTCGAACAGGAACAGGATCTTCTCGCTCTTGCTCTTGGTGCGGCTCAGCGACAGGAAATACGCCAGCTTGATGCGCTGGCTCTCGCCGCCCGACAGGGTCGAGCTGCTCTGCCCGAGCTTGATGTAGCCCAGGCCCACGTCCCGGAGCGGCTGAAGCAGCTCCGCGACGGCCCTGGCCTCGGATTCGGGGCCGGCGGCGAAGAAGTCCACGGCCTCGTCCACGCTCATATTCAGGATGTCGTCGATGTTCTTTTCGCGGTAGCGGACTTCCAGCACCTCGGGCTTGAAGCGCTTGCCGCCGCACTCCTCGCAGACCATTTCCACGTCGGCCATGAACTGCATCCCGATGCGCACGACGCCTTCGCCCTGGCACTCCGGGCAGCGGCCGCCTTCGGTGTTGAAGGAGAAATGGTTGGCCGTCAGGCCGGCCAGTTTGGCCGCCTGCTGCGACGCCATCAGCTTGCGGATGCCGTCGTAGGCCTTGAGGTAGGTCACGGCGTTGGAGCGCGAGCTCCGGCCGATCGGATTCTGGTCCACGTATTCGACGCGCGTGATGCGGTCGAGGTTGCCCGACAGGCCGCGGTGCGTGCCCGGCGGGTCGCCGGCTTCGTGGATGCGCCGGTAGAGCGCCGGATAGAGGATGTCCCCCACCAGGGTGGACTTGCCGGAGCCCGATACGCCCGTCACGACCGTGAGCACGCCCAGCGGGAAACGGACGTCGATGTCCTTGAGGTTGTGCTCCATCGCCCCGTTGACGCAGATGCTGTACTGCCAGGGGCGCTTCTCGCGCACGTAGCGGAGCTTCTGCCCGTTCAGGTACTGGAGCGTCAGCGAGCGGTCGATGTCGGCCGGCTTCGCCTTGGCGGCCGGGCCGGCATACACGAGCTCGCCGCCGTGCACGCCCGCGAGCGGTCCCATATCGATCAGCAGGTCGGCGGCGCGGATGATCTCCTCGTCGTGCTCGACCACGATGACGGTATTGCCGATGTCGCGCAGGCGCTTCAGCACGCTGATCAGCCGCTCCGTATCGCGCGAATGCAGGCCGATGCTCGGCTCGTCCAGGATGTACATCGAGCCGACGAGGCTCGATCCCAGCGCGGTCACGAGGTTGACACGCTGGCTCTCGCCGCCCGACAGGGTGTTGCAGGCGCGGTCCAGCGTCAGGTAGCCCAGGCCCACGTCCACGATGCACTGCAGGCGGGAGACGATCTCCGCGACCGGCTCGGCGACGATGTCCCGCTCCGTCGCCGTCAGCGGCAGGTCGCGGAAGAAATCGAGCGCCCGCTCGGCCGTCATCTTCAGGATCTGGTGGATGTTGTGCCCGCAGACCTTCACCCAGAGGGCCTCGCGGCGCAGGCGGGAGCCGCCGCAGGCCGTACACGTGGCGCGGCCGCTGAAGCGGCTGAGCATATACTTGAACTGGATCTTGTAGCGCTGGCTCTCCACCCAGTTGAAGAATTCGTTGATGCCGAAGATCGAGTTGTCGTCGCCCTCGACGTATTTGCTGTTCCAGATCAGGTCCCGGACCTCATCCGACAGGTTGCAGTAAGGCTCGAAGATGGGGATGCCGTAGTGCGGCGCGACCGCCACGAGATGGTCCTTGAACCAGCCCATCTTCTCGCCGCGCCAGCAGGCGATGGCCCCGTCGTAGATGCTCTTGGTCTTGTCCGGCACCACGAGGTCCTCGCTGATGCCGATGATCTTGCCGAGGCCGCCGCAGGTCGGGCAGGCGCCCAGCGGCGAATTGAAGCTGAAGAGGTATTCGTCCGGCTCGCGGAACACGATGCCGTCCCGCTCGAAGCGGCTGCAGAAATGCTGCAGGCGGCCGTCTTCCGTCGCCACGGCCATCCGCCCGTCGCCGCGCGTGAAGGCGTCGGCGACCGAGGAAAGCAGGCGCGTGCGCGTATCGCCCGTCGGGGCGCCCGAGAGGCGTGCGCGGTCCAGCAGGAGCCAGGCGCCGGACAGCGTGTCCGCGCCCTGCTGCAGGACGTCGTCGATCCGGAGCGGCTTGCCGTCCACGTAGAGGCGGTTGTAGCCGTCTTCCTTGAGCTGCAGGAGCAGCTCGACCCGGTCCGTCCGCGCGTCCCAGCCGAGGTCCGCGAGGATGTAGAAGGTGCCGCCGCCCGCCCCGGCGAGCCAGTCCATCACGTCCGCGACCCCGTCGCGGCGCACTTCCTCGCCGGAAACGGGAGAATAGGTCCGCCCGATGCGGGCGAACAGCAGACGCAGGAAATCATAGATTTCCGTGGTCGTGGCCACGGTCGAACGGGGGTTGCGCGTGCTGACCTTCTGCTCGATGGCGATCGCCGGCGGAATGCCGTCGATGCCGTCCACGTCGGGTTTGGTCATCCGGCCGAGAAACTGCCGGGCATAGGACGAGAGGCTCTCGGAGAAACGCCGCTGCCCCTCGGCATAGAGCGTATCGAAGGCCAGCGAGGATTTGCCCGAACCGGAAATGCCCGTGATGACCACGAACTTGCCGCGGGGAATCCGCAGGGTCAGGTTCTTGAGGTTGTTGACCCTGGCGCCTTTGATCTCTATGTATTCTTCCACCCTACCGGTCCTCTTCCTCTTTCTTCTTGAAACCCGCGACGACGCCGCGACCCCAGAGGATCCAGACGGAGGAGGCCGCCGCGCCAAGGAAGACGAATGCGAACAGGATCATCATCCGGGACGGCTTGCTGCGCTTGATCGGGACCTGCGGCGGGTTGATGATGGTGAATACCGGCGTCTCCTGCTGTACCTTCGCCTTGGCGGCCTGGAGCTGCTGGGCGCAGGTGTTGTAGAGCTGGTAATTGAGGTTCATCTCATTCTGCAGGCGCTCCTGCTCGATCTTGACGCGCTGGAGGATCACCCCCTGGTTGGAGTCGACATAGCGGGCATAGCGCTGCTGCGCCGTGAAATAGGCGTCACGCGCCTCGACATACAGCGATTCGTAGTATTTGAGGTCCTGGCGGGACTTCTCGGTCCGGTAGTTGGTCACGTAGGTCTGCAGGCGGGAAATCACCTCCTTGGAGATGCTGGCGGCGACGTGGGAATCCTGCGCCGTGACGTTCAGCGAGATCACCGAGGTCTTCTTGTCCACGGTCAGCGAGACATCGCTGCGGATGGACTTGGCGATCTTCTCCTGCTCCCAGGTCAAAGCGGACGGATCGAGGGAAGCGTAACCTTTCACCTCCTCCACCTGCTCGTGGAACAGGCCCCGGAACCACTCCAGCGCCTTGAACGGGAGCTGGAGCCCGGCAACCCACCAGGCCTTGCGGTTGTATTCATCCAGATAGGTATAGAAGTCGGTCTTGAGCGTATCCTTGCCGTGCCGGAATTCCACCTGCACGGGGAACAACTCGACCACGAAAGGCGTGGAGGAAACGATGTCCGGATAGAGGTCGGGGCTGACGGCGTCGGACGTGCTCATCGAGCCGAGGTTGATGCCGGCCAGGCTCGCAAGCGAGCCAAGGCTTCCGGTCGAATTCTTGGAGACGGTTTCCGGGGCCAGTTTGGAGTTGACCGTATATTCCGTGGGAATGCTGAAGGCGAACACGAGGCCGATCACGCCGGCGACCACGCACCAGCGGAAGACCCGCTTCCACTCCCGGAAGAGCTTGCGCAGCAACTCCGTCAGGTTGAGCTCGTCGAATTCTTCTTCCACAAGCTGGGGTTCGATGTATTTCTTCTCTTGCATCGGGCAGGGCTATCTAAAGATGTTGACTAAGGTGGCGACCAGCGTAGTGAGCGAAGTCGCGGAAGAAGCCATCGCCATCAACTCCGCCGTGCTCATACCGGCCCGGGCGCCGCGTTCGGGTACCACAATCTCGCAGCCGGGCTCAATCTTGGAGCCGTAGTCGAAGGTGCCGCCGCGTGCCGGGCGCGACATGCCATTCATATAGATGATGAACGACTTGTTGCGGCGGGCGTTGTTGGAGTAGCCGCCCGCGGCGTCGATATAGTAACGGTAGCTCTTGCCGGGCACATAGACGACCGTGTTCGGATACAGGACGGCGCCGCTGATGCGGACCGTGTTCTGCTGGCCGGGCACGAAGATGCGGTCACCCTCGCGGAGGACGGGATCGAACTCCGAACCGGGACGCTGGACGGCCTTGTCCAGTTCGATGGACACGGAATAGATCCTGTCCAGACGGATCGACGCGGCATCGAGGGTATCGCGGCCGCTGACCGAATGGAGCAGGTCCTCCTTGGCGCGCTGCTGTGCCTGTTCCTCCTCGGTCATACGCCGGCGGAGGGTACCGCCGCGCAGGTAGGCCTGCCCGGTCGGGCCGCCGGCCCGCTTGACGAGGTCGGAGAGGCGCTCACCCTCGGTGAGCAGCACGTATTCGCCCGGGAAGGCGACTTCGCCCTCGATGGTGACGAAGCGCTGCGGCCGGTAGGACGGGCTCCGGCGGACGGAGACGACATCATAGGGTTCCAGCAGGAAACGCTCGCCGCCATCCACGGCCATACCGTCCTTGATGGCAAAGGAATAGGTCTCGCCGACCGTATCGGACGGCATCAGGCTGGCCGGATCCACGACGCGGCGGGCCACATCGACGCGCGCCGTAGAAGCACCGTCGATCAGGCCGCCCGCGATCAGGATCAGGTCCTCGATCGTGGTATTGGCGCTGAAGGGGAAGATGCCCGGATGCTGGACGTAACCGTTGATGATCAGCGTGCCGGGATCGTTCAGATCTTTCTGGCTGGAAACGACGAGGATGTCGTTCTTGTGGAGCACGACATCGTTGGCCTCGCCGGAAAGGATGCCGCCCAGGTCGACGGAGAGCGACACGAAGGTCAGGTCTTCCGCCTCGCGGACGATGACGGCGCGGCCGGTGAAGGCGTCTTCCGTCAGGTCACCCGCAGCGCGGACCAGCTGACGGACCGTGGCGATGTCACCGCCGAGTTCATACATGCCGGGACGGAACACGGCGCCCTTGACTTCCACCTTGTTGGAGAAGCGCTCCAACGTCTTGCCCACCTGGACCTCGTCGCCGTCGACCATCGCGAAACCGGCGACGGAATCCTTGCGGACCGTATAGATCTGGCGCTCGGCGCCCCGCTGGCGGATCACGCGGACATCTTCCTGATAGGCTTTGCTGGAGAATCCGCCGGCATACTGGATCAGGTCGGAGAGGGTCTCCCCTTCGGCCAGTTCATAATACATAGGACGCTTGACCTGGCCGGCGGCCCGGACAAGGTTGACATACGGCGGGACGATGATGATATCGCCCTCGCGAAGGGCGATGTCGCTGTCGGAGCGGCCGTTGAAAAGATAGCCGTAGATATCGACGGTGGCGACCTGCTTGCCGTTGCGAACCACCTTGATGGCACGCAGGGAGCCGTTCTCGGTCACGCCGCCCGCATTGTACAGGGCGTTGAAGACGGTCGCGAACGAGGAAAGGCGGAAGGTACCGGGCATCACCACCTCGCCCATCACGTTCACCTGGATGGTGCGGATGTTGCGCAGGGTGATGCTGACGGTGGAGTTGGGGTTGCTGCCGCCCACGGAGGCGTACTTGGACGCCAGGGTGCGGCGCAGTTTCTCCTTCGCCTCGGCGATGGTCAGGCCGCCCAGCTGGACCTGGCCGATCTGGCTGATATTGATGGTCCCCTCCGGGGAAATCGTCTTGCTGTAAGAACCTTCGCTGTAGCCGAAGATCTCGATGAGCAGCTGGTCGCCGGGACCGAGCTGGTAGCGCTCCGGCGTGGCGAGGTTCTCGTTCGGCTCGAAAGTCAGTCCACTGCCGTTGAAGATGTCGTGACCGAAGATCTGCAGACTGTCGGGGATATCCTCCCTTCCGACCAGCGAACCCAAAAGCTCGCTAAAATCAGCATCAGCATCCAAATCACGCAGCTCCTTCTCAAGCCGCTCTTTCTGCAGCGAGAAGGTGCTGCGGTCGCGATTCGGGTCCACGACGACCTCGCGACGCGGTTTCTGGCGGGGCCTGATATCGCGCTGATTGTTGAAATATTCCTGCTCGTAAGTCCCGCCGCGAAGCGTGGACGCGCCGGAGTTGCGGCCGAAGGACGTGTCGTCACCGAATTGCTGCACCTGGTCTGCGCTTGCCTGCACTTTGGCCCGGATACGCTCCGCCTGGGCCTGGGTCACGCCCTGCAGAAGCAGTTCCTGGCTGATCTGCGACTGGCTCTTGCCCGCGGCATTCGCAGTCTTGACATACTCGATCACCTGATCGTCCGTCATCTGTGCGTACACGCTGAGCGACGCGGAACACAGCAAGATCGCAGCTATCGCTGCTATCAAAGAAAACTTCTTCATATTTTAGATTCTTCCGTTACCGATTCTATATAAATCATACAAATATAATGCAAATTTCAACGTACCGCAAGCAGATAGCGCCCAGAGTAACTATTTTCGGGTTTAAGAAAATATTTTTTCAAAAGAGTGTTGCGGATTCCCAAATTATGTCTATCTTTGCATCCGCATTCGGAAACGAAACAACCTGGTGTGGTAGTTCAGTTTGGTTAGAATGCCGGCCTGTCACGCCGGAGGTCGCGAGTTCGAGCCTCGTCCGCACCGCTAGAAGCCAGTCCTTTTGGGCTGGCTTCTTTCATTTTCTTCTCCCCCGACAAGCCTTCAACTATTCCTTGATCACCCGAAAAGAGAAGACCTGGCAGCCCAGCAGGCCCGTGCCGTCGACGGCCTCGACGAGGCCGACGAACTCGGTGTTGACGTCGGAGGCGGCGAAGGGGATCTCGGCGACGCCGTTCTCGTCCGTGAGCACGGCGGGGCGCCACTGCAGCAAGTTCCGGAAGTCCGGCGTCGCCGACGCGAGGTCCAGTTCATCCGGCTCGTAGAATTCCCGGACGGGATGGTACCCCTGCGCCTTCCACATCCCATACATCTCCAACAATTCCTCTTCCGTGTACTGAGGTCCCTCATACAACACCATCCGCGGGGGCATATGCTCCATATCCACCATCCACCCGGAACGGGTGGGCCCCGGAATATAGTGTATGATCTCATAGATCTCTCCCCGCTTGGGCGTCAGCCGCTTCCCATCATAAATTCCCCACTCATCCGGATGGTGCGTATATCCGCGATAATTGTTCAGATACTGCACTTTCCCGGGGCCATGGTCACAGACCCATTCGCCGCTCGACAGGATGGCCAGACTGTCCAGATAACCCGTCACCTTGTCCCGGCCGACCGTGTACCGCCGCGCTTTGACCGTGGCTTCCTTCAGCACAGTCACGTCAGGATCAAAGTAAAACACTTCCTCTTTCTCTTCCGGCATAAAAACATAATCCTGCGCCAGATAGCGCTCCCGCCCCTGTCGGTAGGCGTCGATGCTGTCGAAAGGGCTCTCGATGGCCAGCTTCACCCCGGGTCTCATCTTCATCGGTTTCAGATACACGTTCCCCCGCATCCTTCCCATCAGCTCCGGATCGATCTCGAACCGGCCCAGCGTATCGCTCATCACCAGACACGAGTCGCTCTGTGGCGAAAAGGCCTGGATCAGCAGCGTCCGTTCCTGCCGGTCCCGCCCGCTGATCCCGTCCGCCAGCACCGGCCGTCCCTGCCCTTTCACCGACAACGCAGAAAGTACGGCCATCAGGATAAACAAGAAGCTTTTTCTCATAGCTTAACGACTCTGAATGTAAATGTCTGGCAGCCCAGCAGGCCCGTACCGTCAAGGGCCTCGACGAGGCCGACGAACTCGGTGTTGACGTCGGAGGCGGCAAAGGGGATCTCGGCGACGCCGTTCTCGTCGGTCAACACGGCGGGGCGCCATTGCAGCAGGTTCCGGAAGTCCGGCGTCGCCGACGCGAGGTCCAGCTCGTCCGGCTCATAGAATTCCCGGACGGGATGGTACCCCTGCGCCTTCCACATCCCGTTCATCTCCAGCAATTCCTCCTCCGTGTATTGGGGGCCGGGGTAAGCAATCGTCGTCTGATGTGTCAGATACCAGACGCCGTCATCACCAATAGGTTCATACTTCACAAGATTATAGATCTCGCCCCGTTTGGGTGTTATGCGTTTCTTGCTCGGCAACTTACAATCGAGACAGTTATGGGGATGATGGGAATAACCGTGATAATCATTCAGGAATCCGTGTTCACAGACCCACTCGGGAAGCAACGAGAGGGTAAGACTGTCCAGATACCCTGTCACCTTATCCCGGCCGATGACGGACCGCCGGGCCTTGACCGTCGCCTCTTTCAAGATGGTCACGTCGGAATCGAAGTAAAAGACGTCGTCTTCTCTTTCTGTCTCAAAAATGTGATTCTGCGCCAGATAGCGCTCCCGCCCCTGCCGATAGACGCCTATGCTGTCGAAAGGATCGACAAGCGTCAGCTTCGGTTTGGGGTGCGAAGCGACCGGCTTCAGATAGACATTTCCCCGCATCTCCGACATCAGATCCGGATCGACCTCGAAACGCCCCAACGAATCCGACACCACGAAGCTGGTGTCGCTCCGCGGCGAAAAGGTCAGCAGGAACAGCGTCCGCTCCACCCGGTCCCGGCCGCTGATCCCATCCGCCAGCACCGGCCGCCCTTGGCCCAGCGCCGGCAGCACAGGAAGAACGGCCATCAGAATAAACAAAAAAACCTTTCTCATAGTTTAACGACCCGGAAGGTAAACGTTTGGCAGCCCAGCAGGCCCGCGCCGTCGACGGCCTCGACGAGGCCGACGAACTCTGTTTTGACGTCGGAGGCGGCGAAGGGGATCTCGGCGACGCCGTTCTCATCCGTGAGCACGGCAGGACGCCACTGCAGCAGGTTCCGGAAATCCGGAGTCGCCGAAGCGAGGTCCAGTTCGTCCGGCTCGTAGAACTCCCGTTCGGGGAAATACCCCTGCGCTTTGCTCATCCCATACATTTCCAGCAAATCCTCTTCCGTATATTGAGGGCCATAATACACGACTTCATGAGGAGGATCGGACGGATCCACGATTCCGATTTCAGGATGGTCTGGCCAAACGATGTATTTAATAACTCGGTACACCTTTCCCCTTTCAGGTGCCGTGCGTTTCGTTACTCCCATATTTCCCGGATGGTGCGAATAACCATGATAATCATTTAGATAGCCATGTTGACAGACCCATTCGGGGACCTTAAGGAGGGTGAGACTGTCCAGATAACCCGTAACCCTGTCCCGGACGACGCCATAGCGTCTCCGTCTCGCCATGACGCGGGCTTCGCTCAACACCGTCACATCAGAATCATAATGAAAGTGTTCTTTCTCCTCAGGCACGGAAATATAATCTTGCGCCAGATAGCGCATCCTCCCCTGTCGGTAGGCATCAATGGTATCGAAGGGGCTTTCGAAGCTCAGTTTCACCTCAGGTCTCGCCTTCATCGGTTTCAGGTACACGGTCCCCCGCATCCTTCCCATCAACTCCGGATCGATCTCGAACCGGCCCAGCGTGTCGCTCATCACCAGACATGAGTCGCTCTTCGGTGAAAAGGCCTGGATGAGCAGCAACCGTTCCATCCGGTCCCGCCCGCTGATCCCGTCCGCCAGTACGTACCGGCGCTGCCCCAGCGCCGGTACGACAGGAAAGACCATCAGGATTATCCAAATGGTTAGCAAGCGTTTCATAGTTCAGTCTTTCCAGACATACCGCCGCCAACCCTGCGTCATCAGGAGCAGGTCCAGCGCCCGGAGCCGATCGTTATTCTTCTCGTCAAAATAGTAGGTCGGATTGAAGACATCTCCCCGGATCTGTTCGGAGAGGAACGCGTGCGACAGGATGTTCTCGTGGCCGGGCAGATAGAGATAGGCCTTGTCGAAAATGCTCACGGCCAGTTCCGCCCGGACCGGGTTGCCGGCCGCGTCCGTGACCTGCAGGCGGACCTTGCCCGTATCGCGCAGCGCGTAGCGCTCCTTGTCCGGCGTGGCCGTGACGGTCAGGCGCCGCTCCGGGTTGACGAACACAAGGCGTTCCGCGACCGGGCGCCCGTCGCCGTCCGACAGGGTCAGTTCCACGATGCCCTGCGAAGGGAAGACTTCGCCAGGCAGGCGGACCAGCGTCCGCCCCGACACCGTGCCCTGCGCACCGCCGCAGGGAATGCCGTGCAGCTTGGCGAGGATGGTGAAGGCGCGTGCGGCGCTGTCCGGCGCGCTGACCCGGATGTCGATCCCGGAGGCATTGTTCCGCACCACGCGGAGCGTCAGCGCGTCGCGGCGGATCTCAGGGAAAGGGAAACGGCGCCCGTCCGCCAGCTCCACCGCATAAGTCTTCCCCTCCTGCGGCATCACCTCAAACCGTCCCATCCCGTCGTGCAGGCTCTCGAAGCGCGCGATTTCCACCCCGTCTTCCAGCACCCGGCCGGAGACCTCTTCCGGGAAGCCGTTGCCGTAAGTCGCCTTGAAGGCGACGACGGACGGGACGCCCGCGACCAGGTCGCCCCCTTCCGGGAACAGGTCGAAACGATGCCTGGACGTGATCCGCTCGATGGAATCCGCCTTGACGGCGTCCTCCATGATCCGGTCCATCTGGGCCACGCGGTCCACCACGCGGATCCGCCGCGGGCGGAGCGCCTCCGTGGTATCGGACGTGAAAGAAGAACGGGCATAGCCCTCCAGGAAGTACTCGCCCTGCGGCCAGTTCTCACCGATGTAGATATGGCCGTCGCCGCGGCCGTCGACCAGCGGGTATTTCTCGCTCCAGACGAGACTGTCGCGCTCGCTCCGGATCTCCAGATACAGCGTCCGGCTGCGGTCCGACAGCGCCAGGGTCTGCCGGTCCATCAGATAGGCCTTGAAGAACAGGTCTTCGCCCGTCTCCGCAATCTCCTTGCTCGGCAGCAGGTAGATGAAGTCCTGGGCTTTCGCAGGCAGCAACAGGAGCGCTGCCAGGAAAGCCAGAAGGAAGCCTCTGGTATTCATATTACTTGAAGATTTCGGCCAGTCTGTTCTCAAGATCTTTCCCGTAGAGGCCGCGGGCGACGATGGTGCCCTGCGGATCGACCAGCAGGTTGTCCGGGATGCCCGTCACCGAATAGACGCCGGCAGCTACGGTCTCCCAGCGTTTCAGGTCGGACAGATGGATCCAGGGCATATCCCCTTCGGCGATGGCGGCCAGCCAGGCGTCCTTGTCCTGGTCGAAAGAAAGGCCGACGATCTCAAAGCCCTTGTCGTGATACGCCTTATATGCGGCGGTCACATTGGGCATCTCCGCCTTGCAGGGGCCGCACCAGGAAGCCCAGAAATCGATCAGGACCCACTTGCCCTGTCCCACATACTCGCTCAGCTTGTGGTTCTGTCCGTCCGGATCCGGCTCCACGAGATCCCGGAACGGCTCCCCGACCAACGCCTGCTGCCGCTTCGCGGTCTGCCGGCGCTGTTCATCCGCGGCGGCCTTCCGGCGCTTCAGTTCCACCACGAAGGGATGGCCGGCGACCGCCGGATTGGCGGCGAGGATCTCTTCAAGCTTGGCCTCACCGGCCGCCCGGTCCCAGTTGCTCGCCGCAGCGGCGAGGCTCGGGAGCTTTTCGACGAAGGCGACCGGAATCAGGGTCCCCTGATTCTCCCCGATCATCCCGAGATAGAAGTCCGCATACTGCTTGAGCGCGGACTGGTATTTCGCCGTGAGTTCCTCCATGCAAGCGGCCATGTCCTCTTGCGGAAGCTCGGCGGCCGCCTCCATCAACCGGATAGTCTTTTCATACTCGGCATAGGCGGCCGCGTCCCTGACGACGCAGGCCGACAGGCGCGTGTTGAGGGCGGAGCCGGTCAGCGTCCTCTCCGCGACATCCACCTGCACAGGTTTCCCGTCGTTGAAAAGCAGGAACTGCCTGTCGGAACCGCCGACGGTGACGGCCAGGAAGGCATCCTTCCCCGCCGTTCCCTTCAGCTCGAAAGCGCCGAGGGAGACAACGGTGCTGTCGATCGGCTTCCGCGTCGTCTGGTCGATGAGATACACGCGCGCGCCTTCTTCCGGCGCACGGCTTCCCGTCACGACATATTTCACATTGTCAGCAGAACAGGCAAGCATTCCCGCTGTGGCGAATGCCAGCAAAATGGTCAACTTGGTTTTCATATGTTATTGTTTAGAATGACACAGGAATGGCGAAAGTCACGGAAACCGGTTCGCCGCTGGAATTATAACCCGGTTCCCAGCGCGGTGCGGCGGAAACCGCCCGGACGACGGCTTCGTCCAGGTCCGGGCGCAGCCCGCTCATCACCTGGACATCCCGGACAGCGCCGTCACCGCCCACGACGAACTGGACGAGAACCTCGCCTTCCACGGTGCCCCGGACGCTCTGACGGACATCCCGGAGTTGTTCGACCACCCATTGGGCGAAGGCCCCGGTATCGCCGCCGTCGAAACTGGGCATCCGGCCGAAACCCCGGATCGTAAAGGCCGGCCGGTCCGGTTCGGCTTCCGGCTCCGGCCCGGCCAGATCCCGCGCCTCGTCTGCCGCCGGCAGGACGGTCGCCCTTGCCGGATTGCAGAAGAACATAAACACACCCAACACGGGAACAATCACTAGATACGACCAGCGCCACCAGCGGGAGGATGCCGGTTTGAGCATCATCTCGACCCGGTTCTTGACCTGCAGGTGCTGGAATTCGCTGGCCAGGACGAAGCGGTGTTCGCCGACGGCCTTGCGTACGAGCAGCAACTGGTAGCGGGCGGCATCGATGCCGCTCCGGATCACGCCTTCGTCCGCTTCGTATTCGTGCAGGAGCCGGAGTTCCTCCCGGGTGATCCAGACCAGCGGATTCCACCAGAACAGGAGCTGGACCGGCAGCAGGAGCACGAGGTCCCGCGTATGCCCGCAACGGACATGCATCAGCTCGTGGGTGAAGATGACGGGGTTCTCCTCCAGGTCCCTGCGGCCCATCACCACCGTTCTCCCCCAGCTGAACGACGGGATATCCGCTTCCAGCAGCATGAGCCGGCATCCGCAGCGCTCCTCCGTCCGGCCCACCCGCATCAGGCGGGCCATCTTCACGACCGACACCAGATAAAGGACCAGCGTGACCAGCGCACCCGCGATATACAGGGCCAGCAGGACTTCATTCCAGGGGAAGACGGACGGCGCGGCCTGCGCCGCCGGCTCCACGCCGGTCGCGATCACCGCCAGGTCCCCGGCGCTGACGGCCGCCGCCGGAGCGGTCCGCAGCCGGAGCGCGGGCAGCAGCAGGCAGAGGTAGGATCCGGCCAAAAGGAGGATCCGGTTCAGCCGGTAAAACTTGGTCCGGCGCATCACCAGCAGGAAAAAGGCGTAGAAAAGGCCCAGGTAGAAACCGCCCCGGACGATATACAGCAGGAAAGCGCTCATTTCTTATTCTTCTCGATCAGGCTGATCAGATCCTTCAGTTGCTGGACGTCGATCTTGTCCTCCTTCGCGAACTGGGAGATCATCTGGAAATAGGAGTTCCCATAATAGCGGGCGACGACTTCGGAGACCGCGTCCCCCTGATACTGCTCTTCGCTGATCAGGACCTTGTAGCGGAAGGAATTCGCCATCGGCTCCCGCGCCAGGAAGCCTTTGTCTTCCATAAACTTCACGAGGGTGGCCACCGAGTTGTAGTGGGGCTTCGGATCGGGGAGATACGCGATCAGGTCCCGGATGAAGAGCGGCCCGTGGGCCCAGAAAATCTTCATCAGGACTTCTTCCTTTGCAGTCAGTTTCGGATTCATTTCGTTCGGATCAATGGATTCTCGACTGCAAATATAGCAATAAAAACGAAAACTCCTAACACACCCCGGAGTTCTCCGTTGTATGCTAGGAGAGAAAGGTCGATATCGCGGAAATTTACTCCGTCTCCTCCGCCTTGGACTGCAGATAGGCCTTGAAGAAACGGCCCTGCGTGGTGGGCGTGAAGTCCCAGTCGCTGATGAGCATCGGCGACCAGCTGGTGTCGAAGCACCACACCGTGAATGAGATGCCCTTCTGCTCGAAATACTTCGTGATGTGCTCGCCGTACACGTCGGTCGACATCACCGGGATGTGCGCACCCGGCTCGTCCGCGAGGCAGAATCCGATCTCGGTGCAGATGACGGGATAGGTGTCGGCCACGAAGCCGAAATCCTGCTCCCACTGCTCCTCCCACGGCTCGGAGCGCTTCATCGGGTACGGATGCGACACATAGGCCACGTTCGGGCGGGCGATGGGCTCCTCCGCCACCGGCGTCAGGTCATACGCCCAGTTGAAACCGGCGCACAGGCACAACGCGTTGGGATTGTAGGTGCGGACCGTGTCGATGATCTGCTCCTGCAGCTCCTTCCATTCCGTCCAGGAGCAGTCCCCGACACCCGGGGCCGTCACCGTCGGTTCGTTGTAGATCTCGTAGAGGGCCACCGTCGGCTCGTCCTTGTAGCGCTGCGCGACGGTGCGCCAGAACTTGAAGGTCTCCTCCTTCGTGGTGTTGTACATCGGAGAGGTATAGCGCTCCTCCTTGAGGTTGCCGATCGAATGCCAGTCCATGATGACGTACATCCCGTGCTCCCTGGCCCAGGCAATGCCCTGGTCCATCGCCGCGAAGGTCTCGTCCCAGCCCATCGCGTTCAGGTTGGTCGGATGGACGGCGAAGCGCACGATGTTGGCGCCCCAGTCGGCGGCGGCGGCGAAGTACCGCTCGTTCCACTGTCCGTCGCGGACCAGCTTGACCGGATCGGAGAAGCAGAGGCCGCGGAAGACGATTTCCTTCCCCTGAGGATCGATGAATTTGTTTCCCTGGACTTTGACCCATCCGCGCCCGGACGGGCTGCAGGCGGACAGGGCGAGCGCGAGAAGCGCAATGGCAAGAACTGTAAGATTTTGGCGTTTCATAATGTGGTTTTGATTGTTCCAAATTCAAAGATAACAAAAATGTCCGTGGGGTTTCATCTTTATTTCAATTGTTTTCAATTATCGTTCATCGCGCGCTCCGCGCATACCACCCGCGGGAGAGGTGTTGGGAATGTGGGGGGAAATGCCTATCTTCGGTCCAACAATAAAACTAAATCCATCTAACTACACGATGAAAAAAACGCTTGTCGCCGCGATGTGTGCCCTGGTTCTGGGCGCCATCCCCGCCGCAGCCCAGTGGGGTCCGCGGCCGATTCCTGAACCTACCGACGGTTTGAAGGACGCCTACAAGGACTACTTCAAGATCGGTGTGGCGGTCAACAACCGCAACGTCAACGACCCCGACCAGGTCAAAGTCATCCTCCGCGAGTACAACAGCATCACCGCCGAAAACGCGATGAAGCCCCAGCCGACCGAGCCCAAGAAGGGTGAGTTCAACTGGAAGGATGCCGACGAGATCGCCGACTTCTGCCGCGCCAACGGCATCAAGCTCCGCGGTCACACGCTGATGTGGCACAGCCAGATCGGCTCCTGGATGTATCAGGACGAGAAGGGCAACCTCCTTTCCAAGGACGAGCTCTACGCCAACATGAAGCACCACATCCAGGCCGTCGTCAACCGCTACAAGGACGTCGTCTACTGCTGGGACGTGGTCAATGAGGCCGTCGCCGACAGCCCCGTGTGGCCGGGCCGCAGCGAGCTCCGCGACTCCCCGATGTACAAGATCGCGGGCGAGGAGTTCATCTACAAGGCTTTCGAGTTCGCCCACGAGGCCGACCCGGACGCCCTCCTCTTCTACAACGACTACAATGACGCCGAGCCTGCCAAGAGCCAGCGCATCTTCAACCTCGTCAAGCGGATGAAGGAAGCCGGCGTGCCGGTGGACGGCATCGGCATGCAGGGCCACTACAACGTCTACGGCCCTTCCATGGCCGACATCGACGCCGCCATCTCCCTCTACTCCACGATCGTCGACCACATCCACGTGACCGAGCTCGACATCCGCGTCAACGAAGACATGGGTGGCGGTCTCCGCTTCAACATGGGCAAGGCCAACGTCGCCGACTGGGAGAAGACCCTCCAGCAGGACCAGTACGTCAACCTCTTCAAGGTGCTCCGCAAGCATAAGGATGTCATCGACTGCGTGACCTTCTGGAATGTCTCCGACAAGGATTCCTGGCTCGGCACCAACAACTATCCCCTCCTCTTCGACGAGAACGTCAAGCCCAAGCAGGCCTACTTCGCCGTCAAGGGCTTCGACCCGAAGATGGACGACGCCGTGGTCCTCGAGGACTTCAAGCCGTCCGAGCTCAACCAGCCCGGCCAGCAGTACCCGATGGTCAACTCCCAGGGTTACGCCCGCTTCAAGGTGGACGCTCCGAAGGCCACTTCCGTGATCGTCAGCCTCGGTCTCGGCGGCGAGGGCGGCACCGTGCTCCGCAAAGCTGAGGACGGTTCCTGGATGGGCACCACTTCCGGTCCGATGGACGAAGGTTTCCACTACTATCACCTCACCATCGACGGCGGCGTGTTCAACGACCCCGGCACCGGCAACTACTACGGCTCCACCCGTTGGGAGAGCGGCATCGAGATCCCGGCCCACGACCGCGACTTCTATGCAGAGCGCGACGTCCCGCACGGAAACGTCCAGCAGATCCTCTTCTGGTCCAACAGCACCAACCAGCTCCGCAAGGCTTTCGTCTACACGCCGGCCGGCTACGAGAAGGGCAAGAAGAAATATCCCGTCCTCTACCTCCAGCACGGTTGGGGTGAGAACGAGTTCGCCTGGCACGTCCAGGGCCACGCCAACCTCATCATGGACAACCTCATCGCCGACGGCAAGATCGAACCGTTCATCATCGTGATGACCTACGGTATGACCAACGACGTCCGTCCGGGCGGCACCGGCCTGCGCGACTTCAGCTACAAGCCGTTCGAGACCGTCCTCTGCGACGAGCTCGTCCCTTACGTGGACGCCCACTTCCGCACGATCGCCAAGCGTGAGAGCCGCGCCATGGCCGGCCTCTCGATGGGCGGCATGGAGACCTCCACCATCACCCTGGCCCGTCCGGAGATGTTCGCCTACTTCGGCCTGCACAGCGGCGGCATCTACACGCCGCAGCAGATCGAGGCCGCCGGCCTCGACAACAAGAAGGTCAAGGGCATCTTCATCGGTTGCGGCAGCAAGGAAGGTCCGGACCGCATCATGAAGGCCGCCGAAGACCTGAAGGCCGCCGGCTACAACGCCAAGGGTTATGTCTCCGAGGGCACCGCCCACGAGTTCCTGACCTGGCGCCGCTGCCTCCTCGAGATGGCTCCGATGCTCTTCAAATAATAAATTGAGCAATGACAGAAAAAAGACGGCTGCGTGCAGCCGTCTTTTTTGTATCTTTGCACCATGAAAGAGTTGTTCCTGGGCACGGGCATCGCCCATTCTATCCTGCTGTTCGCCATCGTCATCGCTTCGGGCCTCTGGCTCGGAAAGAAGAAGGTCAAGGGGATCTCGATCGGTTCCACCTGGATCCTGTTCCTCGGTATCCTGCTCAGCCATTTCGGCTTCCGCGCCGATCCGGCCGCGCTGGCCTTCATGAAGGAATTCGGACTCATCCTGTTCGTCTTCTCCATCGGTATGCAGGTCGGCCCCGGTTTCTTCCAGTCTTTCCGCAAGGGCGGCGTGGGCCTCAACCTGCTCGCGGCGGGCATGATCCTGCTCGGCGTGCTCGTGACGCTGTCCATCCACTGGATCACCGGCGAGAGCCTGACCACGATGGTCGGCGTGCTGTCCGGCGCCGTGACCAACACGCCCGGACTGGGTGCCGCCCAGCACACGATGCTCGACGCGCTGGTCGCCGAAGGCCAGACGGCGGCCGCCGCCGAAGAGGCGACTTCCGCCCTCGCCTCCGCCTACGCGGTCTCCTACCCGCTCGGCGTGATCGGCGTCATCTCCGTGCTCATCCTTCTCAAGAGCCTTTTCCGGATCGACTTGAATAAGGAACGCGCCCAGCTCGAAGAGCAGGACAAGGACAGCCAGGACACCGCCCGCCGCATGCACTGCGAGGTGGAGAATCCGGCCGTCTTCGGCAAGAAACTTTCCGAGGTGATGGTCGGCCACGCCGACCAGTTCCTCGTCTCCCGCCTGATGCGCGGCAACGAAATCTTCAGCCCCGGCCCGGACACCGTCCTGGAGCAGGGCGACAAGGTCCTGATCGTGACCTCCCAGCCCAACGTGGAGGCCGTGCGCATCGTCTTCGGCGAAGAGGTGCCGATGCACCTCGAAGACTGGCTGCAGCAGGACGAGAACCTCGTGATCCGGCGTCTCTGCATCTCCAAATCCTCGCTGACCGGCAAGCAGCTGCGCTCCCTGCACATCCGCAACACCTACGGCGTCACGGTGACGCGCGTCGCGCGCGCCGGCGTGGAGCTAGTGGCGCGCCCGACCCTGCAGCTGCAGATGGGCGACACCATCACCGTCGTCGGCACGGTCAAGGGCATCGACCAGGTGGCCAGGATCGTCGGCAACAAGCCCGAGACGCTTTCCAAGCCCAACCTCGTGCCCATCTTCTTCGGCATCGCCCTCGGTGTGATCGTCGGCTCCATCCCCATCGCCTTCCCGGGCATCCCGCAGCCGGTCAAGCTCGGCCTGGCGGGCGGCCCGCTGATCATCGCCATCCTGCTGGGCCATTTCGGCCCGAAATGGGGCATCACCACCTACACCACCATCAGCGCCAATATGATGCTCCGCGAAGTCGGCATCAGCTTCTTTATGGCGGCCGTCGGCCTGGGCGCCGGCGAGAATTTCGTCGCCTCCGTGGTGAGCGGCGGTTACCGCTGGATCCTCTACGGCGCGCTGATCACCCTGATCCCGACCTTCCTGACCGGACTGGTCGCACGCCTGGTCTTCAAGTTCAATTTCTACCGGATCTGCGGCCTGATCTCCGGCGGCAGCACCAACCCGCCGACCCTCGCCTTCGCGCAGGGCGCCTACGGCACGGACTACACCTCCATCAACTACGCCACGGTCTATCCGCTGACGACGTTCCTGCGGGTGCTTTCCGCCCAGGTCCTCATCCTTTTCGCTGTCGCTTAAATCATTGTATATGAAGAAGCTGCTGATTGCCGCCAGCTGCGCGCTGGCCCTGTTCGCCGGCTGCGCCCCCGTAGCGGAGCGCCTGCAGACCGGCGACCTCATCTTCGTCGGCATCCCGGCCGACTACGACCTCGACGCGGACTCGATGGACAGCGCCATCGCGGACGCCACCGGCGGGGAAACCGGCCTCAACCGCATCCACACCGCCATCGCGGAAGTGGACGCCGACGGCCAGGTCTGGATCATCGACGCCACGATCAAGTACGGCGTCGACCGGCACCCGCTGGACACCTTCCTGCGCCAGTTCACCCTCCGCGACGGCAGCCTGCCGACCTTCGAGGTGAAGCGCCTGCGCGACGACAGCCGCGCGGAAGAGTCCGTGCGCAACGCCAAGCAGTATCTCGGACTCCCCTACGACGTCCATTTCCTGCCGGAAAATGGCGCCTACTACTGTACGGAGCTGGTTTACGACAGCTATCTGCAGGAGGACGGCACGCCGATCTTCAGCGCCGCGCCGATGAACTTCAAGAACGCCGACGGCGAAATGCCCCGCTACTGGGAGCAGCTCTTCGCGCGCATCGGCCAGTCCGTCCCGCAGGGCGTGCCCGGCACCAATCCGCAGGCTATGTCCGAAGAGCCGACGCTGCGGAGCGTAGACGTAGCGCTCTGAGGAAATACAGGAACGGGAAGATCTCCAGACGTCCCACCAGCATCGCGAGCATCGAGCTGTACTTGAGAAAGTCCGGCACGGCCGCGTAGTTGGCCATCGAACCGACGTCGCCGAAGCCCGGCCCGACGTTGCCGATGCACGCCACCGAGGCCGTCAGGCCCGTCGTGAAATCCATTCCGAAAGCCATATTGACCACGGCGATGCCCGCCACGATGACCAGGTAGCAGAAGATGTAGCCCAGGGCGTCGTGGACCTGCCGCGCATCGCGCGGACGGCCGTCCACCCGGATGGCGCGCACGGCGCCCGGCTCGATGATGCCGCCGACCCGGTTGTAGACCCCCTTGAACGCCAGGATGGCGCGGTCGATCTTGATGCCGCCCGAAGTCGAGCCCGAGCAGCCGCAGACCAGCGAGCACAGCACCAGGATGCCCATCGAGAGCATCGGCCAGGTGGTCGTGTCCTGCGTGGCGAAGCCCGTCGTCGTGGCGATCGACGCCACCTGGAAGCTGGCGTCGCGGAGCGCCGGGAACAGCGCGGTGTAGCCGCCGTTCGCGAGCAGGTCGACCGTGACGAGCACCACGGACACGGCCACCATCCCCAGGAAAATACGATAGGTCTCCGACTTGAAAAGATTGCGTCCGCTGCCCCGGACGAAGCTCAGGAACAGGACGCCGAAGTTGGCGCCCGCCGCCAGCATCGCCATGGTCAGGACGACCTCGGCGGCCGGATTGGCGTAGAAGGCGATGCTCGCGTTGCGTGTGCAGAAACCACAGGTACTGCAAGCCGACATCGCGTTGGTCGCGGCGTCGAACCAGCCCATCCCCGTCAGCTTCAGCGAGAGACCGGTCACGACGGTCAGGACGACATAAGTGATGAGCAGATGGTTGGCGAAACCGGCGCTGCGCTGCCCCTGGAAAGGCATCCGGGCCACGTCGGAGATCTCCGCGCCCGACAGGGCGGACTTCTCCCCGCTCCCCCGCATGATCATCGAGAAGAGCGTGACGATCCCCACGCCGCCGACCCAGGCGGTCGAAATCCGCCAGAACTGCAGGCCGCGCGGCAGGCCTTCGATA
>Ga0265298_10000605_pt1 | contig 53095 bp, 45 predicted proteins | sample AusTroGonzalo_MG_3_FD_193486 | JGI IMG/M metagenome (GOLD analysis project Ga0265298, IMG submission 193486) | Bovine rumen microbial communities from tropical cattle in Woodstock, Queensland, Australia - Gonzalo_01 | ecosystem: Host-associated > Mammals > Digestive system > Stomach > Rumen ... | reverse complement strand
TGCCGGCTCCGATAGCCTTCTTCAGCGTGTGGGGGATGACACTCAACAGCAAGCTGCGTACTTTGGTGACGGTGAGTATGAAAAAGATGATACCTTCAATCAGTACGGCTGTCAGGGCGAATTTCCAATGGTAGCCCATTGCCAAACAGACGGTGAATACAAAGAAGGCATTCATGCCCATACCAGGAGCTATTGCAAAGGGCTTCTTGGCATAGAAGGCCATTACGAGCGTTCCGACAACGGCTGCAAGAGCGGTTGCGGTAAACACACTTCCGCCTGGCATCTCAGGCAAGGCGCTGAAGATGCTGGGGTTCACAGCCAGGATGTAGGCCATAGTCAAAAACGTAGTGATACCCGCATAAATCTCTGTGCGGACGTGGTGCTTTTGGAAGTCGAAGCCAAATAACTTTTCAATAACTTGTTTCATAATTATTGGTTATTAGAAACACAAAGGACATGTGTTTTTTGGTAAAAAAACTGGAGTAAAATAAGTAATTTATCAGCAAACAAGCAAAATTATTCCGAAGTTTTTTGCCCTACGTGCCGTTATTCGTTTTCGTGCAAGGTCAATCCATGTTAAATTTCAAATAAACTGAGCGTTTGTTTGCTTGACACAAGAATAGACTGTATATTTGCAGAAAAGAAAACAACCATTTATTGAAATCTAAATCTAATCATCATGAAAATGAAAATGAAAAAAATTCTTTTGCTGGTGCCTGCACTGCTTATTTCATTGGGTGTGCTGGCTGGACAATACCGCAACTTCAGGGCTACGGCCTACATCATGGCGGGGGACGTGAACCGAATAGGTACGGTGGAGAACTGGGAAAAGTCGTGGAACGAATTCACCAAAAACCTGAAACTGGACAAAGTATATATCGAGACGTTCCGTGATATGACGTACTCGGACGACAAGGCGCTGGATGCTGCCATCAAGTTCTTCCGCTCAAAGGGGGTGCAGATATCTGGTGGCATCACCTACAACTGGCGTGGGGGCGTGAGACAGCGCTGGGAGAGCTTCTGCTATAGCAACCCTGAACATCTGACCATCATCAAGGATGTGATTGAGCGAACGGCGGCGCGCTTTGACGAGATTGTGCTGGATGACTACTATTTCACCAACTGCAAGGATGACCTCTGCATTGAGGCGAAGGGCGACAGGTCGTGGGGCGACTTCCGTTCTGACCTCCTGGACCGTGTGGCGCGCGACTATATCGTGGGGCCTGCACACCAGGTGAACCCTAACTGCAAGGTGATCGTGAAATATCCTAACTGGTATGACCATTTCTACGGACTGGGCTTCGACCTGGCGCGTGGACCTTATACCTTCGATGGGGTATATACGGGCACCGAGACGCGTGACCATACCAGCGAGCAGCATCTGCAGGCGTATGAGAGCTATGGCATTATCCGCTATTTCGAGAATATACGTCCTCAGCACAACTTGGGCGGATGGGTGGATACGGGCGGCGCCTCCTACCCTGACCTCTTCGCCGAGCAACTATGGCTGACGCTCTTTGCCAAGACGCCTGAAATAACGCTGTTCAACTATTCGGGCATGACGCGTCCGTTCCGCTCGGTGGAGCGTCCGTGGGCGCAATATGGACCAACGCTTGACTTGGACGACCTGCGGGCTGAGTCGGCTCGTCGTGGGGTGAGCGAACCTACCTGGGGCCGTGTGGCGGAATATGCTTACCAGAAGATTGACGCTGTGCTGGGGGCATTGGGACAGCCTAAGAGCATTCCTGCCTACAAGCCTTACAATGCTGAGGGTGAGGAGTTCCTGCACAACTACATGGGTATGGCGGGTGTGCCTGTAGAGATTGTGCCTGAGTTCCCTACCAAGGGCAATATGGTGTTGCTGACCGAGGCTGCTGCTGCCGACAAGGACATTCTGGCGAAGATGAAGGCGCACCTGAAGAAGGGGGGTGACATCGTGGTGACTTCGGGTTTCTACGCAGCGATGCAGGACAAGGGCATCAAGGGTATCTTCGAGATGCAGGCTACTGGTCGCAAGGCTACTGTTGACACAGTGGTGACGGCTGGTCCTTTCGGCAACCGTGGGCCTGCCCTCAAGACGGAGGTGCCGATGACCATTCCTGTCTTTACTTACTTCACCAACGATTCGTGGGAGATGATATCTACCTTGGAATATGGCAACGGATGGCCGTTGCTGCACCACAGCGTCTTCTCTGAGGGCAATGTCTATGTGTGGATTATTCCTGACAACCACAGTCATTTGTATGCGCTTCCTGATCAGGCACTGAACCTGATTCGCAAGACGGCCTCTCGTGACCTGGGTGTGTATATGGAGGGTCCTTCGCAGGTGGCTTTCTTCAACTATGACAACGGTACCTTTGCCGTTCATTCGTTCCACGATACGCCTGTAGAGGTGTCATTTGTGCTTGACAAGGGCAATGGGCTTTCTGACATCGCCTCTGGGGAGAAGATAAACGGTGAGAAGCGCAACTTCACGCCTGTGAACGGACATCCGAGGGAGAACCGTCAGGAGACTGTTGTGAAGGTGAGGGTTCCTCCTCATTCGTTCAGGGCTTTCCGCATCCAGTGATATGTCAAAGGAACAGTTTACGGAGCTGTTTACCAAAGAAGGCCGAGGAATGCTGTTAGAATGACCATAATGATTTCAGAAAGGCGGTTGATAACGACCGCCTTTTTCATGTCGTCTGTGGTGAGCTCACGGTCGTTGGTGCCGATATAGGGCTTGTCGAAGACTTCGCCGAAATAGATATGGGGGCCTCCGAAACGGCAATCGAGGATGCCTGCCAAGGCGCTCTCGGGATAGCCTGAGTTGGGACTGGCGTGGCACTTGCCGAAGCGCTTGACGAAGCCTAACAGCTGGGGCTTGCCTGCAGCGAAGACCATGAGCAGGGCTGTGAAGCGTGCAGGGAGGTAGTTGGCCACATCGTCCATACGGGCGGCAAAACAGCCAAACTGGAGGTAGCGCTCTGAGTGATAGCCTATCATGCTGTCGAGGGTGTTGACCATCTTGTAGGCCATCATGCCTGGAACGCCCAAGAGGATGTACCAGAACAGGGGGGCAATGACGCCATCGCTGAGGTTCTCAGCCAATGTCTCAAGGGCTGCCTTGCGTACTTCCTGGGCGGTGAGCTGGGTGGTGTCGCGGCCTACAATGCGGGCTACTTGCATGCGGCCTTCTTCCAAAGAACGGTCTAACGCAAAGAACACCTCACGCACTTCGCGTATCAATGTGGTGCCTGCCAAGCAGCAGAATATCAGAATGATTTGCACTACTGTGTTGAGCCAGGGGGATATGGTGGTGCAGAGCTTGAGGAGGCCCCATGTAGCAAAGAAAGTGAGGAGCACGAGGCTAATGGCGAGCAGGGCGCCTTTGCATCTTCTGTGCTGGCCTTTGTTCAATGCTTTTTCGCCGCTGGCTATCAGTTTGCCGAAGCCGACAACGGGGTGTGGCATCCAGCTTGGATCGCCGAGCCACACATCTAACATCCATCCTACTATTACTTGAATACTGCTCATTATTGCTTCTTTTTTGCTATCAGCATATTTGCTGGCTTCGCCGACTGCACATCCATTTAGGCGAAATTACGTCGTTATCCAGTCGTTAATTGCTGCAACAAGCTTATCGTTTTCAGCTGGATCTTGCGCTGCAATGCGGAAGAACCGATTGTCAAGGCCATCAAAGTTGGAGGCATCACGAATCAAAATGCCATGCTCGTTCGCCAACCAATGCTTCAACGCCGTAGCATTGCCATACCGCATTTGCACCAGCATGAAGTGCGTGGCAGTGGGCCACACCTGCAAGGCTCCCAAGGCATTGAGGCTGGCACGCAGGCGTTGTGCCTCTTGCAAATAGGCATCAACAGCAGGCAAACCCTTTACATCATGCTGCAACAGATAATGTCCTGCCTCGATGGCCAAGGCATTGACCGACCAAGGCATTTTGTGCGTGCGAAGCTGCTGTATCAGATGGGGTGCCGCAGTGACATAACCCAGTCGGATACCTGGAACGCAATAGCGCTTCGTCAGACTGTGAAGCAGCAACAGATTGTCGTATTGCAAGGCCTCGGAGGCTGAGAAAAGTGGCGCTTGTGCGAACCATTCATACGACTGGTCGATGACAAACAACACTTGCTGATTTGCTTCAACTAAACTCTGCAAATATCTTTTTTCCAATAAATTACCTGTTGGGTTGTTTGGATTGCAAAGCCACAGCAACCCCACCCCGTCGTCGATGCGGAAATGTTCACGCTCGGTAGGCAACTGATAGAGGGCACTCACCTTGCAACCATTCATGATGCAGGCATCGGCATACTCGCGAAAAGTGGGTTGCAACACCTGGGCATGCTGACCGTTATAGGCGTGGGCAATAAGATAGATGGCCTCGGTGGCACCATTGGTAACCAACACGCTATTGGGGTCGATGTGGTGGATGGCCGACAACTTGTTTTCCAGCGTATAGGCTTCTGGCTCGGGATAATGGGCAATCACCTCCATCATGTTGTGCAGATAGGCATACAGTCCGCTCAAATCTGCATGGTTGTAGATGTTTGAGCTGAAGTTCATCACAATGGGATGATCATAGCGATAGCTGTCGTCACCGTGTCCTTCAATCATGGCGTAGTGAGTATTTGATAGACTTTGTCCATATCAACGTACTGGCGGATATGGGCTGCTAACTTATCGTACTGCTCATCTTTGAACGCCTGATAGTCAAACGTCTCTGATGCTTTATCCATCTTCTCTTGCCAAGGACGGAGAAGGAAATCAATAAAGACGGGGTTGTCGAGGATGCCGTGAATATAAGTACCCATACATTTGGCATCGACAAAGTATCCGTCAGGGTGACCGTCCGTAAAGGTGTTCAGTGGCGAAGGGGCTGCCTCTTGCACGGGCTTGGTCTCTCCCATGTGTATTTCGTAGCCTTGCATGATGCCGGCGCCCTCGGAAACAGCTAAGCGGAAGGTGTCTTGGCGTGTTACCTTCTCGCCTGTCATCGAAGTACTTACGGGCAGCAATCCCAAGCCAGGCAAGCGTTCGATAGCGCCTTCTACATGATCGGGGTCGAGTACCTCGACACCCATCATCTGATAACCGCCACAGATACCCAGGACGGTAGCGCCCTCGCGATGGGCCCGCACAATGGCCTGTGCCACACCGTTTCTGCGCAGTTCATACAGATCGTCGATGGTGCTCTTGCTGCCTGGAAGAATGATGATATCGGCCTTCTGGATGTCTTCTGTATTATTGGTATAGAACAAGTGCACACGTGGGTCGCGCTCCAAGACGTTGAAGTCGGTAAAGTTGCTGAGGTGTCGCAGCAATACCACCGCCACATTCACCTTTCCCTGCTCGGCCTGCATGGATTTGGTGGCCAACGCCACGCTGTCTTCTTCTTCAATATAAATGTCTTTGTAGTAAGGCACTACGCCCAATACAGGCACTTGACAAAGGTCTTCCAGCATCTTCACGCCACTCTCGAAAAGGCGGAGGTCACCACGAAACTTGTTGATGATGATGCCTTTGATGTATTTACGTTCTTTAGGTGGCAACAAGGCGATGGAGCCATAAACGCTGGCAAACACACCACCCCTGTCGATATCGCCCACGAGTATCACATCGGCACCCGCATGCATGGCCATAGGCAGGTTGACCAAGTCGCTGTCGCGCAAATTGATTTCAGAAATGCTGCCTGCTCCCTCCATCACGATGGGGTTATAACGCTGTGCCAGACGGTCGTAGGCTTCGCACACCGCATAGCGCAACTCCTCTCGTCCCTCCTTGCGGAAATAGTCGTAGGCATGACGGTTGCCGATGGGCTTGCCGTTGAGCACCACCTGACTGGTATGGTCGCTCTGGGGCTTCAGCAACAAGGGGTTCATGTCGGTATGACAAGGGATGCCTGCTGCCTCTGCTTGTACGGCCTGGGCTCGTCCTATCTCATAGCCTTCGGGGGTGGCGTAGGAATTGAGGGCCATATTCTGCGCCTTGAAAGGGGCAGGATGATAGCCGTCCTGCCGGAAGATGCGACAGAAACCTGCGGCGATGATGCTCTTGCCTACATCGCTGCCCGTACCGGCAAACATGATGGGATGCAGTTGTTTCATACCGCAAAGTTATATGTTGTGACGGACAGAACAAAGAATTTCTTGATGATTTTTTTGGCTATCGTCCATCTATCTTAATAAGATAGAGTGACAAAAGATTTTTTAAATAATTGCAACAAAGCTTTGCTAATTCAGATAAAAGCACTACTTTTGTGGTCGGAATTGGCAAGTCATTGTATTTTCGTACAAGACTTCAAGGGAATCAGGTGAAAGACCTGAGCTGTTCCTGCAGCTGTAATCCTCATTTAGAGGTCTGCTACTACAAGTGTCACTGTCAGTAATGATGGGAAGGCCAGCAAGACCGAGGAGAGCCAGAATACCTACCTCTTCCAAACGGTAATTAATTAGCTTCCAGGTAAGAAGCGAAGAATGTCGGCTTTTAATAATTTATGAACTACAGACATTTTGTTGTAACAGGTTGTCTATGCCTGCTATCCATGCATGTATCGGCACAGAGCATCATTGAAAACAAGACCAATGAGGAATTGTCGTTGATGCTCGACGAGGTGGTGGTGACAGGTACTGGTACGGAGCATCTATTGAAGGATGTGCCCGTGCAGACTGAGGTCATCAACCACAAGATCATTGAGGGATACGGGGGCAAGAATCTGCAGGACATCCTGATGATGCTGACCTCATCGCTCGACTTCAACCAAGACGATATGGGCAGTCAGATGCAGTTGAACGGCTTGGGTAACAGTTATATACTAATTCTTATTGATGGTAAACGCATTCATGGCGATGTGGGCGGACAGAACGACCTGGGACTGATTGACCCTAACAACATCGATAAGATTGAAATCGTAAAAGGTGCCTCAAGTGCCCTGTATGGTAGTGATGCCATTGCGGGTGTAATCAACATCATTACCAAGAAACATAACGAAGGTATCTTGCTGGAAAACACCACTCGTGTGGGGTCCTACGGTGACATTCGCCAACATAACGGTATTGGGTTCAGAATTGGAAGGTTCCAAAGTTATACCAACCTGCAACTGCAACATACTGACGGATGGCAAAATACTGCTACTGAATATACTACGGGCACCGAGAAGCCTGTTACCGACAGCAGGAACAAAACCGTAAACCGATATACCAACGCTCAGGTGGCACAGAAGTTTACCTACGACATTGGCGACAAACTGCAGCTTTATGCCGAAGGCAGTGCCTATTGGAAGCATATCTATCGCCCATCGGGCAAGTATGCGCACTATGATGTAAAGACCTACGACCTGGAATACCATAATTCTTCGTTGGCAGCTGGCGGTAAATTCCAACTCAGCGGCACCGACTATATTACCTTGGATGTTGATTGGAACCGTCATGCCTACTATTATCATTTTACCGACACCACGCTGGTGGACGGTTACTTGTTTGACAAATTCACGCACTACTACCCTATGTTCCCTGGGGAGCATGATCTGCAGAGCGATCAGCAACGCACGATGGTGAACCTGAAGGGTGTGTTTGAGTTGCCTTACGAGAACCGGCTGAGTGCCGGACTGGAATGGCGCTACGACTGGTTGAACGCTCCTATGCGTGTTGAGGGCGAGAGGGTAAGCGACTGGACAGGGGCGTTATACATTCAGGATGAGTTTAACCTCTGGAATTGGTTGAATGTCACAGGCGGACTTCGTTTGAACAAGAACCAGAACTTCGGACTGAAACTGACTCCTAAGATTTCAACAATGTTCAGCTTGGGCGATTGGCGTATCAGGGCTACCTGGAGTGAAGGATTCAAATCTCCTACCCCAAAAGAACTGTATTACAGATATGTGAAAGAGATGAACGGATCTTATCTTTACATGGGCAATCCTGACCTGAAGCCGCAGACTTCCGACTATTTCTCGCTGGGTGTGGAGTATTCCTGGAAGGGCTTCTATTTCAATGTGAGCGGATATTACAACACACTGAACAACATGATTACGCTGGTGACCATACCTAACTATCAGGCTCCGGCTGAATACCAGGTGGCTTACGAACTGAAGAAAACACGCCAGTACCAGAACATGGAGGATGCCAAGACCTATGGTGTGGATGTGTCGCTGCGCTATGCCCATAAAGAATGGAATGCGGGCATCGGCTACAGCTATCTGGACAACTCGGCGCATGTGTATGATACCAACAAGGATATTCTCAAAAAAGTGACCATCGACGGAACGGCTCATCATAAAGCCAATGCGTATGTTACGTGGAATCATGCCTTTGGCGATTTCTATCGTCTGGGGGTTGGTGTATATGGCCGTATGAGTACGAAACGCTATTATCAGACCGATGGTGATGGTAAGGGATATCAGATATGGCGCATCAACACCACCCACGATTTCGGCAAGAGCAAGACAATGTCTTATCGGCTCGAGGCGGGTGTTGACAATATCTTCGACTATGTGGACACCACACCTCATGGCAGGCATTTGGGTACCACTACGCCAGGAAGAACCATTTATGCGTCGCTGACCATAAAGTTTAGCAAAGGGAAGAAAACTAACAGCAAGTTTAATTCCAATATGAGTAACAGTGAAGATGATTAATTAATATATGTTTTACAAAATCTTACATCAATGAAAAAAATAAAAATTGCTTTGATGGTCGTAATGACCATGGTTCTTGCAGGAACATTCTCATCTTGCAAGAAAGACGAAAAAATCGTCGAAGTTGAAAAGGAAGTTATCAAAGAGGTGGAAGTGCAAGTGCCTGTAGACAATGCCTACAGCCGCTATCTGAAGGCTATCGTTGATAACGTGAAGACCGAGAAGAAGAACGACAAGGCTATCCTGCTGGTGGCTTTCGGTTCTACTTGGGAACAGGCTTTCGACGCTTTTGATGAGACAATCGCTGCTTACAAGAAAGCATTCTCTGGTTACGATGTATTCTTGAGCTACTCTTCTGCTATCTGCATCAACCGTGCAGCTGCAGGTGAGAATACCGACCCTCGCAACTATTACGCTCCTTCTTTCTGGTTGAGCGCTTTTGCCGACAAAGACATTAGGTATAAGGAGATCGTTATTCAGTCATTGCAGGTAATCCCAGGTGAGGAATACACCCGTGTGATTAACTACATCAAGGATTTTGCCAACAATGCCAACGGCGACCTCGACGACACTTATCTGTCAAATGTAGTCCTGAAACTGGGTGTACCATTGCTGCAGGATAAGGATGTTGACGTGCCAAATGTGGCTGCAGAGTTGCATAAACTTTATAAGGATAAAGCAGCTACCGATATCGTAGCATTCATGGGTCATGGTAACCCTGACGCATACGATACCTATAAGGCTAATGTTCGCTACTCTGAACTGGAGCAGGCATTGCAGGCATTGAACACTAACTACTTCGTAGGTACTGTGGATATGATGGAAAACTTCAAGACACATGTGTATGATCGTATGACTGCTAAGGGCAAGACTGGCTCTAACATGAAGGTTTGGCTGCACCCATTGATGTCAATCAACGGTGACCACGGTCACAACGATATGGCTGGTGACGACCTGCCTGAGGATGTTGATGGAGGTGCCTATACTTTCGATGATTTGCAGGATTTGAAGAATGCAGAGGGCGAAGTGGAAGACTGCAGCTGGAAGATGTATTTTGGTGCCACTGGTTCTGGTTTGTCATGCGACGACAGTACCATCATCCCATTGGGTTTGTTAGAGTTGCCAACCATTCGTCAGATCTGGATGGACCACACCCAGGATGCTATTGATGGTGATGCTTTGGATTACTACCATTCAAAGAATCCTGAAGGTTAAAGAATTCTTTCTTTATATTATATCAGTTAAGTTAAAAAAGAACGGGACTGCCCCTTTTGGGGGCACGCCCCGTTTCTACGTAATTATGAATGACTATATGAATCGACTATCAAAAGCAATAATACTATCGTTTACAGCATTGACAGCTGTAGCACAAACACCCCAAGACAGCACGACCGTTAGGCGTATGGGACAAAACCCGGATGTGGCCAAAGAATTTGAATTGAACCCTGTGGTAGTGACGGGAACTGGTACGCACCAACGCCTGAAGAACACCACCGCTCCTGTGGCTGTGGTGACGGCTAACGAGATTAAGCGTGCTGGCATCACCGATTTTCAGCAGGCGATGACAATGATGGTGCCGTCGCTCTCATTTAATCCTACCACGATGGGCTCTTACCTGATGATGAACGGTTTGGGCAACAAATATGTGCTGATTCTGGTAAATGGGCACAAACTGATTGGCGACATTTCCAACAACATCGACCTCGAGCGTATCGACATGAGCCGCGTCAAGCGTATTGAGGTACTGAACGGTGCGGCTTCTTCTATCTATGGCTCTGATGCCATAGCAGGTGTGATCAATATCATCACCAATGATCCTGAGGATGAAATTACCTTTACCAGCAGCAGTAAATACAGCGGCAAAGGACAATATACGCAGGATGTGAACCTGGACATTGCCAAAGGCAAGTTGGGTTCATCTACTGCCTACAGACATACACAGGCCAACAACTGGCAGAACTCGCCTTATGAGTCTGTCAAGGCGAAAGACGGTACTATCAGCTTGCGTGAGACCGTCTATCCGATGTCGTTTGGCTATCATTCCAATTCAGTAACGCAGAAGTTTACTTTCAAGGCCAACGACAAACTGTCGTTCTATGCCAGCGGCAACTATTACTGGAAACTGACTGACCGTCCGGTGAAGACAAAGGACACCAATGGCGGTTTCAACTACGACCTGCACAATGAGTCGTGGCGCTTCGAGGGCGGTGGTTTGTATCGCATCAACAACCGCAACTCCATTAAGCTGGACCTGACAGCGGACGACTACCGTCAGAACCACAAATTCATTACCGACTACCAAGACTATCATCCTGGCGACTATGCGATGAGCAAGCGTCAGAAATACTATAATGCCGAGTTGCGTGGTGTGTTTCATTTTACGCAAAACAGCAACACGGTGTTTGGCTTGAATGCTCGTGAGGATAAGCTGAAGTCGTCGAGCGGCGATGTGGAGGGCGATGCCTATACCCTTTCGGCTTATGCCCAGCACGAGGTGAAGTGGAACGCTTTCAAGGCTACGGTGGGTGCTCGCTACGACTATCACGAAATTGCAGGCAGTCATTTCAGTCCGAAGGCCACTTTGATGTACACCGTGGGGGGCTTCAACTTCCGTGCTACCTATGCGCATGGTTTTCTGTCGCCGCAGTTGAATGAGTTGTATTACAAATATTACAACGACAATGCAGGCAAGAAGCCTACCATCACCATTGGCAACAAAAACCTGAAAGCTGGCAAGAGCAACTATGTATCACTGAACGCAGAATACAGGAACGACCGCTTCAGTTTGTCTGTTACAGGTTATCTGAACTACCTGAACGATATGATTACGCGCAAGTCATATCCTATTACGGATGAGGTGATTAACTGGTCTCGGCAGAACTTGCACTTGACGGAGGAGCAGATTGACCGCTTGGAGGACTACAGCTTGTACGTCAACTTCGACAAGGCGATTATTCGTGGCATACAGGTGGATGCTTCGGCTAACCTCTTCCCTGGCTTTATCATCACTGCTAACTACAGCTACACTTACTCTCGTGGCAAGTTGGATGGTGTGTGGCAGGACATCGAGCGCAGCATCCGTCATACGGGTACTATTGCTGCCAACTATTCTCACAGCTGGGGCTACTATCGTCTGAACATCAACCTGAATGGTCGATTGCAGAGCAAGCGTCTGTTCCCTGATGAGGATGATGCGCCTGGTTATGGTATTTGGAACATCAATACGCGTCATACATTCGATCACTTGAAGCATGTGCAGATTGAGCCGAGCATCGGTATCGATAATATCTTCAACAAGAAGGATTGTCGTCCGAAGGGTGTCAATTATGCGTTGCTCTCTCCTGGCAGAATGCTGACCATTGGCTTGAATATAAAGTTTTATTAAAACGCATAACAATTCGCTGAATATATGGGTCGCTCCTCACGGCAGGCCTAAACATCCGCTCTCCCATATATTCAGCTTATTATTAATGCAGAAATAATATATTTTATGATGAATAAAACTGACATATGTTTCTGTAGCGTGAAAGAAACTCAGACAGTTTTATCATCAAAAAAGAAAAATAAAAATATGAAGAAATTATTATTAATTATCAGCCTGATTTGTATGAGCTTAGCAGGCTTTGCACAAAGCGAGAAGACAGCAATTCTGATGGTGCACTTTGGCACTACAGAACCAGAAGGAAGAGCTTTATCTTTGGAGACAGTAAACAACGATGTGAAAGCAGCATTCCCAGAGATGGAAGTAAGACAAGCATACGCCTCCGCCATTATCCGCAACATCTGGGGCAAACGAGGCGAGCATTTCTATAGTCCGCAAGAAGCATTGATGCAACTACGTGCCGATGGCTATGAGCGAGTATATGTACAAAGTACCACCCTGATGGAAGGCTACGAGATGACCTACCTCAGAGAAGCCATTGCCGCCCTGCAACCATTCTTCAAGGAACTGAAAGCAGGTAACCCATTGCTGTATAGCGTAGAAGATTGCCAAAAGGTATTGGATGTACTATCTCAGGACGCAGCAGAAAAGAACCAGGCTGTGGTGTTGGTAGGTCATGGTACCACCCACCCATCTACTGCTGTGTATGCCATGTTGCAGACCATGTTGCAGGAACGTGAGCAAGGCAATTGGTATGTATCTACCATCGAGGGTTATCCAACCCAAGAGATGACCTTGAAGAACCTGAAACAGAAGAAAGTAAAGAAGGTGCAATTGCGTCCACTGTTGCTGACAGCTGGCGATCATGCCCGCAACGACATTGCCAAAGAATGGAAGGAGCTGTTCGAGCAACAGGGCTTCGAGGTGGATGTAAAGTTGCAGGGCCTGGGAGAAATCAAAGCCATCAGAGATATTTATATCCAGCACATTAAAGATATTTTGAAGTAAAAACTTTATATTTGCTGATTAAAAAAATTAAATCCCTTGGCACACAGAAAAGTGACAAGTATAGACAACAAAATAACAAGAATAAGATGATCAACGGAAAGATCATAGTAGCCGGTATTGGTCCTGGCAATGAAGCCGATATCACAGGAGCGGTTCTCAATGCGTTGAGAGAAGCTGATGTGGTGGTGGGCTACAAGTATTACTTCCAGTTTGTGCAGCCTTTCCTCCATGAAGGCGCCCAATGCATCGATACGGGCATGAAGAAAGAGCGTGAGAGAGCCCAACAAGCATTCGACCTTGCTGAGGAAGGCAATACGGTGGTGGTCATCAGTTCGGGTGATGCAGGCATCTATGGCATGACGCCCCTTATCTATGAGATGAAGAAGGAGCGCAACAGCGATATCGAGGTGGTTTCCATTCCTGGCATCAGTGCTTTCCAAAAAGCAGCTTCGCTGTTGGGAGCGCCCATTGGCCACGATCTTTGCTTGATATCCTTGAGTGATTTGATGACACCCTGGGAGAAGATTGAGAAACGTATCATAGCAGCAGCTGAAGCCGATTTCGTGACAGCCATCTATAATCCGAAAAGTGTAGGCAGGTATTGGCAACTCTATCGCTTGCAAGAGCTGTTCCTGCAACATGGAAGGAGTGGGGATACACCCGTTGGCTATGTGCGTCAGGCAGGCAGACCCGAACAAGAGGTGAAGGTCACTACCCTCTCTGCTTTCAATCCCGAGGAGGTGGATATGTTCACCGTCATTATCATCGGCAACTCACAATCCTACAATTGGCAGAATACGATGATTACCCCTCGAGGCTATTATCGCGAGGTGGTTTCTGAAGGTCAGAAAGTAGGACAGAATATCATGATTGAAAGCTTCCGCACCATCGAGAAAGAACTCTGCGACAAACAGATGCCTATTGGCAGGAAATGGCCTTTGCTACATGCCATCCATACTACTGCCGATTTCGATATGGAGAATATCCTGCTAGTGGATGACCATGCTGTGGAAACGATGTATGAAGGTGTGACAAGCGGACGCATCAAGCACATCATTACCGATGTGACGATGGTGGTGAGCGGTATCCGAAAAGGAGCTCTGCAACGCTTGGGTGTAGAGGCGAAATGTTACTTGGACGACCCTCGTGTGAAACAAATGGCGGAGGAGAAAGGCATTACGCGCACACAAGCTGGTATTCGTCTGGCCGTAGAGGATTATCCTGATGATGCTATCTTCGCCTTCGGCAATGCACCAACGGCATTGATGGAACTCTGCGATTTGATTCGTAAGGGCAAGGCGCATCCGGCAGGTATCATTGCTGCTCCTGTGGGCTTTGTACACGTGAGGGAATCCAAGCATATGGTGAAGCCATTCAAGGATATTCCCAAACTGATTGTGGAAGGGCGCAAGGGAGGCAGTAACTTAGCGGCTACGTTGGTAAATGCTATCCTCTGCTTCAATGATGCAGAGGCATTGTGGCCAGGGAGGGACCTTTAAATAATGGAGAATGGATAATGAAATAATGGAGAATGGATAATGAAATAATGGAGAATGGAGAGTTTCTGGAGCAGCGAGAGCAGAGTCAAGCTCGCTTGGTCTATGCCGAGTCGCGACAGAATTGGGAGAAGCCAATGAAGAGTTTTGTTATTATAGGAGTTACAGATAATTCTCAGCCTTTTTTTACGCCAGAGGTCTTGGATATTATCAAAAAGGGCAAGGTGTTTTCAGGTGGCAAGCGTCATCATGAAATCGTGAAAGACTTGTTGCCTGAAGGCTACAAGTGGATTGACATTACCGTACCCCTATCCTCTGTCTTTGCCCAATACGAAGAATACTATAATTCTCACAAAATAGGACGCAGTCAATTCTCAATTATTGTTTTTGCTTCCGGCGACCCATTGTTCTTCGGCTTCGCCAACACCATTCTGCGAGAGATGCCAGAAGCAGAAATCAAGTTGTTCCCATCGTTCAACTCCTTGCAAACTCTGGCACATCGCATCTTGATGCCCTATCACGATATGCGCATCGTTTCACTCACAGGGCGCCCTTGGCACGAGTTCGACAAGGCGTTGATAGAAAGGGCTCCCAAGATGGGTGTGTTGACCGACAACAAAGAACATACACCAGCCAGCATCGCACAACGTATGTTGGACTATGGCTACGACCAATATCAGATGTGGGTAGGCGAACATCTGGGCAATCCTGAAAAAGAGCGGATTACTCAGTTAACCTTAGCAGAAGCTGCTCAGCAGTCATTCGACAATCCCAATTGTCTGATTCTGCAAGCAACCCACACTAAACCAAGGATTTTTGGCATTCCTGACGAACAGTTTGCCATCTTGGAAGGTCGTCCGAGGATGATTACCAAAGCCCCTATCCGACTGCTCTCATTGCAAGCCTTGGATTTGTATCAGAGGCACACGTTATGGGACATTGGCTTCTGTACAGGCTCTGTCAGTATCGAGGCAAAGTTGCAGTTCCCCCATCTGGAAGTAGTTTCCTTTGAGGTGCGCGAGGAAGGCAAAGAGCTGATGAGAGAAAACACCAGACGGTTCGGTGCACTTGGCATCACTGCTCTGATAGGAGATTTCCTAACACAGGACCTGAGTTCATTACCCCGTCCGGATGCTATATTTATTGGAGGACACAATGGACAACTCCCCCAAATGCTGGAGCGCATCAAGGGTGTTTTGTTGCCTGGAGGTTGTGTGGTATTTAACTCAGTGAGTGCCGAAAGTCAGCAAGCCTTTAAGGACGCTACTGCTGCTTTAGGCTTTGCTTTGCAACCCTCTATGCACCTTGCACTCAACGATTATAACCCTATTGAAATCATTAAAGCAATACTATGAGTAAAATAGCCATAATACCTGTTAACGAGGCAAGTACGCAAGTAGCCAATGCCATCCAACAACAACTGAAAGCACAGAAAATCGAACGTGCTAACGTAGGCAATTGCTGGCACGATTATGATGCTTTCGTGTTTATCGGAGCTATGGGCATTTGTGTGCGTACCATCGCTCCATATATCAAGGACAAGCATACCGACCCTGCCGTAATTTGCATTGATAGTTTGGGTAAACAGGTGATATCTGTTTTGTCTGGTCATGTGGGTGGTGCCAACGATCTGACGTTGCAGGTGGCCGGCATACTGGGAGCCCAACCTGTGATAACCACTCAAAGCGACAAAGTAGGATTATGGCCACTCGATACCATTGGCAAGAAATTTGGATGGCAGACCATCAATGCTACTAATCCAGCTATCTTTGCTTTCGTCAATCAAGAGCCAACAGCTTTGTTGCTCGACATACGAGATGAAGGAACGGCTTATCTGGAAAGCACGTTGCCTAAACATGTTACTCAAGTATCTGACATACAGGATATCACAGCTGATAAGTATAAATTGGCAATCATTGTTTCCTATAAACACTATCACCCTATCAAAGGTGTTGTCATAGTGCAATATATCCCTAAAGTACTGACTATGGGCATTGGTTTGGCACATCAGGCACAACCTGTAGAAGGTATCTTGCAGGAGATGAACAACCAATTAATTGCTAATGACTTGGAACCAGCTGCCATCAAACAATATGCTACCATTGATGTAAAAGCCGATGAGCCCGTAGTTCATCACTTGCAAGACGCTGACAAAGAGGTGGTTTTCTTCGAGGCCAATGAATTATCAGGTGTTGATGTTCCTACCCCCAGCACTACGGTAGCACAACATGTGGGTACCCCCAGTGTAAGCGAATCAGCTGCTATCCTGGGTTCCAATAACGGTAAACTGTTGCTCGAAAAGCAGAAAGGCACCAACTGGACACTCGCCATCGCTATAGATCGTAGTTTTCTGCGTGAAGGCCATATTGAGATTGTAGGTGCTGGTCCAGGTGATCCCGATTTAGTGTCAGTAAAAGGTAGGAAGATGTTGCAGCAAGCCGACTTGATTCTCTATGCCGGTAGTCTGGTACCCAAGGAATTAACCGAATGTCACAAGCCTGGTGCTACCGTCCTTAGCTCAGCCTCTATGGCGTTGGAGGAGCAAGTAAATCTGATGAAGAAATTCTACGACGAAGGCAAGTTTATCGTGCGTCTGCACACTGGCGACCCATGTATCTTTGGGGCTATCCAGGAACAGATGAATTTCTTCGACAAATGGGGCATGAGTTATCATATCACCCCAGGCATTTCTTCTTTCTTAGCAGCTGCAGCCGAACTACGTTCGCAATTCACCATTCCAGAGAAAGTACAGACTATCATCCTCACTCGTGGTGAAGGGCGCACCCCTATGCCAGATAAGGAAAAACTACATTTGTTGGCACGTAGTCAGAGCACCATGTGCATCTTCTTAAGTGCTGCTATTGTGGACGATGTGCAACGTGAATTATTGATGGAATATCCTGAAGACACCCCTGTTGCGGCTTGCTATCATCTTACCTGGAAAGACCAACGCATCTATCGTGGCGTATTGAAGGATTTAGCTAAAATAGTGAAAGACAATAACCTGACGCTTACCACTATGCTTGTTGTGGGCGATGCTATCGATAATCGTCAAGGTTTGTCGGAATTATATAACAAACAATTTACCCACCTCTTTAGAAAAGGGGAAGAATGATTTTAGTTTTTGGAGGAACAACAGAAGGAAGGATCGCCATAAAGAAGCTGGAAGAAGCCGGCACATCCTACTACTACTCAACGCGAGGCGATGAGCAGGAAGTGGTGTTGCAACATGGCACTCGCCTTACAGGCGCTATGGATGCCGAGCAACTCACTGCCTTCTGCCAGGAACACAACATCCAATTGCTAATTGATGCAGGACATCCTTTTGCCGAAGTATTGCATCAAACGGTGGCCAATGTGGCGACAACGTTGAACATCCCTGCCATTCGCTTCGAAAGAATCTTCCCTCCACGAGACCCTGCCATTACCTGGTGCACCAACTATTCCGATGCTATTGAGAAAATACAACAACATGGCGTAAGACGCTTATTGGCATTGACGGGAGTGCAAACCATTGCCAAACTCAAGCCTTTAGTAAATCAGGGCATCGACTGCTATTTCCGCATCTTAAACAGAGCAAGTTCGATTAAAATAGCAGAAGAAAATGGCATAGCTCCTGACCACTTGCTGTACTATGACGAGATGATTGATGTCACTTGGAATAAAGGTAAATTCGATGGAATGATCACCAAGGAAAGCGGCATCAGCGGAGGTTTCCTAGAAAAGGTAGAAGCAGCCAAAGCAAGCGGCATGCAGATATTTGCCGTTTGTCGCCCCACCACTCCCCCAGTCTTCCACATTGTTAATGGCGAACATGGTTTGCGTCGCATGGTGGAGAAACTTTTGCCCGAATTCTATCCGTTGCATAGTGGCATTACCACAGGCACCTGTGCTACCGCAGCTGCCATAGCGGCTCTGTATCAGTTAAATGGAGATTGTCCACCCAATGTGCCAGTGGTCCTTCCTAATGGTGAAACCATCCACGTAGATGTTCACTATGGCAATGGTTATGCTTATGTAATAAAAGATAGTGGTGATGATCCTGATATCACCAAAGGCATTGAAATCAGAGCATCAGTCAGTTTGTTGTCCAACGACACGCCGTTAACACCTGAGGACCAAGCAGATGATGATGGTCTCCAGCCTCGTATCCTTATTAGAGGTGGTGAGGGCATTGGACGCATCACCCTTCCTGGTTTCGACTATCCTGTTGGCTCTTCAGCCATCAACAAAGTACCTCGCCAGATGATCCGCCAGAATTTGAGGTTGTCACTTTCTAAAGTTGTAAACGAGTCGCAACAGAATAGGACGCAGTCAATGGTCAATGTTGAGATTTCCATCCCAGCTGGCACAGAACTCGCTCACAAAACCTTCAACCCCCGTTTGGGCATCGTTGGTGGTATCTCTATTGTTGGAGTATCGGGCATCATCCAACCCTTCAGCATCGAAGGTTTCATCAACTCCATCCGTAAGTGTATGGATGTGGCTAAAGCCATGGGGTGCCAACACTTAGTACTACACTCAGGTGCCAAGAGCGAACGCATTTTGCAGAACAATCATCCCGATTTGCCCACCATTGCATTTGTGGAATATGGCAATTACGTAGGCGAGGCCGTTCGCTTAGCCAACGAGATGGGGGTACCTCACATCACCATCGGCATTATGTTGGGCAAGGCCGTTAAACTGGCTGAGGGACATTTAGATACACATAGCCGTCAAGCCACGATGAACAAGGATTTCATCAAAGAGATGATGCGCGAAGCAGGATGTTCAGAAGAGCAACTACAACTGACGGACAACCTGAATATGGCACGTGATTTAATCAGTTTGTTGCCTCCTCAGCAACTGGAGGCATTTGTATCTGTGGTCATGCTCCATTGCTACGAGCATTGTGCTCCCCTCTTCCCTAACGGACAATTAGACATAGAATTTGTAAAAGAAGAAAAATGAATAACTATATGAAAAACTTTATCAAAACACTCGGTTGTTGCTTGTTGGCTTGCCTGCTCTGCTGTTGCAAAGGCAATAAAGCCAATAGTCAAGAGAATAATTCTCCATTATCCATTATCCATTCTCAATTAAATTACGCCCAAGGTTTCAAAGTACAAACTTTGGCCGATGGTATTCGCCTTATCGATATCCAAGACCCACAGGCAGAGGAATCTACTGCATGGCATTTTGCTTTGGTACCCAAAGAATTGAAGTCGTTTGAAGTACCCCAGGAATATGCAATTGTACGTACTCCCATCGACAAAGCTATCTGCATGACCATGTTGCAACTGGCCGACTTCATAGCCCTTGAAGCATTGGATAATGTGTCGGGCATTACCAGTACTAAGAACCTGTTCAACGAAGATGTCTTGCAACGAGTGAAAGATAATAAGATATTCACAATTGGCTCTGAGGGAGACTTCGATGCGGAAGTTATCATGGCGGCTAATCCTGATGTTATTTTTATTTCTCCATTTAAGAGAGGTGGCTATGAAGCCATCAAGCAGACGGGCATCACGTTGGTGCCACACTTGGGCTATAAAGAATTGCATCCACTTGGTCAAGCTGAATGGTTGAAATTCATTGGTTTGTTCATCGGACAAGAAGAACAGGCCAACGCCCTATTTGAGGGTATTTGCGAGCGTTACGACCACATCAAGGAGATGGCATCGAAAGCTGAGCATCGTCCTACCGTACTGAGTGGTGAGATGCATGGTGGCAACTGGTATGCGGTGGGTGGCAAGAGTTTCTTGGCACAAATCTTTGCCGATGCAGGGGCTGACTATGTATTGAAAGATGACCCCAATAGTGGTGGTGTGAACATCGAGTTTGAGAAGTTGTATGCAATGGCAGCTAATGCCGACTACTGGCGCATCTTGAATAGCTTCCCAGGTGAATTCAGCTATGATGCCCTGAAAGCCAGCGAGCCACGCAATGAATTGTTCAAGTCGTTCAAAGAGCATAAGGTTGTTTATTGCAACATGAAACTCAGTCCGTATTACGAGAAAGCACCCGTAGAGCCTGATGTACTGCTCTCCGACCTGGTGTATGTATTCCATCCGGAAGTGCTTCCAGCTGATTATCAACCCACCTACTACAAACTATTACCATGAAGACAACCACCTACCTTATCGGACTCTTTCTTTTGATTGTAGTGCTCTTTGCCCTCAATCTGGCTGTGGGTACCATCGAGATCCCACTCAAAAGCGTGTGGCTAATTCTTTTGGGGGATGATACCCAACAAGAAATCTGGCGCAATATCGTCGTACGATCTCGTTTGCCACAGGCTCTGACGGCTATGGTAGCAGGAGCAGGCTTAGCAGTGAGTGGTGCACAGATGCAAACCGTCTTCCGCAATCCTTTGGCAGGTCCGTCGGTATTGGGTGTAAGCAGTGGAGCCACATTGGGTGTAGGCTTTGTGGTATTACTCTCTGGCTCACTAGGTGGTGTGGCCCTTAGTCGTTTAGGCTATCTAGGCGATGCCGCTATGTCGGTGGCAGCTATCATTGGTTCATTAGCTGTGTTATCGCTCATCGTTTGGATATCCCATAAGGTGAAAGGCAATGTCACCCTGTTGGTGATTGGTGTAATGATTGGCTATTTAGCCACCGCCATTATCGGTGTTCTAAAATTCTTTAGTAATGAGGAAGATGTCAAGGCATTTGTTGTATGGGGATTGGGTAGTTTCTCACGAGTTTCAGGTGATCAGATGTTGCTTTTCGTCACGTTGATGGTGATACTCCTACCCCTCTCAATGACGTTGATAAAGTCACTAAATCTATTATTATTGGGTGATTCTTATGCACGTAATTTAGGACTATCCATCAAATGGGCACGCACACAAGTCATCTGTTGCTCAGGCACTTTAGCTGCTATCGTAACAGCCTATTGCGGTCCTATTATGTTCTTGGGATTGGCAGTGCCCCACTTATGCAGAGCTTTGTTCCGTACCTCCGATCATCGCATCCTTTTGCCCGCTTGTGTGTTAGCCGGAGCAGCATTGGCACTGCTTTGCAACCTTGTGGCTCGCATGCCTGGCTACGAAGGCGTATTGCCAGTCAATTCTGTAACAGCCCTAATTGGAGCACCCATCGTAGCAATGGTACTGTTTGGCAAGCACAAGGGTGATGCGCAAGAGTAATCAGTATTCTTTCGCCAGTACGAAGAAGAAATCGCTAAGTCTATTCATGAAACGCAGGATGGCAGGATGCACAGGATAATCCCTGTTGACCGTCCACAACCTGCGTTCTGCTTGTCGGGCTATCGTACGAGTAATATGTATTTCTGCAGCAGCAACAGAACCTCCAGGCAATACAAAACCCTCTCCTAAAGCTTTGGCATTCAGTTCGTCAATTTGCTTCTCCATGCGCTCAGTCAGTTCCTCTACATGCAACTCTTTCGGATTGGTTTTGCCTTCTGGTGTTGCCACATGACTCATCACCACCATCAACTCCTGTTGAATTTCCACCAGAAAAGGTTTCCATTCCTCTCCCACCTCAGGCATAGCTACTAATTTGCCAATCAGCGCATTCAGCAAGTCGATGGTGCCATTAGCCTCTATACGGATATCGTTTTTTGGCACCCTAACACCACCACGCAAACTGGTCATCCCCTCGTCTCCGGTCTTTGTATATACTTTCTTCATAATTAGAATAGTTTCATAATATCATTATTCCCCCAATACAGGTGGGTATAACTCGCCAGCAAATTCTTATACCTAAACACAGGACTATCCACCGTACGAGCATGAGCATCCTTCACCTCGGCGATGGTTGTAGGAATGGGGTCACCTGGCATAAACTGAGTATAATGGAATTCATGTCCTTTTAATGACAAATGCTGATACTCAAAACTTCGATAGCCCAACGACAACTTCCTGTCTTGCTTACGCATAGATATCCTGAAAGGTAGCACCCCAGTCATAGCGTAATAAGAATCCTCCTCACCCACTATGCCTTGCGAAAGATAAATCATACCCCCACACTCAGCCAACGCCTTGCCCCCCTGCTCAATATATGCCCTGATAGATGCACGAGTTGTCTTAGCTGCCATCAAAGCCTCGGCATGTTTCTCAGGATAGCCCCCAGGCAGATAGAGCAAGTCGATATCTAAAGGAATAGCCACATCTTCTTCAGGATTGAAGAACGTCACCTTGCCCATGTTGTGCAAGATATCCAAGTGCTCGGCATAGATGAAGGAAAACGAATCGTCATTGCGAGCCACCCAAATTTTCAGATTCTTCGCTGGTTGACTAAAGCCTCCCTCACATTGACAAACCTCTTTTTTCGTTGTAGCCAACAAAGCTTGCCAATCTATGTATTGTTCTATCAAGCCGGGCAACTTGTCGCCTTGCGACATCTCGCTGAAATCCAAGCCCAAGTAGCGCGAAGACTGTTCTAAGTCAGTTTGTTTGGGCAGATATCCCAAACAAGGCAAGTGCAAGTCTTCACACACTTGTTGCAACATGCCGAAATGCCTTTCCGACCCCACTTTATTGAATATCACCCCAGCCAACTTCACATCCTCTCTGAAATGCATAAACCCACTCAATAAGGGTGCCATAGAGTAAGCAGCACTTTGGGCATTCACCACCAAAACAACAGGCAGATTTAATATCCTCGCAATCTCTGCGCATGATCCTCTGTCACGATCATAGCCGTCATACATCCCCATCATGCCCTCCACAATGCAAGCATCGGCATCCTGTGCATGTTGCAGATATACATCTTTCACATGTTTCTCATCCGACATAAAAGTATCGAGATTGTAAGAAGGACGATGACATACCTGTTCATGAAACTTGGTATCAATATAGTCAGGACCACACTTATAGGGCTGTACCTTATAGCCTTTGCGCACCAGCAAAGCCATAAGTCCACGACTGACGGTGGTTTTACCAGAACCCGACGTGGGAGCCGCTATCAAGAATTGTGGGAGTTTTCTCATAAGCATCTGCATTTTGTTTTACAAAGATAGCAAAAGCTCTTCAAAATTTCGTATATTCGCAGGGTAAAATAATGGTGTATTAAACGAATAAAGAAGTTTTGTTATTATGAAAAAGATCATCCTTATCACTGGCGGTGCACGTTCTGGCAAAAGCAGTTACGCCGAACAACTGGCACTGAGTATGTCTGCTAATCCTGTCTATCTGGCCACAGCACGTATATGGGACGATGAGTTCCGCGAACGAGTGAAAAGACACCAAGAGCAAAGAGGACCAGAATGGACCAACATCGAGGAGGAAAGGCAACTGAGTAAGCATGCTTTAGAAGGGCGCATCGTCCTCGTCGACTGCATCACGATGTGGTGCAACAACTTTTTCTTCGACCTGGGCAACGATGTAGATGCCACCCTTAAGGCAATGAAAGAGGAGTTCCAGAAATTTACCAACCAAGATGCTACTTTTATCTTCGTCACCAACGAAATTGGTATGGGCGGAGTACCGGTGAATGATATCCAACGTCACTTTACCGACCTGCAAGGATGGTTCAATCAGTATGTGGCTTCCCAAGCTGACGAGGTGACACTGATGGTTAGCGGAATACCAGTGAAAATCAAATAGCTATCTATGAATATATTTGATATACAACAACCCGATAATCGTATCCAGGAAGCACTTGTTGACAAAATCAACAACCTCACCAAGCCCAAAGGTTCACTAGGAACTTTGGAGGATTTGGCTTTGCAGATAGGTTTGATTCAACAAACGCTTACCCCTGCCCTGCTTCATCCTCAGAACATCATCTTCTGTGCCGATCATGGTATAACCGACGAAGGTGTGAGTGTGTCACCCAAGGAAGTAACCTGGCAACAAACCATTCACTTTACGCATGGTGGTGGAGGTGTGAATTTCCTTACTCACCAGCATGGTTTCGGTTTGAAGATTGTAGATGCAGGTGTTGATTTCGACCTGCCCTACGAGCGTGGCATCATCGATATGAAGGTACGCAAGGGCACTCGTAATTTCCTGCACGAAGCAGCCATGACCGAGGAAGAAATGAACCTCTGCATCGAACGGGGTGCCGAGATGGTGAAACGTTGTGAAGCCGAAGGCAGCAATGTCCTAAGCTTTGGCGAGATGGGCATTGGTAACACCTCACCCTCTTCCATCTGGATGCACCTGTTTGCCCACATCCCACTGGCCCAGTGTGTGGGTGCAGGTAGTGGCCTCAATAGTCAAGGCATCAATCGCAAGTTGCAAATCCTGCAACAAGCTGTAGATAATTACAAAGGTGATGGTACTGCCATTGATATCATCCGTTATTTCGGCGGTTATGAAATGGTAATGGCCATAGGTGCTATGTTGCAAGCAGCTGAAAACCATATCATTATCTTGGTCGACGGCTTTATTATGACGGCCTGTATGTTAGCAGCTATGCAACTCTATCCAGCTGTGAAGCACTATGCCATCTTCGGACATTGTGGCGACGAATCCGGTCACAAGATGTTGTTAGATGCGATGGGTGCCAAACCTTTACTAAGCTTAGGTCTCCGATTGGGCGAAGGTACCGGTGCCATCTGTGCCTACCCTATTGTCGATTCAGCTGTACGAATGATCAACGAAATGGAGAGCTTCCAAAAGGCTTCCATCACCAAATACTTTTAAGATGAACAGGATACTGGCAACATTGATGTTTTTCACTCGCCTGCCCTTCTGGCGCATCAAGCAAGTGGATGCCGAGCACTTCAAACACGTAGTGCCCCTCTGGCCTTTGGCAGGTTGGCTTACCGGTGGCATCATGGTAGGTGTACTTTGTCTTTCAGCACAAGTATTCCCCCTGAGTACCGCATGGCTCATCGCTATTGTAGCACGTTTACTGATCACTGGATGCCTGCACGAAGATGGTCTGGCAGATTTCTGCGACGGCATGGGTGGCGGAGTTACTAAAGAGCGTATCCTCACCATCATGAAAGATTCGCACATCGGTACTTATGGTGTCATCGGACTCATCATCTACTTCCTGCTGCTTGCCCAGATGAGTGCTTTGCCCCTCCAATTATTATGTGCTGTAGTTTTTGCAGGCGATGTATGGAGTAAGTTTGTATCATCTCACATAATCAATATTTTACCATACGCACGCAAGGAAGAAGAAGCCAAAAACAAAACCATCTATCAGCGCATGAGTGGTATGGAAGCTTTCATCGGAGCCATCATCGGCACCTTGCCAGCAGTACTGTTTCTGCCCAATACCTACTGGCCTGCTTTGCTCGCTCCAGTGGTAGTCTTCATCCTCCTCACCTGGCTGATGAAGCGTCGCATCCAAGGTTATACAGGTGATTGTTGTGGAGCCCTGTTCCTCATCAGTGAACTATCCTTCCTCCTCACCTGCCTGGTTTTATATCATTTTCAATTATCACTTTCTGGAGCAGCGAGTGCAGTGTGATGCTTGCATCAACAATGCCGAGTCGCGACAGAATAGGACGCAGTCAATTTTCAATTCTCAATTATGAAAGTAGTACTAATCCGCCATACTTCAGTCGATGTGCCACAAGGCACCTGCTACGGACAAACCGATGTGCCCGTAAAGTCAACATTCCCAGAAGAAGCCGCTCTGGTAAAGTCCAACCTCGAAGCATCTTTGCCCTTCGACAAGGTATTTTGTAGTCCGCTTACACGAGCCGTCAAACTCGCCACCTATTGTGGTTATCCTGATGCAGAGCGTGATGATCGCTTGCTGGAGCTGAACATGGGCGATTGGGAGATGCAGCGTTTTGAAGACATACACGTTCCCTATGTCAATGAGTGGTACAACGATTACCTACACTTGCCTACTCCTAACGGCGAGTCGTTCGAGATGCAATACCATCGTGTCTGTCAGTTCCTCGACGAATTGCGTCAGCAGCCCTATGAAAACGTGGCCATCTTTGCACACGGAGGCGTTCTTATTAGTGCCCAGGTCTATGCTGGCGACGTCAGTTTCGATAATGCTTTCAGTGCCCTCGTACCCTACGGAGGCATTGTTCAGATAGTGCTCACATAATTTAATTATTAATATAGAAAGACATGAAAAGGACTATTGTTTGGATAGCAGCTTTGATGCTGAGTTGGGTGACCGTAATGGCACAAGAGGCAATATTTGCAAGGAACGATGTCACATCGCCTGAGGTGAACGCCGACGGTACGGTGACCTTCCGTCTGTATTACCCCAAGGCAATCACCGTGCAGGTAACAGGCGACTTCCAGCAGGGAGCAGCCGAGATGAAACAAGACTCAACAGGTCTGTGGACATACACCAGCGCAAAACTGGAGCCTGAGTTGTATTCATATAAGTTTGTGGTAAACGGCACCGAATACTTAGACCCAAGCAACATTTATCGTAGCAGGGACATCGCATCGTTCACCAACATCTTTATTGTCAGCAACGACAAGGCAGACAAAGGCGGATTGTACAGCGTGCAGGAAGTACCTCATGGCAATGTGGCCAAGGTGTGGTACGACAGTCCTACACTGAAGATGCAACGCCGCATGACTGTCTATACACCAGCAGGCTACGACGACAGCAAGAAGAGCTACCCAGTGCTCTATCTGTTTCATGGAGCAGGTGGTGACGAAGATGCCTGGACAACCTTAGGACGTGCGGCACAGATTTTGGACAACCTGATTGCTATGGGCAAGGCTGAACCGATGATTGTTGTGATGCCCAACGGCAACATGAACGCTCAGGCAGTGGCAGGCGAATGGAGCAAGGGCATGTATAAGCCATCATTTACACAGCACATGGATCCTCCAGGCTTGGCTACCATGGAAGAGAGTTTCCCTGATATCCAGAACTATATTGAGAAGCACTACCGAGTGATAAAAGACAAGAAACACCGTGCGGTAGCCGGTTTGTCGATGGGTGGCGGACACACCTTCTCAGTAAGCAAGACCTACCCCGACCGCTTCGACTATATCGGTCTGTTCTCGGCTGCCATCGTGGCTGGTCGTAACGTCAATTTCATGGGTGTGAACAAGCAGACACTGGACAGTGATGCAGAACTGGCCCAACAGATTGAGGCACTGAAGAAAAACAACCCCAAGCTCTATTGGATAGCCATCGGCAATACAGATTTCCTGTATAACGTGAATAAGGCTTATCGTGAATACCTGGACGAGAAAGGCTTGAAGTATGAGTACTTCGAAAACGAAGGCGGTCACATCTGGCGACTGTGGCGCATCTACCTCAGCATGTTTGCCCCAAGATTGTTCAAGTAAAACATACATCCCCTGCCGAATGGCAGGGGATGTATTTTAATGTGTGGCGTCGTGAATCATCTCCAATAGTCCATTCACGATGGCACTCTCGGCATAGCCCTGTTTATAGCGTGAGCCCAGCACTTCAAAAACCTCAGCACCGTATGACTCATCGTCTGGGATATAGCCACCATAACCCACACCAGGACAGTAAGCAAGACCAGTCATCATGGTACGAGAATAAGGTGATTCACGTTTCAGGCGAACAGCAATCTGGTTGTATGGCTCACCAGCTACGGCTGTTACTGGAATATCGTCCAACATGATGAGACAAAGTCCGATGCCCGCTTCTCCAGCATCCTCATATTGGCCAGAGAAACCAGCCCTGCCCTCCCTGTTGAGGAGTTTTCTTGCTGGCACATTCACCACCTTTCTGGTACAGTTGATGGTAACTTGCGTCTCGAAATGATGCATGTTCATGATGACATACTTTACTTCTTCCCCTAATATCTGTCCGTAGCTCTCAATCATACGTTCCTGCTCGCCCAATAGGCGTTGCACCTCAGGTTTGGTTTTGTCCAAACCCTGTCCACCAGGAGGCATCTGGTTAGAGATATCTTCACCACGAGCCGCATAATCAGCTATACGGATATTGCGTAGGTCGAATGTCTGCTGAAAGTAAATGGGGTTCTGGTCGCCGGCAGCGCCAGAAGCAAAGCTCGCCACGAAACTATCTCCATAGCGACTTTCCACATAGCGCTCAGTGGCACCCGGGAAGTCGGCACTTACTTTATCGGTATTGCCTGTAATCACTGCATGCATGGCGTAATTGAAGTAGGTGGCAATAGGCTTGCCATCCAGGCTCTCAAAGTAAATAACGCCTACTGTCTTGTCTGATTTACCGTCATAATCAGGACCCTCCCACCAAGAGCCACGCTCAGCATCAAACAGGTCACGCTTCACGTTCAGGTAGGAAACGCCTGCGCCATAACCCAGCTTGGCAGGCACCATAGCATCAACAGCCTTCTTTACGGCTGTCCACGTACGACTATTAAGTTCATCACCTCTTACGCTACCGCCCGAGTGAGTATGTGTGCCGTTATAGATAATATTACCTTCTGGAATACCTAACTCCTTAGCCGCACGCTCGTCTATGTAGGCAGCCACATCGGAGTTGACACCTCCTGCGTCAAATGTGACAAAGGCAGCTTTGGTAGCGCCATTTCCAAAGGCAATGACACGTACATAGCAATGATCCAAGATGCCCTGTGAGGTAGATGGCAAGTCTTTCAACTCTGGGGTGATATCTTCTTTGGCAGCCCCTGCCAACAACTGGCCACGAGGACCATTGAAAGCCAATGAGCTAACCGACTGCAACAAAGCAGTCATCAACACAACAATGAAAACAACTCTCTTTTTCATAGTATTATAGAATCTTTATTAAACAATCCAAAGTTAGGAAATAATATGTATATTTGCAAATAATAATACTCATTAGAATATGAATGTAGAGCAAGTACGTGATTACACCTTGTCACTCAGCGGCGTAACAGAAGACCAGCCGTTTGGCGACGACAACATCACTTTCCGTTTAGAAGGGAAAATCTTCCTTTGTCTTCGGTTAGATGTGGGAAGGCATGACATTGCAGATGCATCGCCAAAACTGGCACTAAAGTTGTTACCCGAAAGAAACGAGGAACTGCGTGAGCACTACACAGCTGTAACACCAGCCTGGCATTGGAACAAGAAGCACTGGAGCGATGTGAATTACGAGCAGATTGACGACAAGCTGCTCAAGGAATGGATTAAGGAGTCCTACTGCCTCGTTGCATCAAAATTGCCGAAAGCTCTTCGGGAGAAATATATAAGATAATTAATTGCATGAACAGGGATAAAAAGACAAGCAAATTATTGGAGTATTTATATTCATGAAGTACTTTTGTAGGCATGAAGAGGATAGGGATACTGATGGTGATGCTGGTGGCCATGACCTTGAGGGGTTGGGCGGATGACAATGTACAACCAGGACAGCAGGTGACGATTAGTCAGGACTGCTACGGGACAGTGGTGCCAGAGACTTTGGACAAGCTGGCGGAGTATAGTCGTGACGGCAACTTCGACATGTTTTCTACCTTCTTCAAGTTCGGCTATGCCACCTTCTTAGACAAGGACATGAAGGCCACAGTGCTAAAGGTACAGGGCAACAAAGCACTGGTGAAGTTTGAGAACTTCACACAGTGGTGGGTAAGTATTGATGATCTTCAAAAGTTGAAGTAGCGCTTGGCGTTGTAATAGCAGATATCTTCAATCATCTGGGCGATGCGGGGCATCTCTTCTACCGGCAACTCGCCATTCTCTACATCTCGTCCTACGAGGTTGCACAGAATCCTGCGGAAATACTCATGACGAGGATATGAGAGGAACGAACGACTGTCGGTCAACATTCCCACAAACCTACTGAGCAGGCCTTGCAGGGAGAGCATATTGAGCTGGTTTTCTATGCCGTCTTTCTGATCGAGGAACCACCAACCACTACCCCATTGCATCTTGCCTGGTACACTACCGTCTTGGAAGTTGCCTATCATGGTGGCTACCATAGCGTTGGCATTGGGATTGAGGTTATAGACAATGGTCTTGGCCAGACATCCTTCGCTATTGAGGTGGTCAAAGAACTGTGCCATACTCTTGGCGGTGGTGAACTCACCCATAGAGTCGAAACCTGCATCAGGACCCAAGAGTTCGAACATCTTGCTGTTGTTGTTGCGCTGAGGACCGTAATGGAACTGCTGTACCCACTGGCTATCGGCATCGAGCTCGGCAAAGTAGGTGAGCAGGCCCGACTTGAACTTCAACTTTTCTGCCTCAGTGGCTTCGTCTCCTGCCATCACCTTGACAAAGATGCTCTGCAACTCGTCTTCGGTTACTGGCTCGGCATAGAAGCAGTCGATGCCATGATCGGACAACTTACATCCATGCTGGGCAAAATACAAATGACGCAGGTAGAGGGCTTCGAGCAAGTCGGTGTAGTTGTAGATATCAACACCACTGGCCTCGCTCAGTTGCTCGATATAGGTACGATAGGTTTGGGGGTTGTCGATGGCCATTGCCTTATCTGGACGCCAAGTAGGTAACACTTTGATTTCAAAACCACTTGCAGCTATCTGTTCATGGTATTCCAGGCTATCTATTGGGTCGTCGGTGGTACATACTGCTTCTACCTTATACTTGCGCATAAGACCACGAGCGGAGAAATCTGGCTGTTGCAGTATCTCGTTGCACTGGTCGTAGATTTCCTTAGCTGTATCGGGGTTGAGGAGTTTCTGAATACCAAAAGCGGTACGCAACTCCAAGTGTGTCCAGTGGTAAAGCGGATTGCGGAAGGTGTAAGGAATGGTCTCTGCCCATTTCTGGAACTTCTCCCAGTCGGAGGCACCTCCTGTGATGAAATACTCATCTACCCCATTGGCACGCAAAGCACGCCACTTGTAGTGGTCGCCACCCAGCCACAGTTCGGTGATGGAACGAAAACGGTGGTCTTCGGCTATCTCCTTGGGGTTGAGGTGGCAGTGGTAGTCGATAATGGGCAATTTTGCTGCATGCTCGTGAAACAGCATCTGCGCTGTTTCGCTCTCAAGCAAAAAGTTTTTATCTAAAAATGTTTTCATTAGGCTTTAATAATCTTGTAGAGCTTCCTTACATTTTTCCGTAATATAGTTCCAGTCTTGGGCTTCGATTTTGTCTTTGGGAAAGAGCTTGGAGCCCATACCCACACAGAAGACACCAGCTTTGAACCAAGCAGAGAGGTTGTCGGCAGTGGGCTCTACCCCACCCGTCACCATGAGTTTGGTCCAAGGCATAGGAGCCAACAGACCTTTCACAAACTTAGGACCAAGCACATCGCCAGGGAATACCTTGATGAGGTCGCATCCTGCCTCCTGGGCAAAGCCTACCTCACTGACACTGCCACAACCTGGGGTATAAGGCACTCCACGACGGTTGCACACTTTTGCTACATCGGGATTGAACAATGGTCCTACCACGAAGTCGGCTCCCATCTGGATATAGAGCGATGCCGTTGGGGCATCAACCACTGAGCCTACACCCAATGCCAACTCAGGACAAGCCTCGAGGGTGTATTTCCTCACTTCGGCGAACACCTCATGGGCGAAGTCGCCACGATTGGTAAACTCGAAAGCTCTTACTCCTCCGTCGTAGCAAGCCTTGACCACTTGCTTGGCGATTTCCACATTCTTATGATAAAAGACGGGCACCATTGGGGCTGATGCCATCTTATTTAAAACTGCTAATTTGTCAAAATTTGCCATGATATTTAATTAATTGAAAATTGACTACGTCCTATTCTGTCGCGACTCGGCATTGTTGATGCAAGCATCACACTGCGCTCGCTGCTCCAGAAAGTGAAAATTGAGAATGGATAATGGACCCCTCAGTCCTTCGGACAGCTCCCCTAGTCAAGGGGAGCAGCCTTCTAAAGCACTCGTTCCCGTGGGAGGGGGAGCAGCCAATAAAGATTGGGCGATACCGAGTTCTAGGCCACGAAGTTCAGCGAGGCCACGCAAGCGACCAATCAACGAATAACCGGGGTTGGTACGTTTGTGCAGGTCGTCTGCCATCTGGTGACCATGATCGGGGCGCATGGCGATGCTCTCGCCACGTTGTTGCTGTATCTCCAGGAAGGCTTTCATGACCTCCACCATTGGCACATCACCCTCGAGGTGGTTGGCTTCGTAGAAGTTGCCCTCATCATCACGCTTGGTACTACGCAGGTGTACGAAATGAATGCGATCGGCAAAGCGACGCATCATGGCGGGCAGGTCGTTGTCGGCACTGACACCCAATGAGCCACAACACAGGCAAAGTCCATTGGCTGGTGAAGGCACAGCATCTACCAACGCTTGGAAATCGGCCGCATTGCTCATGATACGAGGCAAACCTAAGATGGAGCATGGTGGGTCGTCGGGGTGAATCACCAACTTCACACCAGCTTCTTCTGCTGCAGGAGTCACCTCTTGCAGGAAATAAATCAGGTTGGCTCGCAAGCGCTCTGGGGTGATGTCTTTGTATCTGTCAAGTTCCTGCTGGAACTGCTCCAGTGTGAAACTTTCCTCTGAGCCGGGCAAGCCAGCTATCATATTGCGTACCAAAAGGTTTTTCTCTTCGTCGGTCATCTGCTCAAAACGAGCCTGTGCCTTTGCCTTCTCAGCCTCAGTATATTCAAACTCCGCACCTGGGCGCTTCAGCAAGAAGAGGTCGAAAGCAATGAAAGCTGCTCGTTCGAAACGCAGGGCACGACTACCATCGGGCATCTCGTAGGCCAAGTCGGTGCGAGTCCAGTCGAGTACCGGCATAAAGTTGTAGGTCACCACCTTAATGCCACACCAGCCAAGGTTGAACAGGCTCTTCTTGTAATTCTCGATGTATCGCAGATAATCACCCGTCTGTGTCTTGATATGCTCATGTACAGGCACACTCTCGACCACCGACCAACGCAGTCCGGCTTCCTCAATCATACGCTTGCGCTTCATAATTTCCTCTACCGTCCATATCTCACCGTTAGGGATATGATGCAAGGCTGTAACAATGCCTGTGGCGCCTGCTTGACGTATGTCGCTCAGGCTTACAGGATCATTAGGACCGTACCAACGGAATGTTTGTTCACAGAGTATCATAGTTGTATTTTTAAATTGTAAATACATTAAAGCCACCATCGACAATGGCAACAGTGCCCGTCACAAACTGAGAGGCATCGCTGATCAGGTAGTGGATGGTGCCACACAGTTCCTCGGGCTTGCCCATGCGTCCCATAGGTGTCTGATGGATGATGTCTTTTCCTCGTTGTGTCCAAGAACCATCAGGGTTGGTGAGCAACGGGCGGTTTTGCTCTGTCAGGAAGAAACCTGGGGCGATGGCATTTACTCGAATACCCGTACTAAATTTCTTCGCCACCTCGGTAGCCATAAAAGCGGTGAAATTGCTTACACCTGCCTTCGCTACGCCATAGCCTGCCACACGTGTCAATGGACGGAATGCCGACATTGACGAGAAGTTGACGATGGCTCCCTTGCCTTGCTTTGCCATTTGTTGTAGGAACACTTGGGTAGGCAGAACAGTACCCATCAGATTAAGGTTGAGTACCTTCTGGAAATCTTCAGGATTCATGTCGAAGAACGTACTCTCGGGACCGATGGTAGCGCCAGAGAGATTTCCACCAGCTGCATTCAACAGGGCATCCACCCTGCCGTAAGCTGCCATGATATCCACCAGGTTCTGCTCAAGCATCTCACGATTCATCACATCGGTAGTGAGGTACATCGCCTCACCGCCCTTTGCCTTGATGTCGGCCACCATCGCATTGCCCACATCTGTCTTTCGACCCATAATCACCACCTTGGTTCCTTGCTCTGCCAAGTAGAATGAGATGGCATGACCCAAAACGCCTGTGCCACCTGTGATGACAACTACTCTACCCTTTAAATCAAATATATTATTTTCCATTAGTCATTATCCATTATCCATTATCAATTATCCATTACTCATTGAACATTCCAAGTAACAGAATCATTGCCATGAGCGGTGCGAACCTCCACCTCATTAGCGCCCTTGTTGAGCTTCACATTCTCCCATACTACAGTAGCGTAGGCATTGGTCTTCTGAGTGCCCACCAACTTGCCATTGATGTAGAGCTTTACATTCGGAGCAGTGGTGAAGACGATGATGTCGGTCACATCCTCCTTGCGGTCGGTATAGCGTTTAGAGCACAGATGCACGGTCTTTTCTTCTTTGTTCCAGTTGGCCTTGAACAGATAGAAAGCATCCTTGCGTGTCTGACGGTTGTGGGTCACCAAACCCTTATCATTGATGTTGTTGGTATCACCTTCGGTACGCATAGACGAAGCGAAGTCGAACATATTCCATACGTAAGAGCCCCAGATATAATCACGCTCCTCAATCATCTTCAGGTGCTTCATGTGATAGATGGTCTGCTTCTCTTCTGGATGCAGTTTGCCACGAGGATTATTGTATTCTTTGTTGTCCTCATCAAACTTACCAATATGTTGATTGATGCTGGCACCTGCTCCATATTCACTCACTGAAATCTTGGCATTTGGATAGGTCTTGTGCCACTCGTCGAAGAATGGTGCAAAGTCGTCTATCTTACCTGTGTACCAACCGAAATACTTGTTCCATCCCATCACGTCGGAGATGAAGTTGTAGTCGCCTTCAAAGCAAGTAGCAGATGTAGTGACTCTCACAGGATCGAGCTGATGAGCAATGTCGTTGAGCTCTGCCACAATGGCTTCATGACCACCAGGTACCTCATTAAACAAGCCCCAGAACATGATACTTGGGTGGTTGTAATTCTGAATGATCATCTCCTTGAGTTGCAGGCGAAGATTATCGTCGAAGTCCTTATAACCCACATAAGTGCTCACGAAAGGAATCTCTTCCCATACCACATAACCACGACGGTCGGCTTCCTCGAACATGAAGTGTGCTTGTGGATAATGCGCCAGACGCAGGGAGTTGACACCCATCTCCTTGAAGATTTCGAAATCGGCCAGGTGGTTCTCCTTCGTCAAAGCAGAAGCGATGCCTGCCCAATCCTGGTGACGGGAAACACCACGCAACTTCAGGTGCTTGCCGTTGAGGAAGAAGCCCTTGTTCTCATCTACATAGAAATTGCGGAAGCCGAACTGATCCTCTACTCGGTCTATTTCCTTGCCACTCTTATAGAGCACAGCTACCACCTTATACAGATAAGGATCTGCTACACCGTCCCACAGATGAGGATTCTCAACACCCACATTGATGATGGCTCTGTCGTTGTTGATGATATTGGTACGCTTGGTCGCCACTTTATTGCCTGATGCATCGACCAACTGGAATTCTACCTCGCAATCCTTATAGTTGGATTTGGTAGTAAGGTTGACTTCTACACTCAGTTCTGCATGATTGTCGGTAAGTAGTTTCTGAGTTACCAGTAAGCCATCTGAGCCATAATACAAGGGTGAGATGGCCACATCATCGGTGATGATGAGCCAAGCATCACGATAGAGGCCACCATAGATATTGAAGTCGCCACTCTGCGTAGCCACATCATAACGATGGGTATTGTCACAGGTAACGAGCAGGTAGTTCTTAATGCCATAGGTGAGATAGTCGGTAATCTCGTAGGTAAAGGCGTTGTAGGCACCTTTGTGCTGACCTACTTGGTTCCAGTTTACTTGCACGTTGGCCACAGAGCCTGCTCCCTCGAACTTTACGAAGATGCGCTTGCCTTTCCAGCTTTCTGGCACTTCTATCTCTTTCATGTAGGAGCCTTCACCACGATAGTAGCCGGCGTCGTTCAGGAAGTCCTCTGCATTATAGGTATGAGGCAGGTTGACTACCTTCTCGCCTTTGGGCACCATAATGTCGGGGAATACGCCCCAAATGCCGAATGTTCCTTTCTTGAATTGCCACTCTTGGTTGAGAGACGTTACGTCTCTTGCCTGTACTACCATCGCTAGCATGGCGATGATCAAAAACAATGCTTTCTTCATAGTATTTTCTTTTTGATGTTATCTTTGAACACGGCCTGAGGAGTCGCCTCCAGCAAGAGCCTCCACTTCATCAATCGTCACCATATTGACATCCCCAGGAATGGTATGCTTCAACGCCGAAGCAGCCACAGCAAACTCAAGCGCCTCACCCTGAGAAGCCTTCGTAAGCAAGCCATGAATCAAGCCACCTGAGAACGAATCACCACCACCCACACGGTCGATGATAGGATTGATATCGTAGCGCTTTGACTCATAAAACTCCTTACCATTGTAAATCATCGCCTTCCAGCCATTGTGCGTAGCCGAGAACGACTCACGTAAGGTAGATGCCACATATTGGAAGCCAAACTCCTTTGCCATCGCCTCGAAGATGCCCTTATAACCAGCTGCATCCGTCTTGCCACCCGATACATCAGCCTGTGGCTTGAAGCCCAAGCAAAGCTCAGCATCCTCCTCGTTGCCGATGCACACATCCACATATTGCATCAGAGGCTTCATCACACTCTGCGCCTTCTCTTTCGTCCAGAGTTTCTTACGGAAATTCAAGTCGCACGAAACCGTTACCCCATTGCGCTTAGCAGCTTCGCAAGCCAACTTTACCAACTGCGCCGCTTTGTCGCTAATGGCAGGCGTGATGCCCGACCAGTGGAACCAATCGGCACCACGCATGATGAAATCGAAGTCGAAATCCGAAGGATCAGCCTCTGCTATAGCAGAATGGGCACGATCGTAAATTACCTTGCTCGGACGCATAGAAGCCCCCGTTTCCAGGTAATAGATACCCACACGATCGCCTCCACGGGCTATATAGTCGGTCCTCACACCAAACTTGCGCAATGAATTAACAGCTGCCTGTCCGATCTCATGCTTCGGCAGCTTGGTCACAAAATAGGCATCGTGCCCATAATTGGCACAGCTTACTGCCACATTGGCCTCGCCACCTCCATACACTACATCGAAGGTATCGGATTGTACGAAACGGGTGTTGCCAGGCGTAGAGAGCCTCAGCATAATCTCACCCATAGTCACTATTTTCTTTCCCATAGAAACAAGAATTTTACTGATAATTACGCAAAGTTAAAAATAAGTAGAAAAGATAGCAAATTAATTGCATCATTTTTATGATAGAAGGAGATAACTAAAAAAAGAAAGGTGGCAACCAAATAAATGGTCACCACCTTTACTGTGTATTATGAAAAAGAATTTAGTTCCCTATTATTACTTTATCATCAGAATAAGCGGTAGTAATCTGACCCTTTACATCACAAGTCTTCTCAGTCACCACTTTGCTCTTCTTCAGTTCTTCCCAAACGCCCTCAATCTGCTTGCAATAGCTATGTACCTCAACGGTCAAGCCATCGCCGTAACTGGCCTTCATCTCATCAATCATGTCATCCTCAATACCTGAGATCTCAATGGTAACACCTTTATTATCGTGTGTAATCTTGGTCTTTACGTTTTCATATTCCTTATAGTAATAGTCATATACACGGATATTGAAATCATCCTGCTCAATGATATTGCTTTCAGTCAAAGGCAAGTTGATGGTAACTTTACCTGCATGAGATCTGATATGGGTAGAAGTCTTGATTTCGTTCCAATCCTGGTGCTCCTGCAAGTGGATGTCAACCTCAACATTATTAGGAACCACATCAAATGGATCGGTATCCACTAAGTTACCTGCCTCTACTTCTGCGGCTACTTCTTCAGTTACATCTGGATCGGCAACTTCATTCACTGTCTCGACATTAATTTTAGTCAGAATACCATTCACATGCCAGCCATACTGCATGCCCACTTCCTTAACAACATACCACAAAATTCTTGTTTTATTGTTATTGAGGTCATCAATAGCTGATTGTAGTGCTTTCTTATTGGCAGTTTCACTTGTTTCCTTGTTCAGCCAATATGTCAGGATTCCCTTTACATCCGGTGCTTCCTTTATCGCATTCATGGTAGCAACACCAGATTCATCATAGACATACCTGAACATACCTGTATTATAGCCGGTTTTCTTATCTTTCTGATAATAGTCCAAACCACGATCATCATAAGTTCCGTAAGAATAGCCTGTCCAAACCTTACCCAAGTTAGGTCCTTCATGACCACCCCAGTACTTGGCTGCATCTTGATTCAACCAACCAGGAAGAGTGCCATCAATTCTGATGGTAAAACGGGCTACTTCCCAACCCTCAGCAACATTAACACTCGGCCAAGTCAAGCCGCCATAAGAATAACCACGGGTAGTGGCCAATTCTGATTTTGTGTCAGTACCTGAGATATGAGCACCCTGTACGAAAACCCTTGTAGCAGGCAGATCGGCAGAAGATACTTCTGGGGTGTCAACTTCGAGAGGGGTCACTGAACGGACTAATAACTCGTCACCGTTAGAGCAAGCGGCAAACAATGCAATAGATACAATTGCGACGACTAAATAAACGTTTTTCCTCATGTCTTATCTTGAATAAAAGGTCTTATTTATCCTTTTTTCTAATTTTCGATGCAAATTTACACATTACATATATAGGTTGTTACTTATTTAACATTATTTTAACATTCGAACAGGTAATAATCATGGAAAATGCCAGATTTACGGTGTTACGTTGCACAAAACCCAAAAGGATTTCCTATCTTTGCAAGGAAAATAAAAATATTCTACAAATGAAGAGATTATTTTGGATTATGGTGCTAATGTTGTCTTGCATCGGTTCAATGGCGCAAAAGCCTTTAATTGGTATCAGTACTGGTTACAGTGCAAGTGATAATTCTGCCAGTGTGCGATTCACCTATGTGGATGCAGTGGTAAATGCTGGAGGCATTCCTGTCTTAATCCCTTTAACCAGAGACTCATTAGCGGCTGCTGAGGTAATAAACAAGGTGGACGCACTTATCCTGAGCGGTGGAGAGGATGTTCATCCATTCTTCTATGGTGAGGAGTCTGCTAGTGCATTAGGTGGCGTTAACTATGAACGAGACCTCAGTGATATGTGGTTATTGAAAACTGCCGTAAAGTTGAACAAGCCCGTGCTAAGCATCTGCCGTGGCGAACAGCTTACCAACGTTACCTTTGGAGGCACTTTGTATCAGGATATCCCTTCACAGTTTCCTAACCGCCCGACTGTTCAGCATGGACAACGTTCCAATGGCACATTGCCTATCCATCATGTGAATGTGGTGAAAGACTCCCATCTATATGAGATTATGCAACAGGAACAGTTGGCTGTCAACTCATTCCATCATCAGGCAGTGAAGGATGTGGCACCCGGTTTTAAGGTGGTGGCTACAGCTCCCGATGGTGTAATAGAAGCCATCGAGGGTTTCCCAAAATACAACATCCTGGCTGTACAATGGCACCCTGAGTATTTCGCTCAACAAGGCGACAAGCAGTGGATAAAGCTGTTTGAAGACCTGGTACAACGTGCAGGTGGCAGCAAGTCAAACATCAAAGAGCCTACCGCTAAGCCAAGAATCAGATAATTAACCATTACTTTATGAAAAGATATCTAACTACACTGATAATTTGCTTATTAGTAATAGTTGTAAAAGCGCAAGATACCTATACTGTCATCGTTTCTTGTGATGGTTTTCGTTGGGATTACCCCATCATCTATGAGGCCCCTACCATGGACAGGTTGGCAAAGATTGGAGTACAGTCGGATATGCAACCTACCTATCCAGCTTCCACTTTCCCCAACCACTATGCAATGGCTACCGGTCTCTATCCCGACCATCATGGCGTCGTGAACAACTCGTTCTGGGATCCCGACCTACAACTGCTCTATGTTTCAAGCGGCAACGAGACGAGTAAAGACCCTCGATTCTTCTTGGGAGAACCTATCTGGCAGACGGCTGAGCGCCAAGGAGTGAAAACGGCTACCCTCTATTGGGTAGGAAGCGACCTGCATGACGATAATAGTCATGCCTCCTATTGGTACGACTATGGCAAGCCATTAATATCCTACGATGAGCGCATACAGAAGGCATTGGAATATCTGCAACTGCCCGAGGCTGAGCGCCCTCATTTCATCATGGTGTATTTCGATGAGCCAGACCATACGGCACATGCTTATGGCCCTAATAGCGAAGAGACACGCAAGGCAGTGAAAATGGCTGACGAAGCGGTAGGAAAGCTGTATGACAGTTTGATGCAATTGCCTATAGCCGACAAGATCAACTTTATCGTAGTGGCTGATCATGGTATGGCTTCTGAGCATCCAAGTAGGGTTGTCAATCCAGATGATTATCTGAAACCTGAATGGTATGAGCATCTGGTGATTGGTCTTCCTACATCTATCTTTACCAAGCCTGAATATCGTGAAACAGTGTATAACACGCTGAAAGACATCCCTCACCTTACAGTATGGAAGAAAGAAGAGATACCTGCCTATCTGCATTTTGGCACCAGCAATCGTATAGGTGATATTGTGGTGGCACCAGAGATGGGTTGGGAATTCAGAAATACCCCTCGTGGTGGATATGGGGCGCATGGCTATGACCCTACCGACCCTTATATGCATGCCATCTTCCGCGCAGTTGGTCCTGCTTTTAAGGAAGGCTATATCGCCCGTCAGTTTGTGAATATAGATATCTATCCCCTGCTCTGTCACTTAATGGGTATTCAACCTGCTCCTTGTGACGGAGAACTGGACAGAATTAAGCATGTATTGAAATGAAATTTATAAAATATTCGTAAAAAAAAGCAGTATTGTTAGTTTTTTACTAATTTTACGCCGTTAAAGCGAAGTTGAAATTATCTCTACGAGAAAACGAAACAATTTATTAACCTCTATATTTATTAGAATTATGGCAAATAGAAGAGAATTTTTGAAGGGAGCGTCTTTACTGACATTAGGTGCTCTGTTTAGCAATTGCGCCAAGGCTGAAGCTGCTCCTAAGGGTGGCGGTCCTCTGGGCTTGCAGATTTATTCACTGGGTCCTGAACTCTCAGCTAACGGTTTGGCTGAAGGTTTGAAGAAGATTAAGGAAAGTGGCTATAGCTATATCGAGTTGGCAGGCTATCGTGATGGTAAGATTGGTCAGGCTACTATGGCTGAGTTCAAGCAGTTGGCTGACGATGCAGGTATTGAGATCGTGAGCTCTCACCTGAACCCACCTACTCGTGACTATTCAAAGGACAATTTCGAGGAGATCAAGGACTTCTGGAAGAAGGCTACCGAAGACCACAAGGTACTGGGTTTGAAGTACATGGTTCAGCCTGGTTTGCCTAACTGCAACAGCGCTGAAGATGCTCAGTTCGTAGGCGAGGTATTCAATGCAGCCGGTGAAATCACCAAGGCAGCTGGCATCCAGTTTGGTTACCACAACCATAACTACGAGTTCAATAGATTGACTCCTGGTGGCACCGAGCCTATCAGCTTCGCTATTCGTGGCTTCCGTCCTGCAGAGGGCCAGCCAATGCCTAAGACCGTTGAGGAAATCTTCATCGAGAGCACCGACCCAAGCAAGGTAATCTTCGAGCTCGATGTATATTGGACAGTGATGGGTGGTCAGGATCCTGTAGAGTGGATCAACAAGTATGCTGACCGCATCCAGATGCTGCACATCAAGGATCGTCTGATCTTGGGTGATAGCGGTATGATGAACTTCCCAAAGATTTTCGACGCATTCTACAGCCATGGTCACAAGTATTTCTTCGTAGAAATCGAGGATACTCGCAGTGGCATCCAGTTCGACCGTGTAAAGGCAAGTGCAGACTTCCTGAACAACAGCGGTCTGATAAAGAAATAATCATTATTTCCACTCATAAGCAAAGGTTGACCCACCATGGGTTAACCTTTGTTTTTCTAAACACATACCATTATGAAGAAAAACATCGGATCATACAACGCAGCTTTCCCTACCCCCATCGTGGTAGTGGGCGCAATGGTGAATGGCAAGCCCAACTGGTTCGAGGTAGCTTGGGTAGGCATTGGCGACGCCAATATCGTTACCCTCAGTGTTACCCCTACTCATGAGACCTGCAAGGGCATCAACGAGCACAAGGTACTGAGCATCAGTCTTACCGACGATGCCATGCTGCAGCGTGCCGACTATGTAGGCATCGTAAGCGGCAGCAAGGTAGATAAGAGCCAGGTGTTCCCCTGGACCAAGGGCGAACTGGGTGCCCCCATCCCCGACGAAGCACCTGTTACGATGGAGTGCGAGTTGTTGGATACCTATGCCGATAACGGCATGCACCTGTTGATTTGCAAGGTAGTGAACACCTTTGTAAAGGAAGAGCTCCTGGACGACAAGCAGAAAGTTGATTACAGCAAGCTGAAACCCATCCTCTTCGAGCCACGCTTCCAGTACCTCCGTACTGGCGACGTAGTAGGCCCCTGTGTTCAACCCGGCAAGGCCTTTGCTGAGAGTCAGAAGTGAAAAGATTTAGGGGAGTAACCAAACTGTTGCTCCCCTCTTTTTTATGCGATAAAAAACACCTATCAATACGCTGCAACAACTTTGTAGGGTGCTCCAGGCTTGTAATCGAACCAATCGATGGCAGCAACAGCTTTTGTGCCCTCATTGCCCTCGGCAAATAAACCAAACAACATACCCGTAAAGCCTCCTAATGTCTCTGTAGAGAGGAAGAAACTGTCCATCTTACCCAAAGGTTCGAAGGTCTTGCCATCGGTGCTATAAGAGAAAGCATAGAAGTCGTTGGTAACATCCACCTTGAACTGCACAGCCCCCTTGGTATTCAGCTTCACTGTTTTGGCGATATGCTTCAGGGTACCCAAACGATAGCTCAGTTCTATCTGCTGACTGCCATCTGCAGCACCTACCAACGCCACATCGTAGTGCCCCCTACTCTCCATATAGACCGTCAAGCCTGCTCTGTCGCCTGCCTTGGCATTCTTCAGAGCCATACTGGTGGTTACCGTACAATTCACATCCGTCTGTCGACGTGCTACGAATGTAGGTGTCTTGTTGGGGTCATCTAACTTCACAGCAGTAGCCTTCAATTGCAACTGGTTATTGGCATAAACATAGTTCTCCTGTACAGGATTATTGGTGTAAATCCACTCGAAACCAAGTTTCTTCCCTTGCTTGAAGTCAATGTAGTTAGCAGCTTGTGGCATAAGTACTTGTTTAAGTGTTGGAGAACCACTCATATCCACATCTACCCAACCTTTACCGTTCACTACTGGCCAAGCATTCTCATCCCAACGCACAGGAGCCAGACAGGTTTCACGACCCAACAAGTGATGCTGTTTGCCTACCGTATCTCGGAAGCCCAGGTACACCATCCACCAAGAGCCATCAGCAGCCTGAATCAAATCAGGATGCCCTGTACCTTGCAACACGCTTGACACTGAATTCCTGCGTTTCTGAGTCAATATCGGGTTGGAAGGATTGCTAGTGTAAGGACCATCGATATTACTGCTCCTGGCGATATTCACCTTATGTCCCATCTCTGTGCCTCCCTCTGCAATCAACAGGTAGTAATAGCCATCTTTTTTATAGATATGTGGTCCCTCCGGACTGCTATCGCCATCGCCATCCCAAATATTACGTGGGGTACCCTTAAACTGATAGGTCGTAGGGTCGAGTTCAACAAAAGCTATATGGTTCATCGCACTCCAGCACAGATACATCCTGCCATCTTCCCAATACAGTGATGGGTCAATACCATTCACGCCATTTATGAAAACTGGGTCACTCCAAGGACCAGCCGGGTTGTCGGCAGTTACAATGAAATTGCCCGTCTTCCCTTGATACAACAAGTTGATATTAGTAGTAATCATGTAGAACTTGCCTTCGTGATAACGAATGGTGGGAGCAAAGATACCGCTACTTGCACCACCTGCGCTCAAATCCACTTGCGAAGGTCTATCCAGCACATTACCTATCTGCTCCCAATGAATCAAGTCTTTGCTATGGAACACAGGCACGCCTGGGAAATACTGGAACGTACTGGTCACCAAATAAAAATCATCACCTACCCTGCACACACTAGGGTCTGGATAGTAACCAGGAATCACTGGGTTCTGAAAACCTTTCTCTGTAATCTGTGCGTTCTGCACATTCGACTGACTGAACATCGGCATCGCCAATGCTACTGCCATAAACGATAAGATTATTCTTTTCATGGTCTTTTGGTTTATTGTTTATGCAAAGATAACAATAAAAAGATTATAAGTAGATACTAATTGTTCTTTTTAGAGCAAAACAGGTTACATTTAGGGCTTTGATGCTAATTCCAAATCCACTACCTTTGCAGCATCAATAATTAAACATTAAAGGTATCATGAAAGTAAGAGGAAAAGTAATCGTGGTTACCGGTGCAGGTAACGGTATGGGAAGGGAAATTAGCCTGAACTTGCTGAACAAGGGGGCTAAAGTGATTGGACTCGACATCAACCTTGAGGGACTGAAAAAGACACAGGAATTGGCTGGTCCATGTGGTGAGAATATGAGATTGATGCAATTGGACATCACCAACCGTGAGGCGGTGGAGAAGACGGCAGAAGAAGCAGTGAAGTTCTTTGGCGCCATTGATGGCATCATCAACAATGCTGGCATCATACAAGATTTTGTACCAGTGAGCAAGATGGAATATCGCACCATTGAGCGCGTAATGAACATCAACTTCTACGGAACATTATATATGGTAAAATCATTCCTACCCCACTTGCTGACTCGTCCAGAGGCTCATATCGTAAATGTATCGAGCATGGGAGCCTTTGCACCAGTACCTGGTCAGACTTTCTATGGTGCATCCAAGGCAGCTGTAAGGGCGTTGACAGAAGGATTGATGGGAGAACTGATGGATACGAATGTAGAGGTAAGCGAAGTCTTCCCTGGGGCTGTGGCTACCGACATTCAGAAGCATTCGGGAGTTACGGGGGCTAAGGGCGTTTCAGATTACACAGATGATGAAATCAAGAAAGCTAATATTACCACTCCTAAGATGGCAGCAGAAACCATCGTGAGCGGTATGGAGGCTGGTAAGTGGAAAATCATCGTTGGTAGTGATTGCAAAAAGATGGATTGGCTCATGCGCATTGCTCCTCGCTTCGGCATGAAGAAACTGGCAGAGGCAATGAAGAATCTTCACACAATGTGAAAGTGGTTTGAAATAAAAAGGCTATATTTGCCCAAACAAAATAATACGGATATGAAGAAAAGTATCTTTGTCATAGCAGTAATGGCACTCTGCGCCTTCACTGGCTGCAAGCAGATAGACAGAAGTCGTGTGGTAACCAACCCCATCGACTTGGATTATGAATTCACTAAGGGAGATGGTCAGCAATCATCTACACCAAGTAATGTGGATCTTAACGATCCCAATCTCATTGACCTTATTCCTGAAGAATACAAATTGGTGGTGGCTGAGCTGCTAAAGGTACCTGGTGCTTTGCAAGCGATGATTGAGCGACTGGCATCGCCCAACAACTATCGTGAGGCGGCTGACCCTGTAGCTACACTCTATAATGACAGGTACTACCTATTCGTATCTAAGTCGGATGGCTACTGGAGCTCTGACGACATGCAGCATTGGAAGCACATTCGCACCAGCGTGTTGCCAATGGATCTCTATGCGCCTACCTGCATGGTGTATGAGGGTGAATTGTATTGGATGACTTCCGACCTCAATTCTTTGTGGAAGACCACCAATCCTGAAGATGGTAACTCCTGGCAACTGGTGACCGACAAGCTGACGCCCTACCCTGATCAGCCTAATCGTACGGGGCATGATCCTGATTTGCTGTTAGACGATGATGGTCGTGTGTATTTCTATTGGGGATGCAGCAATGTGGAAGATATCATGGGCATCGAACTGGACCCGAAGAACAATTTTAAGGCAATAGGACAACCTGTTACACTGATTACCCACCAGCAGAATGTGATTGGTTGGGAACGCCCCAGCGACAAGAATGATGTGGAGAAAGCTGGTTATAACGAGGGTGCAAGTCTTTTGAAATACAAGGGACGTTACTACTTGCAATACGCTTCTCCAGGTACGGAATTTGATTCTTATGGCGACGGTCTCTACATCAGCGACTCGCCTCTTGGTCCGTATGAGAAAGCCGACTACCTGCCGTTCTCTGTGAAGCCTGGTGGTTGGATGACGGGAGCTGGTCATGGTGATACTTTCCAAGACAAATACGGCAACTACTGGCATGTGGCCAGCACTGTCATAGCGCAGCGTCACATGTTCGAGCGCCGTATTGGTTTCTTCCCTGTGATCTTCACGAATAAAGACCACATGTATGCTTTGACGGATATGTCCGACCGTCCTTACGAACTACCCAAGGACAAGGTGGATTTCCAGAAGAATCCTATTTGGACTAACTGGATGGAGCTGTCTATAGGCAAAGCAGTCACTGCTTCTTCTGAGAAAACCGACAAACCAGCTGCCAAGGCTGCCGACCGTACCATCAAGACTTGGTGGAGTGCACAAACAGGCAAGCCAGAGGAATGGCTACAAATGGATTTGGGCAAGGATTATCCGGTAGAGGCTGTGCAAGTAAACTTTGCCGACGAGGATTTCCCACTACGCACCACAGGCAACCCATTCGTTCCATATAAATACAAAGTAGAGGGTTCTACAGATGGTGTAGAATGGACTATACTGGCTAATCAATCGGCCAACGATGTGACCAATCCTCATCCACTGATTGTACTTGACAAACCTGTCACCGCTCGCTACATCAAGGTGACCAACCTGAGCGAACTGCCTGGCAAGTTCTCCATCTTCGACCTCCGTGTGTTTGGTTTGGACAATGGTGATAGGCCTGCTGCTGTGAAAGAATTTAATGTGAATCGTACTGCTGACCGCAGGACTGTCACACTCTCCTGGCAACCCATAATAGGAGCCCAAGGCTATTTCGTTCATTGGGGCACCGACCCAGACGAGCTGTTCTCTGCCTGCGAAGTGCTTGAGCCTACCCTCACGTTAGGCCTGTTCTCCTCTGATGTAGATTACTACTTCCGTGTGGATAGCTTCAACGAGAGTGGTGTGACAAAGGGCAAAAGGAGCAAGAAACAATAATCATAGTCGTATATGAACAACGAAACTATAACTAAAGAATGATGAAACTGAATAAACGTAAATTCAAGTATTCGGCCATATTCTTTATATGCTGGTTTGCCCTTTTAGTCTTGCTGGTGGATGGAATCCTGAAATTCCAGACACTGGTTGATTACTTCGGGTCATACGCATTTGTAGAGACTGCATTGCTGCTATTGGTAATTTTACCCACATTGGCAGTTTACAGATTCACTTCACCTCATACTCCATCTGACCACCCCAAGCCTTCAACGGATCGGGCTGACCAGAACCGGAAATGTGACCATGAGTGAGTTGGACAGAAGGGTCGGCATTGACTTCTACCTCTGCTTGGCAATCATGCACTGAGGTTTTCTTGAAACCCAAGGCTGCACCTACGCCACCAAAGGTCTTATTGAACTCACCTACAATGCCACCAGTCTGTGCCTTCTTCATGCCACTGAGGTTAATCTGCATCTGAGCTTTGTTGTGGCTTACCTCGCCATAGCGCTCACTGCCAATCAAGCCACCTACGAAGAACTGCTCTGTCAGTGGGTCTCCATCGATGGTGATGCTGCCCTTAGCCACAGAATTCTTCACGTTGGTAGCCGAAGCAGCCAAGCCACCTACGAAAACTGAGAAGTCTTTGGCAGCCTCAGGAGCAGCAAAGTGAATGTTGATTTTCACATCGCTCTGGCAGTCATCCATCTCGCTATAGTTCTCGCCAGCAAAGGCACCTACGTAGAACTGCCCTCCACCAGTTCCCTGGAAGGTGATATCCATCTCACCCTGTACAGAGCAATGGCTGATAGAGCCGTTCCATGCACCAGCAGTGAGGAAGGTAACAGCAGAGAACGCTCCCTGTGTATTGTTCAGGTTCACTTTATATTTGGCATTCTTCACCTGTACATTGGTAATGGCATTGACTTGATCGCCTCCCTGCTTCATGATGCCCACCAAAGGAGCCACATACATAGAGGTAGTGTTCATAACCACCACACAATCTTCAATCACCAGATTGCATATTTCTCCATTCATCATCGAACCGAACATGGCTTTCTTCTCGGAGGTAGGTTGGGTGAATTTCAGGTTTCGAATGGTATGTCCTTGGCCATCCAATTTACCCTTAAAGCTATTCTTCCACCACTCACCTTCAGCCCATTCATACTCAGCTTCATACACACCCACTTGTACCCAGTCGTCCATACCACTCATGTCGATGTCATTATCTAACACATACCATCCATACAGGTCATCACGCATACGGTTTAGACCTTCAGCATCCTTGATGTGGGTAGGTGCAATCCAGCGGGCATAGAGTGTCATTGGCTGCTCTACTTTCATCGAGTCATTGGCCTGTGCCATAAAGGCACCTATCATGCCCACCATCTTACCAAACAGCCACTCATCTGCAGCCTTTCCATCTTTCGAGGTGTACCAGCCGCCAAAGCGGTATCCTTCTCGTTGAGGCATTGGTTTCTTATCTAAAGGCAAGGCACAACCCTGTTTCACGTTGATAGGTTCCACCTGCTCGGTGGTGTCATAGTTCAAATCGAACTTCACTTCACACTGCTGAGCGTTCAGCTGCATTGTCATCATGGCAGCCATAACTAAAAGGATAGAAGTCTTCTTCATATCTTATCTGTTTTTTTGCAAAGGTAACAATTCTATTATTATTATCAACGACGCAAAAGGACGAAACTGATTGAATTAGCCACTTTTGACTAAACAAAACTACAAATAGACTAATAAAATGCCTTTCAGAAACAAACATTAAGGCACTTTGAGTCATACTCCTCCCTTATAACAACAACCCTCAGCCCTGCTGCGAACTGCAACGGGGCTGAGTGCTTTAATTCTTCTGCACAACAAGTTCTATCATTGAACATCAGTGGAGCTGACAGAGGGTGCTGTCTGCCAGTCTGCCTTTGCCAAATCGATGGTGATGGCAGGTAATACTGCCGCATCATCACAGGTCACTACAGTGCCACCATCAGCAGGCAGCACATCACACCCATCCACGCCAATAAGAATTTTGAAGCGCCTTTCTTCATTATTGATTTGCTTTTACTTTCCAGATACAAAAATATGACAAATATTTAGCTTCCACAAATACTGCCTATAAAAATCATCCCAAGGAAATAATAACGATGACAGACAAAAGCCATCTAATATGATGGATAAAATTAAAACAATTCACATTTTTGTCTTTTATAAAAGATAAAATTAGTACATTTGCCCCAAGTTTCTATTATAAAAGATAAAATTCGATTATGAGTGCGATACTAAGACAGAGTTATCTGGAAAAGATTGAACGGTTTTTGGGCAAAGACACCATCATCATCCTGACGGGTCAGCGCCGCATCGGCAAGAGCTATATCCTGCGCCTCTTCAGGGACAAGGTGAATATGGATGAACGTGCAAATATCATCTTCATCGACAAGGAAAAGCATGAATTTGACGACATCAAAACCTATAAGGACTTGAACGCCTATATCAATGAAAGGCGCGATAAGGAAAAGACAAACTACATCCTTATTGACGAGATTCAGGACATCGTGGAATTCGAAAAAAGTGTTCGCAGCTATTACGAGGAGCCGGATATTGAGCTGATTATTACGGGATCAAACTCGAAGATGCTGAGCAGCGACTTGAGTTCCCTAATAGGAGGACGCTATAAGGAGATCTATATCCAGGCACTGAGCTACGAGGAATTCATGCTGTTCTATCAGCTCACAGACTCTGACGATACGCTGGCTAAGTATATCCAGTTCGGCGGTCTGCCGGGTTTGGTGAAGATGGGGCTTGACGAGCAGGATGCGCGTGAGTACAAGACGGACGTGTACCATACGGTGCTGCTGAAAGACGTGATTATGAAGAACAAGATTCGCAACGTGCCGTTCCTTGAAAACCTCGTGCGTTTTCTGGCTGACAACGCAGGGAAGATCATTTCTGCCAACAGCATTGCCAAGTATATGAAGTCGCAGGGCGACAGTGTCACATTGACAGTTATCATCAACTATACGAAGTTTCTGTGCGATGCCTATCTGCTTCATAAGGTGAACCGCTATGACATTCACGGCAAGAAGTTGTTTGAGAGCAACGACAAGTTCTATTTTGAGGATAACGGTCTGCGGAACACGCTGGCAGGTGGTTCGCGTGAGGGTGACATCGAAAAGGTGATAGAAAACATCATCTATAACCACATGATACGCCTCGGCTACGAGGTGACTGTCGGACAACTGCAGGCTGGTGAGATTGATTTTGTCTGCAGGAAGCCCAAAGGTCAGAGAATATATGTGCAGGCATCATATATCATCGCCGACGAAGCTACGAGGGAGCACGAGTTCGGCAGTCTGCGTGCTATCAAGGACAACTATCCGAAATATGTCATATCAATGACCCCGCTCGTAGGCAGACAGGATTTTGACGGTATTACTCACCTTCACCTGAGACGGTTCCTGACTAAAGGATTAGAATAATGCTTCAATATGTATTATATTCACAACATGAGGATTTAGCTTCCACTGTTTTTATTGAGCAAAATGATAGTAAAAGGAAAACAACAAAACGTCTTGATGATAAGACAGAGAAAGAGAAGATGTTAGCTGACGAGGCATATTCCGCCATTTGACCTGACTGACAATGACAGTGTGAAGGCACTTTCTTCCAGGACTAAGGTCTCGATGACCGCACAAGTGTTGCCAGCAGGCAGAGGTAGCCCAGTACGATTATGCCAACGGTCTGCCAAGGCGAGAGAGTAGAATAATGCAGTACAGGAACGTAGATAAGTGCATGGGCTGACAGCAACGTGAGCGTGTGACGGCCGATAAAAGACAGAGGGCGGAAGGACTGGTGCGTATAGGCTGGAATCCATCCATCTACCCGGTAAGGGCGACAGCAGAGGAGGCTTTACAAAGGGGCGACCTCTTCGAAAAGTCGCTCAGATAATTAAACAATATGGACAAAAATGAAGGTATGAGAACGATTATGAATAAGATATTAGTGATGTTTGCAGCACTTCTGACTATGAGCATGAGTGCATGCTCACAGGGAAACAAAAAGGAGAGTAAAGACATGAACGGACGGAGCAGCGAGAGCCATAGTGCTCGCACTAATGGCCGAGTCGTGACGGACGAAGGCGAAGCCAACAAAGTATTAGTAGCCTATTTCTCGGCATCGGGCGTGACGAAAGGCGTGGCCCAGCAGTTGGCAGAGGTAACAGGTGGAACGCTGCACGAAATCAAGCCCGCACAGTCACCGCCTGTATGTGAATGGTAAAGAGATTAACATCCGATAAATCCCCAAAATTCCCAATAATCATTAAATCCCAAGGCAAAATCAACTTGCTTTGGGATTTATTTCGTATATTTGCCAAACTAACCCCTAAAACAAAGAGGAGTATGAAAGAGCAAGTTTTACAGGCTATGCGTGAGGCTGGCAAGCCCGTATCTGCAGGAGAAGTAACGAAGGTGTTGAACGCAGACCGCAAGGAGGTGGACAAGGCTTTTGCCGAGTTGAAGAAGGAAGGTGCCATTGTTTCGCCCGTCCGTTGCAAGTGGCAGCCTGCGTAATAGTATGACAGAATTGGAAGCATGTACAGCTTAACATATAAGGTAACGACAAGCACCTGCGACAGCGAAGGAAAGCTGAAACTCTACTCCGCTCTCCAGATGATGCAGGACTGCTCAGAGATGTGGATCGACAGTGAGCCGGAAGTCAAGGACTACTTCTTCCAGCAGAATATGGCACAGCTCCTGGCAACACGTCAGGTTGAGATTATCCGTGTGCCTGACTACAAAGAGGAATTGACGGTGACGACCTCCGTCTATGGCATGAAGCCTATGTTTGGATTCCGCAACACATTCATCTACGATGCTCAGGGGAATCCCTGCTATAAGACATGGAGCATGGGAGCATTCGTCGACAAGGTGGCTGGAAAACTGAAACGTGTGGACGATGCCACCATACAATCAATGACGCTGGATCCACAGCTGGAGATGAACTACAAAGACCGCCGCATCATCCTGCCAAAGACGGAAGGTGAAGTGTTGGAGCCTATCAAGGTGCTACGTGCCGACATCGACTACAACAAGCATCTGAATAATGCCAACTATGTCCGCATGGCAATGGAATTGTTGCCGGAGGATTTCGTGGTAAGCGGTCTAAGGGTAGAATATCGGGTAGCAGCCAAACTTGGCGATTGTCTGACTCCTACTATTTACAAAACAGCTGACGGCATCATCGTTTCCCTGTCAATAGGGAGTGAGGTGAGTGCCATCGTTGAGTTCAGTAAATGAGAAAGTATTAAAGGCAAGACTATGATTATTCTGATAACTCAAGAAAACGAACCGCTGTGGCAAAAATGATTTATTTACAGTATAGCATACTCTTTCCTGGCATTAAAGCAAGGACAGGATTTATGGACATTAGGGAAGTCACGATGACCGAGTATAATGGCATTGGGATAGCTTTTCTTTAGGTCTTTAAGCACAAATAGCAGGGCAGCTTTCTGGGCAGGCGTGCGGGTATCATCGTCTTGCCCTTTTTCATTGATGCCTCCTTCATAGCAGATGCCGATGCTGCAATGGTTATAGTCCACCACATGGGCACCAACCTCTTTTTCTGGGCGGCCTGGGAAGATGTGGCCATCACGGTCGATATACCAGTGGTACCCTATCCCACTCCACCCCTTAGCCTTGTGCCAGCTCTTGAGATCCTCGACGCTGACACGTTGGCTCAGCTGGGTAGCGGTGCAGTGCACCACCAGGTACTTCACTTCTTTCAGTTGGCTCATACCAAACTCATGCAGCTTTGCATAAAGAAGGTGGAGACAAGGGCGGTAATGATGG
>Ga0265298_10000603_pt1 | contig 53164 bp, 40 predicted proteins | sample AusTroGonzalo_MG_3_FD_193486 | JGI IMG/M metagenome (GOLD analysis project Ga0265298, IMG submission 193486) | Bovine rumen microbial communities from tropical cattle in Woodstock, Queensland, Australia - Gonzalo_01 | ecosystem: Host-associated > Mammals > Digestive system > Stomach > Rumen ... | reverse complement strand
GGTATTTATCTTTTAAGGACTCGAACAACTGCCGGGCCTCGGGGACATTGCCCTCTAACACGTGATGCACAAAAGTGGAAAGCTGTTCTGCACGGAAGGAGCGCATGGAGACGGCCAAATGCAATTCGGAACTCCGCTCTACATGGCTGTTGGCTTGCAGCAAATCTTCCAGCTCACCCTCGGCATACTCTTTGCCGGTCAATTCATCCGAGATAAAAACGTTCCAGTCCGGAAAGCCCGCGTTGATCGCCCGCAGCCATTCACCGATTCCCGCTTCGCCGGTATTGATTTCCTGTCCACCGCCGACCAGACAGACGATAACCGCCCAGTCTTCGCGCAAATTCAGCGACCAAATCAAAAACTCCGGTTCGGACATGGGAAAGTCTGAAATGCCTTTTCTGCGTTTCAGCCAATTCGCCAAATGTTCTTTGTCCCACGCACGCTGAGCCTCATCGAAGATCGCCACGTGTTCGACTTCCGAATAACCATCGTCTTTGTGTTTATCGACCTTGGCCGGATCAATTTCAAGCTTGCCTAGGATTGGCCTTTTGAGCTTGTCCATAGTCGTGTTGCGGTAATGGTGAACGATCTGGATAAAGGATTTTACATTGCGCCGCGCATCCGTTATGTTGTAACGTTTTTCCGGATTGCGTTCCTCTTCCTGCCGCTTTTTGTCCCGCGCCAGTGCCTCGGTTAAGACATCAACCAGCGGCTGATTCCCGGAGAGGTAAACTGCCAAGTCCTTTTTCTCGAACTGACGGACCGCAATATTCAGCCCGACCAGCGTTTTGCCAGCTCCTGGGACACCAGTCACAAAGCAAATCGACTTTTCGCGGTTGGTCCGTGAGTGTTCGATCACGTTCATCACAAATTCGCTTGTGCGCTGCAGATTCTCGCCGGAAGCTTCCGTTTTGGTAATTTCGGCAACGGAATGATTCAGATAGAGCGAGCTTGCCGCCTGAATAATCGTCGGAGTCGGCATATAACGGCTGAAGATCCAGCGGCTCAGGTCGATATTCCGTGCGTATTCGGTGATAAATTGCCGGATGGTTCCCGGCAAAGCAGCCGGATTGGCCGAGATCGGTTCGAAAACCTGATCGTCATAATGAGAAATCTCTTTCTTTGTCGAAGCACTGTCGGCATCGGTGGCGATCAGAATCGGGACGATGGTCAAGTCCCGGCTGGCTTCATGGAAGTTTTTCAAGTCGAGGGCGTAATCCCATACTTGCTCCAAGTCCTGACGCAGATATCCATCCGCGCCAACTTTGAACTCAAGGACAAAGACAATACCACGCAACAGCAGCAACACGTCGATTCGTTTACCCAAACGAGGAATGGAGTATTCAAAGATGACCTGGCCAGCGGATTCTGTGCGCAGAAGGTCTTTCAGCATTCTGATTTCATATAGCCATGCGTTACGCTGCAGATCGACCAAATCAAAAGTATTGTTTCTCGCCAACACTCCAAGGACGGCATCCTCGGAGTCGGCAAGAAAACCGGTAATACTGTTTTGATAAAAAAATCGATCCATTGAACATCCTCATCAAATCGTTTCAGGATGAATGAATATACACCATGCGAGATTATTTTCAAATGTTTTTACGGCTGAAAGCATTATTTTTGACCGCTTTCCAGCATTGGCGGCCCTTTGGGCAGTCAGCCGAAGTTACAATAACGATGAGAGATATTCGAGCGGATCAAAATCTTCTAAAAATGAATTCTTAGGCAAATAGAGTGGATGATGGGGGTGCCCAATATGGGATCGAGTCCCGCATGTAAACCATTTTGCGGAATGCCTCATTCCTATTTTCACCATATCTGCAAGACATTGTTTCAGATATGGATATCTTTTGATGTTTGTTCCCCAGGCTGCCCAGATTGATGGTTCTTCCGAAAGAGAAAGCACATATTCAAAGGCTGCCATATTTTCTGTATGGAGTATCTCATTAAAATCGGATTCCATATTTTGGGGATCTGTAGCTCGCTGAGCATATACATTGAACATAATGAAACTGTCAAATCCGTTATGGAAAGCGATTCGTTCTACCGATTTGAGCGTATTATCCAATGAATCCGGAGCTGCTGTCGATGGGTTGATGCCGATAGTTATTAGCGGTTTTTGTCCTTTTGTCCCCAAGATATACCGATATTCTGTATAAAAGTCAGGTATGAATAACCACTTCGCATGGTCGTATGAACGATTTTGCAAGGACTCATACTGTTTCAGAGCGTCATGAAACGATAGCAGCTGCAATTCCGATGTTTTGCCGATTGGAATATGAGACATTATTTTATCCATTAAATTTCATGTTCTTATAGTCTTCAAGGGGCTCATCCCACGAATAATGTTTCGGATTCCATGTAAAAAGCCATGTCGCCATCATTTCACCTATTTTCTTCTCTTCAGCTATCGAAAAGTGTCAACGATTTGTCAACGACTGAATGTTGTTTTCTCTGTATATCCTGTGGACACTATACTCCCTTTTTTCTTTTTTTCAAGTTTCCCGTGATCGGCGGCCCTTTGGGCAGTCAGCCGTCGAGTTCCGGCTGACGGGCTCCTATAATCGTTCGGCTGTGGACGGACGATTTTTTGGGTAATTAAAAACAGTAAGTAAAAACTGGCTTGTAAAATCCGGGGCAGGAGGTATATTGCCGATCAATGGTTTTTGGTTTACTTTGGGTTACCTTTTGGGTTCACTTTTGGGTTACCTTTTGATCAAAAAAGACAACAATCAGGTGTTCTTTGCAATCGGATTTTAATTTGCAACAGATTGAAAAACAAGGATTTATGGTATGCTACTTCGATGGTTTGTTCACTGGGAAATGCCCGCATTTTCCACATCCATCCCCCACCACCATTTTTTGCCTGCGGCAAAAAAAGTGAAGCCGCAAGGCTCGGCGCCTTGCTGGTGAAGGCGCTCTCTTCGTTCGCTAGTGAAGACGTTCGCTGAGCTCACTTGTGAAGGATGCTCGCTGCGCGAGTTTTGATCGTGCTGCGATTCATTAGCGCGGCCTCGCCGCTTAAAAAACACGAAGCCACCCTTGTCCGCCGTCTTGTCCGCCGTAGCCTTGGCGAAGGTGGAAGACTTCTCTTCACGCAGCGCCAGCTGCACTTCTCTCAAAAGCCAAAGGCTTTTCATCCTTGCCACGGCGTAATGCAATGAAGCCGGGACACCTTCACCTTTCCCGGAAGCCTTGCTGGTTAAACTTGCAAAAATCCCAAATAGAACAAGATCATGGGGGCCAGAGGGAATACTTTTCGCTTTGGATCCCGAGTCCATGTAATTCCTTTTCCCTGTCGAAATTCGCGGGATGTTATTGATTTTTCTCCCGCGCGTTACCTTGTTTCTCCGGTTGCCCAGACGAAATCTTACAGCTGCGAAACGAAATCTATAACCGGATTTTTCGATGCAGTTTTTCGACTTTCATTTCGCTTCACGTCCGATACAAGTGTGGACCTGGGAACTCTTTCCCTTCTTGAAATCCAACCAGGCGAAAGAAGAATATTCGGGAAAATCATCAGAACCTGCAAAAATCCCGAATAGGACTTGGAACTTGGAATCCGGACTCAAAGTATGCCGTGTCCGGATCGCCTTGTTTACTTTATCGGTGCTGTCAGCCTTTTTCCGAAGTGCGGAAAATCGCGATCTGCGCACATTCCAGGCGGACCGGAACCGTGATCCGTTTTCCCTCGGCGGAGAACGGAACCGTTTTCCAGGACCCGTCGCCCTGCAGCATTTCGATCCGTTCGGGGACCTGTTCGAGCTCGAAGACACATTCGGGCCAGGGATCGTAAGCGAGATTCGCCGCCGCCAGCAGTTTGCCGCCGTCGAGCGAACCATACCAGAAACCGGCATCGGCATCGGACACCACGCGTGCGGGCAGTCCGCCGATCCGTTCCAGCAGCTGCAGCAGCAGACCACGGCGGTCGTTCTGCAGATCGATCCGGTTGTTCGGCTGCACGGTCCAGGCGGTGACGATGATCTTGCCGCACTGCACGGCGCCGGGAGCGGCATCCTCGAGCCCGTCGGCAGAATAAGCGGTCCGGGCTTTCAGCACGGTCAGGACCTCCGTTTCCGGGAGGGGGTTCAGCAGGTAATACTTGCCGCGGGATTTCCGCAGCGGCTCGCCGGTTTTCACGATGACTTCGGACTCGGTGGTCCGGGTCAGTTCGCCGACGGACTCAAGTCCGATCGGTTTGCCGAAGCCGCGTTCGACGAGACGCTTTGCCGCCTCGGCGTCGATCAGGGCGGGCTCGGCCAGCAGTTTTCCGATCTCGGCGTCGGTGAACCAGTCGACGGCCTCGCCAGCGATCAGATGGACGCCGGATTCCTGCGGTTTTCCCCAGCGGAACGGCACGCCGTAAACGGCCAGATAACCTTCCACCCAGCGGCCGCAGGGTGTCATCTCGGTGAAAGCGGGGAAGGGCGAATTTTCCGGCAGGGGCAGATTGTTCACCGCACCCTCGCGGCGCCAGGAAGCAACGGTCCGGTGGAGTTCGCGGTAAAGGCCCATATTTTCCTTGAGGATCGCAGCATAGGGCGCGGTGATCGCGGGATCGGGCTTGAAGGTGTCGGTTATCCAGAGCTTGGCGCCGTCCAGACCGTTCAGCAGGGCGCAGACCACATGCAGATGCATGGTCCGGGCGCTTTTGCTGTAAAGCGTATGCGGACAGGTGTCCGCCTCATCCAGCAGCAGCGCCGCCTCGGAGGAATAGAGTTTCTGGGAAGCGGTGTCCGTATTGCGGAAAATGATGTCGTGCGCGGACCGTTCGAGGTAGGAACCGTTGCCGATGCGCAGGACCGGAGGCTGTCCGGGCGCGGCGGCATCGGCGGCCCATCTGCCGTTCCGTCCTGCATCCACGTGACAGCCGCACAGGATCATGGGTATGCCGGGGGAAATGCTGTCCGCGGTTTCCCGGAACAGACGGATATAGCCGGAAATGGTCTCGGCGCCGCTGGCCATGAATTTCAGCTGGATCGGATCGTGTGCCGGAGCATTGACCACCGCATCGCGGAGTTCCTCCGGCGTATAACTGGTGCCGTATTTCCGGTTGAAATGGTCGGTATGGAGCGGACAGAAACATTCCACCTTGCGGTCGTCCGGGAGCAGGGTCATCCGGGTGTCGTCGTCCAGGATCAGGAAATCGGGCTTGCCGGCCATGATCAGACGGAGCGAGTCGGCGATATATTTTCTGAACCGGGGATCAAGCGGGCAGAACTTGACGCCGGGAATGCCGTTGCGGGTGGTCCGCTGCCAGTCGAGCGAGCGGTCGAAATTGGGGTTCCAGCGGCCGCCGTGTCCCATGGACTGCTGCACGAGGATCCCGATTTTCAGAGCGGGATTTTTCCGGCAGGCCTGCAGCTGGCGGAATTTCTCCCCGTACCACTCGGCTTTTTTCAGGGGATTGCCGCCCAGCGACTGGGGCTGGAGAGAAAAGGAAACGGCAAAATTTACCAGTCCGCTCTGCCGGTGCTGCTCCTCGATCTCCGCGGCGGCCTGTTCCGGGGTGCGGTGACTGCATGAAACGATGGAGACAAAGAACGGCTCCCCGGATTTTCTGATGACCGTGAGCATTATTTGCCCCCTCTCGGGATATGCGCGGTGCAGGCTTCGAACACGCGCAGGAAATTGCCGAAATGGATCTTGCGGATCTCGTCATCGGTATAGCCGCGCTGGACGAGGCCGACCGTGAACAGCGGCCAGTTGGTCCAGGCGAGGGTGTCGCACATCTCCTGGGTTTCCGTGAAACTGTTCGGGATCGGCCAGTAGCGTTCGAAACGGTCATGGACCGGGAACGAGGGATTCCAGCGGAACGGAGGACCGCAGAAATAGGCGTCGTCGGTGGCGATGGCCACATGGTCGACGCCGAAGTTTTCCGCCACATAGTCGATATGGTCGAGGAAGGTCTTGATCGTGCCGTCGCCGTGGAGGAAATGCGGCAGAGCGCAGATCCCGACATAACCGCCGGTCTTGGCGATCGCGCGGATCACCTCGTCTTTTTTGGCGCGGAAATGATCGGTCAGCTTGCCGACTGCGGTATGGCTGGCGATGACCGGTTTTGTTGATGCCTCGGCGGCCTCGAAAGCGGTGCGCTGTCCGCAGTGCGCCACATCGATGATGATGCCTTCCTCGTTCAGCTTGGCGATGACCTGACGGCCGAACCCGCTGAGCCCGGCATCGGCGATTTCGGCACAGCCGTCGCCGATCAGGTTGCGGCGGTTATAAGTGAGGTGCATCATGCGGACGCCGAGCTGGAAAAACACGGTGATGCAGTAGAGGGATTCTTCGATCGGGGCGAATTCATGGGTATAGGGGACGCCGCAGGTGGTGAACCCGATGGCGATTTTTCCCGCCTTGACGGCAGGTTCGATCTGTTCCGGCCAGACCACGCGCTGATAGGTGCCGGGATACTGGTCGCAGAGCATGGTGTAGCGGGCGAGCCGCTTGATGAGTTCGCCGGGAACGTTGCCTTCCACGCCCGCGTTCAGGAATACGCAGTTGACGCCGGAAGCCTCCCATGCCTCCAGCGATTCGTCATGCTGGGCCGGGTCGCGCAGAAAATTCAGGTTGAGCTGCTGTTCGAACGCATTGGAGTAGGAATGGATGTCGTAAGCGCCTTTGAGATGTTCGGGCTGGACCGAACCGCGGGGAGCGAAGCCGTAAGCCTCGCAGACCAGGGAATTCTTATGCAGCTCCAGACCGTGTTCCAGCTGCTGTCTGGTCGGTTTCAGGATCGCCATTGCCGCCTGCCGGCAGCGTTCGATTTTCGGATTCATAGTTATAACCTTTCCTTAGTTGGATTTCATTGCATTGACAGCCTGTTCGGCGAGCTCATCACTGCGGCGGACCAGTTCGACCATTTTCGGATCCCATTGGGCACCGGGGAGCGGGGAATGGCCCTTCATGCCGGGCAGCTCGGGAATGATCCCTTCAGGTTTCTGCAGATCGACCGATTTTGCCAGCAGTTCGGGAGTCGATTTCACTTTCAGGAACGGCGGCTTTCCTTCGGTTCCGACATGGAATGAATTGCGTTCGCCCCATTTCTTCAGGTTGGCACAGGCCCCGGCATCGGCATTTCCGGCAACCAGCCGGATTTCGGGAACGGAGAATCTGCTGGCCGGATTTTTCAGGTCCAGGAACAGCAGGTTGTTCACGATATGGATCGGCTGGGGCTTGCCCTTGTAAGTCCGGGCGAATGCACGCTCGTTCATGAAGTAGAAACTTCCGACTATGGTATTGTGGTAGAACCAGACATTTTCGGGCGATTCGGGATGACGGCTGCCGCACAAGGTGAACAGCTGCATACCCCAGCCTGCCGAATAATACAGGATATTGTCATGGACAAAGCAGGTCCGGCCCTGCGGGGTTTCGTGGAACGAATGGTTCCGCACATTGATCCCGTTGTCGATCAGGACATTGCCGCAGACCTCCTGATTCGAGCCTTTGTCGAGCACGATCCCGCAGCTGGACATTTCGCGGATCACGTTATTGCGGATGACCACACCGGCGCAGTAGCTGGTCTCGGTGCCGTTCAGCCCCTGGAAGATGATGTTGCCCTCGGCCAGATTGCCGGATCCGGCGCGGAAGAATGACAGGGCGTCGTCGTCGGAGATCTGCCGGCTGCTGACCAGATATTTATAAATCAGATACATAGCGCGGTTGTATTTCCAGCGGGTGGACGAATGGAATTCGGGCCGGATATAGCCGAGGGAAAGGAGGTTGTCCAGAATGCGGGTGCCGGAGGCGCCGTCAGTCACGGTAATGCGGTTGACGCCATGCTCGATCCGGCAGCGGCGGACCGTGTTGTTTTTCGCCGCTTTTCCGCGGATGACGATCCCGGCGCGGCAGGTGCCGATCTGCAGGTCTTCGATCACGATATCGGACTGATCGCGGATCAGGATCGCGCTGCTGCCGCCGGCGCGGACGACGAATCCGTCCGGCTTGCCGCCGTCGATCAGACGCAGATAGAGTCTGCCGTTCCGCCAGCCGGCCATCATGCCGCCGGCAAGGGTCCACAATTCCAGGGCGACGCCTTTGCCGATCTGGCTGTCGCTGACGAGCTTGACGTCTTTCGGCAGGGCGAGCAGATCCAGTCCGGGGATCATCTCCCGGGTCCGTTCCTTGACGCCGCCTTTGCCGTAGGCATAATGTTTACCGCTCAGTTTTTCCACGCGCATCTGTTTCGGAGTGAGTTTCATCAGCCGCTGTCCGAGCAGAATGATCTGACGCCCGTTCACGGTGACACAGCCGGGCGCGGCCTTGAGCGGAACGCTCCACATGCCCTCGGCGATCGCAGGTTCGGCGGTCCAGCCGGTCAGGGTTTCGGCGGGAGCAATGAGGGAAAGATATTCGCCGGATCTCCCGCGGGTGCCGCGCAAGGTGATTCCACCGTTTTTTATTTCGATGGTTTCCTGGTATTCGCCGGGAAGCAAAGTCACGACGTCGCCGCGGCGGGCTTTGCTGACTGCGGCAACGACCGTTTTCCAGGGGGCGTTCCGGGTGCCGGCGGCAGTGTCATTGCCGGACGGCGAACAGAAATATTCCGTTCCGGAAAGCAGGACCGGAACCAGAAACAGTGTGGATAAATAACGTTTCAACATGATGCAGTCCTATCCTTTTCAGAGCAAACAACAATACCTATTTGGCTGGCTGGTCCTTGCCGCTGTTCCGGTCGACAGCCTCGAGCTGGGCCTTGTCGGCGAGCGACATGTTGCCTTCGACCCGTCCGTTGTCCAGCGGATTGGAGATCCGGGTTTCGAGAGCCCGGAACATGTCACGCAGATCCAGCGTGCCGCAAATACCGAACCAGACGCCGGTGAACGCCGCCATGATGCCGGGAACGATCAGGAACACGACGAGGAAGTAATATCCCCACCATTTGAGCGGCCAGGGATCGAACAGGTTCCAGATCAGCACCACGACGAAAGAACCGAAGAAACGGTAGACCATGCTGTAGCCGAAATAGCTCCAGGCGATCACCTTGTCCCAGAAACTGTATTCGGGCGTGATCCCGATCAGCTTGTTGTAGAGATTCCGCCAGGTCCAGCGGCTGGTGATCTGCCGTTCGCCGTCGAGCGCATATTTCCCGCGGTGGAGCATCCGCTCCAGGTTGAACGGCTCCTTCATGGACAGACGGGAGAAACCGATATAGAGGATCAGCGACACGATCATGGTGATGAAATACCATTCATAACTGTTGATCGGACATTTGACGGCATCCATTTTCCAGACCACGATGGGATTGAACGGGCGGGAAACCGTCTCAAGAAAAGCCCCGACGCTGTCGGCCAGGTCATTTCCGGCGAGCCAGGGATAAACATAATCGGCCCAGTTCCGCTGGATCAGCACGCCGGTGGTTGCCATGAACATGCCGCTGAGAAGGCTGGCCCAGGCGCCAAGAGTGGTGCCGAACCGACTGTAAAGACCGAAGACGATCACCGGACCGCAGCCGCCGAGCCACATGGAGGTGACCAGCGTCATATACATCTGGATATAATCCAGCTGGGCCATGTAACTGGACCCGAGAAAGAAGAATACGCCGATGCCGATCGCGACGCAGCGCAGCAGCCACATGTGCTGACGCTGGGTCAGATCTTTTTTGATGAACGGCAGAATGACGTCCTGACTGAGCGTGATGGTGGCGCTGAAGATCCGGCTGTCATCCGTGGAGACCATGGCCAGGATCATCAGCAGACAGAAAAGCCCCAGCATGCCGGCGGGGAGCATATTCCGCAGTGTGACCGGCAGCATCTGCTGATGATACAGCGTACGGAACTGCTGGAACAGCGAATTGCGCTTGCCCTGGCTCCGGTTTTTCACGCCGGACAGGTCCTGGCGGATCTTATTCAGATACCGCGTGTCGATATTCACTTTTTCCGACAACGGCTTGTCGGAGGTCTGCGGCCCCATGCTGGTGACGTCGGCAATGATCTTCTGCCGGACGGCGGGATCAGTCACGATGTCATTGGCGATCTGTTCGGTCAGTTTCACCCGGATCCTGCTGGCCTGCGGGGCGAAGGAAGCATGGTTCATGAAAGCCAGCAGGGCCACGGCGAGCAGGACATAGAAAACGTTGTGCATGGCATTTTTCCAGGTGCCCAGCAGCGCCGCCATCTTCTGTTCATGCGGGGTTTTCGCCGCGCTCGAACGTCCTCCCGCGCCCGTCCAGCTGGAACGGTGCATGAACAGGCCGAACACGCTCACCAGCAGGGCGAAGTAATTGAAATCCCGCAGCCGCGAGATGTCATAGGGATTCAGAAAATTTTCTCCAGCCACGCGGTTGGACAGCACCGGCATGATCTCATTGCTCCAGGAAAATTTGCAGAGGACGAAAATGGCGAACAGCGCCATCAGCGGATAGCAGATGAATCCCTGGATGGTGTCGGTGACGATGATCGCGAGCGAACCGCCCATGCAGATGATCGAAATCGCGGCGATCAGCACGACGACCATGATCGTGTTGAAGGTGCCGAATTCGATTCCGGCGAACGTGAATTTTTTCGGCAAATCAAGGAAATACATGAAGAACCGCGCCGCCAGAGCAGGCATGATCATGTTCGCCAGCATTTCCGAGAGACTGCGCAGACCGGCGGCAAAGACCCGGAATTTCCGGCTGTAGCGCATCTCGAAAAACTGTCCGATGCTCTGCGCCTTGGTCTCCCGGAACCGGTAAGTGCAATAGCCGTACAAGCCCAGCAGGACGCTGATCGGCATGGTGACCGACTGCCAGAACGACAGGGCGAACCCGGTCTTGTAGTGGATCTCCACATACGCCAGCAGTCCGATGATGGACAGTGCGCTGGCGATATTGCCGACGGAGATCACGTACCGGCCGCAGACGCGTCCGGCGGATAGGAACGCCGTCACATCGCGCAGATATCGCCGCGTATAGATCCCCATGTAAAAGACGAATAAAACCGGAATTACGATGATCAGCCAATCATACCAGGTCATAACTTGCTTGCCTCTTGGTATCTTTCTTGATTTATTTGGTTTTCATTGCATTGATGGCCTGGACCGACAGCTCATTACTGCGCCGCACCATTTCGATCATTCTGGGATCCCACTGCGCGCCCGGCAGGGGCGAATGGTCTTTCATACCCGGCAGAGCGGGGATCGAAACGCCCTGAACTTCAGAGGGTTTCTGCAAAGCAACGGTTTTTCCTTTGGTTTCAGGAACATCTTTCGCTTTCAGGAACGGTTTTTCTCCCTCGACCGGGACATGAAACGCATTGGTCTTGCCCCATTTTTCCGCATCGTTCCATTCGCCGGACGAGGCATTGCCGGCGACCAGCCGGAGGGCGGGGACCGTGAATTTCCATTTCGGGTCCATGACCAGCAGATTGTTCACAATACTGATCGGCTGCTGAACGCCTTTGTAATTCCGGAGGAAGGAACTGGAGTTCATGAAATAGTTGCTGTTGATCAGCGTGTTGTGGTAGAACCAGACATCCTCCGGCGCGTCCGGAAAAGCGGTCGTGCACAGGGTGAAAAGCTGCATTCCCCAGCCTGACGTGTAATAAAGGATGTTGTCATGGATATAAGCGGTGCGGCCCTGCTTCGCCCAGCGGAAGGAATGAAGACGCAGATTGATGCCGTTGTTGATCATCACATTGCCTGCGATCTCCATTTTCGAGCCTTTGCTGCAGACGATCCCGACGCTGGAGAGTTCCCTGAACACGTTGTTGCGGATCGTCACGCCTTCGGAGAAATTCGCTTCGGTCCCGCACAATCCTTGATAAACAACATTTCCTTCGACCAGGTTTCCGGGGCCGGAATAGTCGAAGACCAGCGAATGATCTTCCGACACCTGCCGGTTGCTGACCAGATATTTGAAAGTGATGTAGACCAGCCGGTTGTATTTCCAGTCGGTCGAGGTGAAATATTTCGGGCAGACGAATCCGAGCGACAGGATGTTGTCGAGGATCTTATTGTCCGAAGCGCCGCCGGTCACCGAGATCCGCCTGATCCCGTGTTCGATCCGGCAGCGGCGCACGGTGTTGTTTTTCGCTTTTTTGCCGGAAATATCGACGCCGATCTTCACCGTGTTGATCTTCAGGTCTTCGATACAGATCCCGGAAAGGTCCTTGATGATGATGCCCTGTCCGCTGCCGGCCCGGAAACGGAATTCGGAAGGCTTCCTGCCGTCCAGCAGGCGCAGATAGAGTTTGCCTTGCCGCCAGCCGGACATCATGCCTCCGGAAATGCTCCACAAGTCGAGTTCGCCGCCGACACTGCCGAACTGTCTGCTGACGATGAGTGTCCCCTTCGGCAGCGCCATAAGATCAAGGCCGGGAATCATGTTTTTCGTCCGCTGCTTCTTACCGCCGGAACCGAAAGAATAATGCTTGCCGAGCACTTTTTCCGGCCGCATCTTCTGCGGCTTCAGGCTCATCAGACGTTTGCCCAGCAGGATGATCTGGCGGCCGTTCACGGTCACGCAGCCCGGCTCTTTCGCCATCGGAACGCTCCAGATCTCCTCGCCGATCTCCGGTTCGGGCTGCCAGTTTTTGAGTTCGACGCCGGAATCGATCAGGGAAAGAAATTCGCCGTTTTTGCCGCGGGTCCCGCGCAGCGTCACGCCGTCCGTCTTCATGACGATATCGCCCGGATAGATGCCGGGCAGCAGCGTGATCACATCGCCAGATCTGACTTTGGCGACGGCAGTCGCGGGGGTTTTCCAGGGAGCGTTTCTGGTGCCGGAAGCACTGTCACTGCCGTCCGGGGAACAGAAATATTCCGCAGCCGAAAGCAGCAGGACCGGATAAAGGAGCAGACCGACCAGATGTTTTTTCATAACTGCACCGCCGTTTTTCCGATGACCGCTTTGGTTACGCCGTTTTTCCGGTAGTAGTAGAACAGGAAATCAGCTTCGAATACGCCGATCCGGCGCTGTCTGGTATTTTTCACCGCACCGTCCTTGCGGACAAAATTGAGCGTGCCGTTATGCCGTTTGCTTAATTTCTCCACCTTGCAGATCGTCGATTCGGGAGGATACTGGCTGGAATGGAATGAGCGGCCGTACTGCATATTGTTGAAAGTATTGTCCGAACCGTGGTCCAGCGCCAGCATCTGCTCGCCGACGCGAAAAGCCGAATTCACTTTGCTGTTGAAGGACGCCACATAGTGCAGTTTATCACTCGCCGATTCATACTGATATCCCGCCACATAGCGGTTCATCGCATAACCGCGGGACATCATATCATTCGACGGAGCGGGATCGCCGCTGTCCGGACACCGGAAGACCAGCTGGGATGATTTGAAATACTTCTTTTTGCTGCTTCCTTTGAAGATATAACCGATATACGGACCGATCTGTCCGTCCCAGCAGACGCCGTCATTGCCCGAATTGGGGCGCAGTTTGGCGAAATAGTAGATCTGCGGATACCAGTCTTTGTGATCGGTCGAATAAGTGATCATCGACCGGCCGATCTGTTTGAGATTGCTGACGCATTGTGTATTATAAGCTTGTTTCTTCGCCTTGTTCAATGCCGGAAGCAGCATTCCCGCCAAAATCGCGATGATCGCAATCACCACCAGGAGCTCTATCAAGGTAAAATAACGGGCCGGCGGGATCCCTTTCCGGGAAAGACGTTTCATTTCCGGACCGGAGTCCGCATGATGTTCCTTCGATGTGATGTTCATTGTTCAACTCCTCCTTTTTTTTGTTTCAATTTCTAGTTTTATTTCTTATTTCTGCGTAATTTCAAAAGATGGACGGACGGTTTCGTGGCGACCGGGACCGTGATCCGGTTTCCGGCAACGGCCTCTTCCGGCAATTCCACGGGATCGAGGTCGCTGGCGATGTCCACGCTGAACAGCTGCACCTCGGCCGGATCGAAATCCAAATGGATCGTCACGGCTGCCCCCATGATCCGGAACACGCTCAGCAGCACGGCGATCTCGCCGTCATCGTCCTCGCCGGCCAGGGCATAAACATCAGGGTCCTGTCCGATGGCGAGCCGGTGCGGATGGCGCGTCATGATCCCGAAGGCCTTCAGCGCGCAATAAACCTTGGTGATCTCGCCGTACAGCGTGAAGATCCCGAAACCGCGTGACAATCCGGTATAGAAACAGGCCATGTCCAGTGCTGTATCCTGCCAGGCGGTCAGCACCGCGGCGGTGAAAGCCGCGGAATCCAGATATTTCATGAAATGGTCATACACCATCGGCTTCAGCGACGGCGCGGGTTTCGACCATGAACACGGCGCATAGTGCCATTCGTTCAGATGCAGTTCCGTTTCCGTGTAGCCGTAACAGTCCACCGCCTCGCGCACCAGCTGCACCTGGTCTCGGAAATAGTCGATATTGCAGCCGTAGCAGTGCCAGGAATAGAAATCGAGCGGAGCGTCTGCGGCGCGGCACGCCTGCAGGAAACGGTGCATGGGTTCAGGACGCTTCCCGATGTGGCCCGGACCGCCGATCTTCAGCTGCGGGAAACGGTTTTTCAGATGTTTCGCCGCCGTGATGTAAAGTTCGAAAAACTGTTCCTCCGTCCCGGTCCACATGCTGGTCGTTTCGGGTTCGTTCCAGATTTCCCAATACCGGATATTGAAATGAAAACCGTCCGCCCAGCCTTCATTGTAATGCGCGACCACATGTTCGCAGATCTCCGCCCATTTCCGGAAATCCGGCGGCGGATGGACCCGGAATTTTTCCGGATGCTGCTCAATGCTTTCGCCCAGCCGGTAATAGATGGGCGTCCCTGTGGCGGCGCACTGTTTCAGATAATCGTCGGTCTCCTTGAACCAGTAATTCTTCGGGTCGTGATGGTCGAGATGGAACAGCGGGAAAATGCGGGAGATGTCGATCAGCTCGCGTCCGGCGCAGTTCAGCGGGGCATCGTGCATCCGGGCGCAGGCGGCATTGAGCTCGGCATAGGCGCTGACATACGAGTCGCGGGCCGCCGGAGAAAGATTCACCCCGTTCAGCCGGCGCACCGTGCCGATATGTCTGCCGCTTTGCAGATGTAGTTCAGGCTGATGCATCATAACAGTCGAGTCCTCTGTATTTCATATACCGCCGGACCACATAGGCCAGATCGGCGATCTCTTTTTCCAGTGCGCCTTCTCCGGACAGGATCTGATCGATGCCGTTCGAGATCAGCGCGTTCAGGTCCGGATCGTGCATCTGATAATCGTTCCGGATCTGAGGACAGTACCGCTTGAACAAAGAATCCGGTTCCCGGTCTTCGGCAAACGATTTTTCCGCCGAACTTTTCCGGATCGGAATGCCGTAACGGAGTTCCGCCAGGTGATCCTGGAATTTTTCCGACCACAGGAAACGGATGATCGGCGAGATCAGCGACTGATCCATGCTGCCCCGACGCACGGCAAACAGTTCCGTCGCCTGCATCGAGATGCCCGTCCGTTCCGGCATATTGCCCGGAACCGGCAGGAACAGCCATTCATCTTTCATTCCGTCCCGGATGCGGCGGTAGGTCTGACGGTCGATGATCATGATCGCACATTCCTGAGGCGGGATCTCCCGGACTTTGCCCGGACCGCGCAATGCCCGCGCCACGCGGAAACCGTCCAGCGCCTCCGCGGAATCGAACTGCACCAGTCCGCTGTTTTCCGGATCGAACAGACTGCTTCCGGAGCTCAGAATGAAATTGATCCAGAAAGAGAGCACCGTATGACTGCTGAAAATCCGTTCCGGCGGAAATTTCCGCCTCAGTCCCGCGATCAGATTCATCAGGTCGGCAATGACCCAGCCGGGCGAAGGTTCGGCACATCCGGCCTCGCGCAGCATTTTCCGGCTGCAGGCGATCAGCCGCGGCGAAAACACGAACGGCAAAGCGGTCAGCCGCCCGTTCCGGGTGAACGGCTGCAGCTGTTCCGCAGAAAAAGGTTCCAGGTCCGGATAACATTCCCGGAGGATCGGCATCAGGTTGACGAATTCATCATGCCGCGACTGCGCTCCCGCAGTAGTGATGATTTCCAGCGGACAACGGCGGAATTTTGTCGATATATGCAGTTCCGGCAATTGTCCACCCAGTTCCGAACGGAACAGTTCCAGCCACGGCAGGGGTTTTTCCGATTTGAAGACCCGCAGCGAACTCCGGATCTGCCGCTGGCTCCATTCCGGCTCAACATAAAGGCCCGACCGCTGCGCCGCTTTCAGGATCCCCTCGTTCACGAGCGTATCCAGCGCACTTTGCACCACGGGACGGGAGATATTCAATTCCTCGGAGATCTTCCGTGATCCGGGCAGGCGCATGCCGGACGTGAAACTGCCGTCTTCGAGACGGTCAAGCACGTATTTCCGCACCGTTTCCGATTGAATATTCATGCCGGGATCCCTTCTTTTTCAGAACTGGCTAGTCCAGTTTCGGATAATGTAACTGCTATATATTGGAATGTCAAGCGGGAAAGCGCTGAAAAAGTGTTTTTTTGCGAAAAAAACGCAATCGGTCATTTTTATGGGGGATACAGCGGGTGTCACCTTCGAGGAGGAGTATCATGACACGTATAAGAAAACTTGAAAAATCAGACAACTCAAAGTATATTATGCAATATCAACTGCAAAACAACCAACAACGAGGTGACAAATGAAAAAAACGGGTTTTCTCAAATTGACACTGCTGAGCGGCATGGTATTCCTTTCCGGCTGCCTCTTTCCGCGTTACACAACGATCTGCGAGATCCAGTCGTCCGGACCCAAATCCGCCCCGATGACTCTGGAAACCGCGTCCCATATCGTAAAGGATGCGATCGAAAATGTTCCCGCCGGGCATCATCCGGATCATCCCGGAGATAAGGCGCTCGGGAAATATACCACTTCCATCCGTCTGCGCAAACACAACCGGACCGGTCTGGTTCTGGTGGAAGTCCTCGAGGGATCGAGAGTCTCGATGGAATTCTATGTCCGCACCCAGGAGGATGGCGAGAAATTCGCCAATGCCGTGTGGAGACTGCGTGAGGAATATCGGGGCAAATAACCCGGACATCACCTGTCACGCAGGAGCGGAATACTGATGCCTCGTCTTTCCGAACGAACGAATGTTTTTACTGATTCGGTCATCCGCCGGATGACCCGGATCTCCAACCAATATGATGCGGTGAATCTGTCACAGGGATTCCCCGACTTCGACCCGCCGGAAGCGCTCACCCGTGCCCTGGCCGAGGCCGCGGCAAAAGGTCCGCATCAGTATTCCATTACCTGGGGAGCCCGGAACTTCCGCGAAGCACTGGCCAGGAAACACCGGAATTTCACGGGCATCCCGGTGGATCCGGAACGGGAAATCGTGGTGACCTGCGGCAGTACCGAGGCCATGATGTGCGCCATGATGAGTACGGTCAATCCGGGCGGCAAGGTGGCGGTATTTTCCCCGTTCTACGAAAATTACGGAGCCGACGCGATCCTTTCCGGTGCGGAACCGATCTATGTGCCGCTGCGTCCGCCGACGTTCGATTTCGACCCGGAGGAACTGGAAGCGGCTTTCCGGCAGGGCGCGAAATCGCTGATCCTCTGCAATCCGTCCAACCCGTGCGGCAAGGTCTTCACCCGTGAAGAACTGCTGTTCATTGCCGGACTGGCGGAAAAGTATGACGCGTTTGTCCTGACCGACGAGGTGTATGAACATATCGTCTACGAACCGGCCAGACATATCTCCTTTGCCTCGCTTCCAGGCATGAAAAAGCGGACTCTGACCTGCGGATCGCTGTCCAAGACCTACTCCATCACGGGCTGGCGGCTGGGATATGTCATTGCATCGCCGGAAATCACCGATACGGTGCGCAAAGTTCATGATTTCCTGACCGTCGGCGCGGCGGCGCCCCTGCAGGAGGCAGCGGTGACCGCCCTCAATTTCGGTCCGGAATACTATGCGGAACTGCAGCGGAAATATACCGGGCTGCGGAATTTCTTTCTGGCCGGACTGGATAAAGCGGGGATCCCGCACACGGTGCCGCAGGGGGCTTATTATGTGCTGGCGGACATCTCGGAATTCGGTTTCGAAAGCGATCTGGAATTCTGCGAGCTCATGGCGGAAAAAACGGGTGTCGCCGCCGTTCCCGGGTCCAGTTTCTTCCGCGAAAAGGTGAACCATCTGATCCGTTTCCATTTCGCGAAAAAGGAATCGACTCTGGCCGAGGCGCTTTCCCGGCTGATGAAACTCCGGGAAACCATGCCGTGCCGCCGTTGAACGGGTACAGAGCCGATTCCGGGTACAAAAAACATTTTCCGGATGCCGCCGCTTGAAAAAAACTGTTTCAGCAGTAACGTACCGGAAAGCCGGATGCGGCGATGCGATCCGGTTCGATATCAACTTCAGCGGAGATGATCATGACAGTTCCAATCAGTTTTTTCTATCACTGGCAGAATATTCCGGATGAAATGTATCCGAATGTGATGCGCGAATTTCACGACAACGGAGTCCGGAATCTGGTGGCGACGCAATGGCTGCTGGAGCGCATGATCCGCGAACCGGCGCTGCCCATGACCTTGAAAACCATGCTCAGGAATACCGACATGCGGTTTTTCGAGGCGCACGGGATCTGCAGCACGGGCAATGACCTGGCGTGCACGGACCGTTTTCGGCGGCCCGGCATGATCGCCGACCACAAACTGGCCATGGGCTGTGCCGCGGAACTGGGCTGCAGGACCTATGTGGTCCACATGGGAGCGTATGAGAGCGTATATTTCCGGACCCCGAACGAAGAACTGCATCCGAATGTGATCGAGGCGCTGGAACAGCTGCTGCCCGAGGCGGAAAAACTCGGACTGATGATCGCGCTGGAAAACAGTTACGAAATTGCCAACACTCCGGACGAGGTCCTGTATTACCTCCGTCATTTCAACCATCCGAACCTGGCCTGCTGCCTGGATGCCGGACATGCCAACGTGATGGCGTCCGGACCGGGCAAAAGCCCCGACCGCTATCATCCGGACGTTGTGGATGCGTGGCACGGACATGTCGTCCAGTATGACGGCGCGCTTGAAGCCATGGCTCCGTGGATCGTCACGATGCATCTGCACGACAACAACGGATTCGCCGACCAGCACAATCTGCCCGGCAGGGGCACGATCGACTGGCCGGGATTGGCGGCCAAGATCGAAAAGCTGCCGCGTCTGGTTTCGCTCCAGTCCGAAGTCAAAAACGGTCCATCGGCCTCGTGGTCGATCCGGAAACTGTGTGAAACGTTCCGGAATATTTTCCCGGATTATCCGATGGACTGAAAAAAATGCCGTCAGCGTGAGATCAGCTGCGGATTCAGCCATACGACGGAAAGTTTCGAATTGCCTCCTGCGGAAAGCAGACTGAGCGTCCGGCATTTTTCCGGCAGCCGGATATGGAAATGCAAGGCATCGTCCAGCCGGGAAACTTCGCCCCGTGCCAGCAGCGGACTGTTCAGTTCGGGACACCAGACGCCGAACGTGACTTTCGCATCGGATCCCGAATCCGGATGGACTCCGGCCAGCACGTCGAACTCGGAATAAAGATAGCCCGGCACACGGAATGACGCGACCCCGTAGGAACCGGCCGCAATGCCGTTGCCGTGCAGCCGCACGCCGTTGGAATTCAACGCCAGGGGGACGGCTTTACCCTGGCCGTCGTAGGAAGTGTTGACCGCCGGTTCGAAGGGAATACGGTCGGTGGAGAGGCGGCTGCGGCAGGGGTCGGATTCGGGATAGAGACATTCGTAAAACGGAATTCCTGCCTTGATGTATTTTGTCCGGTCGAATTCGGGTGCGTTTACATGGATCATCGGAAGACTGGTCAGGTCGAGAGTGCGGAATTTGCGTTCCGCCGCCGGGGAGATCTTTCCGCGGGCGATGACATAGGCGGTGTGCCACGCCGAAGCGGTCAGCAGGGTCGAAACCCGGTTCCAGCGGTTCATGATGCGTCCGGCAGCCGCATTGCGGCCGGCCTGAATGGACTGACAGAGCGGAATGATCTCGCCGGTCATGTTTTCCACGTTGCCCAGCAGGGTTTCATTGAGCAGGAACGCAGCCTCATCCGGAGTCCGGCCGAGCAGTTCAGGACGCGATTTCACCCGCTCGGCGGCGAACGGCCAGCCGTCGATCAGCCCGTGCAGCGGAAAGAGTCTGCCGTTCCGGACGGGGAACAGGTGATTGAGGAGGACGTTGTTGATGATGTGTCCCGGCGAACTGCAGTCCTGAATGAAATGAGCCAGCGTACCTGCGAACCGTGCGGATTCCTCTGCCTGATCCTTCCGGATGAGGGCAATGATTTTCCTGAAATAATAGCGCAGGACGTAAAGCGATTTGCCGGCATCCGGCGGACCGCCCAGCGCGGCTCCGACCCAGGCGGAGTCCACCGGACCGTGCGGCGTGCAGCGTCCGTTGGGCATGACGCCGTATTGTGCATACCAGGATTCCTTTCCGGAGCCGTCCCATTGGGCGGCCAGATGCAGGTCGGGGAGATCGCAGTGACGGGGCAGGGCGGTCTGTTCGGATTTCCAGAACTGCCGCTCCTCGTTGGACAGCAGTTCGAAGGCTCGTTTGCCGAGAATGGAATGAATGCTGGACATGATGCAGTCGAACTCCTTTGCTGATGAAATACCGGTCGTTTTCCGACAATATATAGTTTTTCCGGCTGAATTCAATGGACCCGGGCGGAAATGACAGATTTTTTTCAAAACTGTATTCCGGCTGAAAATCTGTACTCCATACTGAATGTTATTATTGAGGTTCGATGAAATCCGAAAATGAGGGTGACGGAAATACAGATTTTATTTATATGGGTACAGTTTGAAAGATTTTACTTTTTTTTATTCGTCCAGCTGTTGTATTTTCCGATTTTTTATTGTAAACTATTTTCGGCGAGATTTTGAGTGCGTAAAGGAGAAACGATTTTGGCTGACTACGGAAAAGTCATGAATTATTATGGTGAACAGCGGCTGGCATTGCGCGCCAATCTTCATTCCCATACGACCTGTTCGGATGGGAAATTCGCGCCGCAGGAACTCATCCGTCTTTATGCGGAACGCGGCTACGACGTGCTGGCGCTGACCGATCACCGGCAGATCCACGATGTTTCCCCCTATGATCCCTGCGGCATGGTCCTGATTCCGGGCGGCGAGATCAATCCGGTGAATCCGGGTCAGATGCGCTGGCATATTCTGGTGCTGAACTGTCCGGCTGATTTCAAATATGCCACGCCGGTCAACCCTGAAGTACTGGCGCAGGAAGTCATCGATGCGGCCAACGCGGCCGGCGGGCTGGCTGCGGTCGCCCATCCTTACTGGTGCAATTTCAGCTCCGAGGTGGTGAAGCGGGTCAAGAATTATTTTGCCATCGAAGTTTACAACAGTCAATGCCGGGATGTCGACCGTGCATACAGTCTGCAGACCTGGGACGAACTGCTGCTGGACGGCATCAAGGTCAATGCGATCGCCGTGGATGATGTCCACAGTGCTCCGGCGCTGTTCCGGGGATGGACCATGATCTGCGCCAGGGACCGCACGCTGGAATCGATCATGGATGCCCTGCGCAAAGGGGAATTCTATGCATCGCAGGGACCCGAATTCCGTAAATTCGAACTGAAAGGCGACACTCTGACAGTGGAATTCTCGGACGTGGTGGAGTGCTGTTTCATGGCCCGGACCGGACGCTGCTGCATTGCCAAAAGCGAACCGCAGGGTCCCGGAAGCGAGTCGCCGGTCATCAATTCCGCCGTGCTTGATGTGAGCAATATGCGCACCGGCATCAACTTTGTCCGCTGTCACATCTGCGATGCGCAGGGACATCACGCCTGGAGCAATCCCATTTATCTGTGACCACTGAAAAATCAATTGAAATAACCAAAGGGAGGAATGAAAATGAAAACAATGAAAAATCAGATCAGCCGAAGAAAAGAAATGGTCCGCAATTTTACCTTGATAGAACTCCTGGTGGTGATTGCGATCATCGCGATCCTCGCGGGAATGCTGCTGCCGGCGCTGAACAAGGCGAGAAACACCGCCCAAACCGCTTCCTGCACCAACAATCTCAAACAGATGGGCACCGGGGTCATCGCTTATGCCAACGATTTTCAGGATTGGGTTCTGCCCAGCATGCAGGCCGGCAGTCCGCAAGCGTCCAGAACCTGGTTCGGCATTCTTTCCGGCTACAAGGGCGACGGTAAAGGATACGGCCTGCAATATGACCCGGCAAAGACCGCCGGACCGTTCCGCTGTCCTTCCGAGCCGCATCCGTTCAAAGGTGAGAGCGGAGTCTCCGGTGATTTCGACCATACTCATTACGGCATCAACCTGATGATCTGCGGAGATTATTCCGACAGAGGTTCCAAATACGACTACATGCGCAAACTGGCTTCCGTCACGACCCCCAGCGCAACGCCGATCATCATGGACAGTTACATGGTCTGCCACCGTCGTCTGATTAAACGACATGATTTCGCCTACCGCCACGGGGCGAAAGAAATCCGGCAGACCAATCCGACCAGCAACCCGATCGAGATGCCCGCTTATCCCGGCAAATTCAATGCCGTATTTCTGGCCGGACAAGTGACCACCAACTCCTTTGCCGATACGCTCAAACCGTATAACGGCGAGGACCCCTCCGGTTTCGGCGCGGTGAAGAAGAACCGTTATTTCATGTTGCATGGGTTTGATTACGATTCCGGTTTTGTCCGGATGAGTGAACTTTAATAATCGAAACTCCTTTTCACAAGTTCAAATCCAGGCTGTCCGGGGCAAAGCGGCAATGCTTTGCCCGACGGACCGGATGGGGCAAACTGCAAACCGACAGAAAACGATGAACTGCTTCGATGTCACATCCTACGGCGCCCGGCCGGACGGAAAAACGCTGAATACCGCAGCCATCCAGGCGGCGGTCGATGCCTGTTCAGCCGCGGGCGGAGGAACGGTAGTTGTCCCGCCCGGCGAATATCTGACCGGAACCGTTTTCCTGAAAAGCAATCTGACGCTTCGCCTTAAAGAAGGGGCGGTCCTGCGCGGCAGTCCGGACATCAGCGACTATTGTGCGGACGATGCTTATGCACAGAATGCTTCGTGCCCGCAGGAAGGCTGGTGCGGGGCGCATCTGCTGGCTGCCGTGGAACAGGAAAACATCACGCTGACCGGCGAGGGCGTCATAGATGGAAACTGTTATGCTTTTTACGACGAACCGAAAGAACGGGCCTGGGCCGGCGGACTCTGCTGGGCCCGCGGCATTCGCGGCACCGATCCGGCGAAAGCCCCTTTGCGGCCAGGCCAGATGGTAGTCTTCGTGCAATGCCGCAGAGTCAGAGTGCGGGACCTCACGCTGAAGAACAGTACCTGCTGGACCGTTTTTTTCCACGGCTGCCGGGACGTGCATGTTCACGGCCTGACCATCGACAATCCGGTCGACGGATTGAACACCGACGGGATCGACATTGACTGCTGTTCGCAGGTGACGGTGTCCGACTGCATCATCCGGACCGGTGACGATGCGGTCACGCTCCGGGCGTCGGGGCGGCGGCTGAAAAACCATCCCGCCGTGTGCGAAGACGTCGCGGTCACCAACTGCATTCTGGATTCGTCCGTCTGCGGATTCCGGATCGGGGTCGGCAGCGGCGTCATCCGTAACGTTTCGATTTCCAATATCGTGCTGAAGTATGCGGGCATCGGTTTTCTGCTTCAGTCCTCCTACCGCAAACCGGGGCAGGGGGTCACCATCGAAAATATAACCGTGAACGGAGTTCGCGGACGTCAGGCAGGTCATCCGGTGAAGATCGTTGCCGGAGCGGAGGACACCTCCGGGGCGAAAATCCGCAATATCGAATTCGCCTCTTTCCATACTGAATGCTGCGGGGGAATCGAGATCATGGGATCTTCCGACCTGCTGCCGGACGGCATTTCTTTCCGGAACTGCTCTTTCGATGTGGTCTGCCGGGACCGTCCCGTCCATCCGGAAAAGAGACCGGAAACTTTCCTGGTTCTCGATCGGTGCGGCAGGATCTCTTTCATTGACTGTGCCCTGAACTGGAACGAGCCCGATCCGGAATGGAAAAGTGCGAGCAAAGTTTTCGGGGTGCGTGAGTTGATCATGAAAGACAGTGTGTTTCCTGAAATCACTTGATCCGATTACGGACTGCCGGTTTTGAAAATTCGATAAACGGATGTAAATTACTATAATAAAGAGGAGAAATGGACGAATGAGAGAAAAAAACAGACCGATCGGACGCCGAATTTGCCGGATGGCACAGCGTGGGATGAAGAAATCCCTGATCCTGCTGGCGGTTTCGCTTGTATTCAGCGGCTTTGCCGCCGAGGTGAAACAGGATGGCGATAGGATCATCCTTTCCAATGCGCGGATGACGGCGGAGATCTCGCTGTCGCAAGGCGCCCGGATCAGCAGCCTGAAAGATTTGCGGACGAACAGTGAACTGACCGAAGTCAACCGTCTGCCCGGCGGCAGCGGACTCTTCGGCGATACTCTGTTCAATCCGGTCAACAACAAAATAACCGCGGACTTCCGGGATCAGAAATTCCGTCTGGTCTCCATTCAGAAGAAACCGGATATCCGGGTGACGCTGGAAAGTCCGGAAGGATTTCTGCTGACGGTCCGCAAAACTTATGTGCTGAACGATTCGGATACGCTGAAAGTTGAATACGAACTGACCAACCCGGGCAGCCGCGAACTGGTCGGCATGTTCCGGAACAATTTCGGATTCCGCTTCACCGGCGACAAAAAATACACGCTGCAGTTTCCCGAAGGGAAGCGGAGCAACCGCTGGATCGAACCGGTCACGGTGCCGGTCACGAACCGTCTGGTCTACGATACCGAAGCGGGCAAGACCGATGACCTGTTCTTCTACCGGGTGCAGCGCGATTATTACGCCGTGACCGGATCGAAGACCGGCGTGGTCGTGAATCTGCCGTTCCCCATCCTGAATTTCTGCTACAACTACCAGAGTGCCCGGGCGGACGGGATGGCCGTCGCCGACTGGTTCACCACTCCGTTTGCCTTGCCGCCGCTGTCGAAAGGTAAAGCCGAGGCTGAACTGCTGGCCGTGATGGACGATCCCCTGGCGAAATACAAATACCGGTTTGCCGTCAGTCTGACGCTGGTGTCTCCAAAAGATTTCGTCTATGAGAAATACCGCGAACCGTCGAAAGAAAAGAAGCGGACGGATTTTCTGCCGGTGAGCAAGCTGGATGTCATGCATACGCAGTTCAACACTCCGGCGCTGATCTGGAATCCGAAACCCGAGCGGCGGCTGCGGATCCTGGCGGTCTCGCCCGCGCACGGGAACTTCGAAATGGGAGAAATGAACCGCCGGCTCAATCACGACATGAGTGTGCTGGACACCTCGAACACCACGCGTTTTGCCCCAACGCCGTATTTCGGCTGGAATCTTCCCGAGCCGGAAAAAATGCTGGAGATCCTGTTGAAACAGAATCCGGAGATCATCCTGATCTGCGGTCATCATGACGAGGCGATGCCCAAGTCCCAGGTGGAAAAGATCATCAGGCTGGTGGAAGCCGGCGCGTCCTTCATTTACGTGTCGGAAAAGAATGCGTTCCCCTCGCTGATCCCCAAGAAGGGCGGCAAGGAAATCGATCCCGCAATTTATGCCGGGATCCTGCGTGACAAACTGCCCGGGTTCGGCAAGATCCTCGAATATCCCCGCGGCAAGGGACGCGTCATCCATGCCCGTTTCACGATGCAGCCCCACCGGACCGAATGGGTGCGCGAAGGCCGTGCCGTTGTGCCGTATGCCAATCCCGTTCCGGAAGATTTCCCGTATTGGGAATATTACTTCGCCTTCTACGGCAAACTGTTCCGCTATGCGGCGGGGCGGATGCCGTCGGCCCAGATCGTCCGTGCGGAAGCGGCAAATGGCAAGATCAGGCTGGAGCTGTCCAGCAGGGAAACGCTCTCCGGAGTCACGATCCGGCTGACCGCGGACACGCCGGAAGGCCGGCATGACTGCGGCATCGTCTGGCAGGGCAGTCTGCCCGCCGGCAAAAAGACTCTCGACCTGGCCCTGCCGGAAAAAGTGGCCCGGCTGGACGGCGAACACCGGCTCCATTTCCTGCTGTCGTCTCCGAAAGCGAGTCTGGACTGGTATGCCGCGGCATTCCGGAATCAGGCGGAGGCGGGACTGGTTTCGATCCAGCCCGACCGGAAAGTGTTCAGGAAAAACGAATCCGTATCCGGTAAAATCGGCATCAGGGGCGGCGGCGAACTGGTGCTGCGTCTGCGGGAGAGTTTCGCCGGACGGACTGTGGCTCTGCTGAAGAAAAAAGTGAAAGACGGAGAAGTTCCGTTCACCTTGAAACGGAGCATCCCGTCCGAGGAAAGCGCTTATTGCCTGGAAGCGGCATTGTTCCGGAACGGAAAATGCGTTTCGGTGCTGCGGAAGAACCTTTTCCTGGAACCGTCGCAGGAACCCGGAAGTAAGATCCGTCCGCTGATCTGGGGCCCGCACGTTGCCAGCTGGCGCGATCGTCTGTTCGCCCGGGAAATGGCGGACGGCGGATTCGACATCTATATGGCGCCGATGGCCTACACCAAGGACAAAAACGAGGTGGTTTCCGAAAGTCTGGATGCACAGAGGGCCGGTATGGAATATGTGCCGCTGGGTCTGGAACATGTCCGCGCCTCGAGCAAAAACACCACGATCCGTACGCCGTGTATGCGTGACCCGGCCTACCGGCAGAAGGTGATGACCAGAACCGACCGCATTGCCGAAAAGATGAAGGAGGCGTTTTCGAAGAAATGCTTCATCAGCGATGAAATGACCATGAGCACCTATTTCAATTCGCCGCATGATTACTGCATGTCGCAGTGGTGTCTGGCTGACTTCCGGAAAGTCCTGCGCAAGAAATATGCGGACGATCTCGCCACGCTGAACCGGAACTGGGGGACGAAGTTTACCGAGTGGGATCAGGTGAAGCCGCTGACGTTCCGGCAGAGCGAGACGAAGAAGAATTTCGCCTCGTTCGTCGAACACCGCACGTTCATGTTCACCAACATGACGGACCTGTTCCGGATGATCACGGCGAAGATCAGTGCGGCGGCCGGCGGCACGACCGGTGTTTCCGGCATGCAGCTGACCAAGCTGTACCAGGGATTCGATCTGGTCGAATCGCTTTCCTACATGAAATGCTCGGCCTATTACCATACTCCGTTCGCACTGGATGCGATCCGCAGTTTTTCCACGAAGGAACATCTGACCGGTTCTTACACCGACTACGGGATCCGCTATGGCATCTGGGAACAGATCATCGCCGGTCTCCGGATGCCCTCGGTCTGGTGGTACGGCCACCTGATCCGCCGCGGCGACGGCCGCCTCAGCAAGGAAGGCCAGCACCTGAGTGCGATGTTCCGCACCATCCGGGATTCGGGTGCCGAGCGGGTCCTTGGCTGCGGACGGCGCAGCAAGTCCGGCATCGCCATCCTGTGGTCGACCCCGAGTCTGGTCGCGGCGGCGGCTTCGGTCTATCCTTCTCCGGTCAATGCGGACCGTTACCGGGGGACCGTCGATTCCTGGTCGCAGCTGATCCGGGATATGGGTCTGGATTCGCCGGATACCGTGACTCCCGACCAGCTCGCCGGGCTGGATCCGAAACAATATCCGGTGCTGATCCTGCCGCTGGCGCAGCTGCTGTCGGATACCGAGACGGATGCCTTGAAGGCGTATGTCCGGGCCGGGGGACTGCTGATCGCCGACTATGCGCCGGGACAGCGTGACCAGTTCGGCGTCATCCGGCGGAAGAATCCGCTCGACGAACTGTTCGGCGTTACGCTCAAACCGGCGGAAAAACCGGGCAGCGGCACTTTGCAGGTCGAAGGAAAAACGGTCAACGGGATCATCCCCGGCGAACCGATGGAAGTCAAGGATTCGGCCAAGGCGCTCGCTTCTCTGCGGGTGGAAATCAAGGGCGCACGTCTCGGCGGAATCCGGCTGAAAAACACCTCGCGCGCCGTGGCTCCGGCGGCAGTCCTCCATACTTACGGCAAAGGCAAGGCGCTGTATCTGAATTTCCTGCTGCCGGATTATTTTGCCGCGGCTTCCGCGGTCTCCGGCAGTGCGGCCAGGGAGAACGCCGTTCCGATGATCCGGGGGATGCGCGCCCTCTTCAGGGCGGCGGGTGTCGATCTCTCCCGTGCGCACGATCTGCCCGCTGGTTCCAATTTCGCCGAATATGAATGTGAAGGCATCCGGTATCTGTTCCTTTCCCGCCGGAAAAACAATGCAGACGGCCGCTATTCCTTCCGTCTGAACGGCTCCTATCAGGTGTATGACCCGTTCACCGGCAAATCGCTCGGACGGCGCGACCGGATCGACGGCACCATCGAAGCGCAGGGCGTGCGGATGTTCGCACTGCTCCAGGAACCGCTGCCGGAAATGTCAGCCGAAATCCGGCAGAAGGGCCGCCTGATGCTGGTCGACTGCGGAAGCGATCCTGCCGGCACCATGTTCCGGATCCGGGTCAGCCGCAACGGACGTGAACTGCGGAAACTTTCCCGCACCGTGACGTCCGGCGTTCCGGTGGAGATCGATCCCGGACTGGAACCCTCCGGCGAATGGAAGATCGAAGTGATCCGGACCGCCGACCGCCAGACGCGGACGAAGAGTTTCCGTTACGGATCGAAATGAATGTTATTGTCGGATGGATAAAATAAGGATTTGCATACGATGAGAATTTCCATGTGGACCTCTTTCCTGTATGGCCGGCCGTTCGAGTCCATCGTTCGGTCGCTTCGGAAGGCGGGGTTCGACAGCGCGGACCTTTCCGCGGAACATCTGCTGGAACTGCTGGATTCGGCGCGGCCGCTGGAACAGGCGAAGCAATGGCGAAGCCTGGCCGACGGCCTGGGGCTGCCGCTGCTGCAGACGCATCTGGCTTTGGAAACCGATCTGACGCTTCCGCTGGAGGAATCCCGGAAACAGCTGGATTCGCTGAAACGGCAGCTCGAACTGGCCATGTTTCTGGAAATCCCCGCCGCGGTGGTTCACGTCAGCCAGTGCACCGGGATCGACACGCCGGTCCCGGATGCCGATCGGCCCGGAACTGGGCTCGATCCCGAACGGGAGGAGAATGCGGTGCGGTATCTGACGGAATTGTCGGCTTTCCTGCGGCGGTCGCCGACCCGGCTGGCGCTGGAAAACCTGTTTTTCGCCGAACTCCGGGCTGCGAACCTGATCCGTCTGATCGAACTGGCCGGCCGCCCGGCGGAAGTCGGGATCTGCCTGGATACCGGCCATTTGCACTGTTCGGGAGGAGATCAGACCGAATTTCTTGATGCGGCCGCCGGTTATCTGATCGCGCTGCATGTCTCGGACAATACCGGCGTCGCCGACTATCACATGCTGCCGCTCGGCCGGGGCACGATCGACTGGCGGAAGTTCATGCGGAAACTCAAATCGATCGATTATCCGGGGATCTTCAATCTGGAAGCCTCGGGCGAGAATTCGGCTGAGTATCCGGAAATCCTGGATGCGAAGCTGGAATATGCCGCAAAAGTGGTGCAGACTCTGATGCGGATGGAATGAAACCGATCAATCAACCATATTCATACAGGAGGTAAAAATCATGAAGATCAGATGGATGGCACTGACAGTGCTGACGATTGCGGCCGGAAGTGTTTCGGCGGCGGTGAAGGCGGAATATCTGGAGCTCAAGGATGATGACGCGGCGCGGAAGGCGTATCTTGCGCAGCCGGTCCGGATCTGGGGCGACAAGAACTACAAGGTCGCAGCGGACAAATACAATGCGCTGCTGGTCCTTTCCAATGCCAAGATCACCTATGCGTTCCACCTGTACGGGGTGCTGAAAGACGGCGTGGCGACGAAGGTGAATATCGGCATGCTGCGTCCCTCGGTATACAACTGGTACGCGGGCGGATTCATCTCCATTTCGTCCGGCAAGGAGAAGCTGTCCGCCGGAAATTTCACTCTGAAGGAAGTCAAGGGCGGCGATGAATCCGGCTGGGCGGAATTCGAATTCAGCGGCGGCGCGGTGAACGGAAAACTCCGGTTCGAACTGCCGGACAACGACGACAAGCTGCTGGTGACCTTCACCCCGGCGGGTCAGTTCCGGTATACGGCGAATCTGGTGGCATATCCCGCACACTACGGCGATGCGAAGCTGCGTGCGCGCAAAATGATCTCCAATCTCGGCGAAGTCGAAGGCAACGTCAAGAAACTGACGCCGCAGGACTGCTGGTTCGTTTTCGCGGACTCCTATTACGACCGGGAACAGAACCGGGGCGACGGCTGCTGCGCGTTCCTGTTCAATCCGAAAGATGTCCTTCCCGGCAGCGTGGTCCGCTGCGGCTATGCCTGCCAGGCGTATCTTTACTGCCGTCCCGGCCAGCCTCTGACCCTGATCGTCTGGGATTTCAAGCGCTGGTCGATGAAACAGGCCGTGGATTACATGAAGAAGCTGGATGTGAAGTTCGAGTGAAAAAATCGAACGACCGGAAAGACCGTCAGCCGAAACGGACCCGGCAGATCCAGCGGCAGGAGGAAATCTACCGCTGTCTGCTGGCCCAGTACAATCTGCCGCAGCTGACGGCGAAATTTCCCTCGGTCCGGGAGATCCGGACCTCGTTCCGCTGCGGGCAGGCCGCCGCGACTCAGGCTCTTAACCGCCTGGCGGAACATTATCATTTCAAACGGACCCCGCGCGGCAAGAGCCGGCTGTCGCTGGATTTCTCCAATGCGGACAGGAAATTCTCCTGGAATGATTTTCTGTATCAGAAACGGGAATGTTCGATCTTTTTTCTGCAGGATGTCGCGTTCTGCTGGCAGCCGATCGTGGAGGCTTACAACCGGGAGCATCCCAACCGTCCGATCCGGAGCCAGCTGGTCTGCCATGTGGAAGAATTCCGGCCGCTGATGGCGGATTCTGCCATTGACCTGGTCCTGCTGCCGAATCATCCCGCGCTGGTGGGACTGCGGAAAGGATTGCAGGTCTTCAGGGAACTGACCCCGCTGGCCAAATCCCTGCAGCGGCAGAATTATTACGAATCGATGTTTCTTTACGACGGGTCCGGACACCTTCGCGGGATCGCTCCGGCCCTGGTCCCGAAGCTGATGTTTTATAATCATTGCGCCGGCAGACTGCCAGAAAACGGGCTGAAAATGAAGGAACTGCCGACGTTTTTGAAAAACATCAAACAGCAGCATCCCGAACTGCTTTATGCGGCGGTGGTCGATTCCTATCTGGACTTTTTTGCCAACTGCGGACTGGATCCCGCGGTTTCCCTGGCCAACGGTTTCAGCGATATCGCAAGCTGGAAAAAACAAGTGGAAATTTCCCGCCGTCTCTATCAGGAAAAGCTGGTCCCGTCCGTCTGCGACCTGGTCAATTACGGCTATCATTTTTTCGCCGACGGCCAGGCGGCCATGATGGAACTGTATTACAGCAAGATCCCGCGGTTCGTGGAAAACGGATACATCGATTTTTCGCTGCCGCCGCGTGCACCAGGGGTCGCATACCATGTCATTTCGGAAGTCCTCGGGATCTGTCAGGGCAGCATCCAGTATGAACAGGCCTGGGATTTTATCGAATACGTTCTCCAGCCGCGGATCCAGCAGCTGCTGCTCAGCCGGATGAATGCGTTTTCCATTCTGCGCGGTCTGCGTCCGCTCCACATGGCCGAATCGGTATATGACCGCGTCGAACCCATGCTGCGCCAGGCGGTCCGCCGCAATTCGGACAATATCATGACTCCGCAGCTGTTCCGCTGTTTCGAAAGCGGCATGGATTCCCTGATCAAATACGGCGGCAGCACGGAACATTTCCTGAAAGACTTTCAGATGCAGTACAAACTGCTGCAGGAAAGAAGTGTGATATGAAAGCTGAACTCTTATGTAACTGGTTCAGTTCGCTGGCGAAAATCCTGCCGGACGGCCCGGCTCCGGCTCCGTGCTGTTCCCATGGCGAAACCCTGCGCGGCGGACGGTTCAATTTCCAGCTGATGCTGTTTTCGCGTTCCATGCATAACCGTCAGGCGGAGATCCGCGTGGAAACCGATCTGCCCTGTCCGGTGACGGTCCGCCAGTGCGGTCTGACCCCGGTCGCGTTCAACGGATTTTCCCCTTGCGACCGCGATGTGATTTCCAGCCGGAGCGGACTTTTTCCGGACCGGCTGATCCCGCTGCGGGACCATTCGGTCCGCATCATCATCCGCCGGCAGACCGGGTTGTGGCTGACTGCGGACATTCCCTCGGATTGTCCTCCTGACCGTTATTCGGTCCGGCTGCATTTCACAGTTCATCCGGATGATTGCGATGAAGAATGTCGGCGGACCCAGAAGACCGAACATTTTTCCTCTCCGGTTTTTCTTCTGGAGGTGCTGTCGCCCGTGCTTCCGCCCCAGCGGCTCAAAGTGACCCAGTGGTTTCACCCGGATTGTCTGGCCGCGGTCCATCACGTTCCGATGTGGAGCGAAGAACACTGGTCCGTCATGGAAAAATATCTTCAGAACGCGGCGGCGCACGGGATGAATATGGTCCTGACTCCGCTGTTTTCACTGATCCTGAACGTGATGCCCGGACAGCGGCGGGAACTGACCCAGCTGCTGATCATTTCGCGGAAAAAAGGACACTGGCAGTTCGATTTCTCCCGTTTCGACCGGTTCGTCGCAATGGCGGAAAAATGCGGTCTGCAGTATTTCGAGATCAGCCATCTCTTTTCGCAATGGGGTGCGGCATTCGCGCCGCCGGTGGAAGCGGACGGCAGACTGCTGTTCGACGGCACGACGCCCGGCGACGACCCGGAATATCTCGGACTGCTGGACGCTCTGCTGCCGGAACTGACCGCCCATCTGCAAAAACTGGGCATTGCGGACCGCACCGTGTTTCACTGTTCCGACGAGCCCGGCCGGGCCCATGCGGAAAAATACCGGAACGCGATGCGGTTCCTGCGCCGTCATCTGCCGGAAGACCGGTTCCGGATCCTGGATGCGATCAACGATTCCGCGGTTTGCCGGGAATGCGGGATCGATACGCCGGTCCCGCTGACCGTGCAGCTGCATCGTTTCCGCGGCATGAAGCTGCCCGAACGCTGGACTTATTACTGCTGCGCCCCCACCAGAAAGGCATCCAACCGTTTCATCCATTTCCCGTCCGCCCGCAACCGCATCATCGGGGTCCTGCTCTGGAAATATCAGGTGGACGGTTTTCTGCATTGGGGCTACAATTTCTATTTCGAAGCTCTTTCGCGTCACGTGCTGGACCCGGAGAAAGATCCGACCTGCGGCGATTTCTATCCGCCGGGCGACGGCTTTCTGGTTTATCCGGGGCAGGACGGCGGACCGGATGATTCCATCCGGCACGAGGTTTTTCTGGAAGCATTGCAGGATTTCCGGGCGCTGGACCTGCTGGCGTCCCTGCTTTCCCCGGCCCGCGTCCGTCGGCTGCTGAACCGATGGTGCGGCACTTTGACCATGCTCGAATATCCGCGCGGTGAAAAAGCGGTGCTGATGCTCCGGCATCGGATCGACCGTGCCATCGTCCAGGCGGAGAAATCGAAACGGAAACGTCATGAAACAGCCTGAACCGGAGGAACGGAAACCTATGCAGTGGGAAAGTCATGCTTTGCTCGGCATTCAGGCCGTCCGGGCTCTGCCGCCGGAGGAACTTGAATGGCTGAACAGGGAATCCCCGGCCGGTCCGGAATTGTCCCGGCTGCCGGAATGCCGGACCGGAGCGGAACAGCTGGCGGCTTCGTGTCTGCTCATGGACTGGGCGTATGAACCGCTTTATGCCGCGTATGCCCGGCAGCCTTCTGGTCTGCCGTTTCCGCACATGCTGCCGGATTCAGATGGACGGGGAGCTTATTTTTCCGGCAATGCTCCGTCGCCGCAGGTTGCCGCCGAACTGATCCAGCTGAAAATCGAAGATTGTGTGGCCGCTCTGCAGTCCGGCAGACGGCTGGACTTCTACCGCCATGCGGGGGCGCTCGGACATTTCCTGCAGGACATGACGGCTCCGACGCATGTGATCGAACCCCGGCTGCTCCGGAATCTTTTCCCCGATCCGGAAACCTCACGCTGTGAAGGCCTGACCGGCTGCTACAGCATCGCGGACGATCTGGAAATCCCGCGTCCCCGGCTGGCGGGCCGGACCGCCGGAGAAGCCGCGTTTCAACTGATGAACGATGCGTTTTTCGCCGCCGACCGGGCACAGCGTTCAATCCCAGAACTGATGCGCGCGGTGTATGCACGCGATGAGAACCGCTGCCGGGAAATTCTGCGCGGACCCGCCTCCGATGCGGCGGCGTTGAGCGCACGGGCCTGGCATACGGTGTTCTGTCTCGCTTCCGGTCAGTTTCCCGAACCGGAACTTTCCGCTCTGTCGCCGTTCCCGCTGGACCGGATTTTTCCCGCTTACCGGCATCCCGGTCTTTATGCCTCCGCCGAACCGGGCGGGTTCTGTCTTGACGGCCGCAGGAAACCTTTGCGGCTGCTGACGGAGAACGGGGTCAGCCAGTTCGATTCAGGGTTCGGGATGACGGGTTATTCTGGAATGAAATTCTATCTGCACGGACAGTTTTCCACGCTGGAATTCACGCTGGGGATGGCGGACCACGAAAGCAGTTTCCTGCCGCATGTCCAGGTCGAATTCACCGTGGAAGTTTCCGACGGCTGGAACCGCGTCTTTTCCGAAGACATGCTTTTCGGCGGACGGGTCCTCCGGAAAATCACGCTTGGACCGGGCGCTCCGGCCCGGCGCGTGAAAGTGGAACTCAATGGCGCAGGGACCCTGATCCTGGCGGCGAAGACCATACCATGGCAGACTGCGGACGGCGAAACGAGGTTCGACATTCCGCATCTGGCCGCGGCGGATCCGGTGCTGTTCCGGTCCTGACCTGATCAGAAATCGAACCCGCAGGCTCGGAAAGCGGTCGTCTGACTGCCGGGCTTGTCGAGATAATATTTTTTGCTGACCTCGCTTTGCAGGGAAACCAGCCGGGGCGCGCGGCGGAGCCGCTCCACGATCCGTTTCCAGTCGGCGATCCCTTGACCGGGCGGCAGGTGCTCGTCATTCTTTCCATGATTGTCATGAAAATGACCTGTGATCACATACGGCAGCATGGCATCGAGCTGATCTTCCTGAAATTCCACGAGGTCGTCATCCCAGCCGATCCGGATCCATTCGGCAATGTCCTCCGGCTTTTTGCCGGGCTGTTTTTCCAGCAGCAGGGCATGGCCCGAATCGTAGTTCAACCCCAGATTCGGATGGGAGAATCCACGCATCACCGACACCAGAAAAGCCGCGGTCGAAGACGGCAGGAACAGGTTTTCCAGAGCGATGAGCAGATCAAGTTTTTCCGCTTCCGGCAAAACTTTTTCCAGCTGGAAAAGGATCCGCGAACGGGCCCGTTCCAGATCGGCTTTTTCGAACACACCGTATTCGTCGACCATTCCGCCCACTCTGCGGGTCCGGGCGGTATGGAAGGTCACGGTCCGGACGCCGAGTTCCGCGGCGGTCTCCAGAGATTTCTGCGCTGTCGCAAAGAATACACGGTCGGCTTCGGGAGCGGGATAGCCGAAGGAATTCTGGGGCTCGCACGGCGCATGGACATCGAAAAGAACCAGTCCGCTGTTCCGCAAACTGTTTTGCAGGGCATGCCGGAAATCCGGATCGTCGGCGGCCCGGATCAGCTGATCCGCGTCCAGCATGACCCGTTTGACTCCGGCCGAGGCCAGATCATCCATTCTCGCGGGGATCATATCCGCCGCGGCATCGGAACCGAAATTGAACGAAACATCGGGAAGTTTCTGATTTTCCATCGCATCACCTATCGAAGATTGAAATTCATTTTGCAGTTTATTCAGCAGAGCGGATCGGTCAGGTGCGGCAGCGCAAAGTTTTCCCGCAATTCCGGCCTGACTGCCCGGTACAGATCGGGCAGGTCGGCGATCCGGAGAAATCCCGGCACGATCAGCGCCTGCGGACAGATCGGGTCGGGCACCTCGAACAATGTCGCATACGAGGGCAGGGCATTCACCAGAATGGTCCGGTTGATCAGTTCTCCGCCCAGAAACGCAGCGAACAGAGCAGTCACACTGGACTGTCCGGCTCCGATCAAAGTGATTTTTTCCGCACCGCCCTGCCGCATCAGTTTCAGTGCGCCCAGGATTCCGGCGGCCGCGATGCCCGCGATCGGACGGCCGAGCATAAGCGAACAGGCGGCAAAATGGTAGATGTCTCCGTAGAGCGAACCGAATTCCCTGCCATACTGATCGCAGCCGGCCGGCCGCATTTCGCCGATCAGCGCCGGGTCGAAAGCGACGCCGCACCGGTCCGGAATTTCCTGCTGCCAGACGGGTATTTCCGTCCGGTAGTCCTCATGCGGGATATACAGGAATGTTTCCCGCGGAAACACCGGCTGGTATTTGAGATCGGAAGAATGCAGCACCCCCAGCGGCAGTTCCCCGTCTTCCAGCAGAATGCGGGAAAAGAACGGTTCGGGCACTGCCGGTCGCAAAACCCGGTAATACGGAGCGGGCGCATCCGGCCGGATTTTCAGAACCTCCGCAACGCGGGTCCTTAGTTCGTCCGCCGATCGGACCGTCGGCCGGTTCCCTTCACAGCACCGCAGTTCCTCTTTCAGCAGTTCGTCCGTCTTTTTCACCCCCGGCAGCTCGAATACGGTCGGAACGGAAAGCACTTTCAGCTGTTCATCGGGAACGTCGGGCAGATCGGATTCATCCGCGGCGTTCTCCGGCAGTCCGGCCAGGCCGAAGAGGAATTTCCGTCCCGCTTCCCGCTGTTCCGTCCAAAGACCGTGATCGTTCGGGCCGATGAAGATGGTGACCCGTTCCGGACAGCCGAGCAGACCGTAGATCTTTTTCAGTTCGTCATATACTTCGCGGGTGCCCCGGAGATCGAAAACATCATCAGCTTCCCCGGAAAGATGGATCGGACGCGGCGCGGCGGCGATCAGCAGATCGGCCATTTCCAGGCCGGCTCCTGAAAGACCCGGCGGCGTCTGTTCGGCATCGACCGGAAGTTCGTTTTCCACGTTGTGCTTCCAGCTGGTGATGTAACAGCTGGACATGGCGCCTGCCAGACGGTCTTCGCAGGCCGTGAGCAGCGCGGTCATGGTCCCGCCGCCGGAACAGCCTGCCACATAAACCCGGGCGGGGTCCACTTCCGGACGGGAAAGCAGATAATCCAGTCCGGCCATCGCATCCCGGACGCGCCAGTCTCCGAACCAGGTGCCGCAGGCGGTCAGCCGTTTTCCCAGCTGGTTGTGACCCCGGACATTCTGACTGAGGCGCTGTTCCGGGAAACGGAGCCGTTCCCCCTGATCCAGCGGATCGATGGCCAGCACCGCCATGCCGCCGGCGGCCAGCGAAAGATTCAGCAATTTTCCCCGGGGATTGATCTTTCCCGTGAGATTATGGCCGCAGAGATGCAGCAGAGCAGGAATTTTTTTCTCGACTCGGGCGGGCCGGTAAAAGTTCCCCGTCACCGGATAATCCGGCAGTGAATCGAACATCAGATTCTCCAGATGCAGATTGCCTGCTTCGAAAGTCCGGACGATTTGCGGGTTCAGCGGCCCGCGTCCGCATTTCACCGCCGGAAAAACCGCCCGGACCGCTGCCCGGACCTCTTCGACATACCGTTCGGCGTCTTCACGGGTTTTGAGCGCGGCTATCCTGGCCGCGCGGTCAGCCGCAATCCGGCGGAACTGCCGGACATAATATTCGTTGATCAGATTACCGCAGAGATTGTTTTCCATATCGTCGCCGTCCTTTCGTGTCTTTTTCGTTATGATATTATATCAGTCCGGAGAAAAAAAAGCAATTGCGGAACATGGAAAAATACGGCAAAAACCTCAATCTGTATTGCTCTCCGGCTGTTCTGTATCCATCAGGAAATAATTGCCGGAAAACGTTTTGAATTTTTGACCGTACAGCAGATGATACCGAAAGCCGAAGCAGTATCTTCCGGTTTCCCGGAGCTTGAAAGTTTGGCTTTGAAATTGTATATTACCCGTGATCAAGGTTGATAATGGAGATTGACGGAACCATGTCGGGGAATTTCAGGATACTTTGCGGATTGCTGCTGATCGCGAGTTTGAACCTGCTTGCGGAAACGGCGAAGCATGATGCGCTGCGCGAAAAAGCCGCCGCAGGCGATGCGGAATCGGCTTTCTACCTCGGCAATGAATATTTCTACGGGGAAAACCGCGCCGCGAATTATACGCTCGCCGCGTATTGGTACAAGAAAGCGGCGGAAAAGGGGATCCCGGAAGCTCAATATAACTACGGGAGCTGTCTCGAAGCCGGCCGGGGAGTGGCAAAAAATCTTTCCGATGCCTTTTCGTGGTACCGGAAATCGGCGGATCAGGATTTCGAACCGGCTTTGTTCCGGGTCGCCTTGCTGTATCTTTCCGGGGTGCCGGGCCCCAAAGGAGACTTCGTTCTGAATCCCGATCCCAGGGCTGCTGTCGAAATTCTGGAAAAACTGGCTGAAAAACAATTCGAGCCGGCGGAGATCGAACTGGCGGCGATGAAAATGGGCAAAAACTGTTTGGAGGAGGATCACGTCAGGGCATTTGTGCTGCTGAAACGCGTCGCCGCCCGGAAACGCTGTCAGCCGAAAGCCGTGCGGATGCTGGCGGACTGTTATTTCACCGGCCTGGGCTGTCCCCAGGACCGCGGAAAAGCCGTGGATTTGCTCAAACGGGCGGCCGGGGCAGGGGACCCGGAAGCACTGGCGAAACTGGGATTCCTGTATGAATACGGTCATGAAGTGAAAGCGGATCCGGCCCAGGCTAATCAATATTACCGGAAAGCGGCCGAGGCGGGTCATCCGATGGCGCAGTTCAAATATGCGGAAGCACAGGCGGAAGGAGCCTTTCCCGGCAAGAATTTCAACGATGCGCTGCCGTGGTACCGTAAATCGGCCGACAACGGATGCGCGCAGGCGCTTTTCAAGCTCGGCGTGTTTTATTATGACGGGCTCGGCGTGAAGAAAGATCTGCGTCTGGCCGCACGGTACTTTTTTCAGGCGTCGAAGCTGGGGTATGTCCGGGCTCAATACAATCTGGCCTGTCTGTTCGAACAGGGTGCGGTCACCGGCAAGCCCGACCCGGAGGCGGCGTTTTACTGGTTCCAGCAGGCGGCCAGGGGAGGGGATGTGACGGCGCAGCGGCGCACGGGCGAATGTTACCTCAACGGGACCGGAGTCGACCGCAGCATCACCAATGCGGAACACTGGCTGCTGCAGGCGGCGCGGAACGGCGATTTCGCCGCAAGGGAACAATTGTATCTGATTCAGCGATCCCTGCCGGGATCTTTTTAGCAAAACTTTTTTTGGAAAGGAAAAAATCATGATCAGAATCATCATCACGGGAGCGGCCGGCCGCATGGGGCGGCATCTGGTGGCCAACATTGCAGCCTCCGACGACCTGCAGCTGACGGGCGCGACGGAATATTCCGGTTCGGAATTTCTGGGGATCGATGCCGGGAGCGTGGCCGGAGTCAAACCGCTGGGAGTCAAAATCACGCCCGAACTCGCCCCGCTGCTGGACAACGCCGATGCCGTGATCGATTTCAGCACGGGTGATGTGATCGGAAATGCCAGAATGGCCGCGGCGAAAGGTCTCGCCATCGTGATCGGCACCACCGCGCTGACTGCGGACGACAAGGCCGAACTGCATCGGCTCGCCGACCACGGCGCACGCATCATCCAGACCACCAATTTCAGCGTGGGTGTCAATCTGCTTTTCTATCTGACCAGGATCGCCACGCAGACTTTGTCCGACGGATTTGATATCGAAATCATTGAAGCGCACCACAACAAGAAGAAAGACGCCCCGAGCGGCACCGCGGTCAGCCTGGCCGAGGTCGTCACCGGCGTCAAAGGCTGGGATTACGACAAGGATGTCCGCCACGGCCGTCAGGGCATCGTGGGCGCCCGCACCCAGCACGAGATCGGCATGCACTCGATCCGGGGCGGCGACATCGTCGGCGACCACACCGTTCTTTTCGCCGCGGACGGCGAACGGGTCGAGCTCACGCACAAGGCTTCCAGCCGCAATACCTTCGCCAATGGCGCACTCCGGGCCGTCCGCTGGCTTATGACGGCCAAACCCGGCATGTATGACATGCAGGACGTGCTCGGATTCAAATAAGATACGGTCATGAAGATCCGTCAGAATCTGCATATCCATTCGCACAACAGCTGCGACAGCGCCTGCGCTTCACTTGCCGATATCGTGTCCGACATGAAAAAACTCGGCGTGGAGGAATTTGTCCTCACCGACCACCTGCACACGCGTTTCAATCTGCCCGATATCGCGGCGGCGCGCCGGGAGTTCCTGGAGCTCGGCCCGGTCCCCGGATTCCATTTCGGGATCGAGGTGACCTGCGCCACGAAATGGGAATGCGAAAAGATCCGGAAACGCGATTACGCTTCCTGCTATACGACCACGGTCAACGGGTGCAGATTTCAGACCATGACCCCGATCGACGGGATCATGTTCGACGGCCCGCCCGGCGGTGAGCTCACGGTCGACCTGAACGAAGACGAGATCCGCGAATACGGCATCGAACTGGTGGTCGGCGGTGTGCACAAGCCGAATTACACGCCGCTCGAAGAAAAGCCGATGATCGAGGATTATTTCCGGCAGAGCATCTTCCTGATCGAACATCCGCTGGTGGATGTGCTGGCGCATCCGTGGGACGGTCTGCAGTTCTGGAGCTGCAACTGGATCGGCCTCAACCGCGACCGCAGCAAATACAACTATCAGTCACTGCTGCATGTGCCGGACAGCATGAACAACGAGATCGCCGCCGCGCTGAAGCAATACGGCAAGGCCGCCGAGATCAACGCCTGCTGGCTGAAGTCGTATGATGAAGCCTACAACCGCCGCTGGTGGGAGATCATGGCCGACTGGCGCGAACAAGGAGTCAAATTCACGTTCGGCAACGATCAGCATTCGGCGCATCCGAACCTGGAGCAATGGGCGGGTATGGAACGGAAGCTGGACGAATACGGCTTCACCGAGGCTGATTTCGTGCTGCCGTTCCGGGCGAAGAAAGCGTGACGTCGCTTATTTGCCGCCCTGGAGCAGCGAGAAGGAATTGCGGTAGCGCTGGGGCGACACGCCCATCACCGCTTTGAACCGGCGGGAAAAATGATACTGGTCCCGGTAGCCGAAACGTTCCGCCACCTCGGATATCGGCTGTTTCGAGCTCACCAGATATTCCGCCGCGCGGTTCAGTTTCAGCCGGTCCACATAAATTTTCGGCTTCACTCCGGTCCGCTGGAAAAACACGCGCCGGAGCTGGTCGATGCTCAGGTTGCACATCTCGGCCATGTCGCGGACGCTCCACCATTTTTCCGGATGTTCCCGGATCTCATCGAGCAGTTCGTCCAGCAGCGGATATTCCGGCTGACGCGTGCTGTTTTTTGCCAAATAAATTTCGACCAGCAGTTTCTGGAGTTCCAGATTGGCCTGGATCTGGCTGGACACGGCCGGATCGGCGGCCAGCTCCAGGATCGGCATCAGCCGTCGCACCTTGCCCAAATGAAAAACGCCGTTGAGGATGACTCCGCTGCGCATGAGCATGTCGGCCGCCGGACCGCAGAAATTCAGGCAGTCCTCGCAATAGGACTTGCCCCGGGCGCCGCCGTAACGGTTGACCGCGTGCGGGGTCACGATCACGCAGTCGCCGGGGTAGACGTCCGTCGTGCGGTCGCCGTCTTTCAGCCACAACCGTCCGCCGCCGTCATACATGTGGGAAATCGAGTAGAACTGGAAATAACGTTCGGGGCAGTTTTCAAAGGAATCGGGCGGGGTTTTGCCGCTCACACTGCCCCGGATGATCCATAATCCGTATTGCCGGTGGATCTCCCGCATGCCGATGTCCGGCAGACTGTGGATCTGAATATCCGTTTTTTTGTCATTTATCATGCCGTTTTTATCCATTTCATAATTTCGGATCTCATGTAAATTTACTTCCAAACGGAATAATTGCAAATCAGTTTTTTCCGGAAAACAACAAAAAAAGGAATTTTCAGTCATGAAAATCGGAGCATTGAATTCGTCGCTGCGCAAACCGCTTTCCGCCACCGTCAAAAAATATGCGGAAATGGGCATCCAGGGAATGCAGATCCAGATCACGCCGGAATATCTGATCTTTCCGGATTCCAGACTGAGCGAGATCCGTTCGATCTGCGCCGATGCCGGACTCGAGATCTCTGCGGTCTGCGGTGATATTGCCCATACCCATTTCGGAGTCACTGAGGAATGGCGCGACCGTTCCGAACTCCATAAACGAGTGGTCGACATCGCGGTCAAGCTTGGCACGAAAGTGATCACCACGCATATCGGCGTGGTCCCCGGCGACAAAGCCGATCCGGTGTATCCGATCATGCTCCAGTCCATCGGCGACGCCGCCGAATATTCCGGCGCCTGCGGCACGGTTTTCGCCATCGAGACCGGCCCGGAAAAGGCCGACGTCCTGCTCCAGCTGCTGAAAGACGTCAATTCGAAAGGGCTGGGCGTCAACCTCGACCCCGCCAACCTCCGCATGGTCTCCTGCGAAGATCCGGTCCATGCGGTGGAACTGCTCGGACCCTATATCGTGCATACCCATGCCAAGGACGGCATCAACACCTATCCCGGCTCCGCCGCGGCGGCTTACGGCATGCGCGAACCCGACGGCTCGCTTCGCGTCTTCTCCGAGAAGCCCGCGACCTACAAGGAAGTGCCGCTGGGACAGGGGCAGGTGCCGTGGGACGGCTATCTGGCCGCGCTCAAGAAAGCCGGTTTTGACGGTTTCCTCACGATCGAACGCGAATGCGGCAATGACCGTGAAGGCGATATCCGTCAGGCGGTCGAATTCCTGAAATCCAAACTCGCGTAAAAGGAGGCTCATTATGGCGAAAAAATTACGTGCTGCGCTGATCGGTTTCGGCGGCATGGGCCATTTCCATGCTTCCTGCTATGCCAAACAGAAAAATGTGGAACTGGTCGCGATCTGCGATATCGACAAAAAGAAACTCGAACAGGAAAAGGAAGCGATCAACCTCGGCGAAAGCGGCCGGACCGACCTGGCCAAGATTGCCAAGTTCACTTCCTACGAAGAAATGACCGCCAAGGTCCAGTTCGACATGCTCGACATCTGCCTGCCGTGCTATCTTCACGCCGAATATGCGGTCCGTGCCATGAAGGACGGCTATCATGTGCTGTGCGAAAAGCCGATGGCGCGCACCGTGCAGCAGGCCGACCGCATGATCCGGGTCGCCCGCGAGACCAACCGCAAGCTCATGATCGCGCAGTGCCTCCGTTTTGCACCGAACCTGAACAAGATCAAAGAGTTTGTCGATACCGGCAAATACGGCCGTCTGCTGCGTCTTGACATGCGCCGCAACGGCGTCCTGCCGGTTCAGAAATGGTATCGCGACCCCAAGAAGAGCGGCGGCGCGCTGCTCGACCTGCATCTGCATGACACCGATTACATCAACTATCTTTTCGGAATGCCGCAGGCGGTTCAGACCTACGGCGTCATGCGTGACACCGGCGGCATCGACGACCTGATGACGGCTTACATGTACAAGCGGAACGGTCCGGTGGCCAATTCGGAAGGCAGCTGGTGTAAAGGCGGCTGGTTCTGTTCGATCATCGCCGTGTTCCAGAAAGCCACGGTCGAATCCAAGGGGTTCAAGGAGATCAACATTTTCAAGCTCGACAAAACCGAGCCGGAAGTGATCAAGTTCGAAAAGAACAATGATCCTTATTTCAATGAGATCGCCTATTTTGCCGAATGTATCGTGAAGAACCGCGAGCCGGAACAGTGTCTTCCTGCCAGCACGCGCGATTCGATCCGGATCGCCGCCGCGGAAGAGCGTTCCGCCCGGTCCAGACGGAAAATCAGCCTGAAATAAGTTCTGCCGCAGAAAAAAAACGGGCACGGGAGCAAAACTCCGTGCCCTTTTTTCCATACACTGAATGGATCTCATTCAGTGTTCGAATTCCGGTTCGGCACGGTTTGGCCGGTGCGGATGAAAAGTTTAGTATAAGCGCTTTCGACTTTTTCGCCCCGTTCCGCCGCCTGGAACATCTGCCAGAACGTCTGCGCGATTTCAGCCGGATTATTGGTGATCGTGGTCACTTCCGGGAATAAGTCCCCGTCTACATCATCCTGACAGAACAGGGCCAGATCGCTGCCGGCGCGGATCTTATATTTCCGGAGCAGCGGAAATAAATATTGAAGGATGCTGCCGCCGCACAGGATCAGGGCTTCCGGACGCGGATCGGAATTCATCATCCGCACCAGCCCGGATTCCAGATTTTCATAGCGGTCCGAACAATGGAACACCCAATCCGGATTCACCCTCAGACCATTTTCGGCCATCAGCCGGTAATAATCCATCAGACGCATCATCTGGACCGGATATAAGAAAATATTATTGCCGCCGTAATGGAAGTATCCGATTTTCCGGTAGCCCTGCCGCATGAGATAATTCATCTGGATCACTGTCATATCCGGCGAATTGCGCAGTTCCGGCATGATCTGTTCCATATGCTTGGGAAAAATTTCCAGACACACCCTCATGTGTTTTTGCAGATACCTGGAGAATTCGGTCGACTGCGATCCGCTCAGGATGCATTGGGAAATGCCGTTTCCGATCAGTTCATCCGTAATCTCCTCCTTGGACCTCTGTCCGGCATTTTCAATGGTGATTTTCCGTCCGGCATCCGACGCCTGTTCCTGCAATGCTAGGAAGAGGTTGCTTACGAATCCGGGACGGTCGAGACTGGTCTGTGCCCAGTGCAGCAGCCGGATCTCATCGCTCTTTTCCGACGGTTTGATCCTGAAAATGCCTCGGTCCGGCAGGATCTGGATATCCCCATCCCGCATCAGATTCCGCAAGGCATGGGCCACGGTCAGCCTTCCGCAGCCGGTCTGTTCCATGATGGTGCGGATTCCCGGCAGCTGTCCGCCATACGGCAGCGGCAGCAGCTGGTTCTGCAGATATTCCGTCACGCGCTTGACCTTGCATTCCCGGATCCCGATTTTATGTTTCACTTTCATTACTCCTTGCAATACTGGGTAATATAGCGCATATCCGCACGTTTTCAACCGTGTCAATTTCCGTTTCACTTTTAAATCCCGCAATATTTTATGATAAGTATTATCATCGGTCATCTTGCAGGAACCCGTTTGCCGGTTATAATTATTCAAAAACATGGGTCGAGGAAACCAATTATCACGCTTCTGAGCGATACAGGAGGAAAAAGATCATGCTAAAAAAAGTTAAACGTATTAACCATTCATCCGATTCATATTTCATATCTCATATTTCATATTTGCAGCGTAAAACGGGCCGTTTTACGCTGATAGAGCTCCTGGTGGTGATTGCGATCATAGCGATCCTGGCCGCGATGCTGCTGCCTGCGCTGAACAAGGCGAAAAATATGGCACACACCGCAGGATGCATCAACAATCTCAAGCAGCTGGGACTCGGCATGGCCCAGTATGCCATGAACAACAAGGAATGGCTGCAATGGTGCGCTATGATAACCAGCGGTGATGATTACTGCTGGCCTTACGCACTTGCCGAATCGCTGAATTTCAAGGGAAACTGGAAAAGAAGCGGCAATGACGGAAACGGCTGGTCCAAATCTGCCATACCCGCCCAAAAGAAACTTTTCATCTGCGGCGCAGTCAAAAAAGGTGAGGAATACAGGGGACTGGGTTATCGGCAGTATTCTTTCATCGGCAACAGAGGATATACGGCCAATCCTTCCAGCTATCAATATTATTATCCCCGGCGCCTGTCACGTACGACCAGACAGTCGGAACGGCTGGTGATCGCGGACGGGGCCAATGCGGATTACCAGAATGCATTCAACAGCGCGATAAACAGACATAACGGCGGCATCAATATCCTTTTTGCAGACAGCCATGCCGCCAATATGAGCAGACTGAATTTCAAATTGAAATTTGATGTCCTGCGCTGGAATGAAACGGCAAATATCGGAAAGTAAACTGGAAATAGTCAGGCTGAACCATTGGAGGAAACCGACCATGAAACTTTTTTCATCTTTCATCTCTCATCATTCATCATTCCTGCGTAAAACGGTCCGTTTTACGCTGATAGAACTCCTCGTGGAGATAGCGATCATCGCGATTCTGGCCGGCCTGCTGCTGCCCGCTTTGAACGGGGCCAAGAAAGCGGCACAAACCACAGGCTGTCTCAGCAATCTGAAGCAGCTGGGGCTCGGCATGGCCCAGTATGCCATGAATAACCGGGAATGGCTGCAATGGAGCGCCATGCCCACGACCGGAGTGGTCAGTAACGCTTATTTCTGGCCGACCGCACTTTCCGAATCCCTGAATCTCAAGGGTTACTGGAGTTATAACTGGGTGAATGCGCCTTCGTCCCAGAAGAAGATCTTCACCTGCTCGGGCGTCAAGAGCGGCCAGGCATACAAGGGTCTGGGTTACCGCCAGCTTTCCTACATCGGCAATCATTCTTACGACCCGGCCACCTCTTACAAAACTTACGGACCGCGCCGTCTGTCCGCTTACAAACGGCTGTCCGAACGCCTGGTGATCGCGGATGATTATGCTTCGTCGAACAATTCTTATCAAAGCGCTTTCACGTCTCCCAAAAAACGCACAACAACGGGCTCAACATCCTTTTCGCCGACAGTCATACCGCCAATTTGAGCAAACTGGTTTTCCTGCAGAAAGATGCCGATTCGGAAAAGGTCTTGCGGTGGGGTCATTGAGAAGGATGGCCGATTGGAGATGAAGATGAAAATCTGGATAGTTACGGCATTTTCGGCCGCTTTTATGGCATCTGCGGCTGAGCTTCAGCCGGTTGTTAGCTGGAATTTCGACCGAATGGGAAACGGGATCGCCGTTTCCGCCTATGGGAAATACCCGGCCAAAGTCATCCGCAGTGAACATGTCGCTGCGGTTCCGGGAAAACTCGGCAATGCCGTGCGGATCGGTGGAAAATACAAAGGGAATCAGGCCGGAGGATTATCGGTCAAAAACTTCAAGTTCGATTTCACCAAACCTTTTACCGTGGAAATACTGGTCCGGTTCGAGGGAAAGATCGAGCGTAAACAGCGCCGCGAAATCTTCAGCATGGCGGACACGGAACACGGTCCCGGAATCCGGTTTTCGCTTTATTACGACTGTCTGGAATTGTCCACCGGAGACGGGAAAAAAGTGAATCAGCTCCGGACCTCCAGCTCCGTCTTGCAAGTTTCGGCCGACCAGTGGCATCTGCTGACCATCACCGGGGATGGAAAAAAGATCACGATTTATTACGACGGGGTCCGGACGGCAGAAAAGGAAATGGCCGTCATTCCTGCACGGAAAACGAACTTTCTCTCCATCGGCAGCTACAAAAACGGTCTGGCCTATCCGTTGAAGGGAGCAATAGACGAACTCCGGTTCTATGATTTCTGCAAAACTTCCGCACAAGCTGCGGAACAATATATTTTGATATTCGGTGAATAAACATAATCGGGAAAGGATTCTGAAATGTCCCTCGCAAATCATTGTTTCTGTATTGTCGCCCTCCTGACTCTGTTCGCGGCATCCGCAGCTGACCCTGTGGTCAAAGCCGTGCCGGTGCAGGACAGCGAAATCAGGCTGGACGGCGTGCTTGACGAAGCGGTCTGGAAAAAAGCAGCGAAACACGGCTCTTTCACAGTTTTCCGGCATCCGGAAACCCCGGCGTCCGAAAAAACTTCCTTTCAGGCGGCGGCCTCCCGCAGCGGTTTGTATTTTGCTTTCGAAGTGACAGACCGGGATATGGTGGCGACCGTCACCGGATTCGACGGTCCGGTCGACACGGAAGATTCCATAGAACTCTTCATCACCGCGGACGATCCGATCCCGGACGATCCCAATGTGCACAACTGCCGCCAGCTTCTCTTCAGTCCTTCCGGTGTGCGTGCCGATTTGACGTATCTGGGCGGGATCAGCGAACGCAAATGGACCTCCGACTGGAAGATCGCGGTCAAACGGAATGACAAAGGATTCACGGCGGAACTTTTCCTGCCCTATTATGCGCTGGAGATCGTCAATACCACCTGCCGGAGTTTCCATTTCAATGTCGTCCGGGAAAATACCACGGAAGGCAAGCGGGAATTGTCGGTCTGGCGCCCCACCTCCCGGTTCATCGACCAGAATCATTTCGGGACGCTGGAACTGCCTTTCCATGATTTCAGTTCCTATCATTGGCAGCTGAACGGTCTTGAAATCAAAACTGTGCCCGCAGCGGACGGCACGGCTCAGGTGCTCTGCGGCATGATCTCCGGCAGGAACAACGGGGAGATCACGCTTCAGACCACGGCGCGGCGCGAGGGAAAAATCGCCGCATTCAGCCGCGGCAAAGTCAATGTCAAAGGAAACACCGCCTTCCGCCTGCCGCTGAACGTGGGCTCCGCCGGGCAATATCAGGTGGTCATCACCGGCCGGACCGGTGAAGGGAAAGTGCTGCATCGGACTTGTGAACTGGTCATGGATACGGTTCCGTTCAAACTCAAACTGAACAATCCGGTCTACCGCAAAAACATTTTCCCCGATCAGGAAGACAAAACGCTCAGTGCAAGTATAGATTATCAGACGGATGATGCCAGACTGCTTGAGGGTGTCACGGCGGAATTCCAGGTGACCGATGCATCCGGCAGGACGGTGGTTTCCGGAAGTCGCGATTCCGGTCAGGTCCGCACCTTTACGGCGGATGTTTCGAACTGGACACCCGGGAAATACACCATAACGGTGAAAAGTTCCGGCCATCAGGCATTGAGCGGAATTTTGCAGGAAACGATCCAGGTGATCGCCCCACCGTCCGCGGGGAACAGTATCCGGCTGGGCAAGGCCAGAGAAATCTATCTGAACGGCAGACCATTCTTCCCGCGCGGATTTCTGTGCGGAGACAACCGCAAGGCGGAATTCTTCGCGGAAATGAGTAAGGCCGGATACAACACGATCCATTTTTACACGCTCAATCAGATGAAGCCGGAAGTGATCAAGTTCGTTCTGGATGAAGCGCAGAAACATGGTCTGAAAGTTTTCTGCTATCCCTATTACCTCTGCAAAGTGAGTTCTTTCGGGTTCCGTCCGCTGTCCACGAGAATCAAATCGCCGCATCTGACGGAGGATGACTGGAACAACCTCAAAACCTGGGCAAATCAAATCAAGACCCATCCCGCTTTTCTGGGCTGGTATCTGTGCGATGAACCCAAAGGCGCTGAATTCTGCGCCGAACTGCGCAAAGTCTATCAGACGCTGAAAGAGATCGATCCGCATCATCCGGTGATCTGTCTGGACATGACCGCCGACGGCTGTGTTTCCAAGCGCGACGGTTATGCGGACGTGCATATTCTGGACATGTATCCGCATCCGCTGAAAAACGGCAGTTTCCAGCGCAGCATATCCTCGGTGCTCAACAGCATGAAACGGGTAGATGTGGGAGTCGCGCCGCTGGGCGCCTGGTTCTGTCCCGAGGCGTTCAAGCCAGAAAGCAAAGTTTACCGTTCCGTCACTTACCGCGAGATCCGCTGTCTGGTGTTCGGCAGCATCATCAACGGTGCCACGGGGATCGTCCCGTATAAGATCGGCAATCCGAAGGCAAAATATTATGCGAATGCCACGAGCGGGATTTTCGAAACTCCTGATATGCGTCTGGGCTATCTCAAAGGCATCGGTCCGGAACTCAAGGGGCTGGAAGCCGTGCTGCTGGAGCCGGAACGACAGGAAGTCAAAACAGACAACAGGCATATCATCTCCATGCGCAAAAAACACCGTGGAAAAGAGTTCATTATGGTGGTCAATACCATGCCGGATGAATTACGCTGCACTGTCACGGGGAAAGGTCTGCCCGACGGACAATATCGCGTGCTGGGTGAAAACCGCACCATCGAGGTCAAGAACGGACAGCTGAACGACCGTTTTGCCGGGTTCATGACTCATATCTACACCAATGCTGCCGATTTCCACGAACCGGTTGATATTGCCTCGCTGGAAAAGGAAATCCGGGAAACGGATGAAAAAGCACTGAAAGAAGCTGCCAGTCAGCCGAGAAAAACGACAGGGAAAAAGAAAAAAGTCAAAGCCGGGAAGAAAAAATGAACAATCCATATTCAGGATTGGAAAAAGCCGGAGACATCATTCGGTGACCGGCTGACGCCCCGACACAACTCCGCAACTTGGAGAATTTATTTCCGCATCTGGTTCGGCTTTGAGATTGGCAGGACGCCTTGCCAGCAGTCGCGGACCACCGCTTCAACCGCACGGCGGCGGACCGGCGAATCCGGATTCAAGATCCGGTTGGCGGAATAAAAGACCGAACCGGATATGCCCGGACGGCGGGAATTGAACAGCAGCTGATTTTTCAATTCATTCGGATCGTTCGACACAAAGGCAAGATGCGCACCATGTCCGATGTAAAGTTTCACCCGTGTGCCGGTCACGGTATCCGCCCACCAGTCGGCCAGACCCGCATAGGGCGCTTTCCAATGCGAAAATTTCCAATACAGCTGCGGCACCACATAATCGATCCAGTTGTTCCTGATCCACAGGCGGACATCGGAATAATTGGAACTGTAAGCCTCGTTTCCGAGGGTAGGGGAGCCGAAGACTGAGGACGCCCGGTTGCGCCAGATCCCGAACGGACTGATCCCGAACCGGATATTTTTCTTCTGCGCCTTATTGTTTGCGCGGATGAGCGCGGAAATATCCCAGACCATCTGCGACACATTCTGCCGCCGCCAGTCTTCGATGGATATCTTGGGATTCCGGTTGTATTTCCGGTAGGTCGGCGCATCGGCGTTTCCGTGGTAATCGTAAGGATAAAAATAGTCGTCGAAGTGGATGGAATCGGGGTTGTATTTCGTGATGATCTCGCGGATGACGGCCAGCAGATGGGTCCGGACCTCGGGCCGGCCCGGATCGAGCAGCAGCGTCAACCCGCCTTTGACCGGCACCGCCAGTACGCAATCCGGATTCATGCGGGCAAAATTCTGCGGGGAAAGCGTATTCAGATACTGCCATTTCAGCAGACTGGTGAACCCCGCCACCCGATAAGGATTCAGCCAGGCGTGGAACTGCAGACCATTGCGATGCGCTTCCCCGATCATGTAACCGAGCAGATCGAACTGCGGGAACCCGTAGCCTTCCCGTCCGCTGAGAAAGCGGGAAAACGGCAGGATCGACGAATTGTAAAAGGAATCGCTGCACGGTCGGATCTGGAAGAAAACGGCATTGAATCCGGCGCGTCTGATCTTGTGCATCAGGTCGGAATAGGCCCGCTGGAAATGGGCGGGAGCAGTTGTTTTCGGAAAATCCAGATTGGAGACCGTGGCGACCCAGACGCCGCGCAGTTCGCCGGGCTTGAACCGATACCGGACGGGGATCATGACCTTCCTGGTATCATTCGGCAGCGCGGAATATTTGACCGGTTTGCCGGTCGCCGGGTCTGTCAGTATCCTGACCGGATCTGCAGCGGGTGCGGCAGACAGGGACGAGCATAAAAAAAACACCGCGGAGAGCGTGAACAGTTTTTTCATCATCGATCCTCCTGCGGTGTTGTTTCCGGCCGGGAAAGCTCAGGCGAGCCCCAGTTCCTTCTGCAGCTCGGCGTCGGCTGCTTCGACTTTCTTCGTCTGTTCGGCCCGGAACGCCTTGAGCTGGGCATTCAGCGCGGCATCCGAAAGCGCCAGAATGGCGATTGCGGACAAGGCGGCGTTTTTGGCTCCGGCCGGACCGGCGGTCACGGTGGAGACCGGAATCCCCGGCGGCATCTGCACCATGGCGAGCAGGGCATCGAAGCCGCTGAAGGGTTCACTGGCCATCGGGATTCCGATCACCGGGAGAATGGTGTGGGCGGCGATGACGCCGGCCAGATGCGCCGCCATGCCGGCCGCGCAGATGATCACTTTGATCCCGCGCGTTTCGGCTGTTTTGGCATATTCCGCGGCGGTGTCCGGAGTCCGATGGGCGGAAATCACCCGGGCTTCGAATTCCACTCCGAATTTGCGGAGCGTTTCGAACGCTCCCTTCAATGCGGGCAGATCGCTTTTACTGCCCATAATGACAGCGACTTTGGCAGCCATGACCTTGATCCTTTCGTGGTAAAAACGGACAAACACGGAAATCCGGCCGCCGTAATTTCCGCGGGGATCCGCGGCGGCTCCGAAATCCGTGCCGTTTCCGTAAAATCAAACTCAGTTGTCTTTTTTCCGGCTGGAAGCCGTGGCAGCGGCCGCAGCGTTTTTCGCGGCGTTCATCTGAGCGATGATATCATCATCCTGCGGCTTGCCGGAGAAGTCCGGAACCAGCAGTCCTTCACCGATCTCCTGGAGCGCAATGTCCAGATAGTTGTCGCTGTCGGTTTTGACCATGGGGTTGCCGCCGGTGGCGAGCTGACGGGCGCGGCGCGAGGCCAGAATGATCAGCGTCTTGGCATCGGGCACTTTTTCACGTGCTTTCAGTAACAGGTCATTGTTCATGGAAAAACTCCTCCTGATTAATAATCGATAACCGAGCGATGTCTGTCGATCGTGGACATGTCATCGGACATGGTTATGAGATAGTTGCGTTCGAAATCGGCGACGGCGTCCAGAATGTAGCGTTCCGCCAGCACTTCGCGTGCGGCATCCTTCATGGCATCGCGGAGCATCAGCAGTCCGACGAAAATGAAAGTTTCGTTTTCGACCAGATTGCGGGCGCGCAGGTCATGATAGTTGCTGTCCTTTTTGTCCGCCACGAATTTCACGGCTTCCTGATGTTTCGCATGCATCGCTGCGATCTTCTGCTTCAGGGTTCCGATCAGGCCCTCGTCGGACGTTTTCGCCAGCATGTCGGCGATGATCGGATCCAGGACGCGCTGCATGACGCCGCCGATGGCAGCGACCACCTGCAGCTGCGTGGTGCCTTCGTAGATATTCGTGATGCGGGCATCGCGGTAGTAGCGTTCGGCGTCGAAATCGTGCATGTAGCCCGTGCCGCCGTGGATCTGGATGCAGTCGTAGGCGATCTGGTTGGCGATTTCGGTGGAGAGCGCTTTGCTCATCGGGGTCAGGGCCGCGGCGATCCTGGTGTAGTATTTTGACTTGTCCTTGATCTCCTGGGTGGCCTGTTCCGGCGTATGATCCACGATGTGGGTGTAAACTCCGCGCAGATCGACGATCCTGGTGGTTTCATAAAGCAGCAGGATCGTCGATCTGCGCGGAGTTAACACCCA
>Ga0265298_10000602_pt1 | contig 53181 bp, 41 predicted proteins | sample AusTroGonzalo_MG_3_FD_193486 | JGI IMG/M metagenome (GOLD analysis project Ga0265298, IMG submission 193486) | Bovine rumen microbial communities from tropical cattle in Woodstock, Queensland, Australia - Gonzalo_01 | ecosystem: Host-associated > Mammals > Digestive system > Stomach > Rumen ... | reverse complement strand
CGAAGGCGGGTTGGAGCATCGCGGCGGCAAGCTTCACCGGCGCGACCTTCACGCTGGCGATCGACAGTTTGGACATCGGTTCCGCCGCTCTCGATCAGGCGATCAGCGGGACCGGCACCGCCTACGACGGCTGGGGCTTCACGCTCGAAAACGACGTACTGAAGTTCAAGAACCTGGCGTAATACCGCAACCGCCGACCGCCGAGGTCCGTACGACAGCCCCGGCGGTCGGCGGGAAGGTTTTTTGTGAGCTTGGCATTAATATACTTCGTCATAATGGGGATTTCGGGGGCAGATGGATTTCGGATGGTTTAACTGGACATTGACCGGTGCGGCGATAATCGGCATTTTGGGACTTTCGCTTTACTGCCGCCGCTACATTCGCGACGTGGCGGACTTCCTTTCCGCCGGACGCGTCGCCGGCAGGTATGTGATCTGCGTCGGCAGCATGGAGGAGGCACTCGGCATCATCGCGCTCGTCCAGATGATGGAACGCAACTACCTGTGCGGCTTCGCCATCGCTTTCTGGAACATCACCACGGTCGCACTGAACATGGTCATAAACTTGAGCGGCTGGTGCACCTACCGCTTCCGCGAGACCCGCGCCATGAGCTTCGGGCAGTTTCTCGAGATCCGCTACAACCGCGCCATCCGCATCGTCGCCTCGATAATCCGCGCCACCGCCGACATTCTGACCGAAATACTGCTGCCGTCGCTGGCGGCGAGATTCTTCATCTACTTCTTCGACCTTCCGTTCAAATTCAGCGTGTGCGGATTTGTGGTCGACACCTACATCGTGATCATGCTGTTCACGCTGTCTATCGCGCTCTTCATCATCTGCTCCGGCGGCTCGGTGGCGCTGCTCGTCGCCGACTGCGTGCAGGGACTTTTGTGCTATCCGTTGTTTTTCGCGATCGTCGCTTTCGCTCTCTACAAATTCAGCTGGAATAGTGAGATCGCCCCGACGCTGCTCGACCGCGTGCCGGGAGAAAGTTTTCTCAACCCGTTCGACGTCTACAATCTGCGCAATTTCAACATATTCATGGTCTTTATAGGTCTGTTCTCGAACATCATGAACCGCGCGATCTGGCTCGGCAGCGGATTTTCCACCAGCGCCAAGAGCGCCCACGAACAGAAGATGGCGGGCGTCCTCGGCATCTGGCGCGGCGGATTTTCCTCGCTGATGCTCACCATGCTCGGCGTGATGATGATCGTCATGATGAACCATCAGGATTTCAGCGCGATAGCCCGGGAAACCCGAACCAAACTTTCCCAAAAGGTGAGCAGCGAGGTCGTGCCGCCGGAGCTTCAGGCGGATTTCAGCGCCGATATCTCCATGATTCCGGAACAAAAACAACATATCGGCGTCGATCCAAAACTTTCGCAGAAGCGCAACCTCGACACCCCTTATCTGAATGCCGCCGAAGCAGTGCTTGAGCACACTGGCAACGGCAAACATAAATTTCAGCAATTCCGCACGTTCTACAGTCAGCTGATGTTCCCCGTCGCCATGCGCCACCTGTTGCCCAGATGGCTGCTCGGCATGCTGATGCTGCTCGCCGTGATGCTGATGATCTCCACCGACTGCAGCCGCATCTTCATGATCGCCGCCGGGATAGCGCAGGACCTCGTGCTGCCGTTCCTCAAAAAGCCGATGGAGACCAAACACCAGCTGTATATGATCCGGATCTTCGCGGTGCTGGTCGCGGTGATATTCTTCTTCGGGTCGCTCTTCATGACGCAGGTCGACTACATCCAGCTCTTCATCACCTCGGTGGGGGCACTGTGGACGGGCGGCGCGGGAGCACTCGCCGTATTCGGATTGTACAGCCGCTTCGGCAACACCGCCGGAGCCGTCGCCTCGCTGATCGGCGGCTCGGGCTTCTCGCTGACGGGCTGGCTCGTTGCGCACAACTGGGCGAACCACGTCTACCCGTGGCTCGAACAGCGGGGATGGATACCGGCGTTGAGCCGCTTTCTGGAGATCGCCTCCTCGCCGTTCCATCCCTTCGTGGTCTGGGAAATGGACGCGGCAAGATTTCCGATCAACGCCTATGAACGACTCTTCATCGCGTTGTTGCTCAGTATCATCTGCTATGTGGGAGCGTCGCTGATCTTCAGGAACAAGCCCTTCAACCTCGAAAAGATGCTCCACCGCGGCGAATACGCCGACGACAAAAGCAAAGTCATCACCACCAAGTGGACGCTGCACAATATTTTCAGCAAACTGATCGGCATCACTCCAGAATACTCGAAAGCCGACCGCATAATCGCCCGTTCGGTCTTCACCTACACCTTCATCTACCGTTTCGTGATCTGTTTCGTGATCGTGCTGATACTTAACAAAATATCGCCGTGGCAGCCCAAGGCTTGGAGCACCTACTATCTGATAACGCTGATCATCGTACCATCGATCATCGGCTGTATCTCGACCTTCTGGTTCTCCATCGGCGGCATCATCGACCTCAGGAACATGTTTCATGATCTAGCCGCACGCAAACGCGACTTCACCGACGACGGTCGGGTAGACAAAAAGGAGTGAACACTGGAAATGACGCCTAAAATCAAATTCCTTGTCATCGCCGCCGCAGCAGCACTCGCGCTTCGGCTTGCTGCCGACACCGAGTGGATCGTCACGCCGATATTCTCCGGCTCCGGGCGGATGCTGCTCCACGCCAACCGCGGTACCGCCACGGGCAAGGTGCCGCCCGTCTGGATGAGTTACGACCCCGCCGGCAAAGGCACATACGGGTTCCTGCGCATCGGTAACAAGGGAGGAATGTGCTTCGCCGGGATCAACGAAAAGGGGCTTGCCGCAGCCTATACCACCGGCGACCCCACCGACGATCCGCTCCCGCCTCAGAGCAACCGCAACTGGAGCGGACACACCGCTGTCGTCACATCTCTCCGATCTGCGGCGACCGCCGACGGGGCGCGCTCGCTGCTCCATAAAGCCTTCAAGGATAAACTGATCAATGGCACCATGGTCGTGTTTTTCGCCGATCCCCGCAAAGCGGTGATCGTCGAATGTTCGCCCCGACATTACGCATCTTGGGACCTCAAGGATTCGTACTGCGTCTACTCGCACATGTGGAAGCTTCCGGGCATGGACGACGGCTCTGTCCGTTCGACGGGGAGCGCCGAAGTCTGCACCATGCGCGAGTGGGGCGTCCGCGAGGGGCTGCGCCGCGTCCGAACCGCCGACGGCAAAATTCCCGTCGCCGGGTCGTTGGCGGTGTCGCGTCTCAACACTGCCGACCTCAATACCGAGGAATACCAAAAACAGCGCGGGAAATCCCCGGTGCAGTATGCTCCTTACAACCAGAACGCGCAGGACAGCTATCTTTTCGAACTGGATGCCGAGTTCCCGGAATTTTTAAGTCGCGTATACATCGCCTTCGGTCCGGCACGCCACACCGTTTATCTGCCGATCGCCCTCCCCGCGCTGAAAGACCTGCCCGGGGAAATTCTGGATCCCGATTATTTCCAAGGCGCGATGAACCGCCACAACGCCGCCGCGCCGGAAGCTCCGGTAAACACGGCGATCACCGAGTTCGAAAAGAAACTTCACGGCGAATTCGAAGAGCAGATCGACAAGGCGCGCGACCTGGTGACGGCAGGAAAAACCGCCGAAGCCGAAAAGCTGATTAACGATACGGCGCACCGACAGGCGGCGGAAACGCTTGAGTTTCTGCGCGGTCTGAAATGAAGGAAAGGAGGAAAAACAATATGAAACACAATTTCTTCCGCATCGTTGCGCTTGCCGCCCTCCTTGGAGGGACCACTGCTCACGCCTGCACCAGTTGGGTGATCCACCCGTCGCGCTCCGCCTCGGGCAAAATGATCGTCCACAAATGCCGAGACTCCAAGCCGTCGCCGCTCGACGCCGAGATGTACGATTTCCCCGACGGCAGACGCTATATGAGGATCGGCACCGTCAGTGGCTGGAACTGCTTTTCCATGAACAACCGCGGCGTGGTATCCATACTGAATGCCGCCGATCCGGTCGATGCCAGGCGACCGAGCGAGGGGAGCGTCGCTTACGGAGGCGGCGGCTTTCTGAACTACGCCTCCATAAACTGCGACCGCGCCGAACAGGCGGTGGCGTTCATCAAATTCTGCTGCGCCAACGATATAGGGCTCGGTCCCCAAAGCTTCTTCATCGCCGACCCGAAGCGGGCGTTTCTGGTCGACGTCGCCCCCGGATACTGCGCCGACAAGGAGCTCTACGGCGGTATTTCGATCATATCCAACTGCATGCACCTGCCCGGCATCGAAAAATTGTCGCTGCACCGCTGGCCGGGACTGCGCTACGACCGCCGCCGCGAGGCGAACGTCCGGCGCGAACTCAAAAAAGGCAAGGTCAACGGCCGGTACACCATCGCCGACACCATGCGCGTATCGCGCCTCACGTGGAATAAGGAACCGGAAAAACATCTGCCCTTCCGCAAGGATTCGCTCGGCGGCGTAACCTTCGAAATCGACCCGGAGTTCCCCGGAGCATTGAGCACCGCGTACATCGCGCTCGGCCCTCAACAGCACACCGTATACTTGCCGACCCCGATGGCGCTTGAACAGTTCCCCGAAGCGATCCGCGACGGCTCCTTCGGCGAGATCGCCTCCGCGCTGCGCAAGGCGGCGGGCGACGACCATGAGGGGTTGAAGCAGATCGTCGAGCTGGAAAAGAAGCTTCACGCTGAGTACGAGCAGACCCGCGAACAGGCGCGCGAACTTCTGAAAGTCAAGCGCGACGCCGAGGCGGTAAAACTTTTGAATGAGTGCTATCTGCGGCAGTTCGACACCGTAAAAACGCTGTTGACGTCGCTGCTCGACGCGGCGGAAAAGGCGCAAAAGAACGATCCAACCCCAAATGAAGGAGGAAAAGATAAATGACCCCGTCGAAAAAGAACTTCACACTGATCGAGCTTCTGGTCGTCATCGCGATCATCGCGATCCTCGCCGCGATGCTGCTCCCTGCGCTGCAGTCGGCGCGCGAACGCGCACAGGGGAGCGGCTGCATCAACAACCTCAATAATCTGGGAAAAGCCTCCGGCATGTATCTGAACGACAACCGCGATCTTTTCCCCTACCCCGCCAGCACCAATCCGGCACAGACCAACGTCATCCGCAACTTCCTGTGGCCGGCCTGTTTCATCTACGGCAAGTACATCCCCGATTTCCGCACCGGTGCCGGACGCCAAAACCGGGCAACCCTCGGTATTTACCACTACAACAAACTGGTCAACTGCCCGACCATCCCCTACGGCAAAAACATAGCTGCCGTTTCCGGAGGTGGTCCAATTCCGCAGACCTATGCCTCGCCCGGACCGAACAATCGGGATTACGCCGACGCGGTCGGTTGGTGCATCAATTTCAAGTCTCCGACCCTGGCGCAAGCCTACAAAACATCTTCGTACAGTTCGGCGGCGGCCAGGGGTGGAGCATCGACCCCCAGCACCCGCATTCTGCTGACCGACGCGTTGTACGGTGACAACTACGACAAGTTCTATCCGCGTTCCATCTTCTACGCCACCAGCGACAGCAAGACCCAATGGGCGGGCATCACCAACGCCCACAACGGTCGAATATCCCTGCTCCTTCAGGACGGTCACACCGTCAGTACCGATCCCTACGGTTTGCCGAAATACCAAACCATACTTGTCAGCAGCTGGAACGGTACCGCGTGGAGCAGCGGTCGCCACCCCCTTGCCGTCCGCGCGGTGCATTATATACCATATAACGAAGCCTTGACTTACCAAGACCGCATCAAGGTGATCGACGACAACGCCGACTGACCGAAATTCCATTCGAGCCGTGCGGCATCACCACGCCGCACGGCTTTCTTACCTGAGGCACCATGAACCGCACCGAATGGCTGGTCTGCAAGGACAAGCGCAAGTGGAACCCGTCCCACCTCTTGCGCAACGACATAAAACTGCCGGAAGCGGTTTACTGGCGCTGTGAATTCGACCTCGACGCGGCGGATATTGCCGGAAATGTACTGCGCATCTGCGGCTTGGGCTACTACGTCGCGTACCTGAACGGTTCGCGCATCGGCGACATGGTGCTGGAACCCTGCCAGACCGACTACGACAAGAGTGTATATTACCGCGATCTGGAAGTTTCCGAACTTCTGCGCCCGGGGCGCAACTGCCTCGGCGTCGTGCTGGCGGGAGGCTTCTACCTCGCCACCGTACCGACCATCTGGCACTCGGAGTTGATGCCGTGGCAGGATTTCTGCAAACTCCGACTCGAATTGCGCGCCGCGGATGGAAAAGTGCTGGTCAATACCACTCCGGAAAGGTGGCGGGCGACCTCGAACGGTCCGATCGTGTTCAGTCAGGTGCGCAGCGGCGAATGGTATGACGGTCGCAAGGAAATGCCGGGCTGGAACGAAGTCGGTTTCGACGACTCCGGCTGGAGCGTCCCCTCCCCCGGCGGTACGCCGCGCGGCATCCTCAAAAAGTGCGATTTCCCGCCTTGCCGCGTTGTCGGAGTGATCCCGCCGGTCGACCGCAAACGAGTGAAACTCGCGGACGGCTCCGCAGCGGAACTTTTCGATTTTGGGCGGACGCTCTCCGGTGTGGGGAAAATCCGCGTCAAGGGCGAATCCGGAGCGGTCGTCACCTTGAAGTATGGAGACATCCTCGATGCCTATGGCAATTTCACTCAGGACAACGTGAAAAACCTCGTCTACGGCGACTTTCAGACCGACCGCTACACCTTGAAAGGTTCCGACGTCATGGAGGAGCGGGCGGCGGAGTTCGTCTGGCATGGGTTCCGCTATGTGCTCGCGACGGTCGAAGGTGACGCCGTACTTGAGAGCGTGGACGCCTGTGAAATACATACCGACTTCAAGCGTGCCGGGAAGTTCGAGTCCTCCTCCGATACGCTCGACAAGCTCGCGTTCAACAACGAAAACTCCTACCTTGCCAACTTCGTGGGTGTTCCGACCGACTGCCCCCACCGCGAAAAACAGTGCTGGAGCGGAGACGCGCTGATCGCGATGACGAGCGGCATGTACAGCTTCGACGCGGTCGAAAACTACAACGCATTCTTGGATTCCTTCGTCGAGCAGCAGGCACCGTGCGGCAGCGTCCCGCGCGTGCTCCACAGCAACCGCGCGTCGTGCCACTCGTTCGAATGGGGCGGTCCGGCATGGGACGGAGCGTTCATACTGATGCCCTATTACCTTTACGTCTTTACCGGAGACAGCTCCCGGTTGAAGCGCGATTTCGACGCATATCTGAAGCTTATCGATCACTATCTGCGCAACGCCTGCGAACCGGACACGCTGCTCGTCCCGGTTGGGCTGCCGGACTGGTGCCCGCCCGCGGAAGCGTCGGAAACCCCGGTGGAGCTGATTTCGAGCGCCTATTTTTACACGATGCTCTACACCGCCGCCAAGATCGCCGATATTGTCGAACGACGGGACGATGCGGTGCGCCTCCTGCAGCTCGCTGCGCAGATGAAAGATGCGTTCAATCGCGAATTTTACCGTGGGGACGGCATTTACGGCACAGGGACATTGACTTCGCTCGCCTGCCCGATCTACTTCGGACTCACGCCGGACAAGGCTGTCCGCGACGCAGCGATGAAACAACTGGTTGCGGTCGTGCGAGCGGCAAAACACCGGGCGCTGTTCGGCATTCAGGGTGCATTCACGACCTGCCGGGTCTTGGGTGATGCCGGGTACGCCGACGACCTTTACCGCATCTTCACCCAGCCGGATTATCCCGGGTGGACGGAGCAGCTGAACCGGGGTGCGACCAGCTTCTGGGAGCAGTGGGACGGGCGCCAGTCGCACATGCACGTCATGTACGGCGACCTTTTGGCGTGCATGTACCGTTTCTTCGCCGGAATCGCCCCGGACGAAACGTGCCCCGGCTTCAAACGTATCATTTTCCGTCCGCTCTGTCCGAAAGAACTGGATTTTGCGCGGGCATATCATCTTTCGCCGTCGGGAAAGATCGAATCCGCATGGGAACGAACCGGAAACTCGATCGAGTTCCGCGTCACCGTACCCGAGGGAGCCTCCGGAGTCTTCGACTGCGGGGAATTTCATGCAGAACTGACACCGGGAACACACCATTTCACCACCAGAAATCGAGGTTGATATGAAACGCACGACCGACACCGTCACACTGGCAAAACAAGGCAGGACCACTTACACCATCGTTTACGAATTTTCCGGCGACGTGCTGCTAGACCCCGCCGTGCGCGACCTCGCCGCCACACTCGAGGAGATCACGGGAGCAAAATTTCCCATAGCCCCGAAAACGACCGGGGACGGCATTTACATCGGCGTCGCCGCCCCCGGCGATCAGGACGTCTTCGCCTCCCGCGAGCGGCGGATAAAAAGCGTCAAAAACGCCCTCTACATCTACGGCGACTACCGCTACGGCGTCGCGGGCGCAATCTACAACTTTCTGCGCGAATTCTGCGGCTGCCGCTGGTACACCATGACCGGCGACCAGCGCATCCCGAAAAATCCGAACTTGAGTTTTCCCGCGATCGACTACCGGCACATTCCGAGCTTCAAGTCGATCGAACACGGCAGCAAGCTCGTCTTCGCCGCGCGCAACCCTGACATCCGCGCCTGGGTACGGCGCAACAACAGCTTCCTGATGCCCGACTACTCGTTCGGCGCGCCGGACGACGGCTGGAACTACATCGGTCCCGTCACCCACACGCTGGCGGCGTATCTGCCCCCCCTGCCCCGCAAGCCGCGCACCTTCGACTGCGACGGCACGTTTTTCGCGGGACCGCACCCCTGCTTCGCGGGACAGAACAATTTCAAGGAGCACCCCGAATACTTCACCTTGAACAGCGACGGCGTACGCGTCGACAACCGACAGCTCTGCTTCAGCAATTCCATAGTCCGCAAACTGCTGCTGAAGAATATCGACACCGTGATAAAAGCCGAACACTACGACCCGAAGCGCGACGCGATCCTCGACTTCAGCCAGAACGACAAGCTGGGCGGCTTCTGCCACTGCGAAAAGTGTAGGAAACTCAACGAAAAGTACGGTACTCCCGGCGGCGTCTACTTCGACTTCCTCGTTGAAATGGGCAAACATTTCGCCAAAAAGTACCCGCGTCTCACCTTCCGCTTCTTCGCCTACAAGGAGGAGATGACCGGCATCCCGCCCAAGGGACTTGTCTTCCCGGACAATCTGTCGGTCATCATCGCCCCGCTGCAGCAGGACTTTTCCAAGCCGCTCTCGGCGAAACACAATGTGCGCTTTCTGAACCAGATGCGCGAGTGGAGCAAGCTCTGCAAGGAGATTTGGTTGTGGAACTACCCCACCTTGTACACCCACGGCATCTACATGTACAGCCTCTTCCCCGGAGTCTGGCGCAACACCGAAAACCTGAAACTCGCTCACGAAAACCGGGTGCGCTATCTGATCGCCGAACAGGGCGGCAGCGTCTGTCACGGATGTTCGTTCAAGGAGCTCAACGTCTATCTGCAGACACTGATGGCGGAAAATGTCGACATCGACGTCGAGGCGGCGACAAAAGAATTCTGTAATGCTGTCTACGGCAAAGCCGCGCCGGGTATTCTGCGCTATCTCAAGGAGACCGACCGGCTCTGCAAACGGGACCCCGGATTCTTCATCTACCATTACGACCCGCGGGTGATGAGGCGCGTATTGCACACCCCGGAAAATCTGATCCGCTGGCAGCGCGATTTCGACCGCATGGAAAAACTGGTCGCCCGTGACCGGCGCGCCCTTTTCAACGTGCGGCGGGCAAGGCTTAACCTCGATTCGGTCACGCTGCTGCGTTATCAGGCGTGCGCCAAATGCGATCCCGGATTTGCCGCCGATCTGCCGATCGACACCCTCTACCGGCGCTACCGCCGCCGCCTCCGCGACGACGCCCGCGTTCAGTTCGTAAACTACCCGGAACAGGGAGCGGAAAAGGAGTTCAACGCCAACTTCCTCTACGCCGCGCGCATGGCGTACGAGTTCAACCGCCGTGCACAGAGCTATCCGGCGGAGCTGGTGGAGAAATACGGCGCGGAAAATCTTTTTTCCATTCCGCCGCTGCAATCCCGGCGACCGCCCGCCAAATGGGAGAAAAACGCCGCCTCGGGTTTCGCCGTCGAGATGCCCGCCCCGACCGGGAAAGAGACGCTCGTTGTACAGGATATCCGCGTGCTGCCCAAGGACAAACTGCCGTGGAATACCGTCACGCCGATGCCGCTCAAGTACAAGCTGCCCTGCCCGGAAGAACTTAAATCAGGCGAGTACCAGCTCGTATACTGCGGGAGAAGCCGACTTTCGGTCAGCGGAATGGTGATACTGGAAACGGTAAACAACGGCAACGCCACGTTGCGGATGTCGATGCGCAACGCCCGCTGTTTCCTCGGCGAAGTATATGACACCGGCGCGCCGAATCAAAAGTACGACTTCTACCTGTCGGTCAAACCCGCCCGCAACGGTAAAAGTCTATTCGTCGACCGACTGGTCGTCGCCAAGGTCTGAACCCGGCGCCGCAACCGCAATTATGGTTACTTAGCCTCGGCTGCCGGTTTCTCGGCAGTTGTCGGCGGTGTTGCCGAAGCGGGCTTTGCGTCAGCGGCAAGTTTTTCCGCCGGAGCGTCTTTGGGTTCAGCGGCAGATTTTACTGCCGGTGTAGGTTTCTCATCGACGGTCGGCTTTTCTTCTGCCGCGGGTTTGTCCGCCGCAGTCGGCTTCTCTACCTCTGCCGGTTTGTCCGCAGCAGCCGGCTTCTCTACCTCTGCCGGTTTGTCGTTGACAGTCTGGGCATCGGCGGCGGTTTTCTCGTCGGTTGACGGCTTGTCCCCAGCGGCTGCCGGTTTGTCCTCCGGAGCGGATTTCTCATCGGCAGCCGGCTTCTCTTCAACTGCCGGTTTGTCATCGGCGGAAGGCTTGAATTTCAGTTTGGAATAATACTCCGTGAGGCGATGATCGGTCCGCGGCAACCGCGGCGTGGAACTTATCTGACGGCTCGGCAGATTGGCGCCGCCATTGTACCTGCCAAGCAGGATCCTCCACTCTCCGCCGGGTACGAACACCCCGCCCGCCTGTTCGATCAAACTCCGGGATATCGCCATCTCGACGTCCCAACCCGCTTTCGCCTCGTTTTCGCCACCCGCGTCAGGGTTACGCACCGCGGCAGCGACCTTGACACCATCAACCAGAGTCTGGGAATCGTCGCCGTATCCCGCCCACGGATAGAAGCGAGTCGAGATATTGTTCCACGGCGTGGCGCAGAATTGCCAAACGGCGCTTTTATCTTCCGGCTTGACGAAAACTTCGATCACGTCGCCGGTGTCGGAAAACAGAAGTTGATTTTCCCGTCCGGTCTGGAACACCTCGGCATCGTCGAACGAACCCAGCACATAAAGATATTCGCTGTCGTATTTGACTTTGAAAAATCCGCGCTCGAATGGCGTCGTGTCTTCGCGTTTGCGCTGACGCGGCAAAAGTCCATCATACCCCCAATCCTTAGCCCGCGCCAGCTGATACGCCTGCGCGTCGTCCCATTCATCGGGAGAGATCACACCGTCGATGCGGATCTGATCCTGGGCGGCGGGGGCGGCGACGATGTCCTGCGCCACCCACTCGTCCTCCCACTCCGGACGGGTGTTGCAGGAACAAAGAAGCAGTACCGCGCCGAACGCGGAAAACGTCAATGCAAACTTTGGAATACTCATTTCAACCAAACACTCCTGTTATTTTTCGGGTTCCTTCGTCAACTCCTCCCACGGACGGCGGAACGATTTGCCGGCATTGAAAAACACATTGAAACGGAAGATGTGGAACAGCGCGGCGAAGCCGTCTTTCCAAGTGATCTTCTTGCCCGCGTCGTAACGGCGCGGCGCGTAGGAGATCGGAACCTCCCATATTCTCAGACAGCGCGCTCCGGCGAGTTTGGCGGTAAGCTCCACCTCGATGCCGAAACGCTCCGAAACCAGTATCAGGTTCTGGATCACTTCGCGCCGGAACGCCTTGTAGCACGTCTCCATATCCGACAGATGGATGTCGGAAAAAACATTCGACCAGAAGGTCAGAAACTTGTTGCCCATCTCGTGGCGGAAGTATCTCACCTGCCCCGGGGTACTCATGAAACGCGAACCGTACACCGCGTCAGCCCGCCCGGCGAGCAGCGGCGCCAGCACCACCGGATAGTCGTCGGGATCGTATTCGAAATCCGCATCCTGAATGATCACGAACGGCATCGAGGCTTCGGAAAAACCGCGGATCAGTGCCGCTCCCTTGCCCATATTCTTCGGTTGCCGGAACAGTTTTATGCGTGAATCAGTACCCTCAAGCGCGGCAAGGGTCTCCCAAGTGCCGTCGGTACTGCCGTCCTCGACGATGACCAGTTCGCCCACCTCCGGACGCGCCAGCACCCGGCGGATGATCTCGCCGATGGTGTCACGTTCGTTATACGCCGGCATCACGACCGACAGGCAGTTGCGCGCCTCCTGAACCGCGACTCTCACTTGCGCCCTCCCAACTCGCGCGAACGGCGCGCCGCCGCCCGGACCGCCTGAATCACCGCACCGGCGAAGCCGCGATCCTCCAACACTTCCAGTGCCCGGATCGTCGTTCCGCCGGGACTGGTCACGGCATCCTTCAGCACCGCCGGATGGTCACCGGAACTGGCTGCCATCTGCGCCGCGCCGAGTACGGTCTGCACCGCCAGTGCCTGCGCCGCCTCGCGGGAGAGCCCCTCCGCCACCCCGCCGTCCGCCAGTGCCTGAATGAAGGCGAAAACGTACGCGGGTCCGCTGCCGGAGAGCGCGGTCACCGCGTCCAGATCGCTCTCCTTCATCCTGCGCGCCATGCCGACCGCCGCGAGGATCCGCTCCACCAGTTCCGCATCCTCGGCGGTCGCGCCGGGACCGGGGGCGTACGCCGCCGCCCCGGCGCCGACCAGCGCCGGAGTATTCGGCATCACGCGAACAATCCGGTCACCACCGGTGAGCGTGGTCAGCTTTTCTATGGTCACACCGGCGACTATCGAAATGATGAGCTTTTCCGAGAGCGGAGCCGCCGCGTTTTTCCACAGCGCCAGCGCCGATTCCAACACCTGCGGCTTGACCGCCAGCAGTATCGCCGGGGTGTCGGCGAACGCGCCTTCCGCCGCCTCTACCGAATGATAGGCGGCACAACCGATACGGCGCGAAAAATCCGCCGCCGCCGCTGGATTGACGTCGAACGCCGCCACTTCATCGGCGGCGAAGACTCCCTTCGACACCAGACCGCCGGCAATGGCTCCGCCCATCTTGCCGGCCCCGACCACAAACAGTTTCACCATTTCAAAACTTCCTTATGCTCAAAAGATTTTCACGATCTGCCACAACGTCACCGCCGCGCCGAGCGCCAGCATGTACCATCCGAAATAGTACAGCTTGCCACGGCGAATTATGTTCAGCAACAACTTCAGCGCACCCAGACTTACAAGTGCCGACACCGCAAAGCCCAGAAGCAGCGGACCTGCCCCCATGCCGCCCATATCGGCGTTTTTGACGGCGCCGAGCAGCTTGATCAACACCGCGCCGCCGATCACCGGGATCGCCAGCATGAACGAAAAGGTCGCCGCGGCTTCGCGCTGAAGCCCGCACAGAACCCCGGCGCTGATGGTGCTGCCGGAACGCGAAATTCCCGGCGCGATGGCGAACATCTGCGCGAAGCCGACGATCAGCGCCTGACGCAGGGTAATCTTTTCCAGCGGCGTTCCCTCCGCGGCTTCGGAACGCGCGACGAGCTTCGGTCGTCCCGTCAGACGCAGCAGCGCTCCCGTGATGAGAAAACCGCCCCCCACGAAGAGCAGGTTGCCGAAATATTTGTCATCCCATTTGAGGTGGTGGATCAACACACCGGCGATTCCGGCGGGGAGCGTCGCCAGAATCAGCATGCAGAGCAGATGAAAACGCTCCGGCTTGAGAAATTTCCACAGCTCGCGGAAGTATATCGCCACGATCGCCACGAGCGACCCCGCGTGGGTCACAACCACCAGCGTCATGATGTCACGCTCTTCGAATTGAAACAGATGCTTGAGCAACGTCAGATGCCCGGACGAGCTTACCGGAAGAAATTCCGCAATCCCCTGCACTATTCCCGACAAAGTGACATACAGCCAATCGTTCACAACTTCACCTCCGGCTCCGGTATCGTCTGGACGGGTTCACCGCCGCTGTTGCTGCGCGGCACCGACTCCACCAGCTCGTCGCCGCTGCTTTTGAACATGCTCCAACCTTCATTTATTTTGTTCGCCACCCGATCCCAGGTTTCCGGGAAAAAGTAGCAGTACACCCAGAAAGCCGCCGCCAACAGAGCACCCAACACCAACCCCAGGCCGAGTATGATCCCGCAGCAGCAACCAGTCTTAACGCCCATGAGACTATCCCTCCGGAATAAAATTCATCCTCACCACCGGCAACCGCCAGATCACAGCGCCGTGTGTATCATGCCCAGCCGTCCAATCGCCGCCGAGTTTTCCGTCGCCATCTTGTAAGAAAAACTCCCGTTTTTCACCGACACAGCAGAGATCCAACTCCGCAAAACCGGATGGACGTCGGCAGGCAAGCACCACCTCCACCACTCCGGGCATGCGGATGTTGAGCTCGGAGGTTTCAGCGCAGAGAACCGCCTCCGCCTCGCCCGGCAGATCGCGAAACGACAGATAGCCGTGCCGCACCTTGGATACGAAATCCAAAAAGTCCGTATCCTTCGAATATTTCCGCAAATCCTCCACGGTCAGGCGACGCAACATGACGATATCCGACTCCGCCGCCATCAGCGGCTTCTCCGTCGGGATCGAACCATAGGTCATCAACGGATCGTCGGAGAGCGGATACCCCAAAACCGTGCTCAAAACAAAGACCTCATCCGGGGTGGGCTCGGCATAAGCGGTGCGCTCCAGCCGCCGCAAACGATTGACCGGTATATCCGACGCTCTGGACAATGCGTCGAGCGACATTCCGAGGTGGCAGCGCGCCAGAAAAAGCTTGCGGTTGAACACGGATGGATAGTGGGTGAATCCCGCCCGCAGCCACAGCAGCATATCCTGCAGTTTTTCAGCCTCATCGACCGTCGGATGCAGCAATTCGAAGAAACGGTCCAGCCGCTGCTGGGTCGGTAACATGCCGCCGTTGAATATCTGCGACAGCGCCGACGGCGACAGCTCCAGCCGGCTGCCAAGCTCTTTGCGCGACATGCCGGAAGAGTGCAAAATCGCCTTGAGCGACCGCAAAAACTGTTGTTTCAGCGACAATTCCGCCATAACAATCCCTGTATCCGTTCCCTTTACTACCGGGCACACACTTTATTTTGAATAATATAACCCGCAAAATGCATTATTCCACTCCCGCGCGGCAACAAAAAGCGATTTACCCGAATAGAACCGGCATGAAGAGCGACTATTCCGGAATTTTCAGCCCGGCAGACGCAATCACCGACTGCATATCTTCGGGAACCGGCGACTCCAACGACAGCATCCGCCCATCCGCCGGGTGCGGAACTTTGATCCGCCACGCATGGAGCATCTGCCGGGGCACCGCGTTTTCCAAACCGCGGGCGCCGCCGTAGAGGGTGTCACCCAATACGGGACAGCCGATCGATGCCATGTGGACCCGGATCTGATGCGTTCTGCCGGTCAGGATGTCCACCTCCAAAAGCGAAACCGTGCGGCCGGCAAATTCCCCCGTGCCGCGACACCGGTAGCGGGTCAACGCCGGTTTGCCGCCGCGATCGAGCAGCGCCATCTTCTGCCGGTTGACCGGATGACGACCGATCATTCCCGCCAACTCGCCGCTGCCCCGAGCCGGAACGCCGCAGACCAGCGCGAGATAAGTCTTGGCAGTCCGGCGTTCGGCGAAGGCAGTGCTCAACTTGAACTGCGCATCGGGAGTCTTGGCGACGACCAGACAGCCGCTGGTATCCTTGTCCAGACGGTGGACGATCCCCGGACGCGAACCGACTTCGCCGAAGATTTCGTTCCACTGCGGATAGCGACCGAGCAGCGCATTGACTATCGTCCCGTCCGGATTGCCGACCGCCGGATGCACAACCACCCCGGCGGGTTTGTCGATCGCCAGCATAAAGCCATCTTCGTACAGAATGTCGAACTCGAAGGGCTCCGCTGCCGGGACACCATCGACGGCAACGTTTTCCGGGAGCATGACTTCGACCGTGATTCCACCTGCCACCGGGAAACGCGGGACCGTACACTCCGCACCGCCGCAGCGCACATGCCCCGCCTTGATCAGCTTTTGCAGATAGACGCGAGAGGAATCCGGAATCAAACGCGACAGGCAGCGATCCAGCCGCGTTCCCGCGCACTCCGCCGGAATCGTAAACTCAAGCCGCCGTTCCGACATCGCCGCCACGCCGCCAGAAATGGACCAGTAATCCCGCACCGACCGGGATCAGTCCCAAACCGATCCACTGCGCCGGAGTCAACCCCAGCCAGAACGGATTGTCACCGCGCAGAAATTCGTTGCCGAAACGGCACACGCCGTAGACCAGCATGTACGCCGCCATCGCCGTCCCGCGCCTGCCCTTGAGCACCAGATAGAAATAAAGTCCGCAGGCGAGGATGTTTTCGACCGCCTCGTAGAGCTGGATGGGATGCACCGGCGCACCGGGATTTTGGGGCGGTATCCTGCTCGAAAGAGGATAACTCACACCCAGCACGCACTCAGTCACCGTACCGTAACAGCAGCCGTTCAAAAAGCACCCGACGCGCCCCCAGGCGTGCGCCGCAGCCATTGCCGGAGCAAAGACATCCAGAACGCGCACCACATCCAGCTTGCGCCATTTGCAGTAGCCGATCACCGACGCCATCGCCAGCAGAAAACCGCCGTAAAAGACCAAACCGCCCTGATCGATCCGGACGATCCGCCAGAGATCGTCCTCGTAATGCTCCCACTCCAGCGCGACGTAGAATATCCGCGCCCCGATGATGCCCGTGACCATCGCGATCAGCAGCAGATTGGACGACTGGTCCTCGCTCAAATCGGCATGGCGGCGGTTGAGGTGCATCAACAGCCACGCGGTCAGAAACCCCAGCATCGCCATAACGCCGTAACTGCGGAGCGTGAATCCGCCGATCTGCACAAGAATCGGATACATGAACCCTGTTCCCCGAAATCAATTTTTCCGTTTCCGATCGGGAAAAATCCCGACCAATGCAATAATATACATCAAAACCAGTAAAAAAACATCATAAAAAACAGATTTTCAAAAACGACGCTTTTGAAATCCCCCATGCTTGGTGGTATTTTATATAGCTGCGTCCAACCCCGTGGTGTAACGGTAGCACAAGTGGTTTTGGTCCATTCAGCCCAGGTTCGAATCCTGGCGGGGTTGCCAAACTGTTTTTTGAGAACTGACGATATTTGAGTTCGGATAGACTGCGAAGCTCCCATCCTCCCGCATCTCCACCACGCGACTTTGAAGCCCGGCGTGCGGCTGACCTTCATCCTCAAGGGAAACGCCGATGACTGCAAGTGGATCGTAAGCGCTCTGGACACGCTGGTGGCGACCGTCGTTCCCACGGGTCACGAAGAGGGAGGCTGGTTCAGCTATCCGGTGCAGAGCTTCGAGATCACCGCGGTTCATCCGGGGTGCACGCTGCTGGGAATGTCGTTCATGAACAAACGCAACGCGCCGATGCGCTCGTTCCGCTGCTGCATCGAAGTCAAGTAATCAGACTCAAGCGCCATACGACGGTCTGCGGAAATTCCGCAGGCCGTCTTTTTTTTCAAGCGACGACCGAAATTCAGGGTAAGGACACGGACCGACACGGACCGACACGGACGCACACCTTGTTTTTTTACGACCACCGCTTGCCGTCAGGGGGCGGGCTTTTCCGCTTCTTCGTCCGGGCGCGGGGAGTAATTGAAGAGCACCATCCACGGTATCAAAGCGTTGGAATTGTGGTTCAAAACGCCGATCTGCAAGCCGTTTTTGGCATGATTGAAGAGACCGATCTGGAGAAGATTGTCCGGTTTTTGAGTCTCATATTCTGCGTGATTGAAGTTGAGGATACCGACCGCAACACCTCCGCATTCGTCAAACCAGTTGATCATGGAGCACATCAATCCGTAATTATTGCCGCCTGCAGAGACAAAAGAAACGCCGAGACCGTAATGATCTTCATGGATCTGAAACACACCGCAGCTCAGACCGCAGGTCTTGTCCTGACATCCGACGAGTGTCAGGTCTATTCCATAAACAGGAGTCATACCGTCAAACAGTGCCAATGGGACAACTATCGGAGGAACCAGCGCTTGAAATTGAAACGGCGTCCACTTCGCGGAAAACGCCCAAATCGCAGGCGGACTGCACAATGCCCGCGGCATGATGCAGCACGCCAGTGCCAGAATCAAAAACAGTTTTTTCATATACCGTCTTCCTTTCGTTCGGACTTAGACGCCTCGTTTTTCTCCGCCAGCCGGAAGAGACCGTAAATGCCGGCAACGCTGATGCTCCAAAGCAAAAGCGCGGCGAAGAGCAGAGAAAAAATCCAATCGCAATGCTCGAGGTACATGGCAAAAAAGGCAACCGTAAAAAGGAGTGCGAAGAGAGCCGTTACCCCGTCATAGAGGATGCCGAGCGTTATAAGCGCCCGGCGCTCCTTCCCGTTCAGCAGAAAAAACACTACCCCGCAAAAAATGGCAAACAGCATGAAGCCGGAACCGTACATGATGGCTTCCCGACTCCCGCGACCGCTAGGACCTCCGGCAAAGCAGAAAAGACTCCACGCCCAAGCAAGCACGCCGACGGCAAGAAATGGGAGCGACAGAATCAAAAACAACTTTTTCATTTTCGGCGCTCCTTGTTTTGCCCGCGGGGGCCGTGCTTTTCTTTCTGCCGGTCGGCGGCGGCAGGAGCGAACTCCCCGCGCGGGGAGTAATTGAAGAGCACCATCCACGGTATCAAAGCGTTGGGATTGTGGTTCAAAACGCCGATCTGCAAGCCGTTTGGGGCATAATTGAACAGCCCGATCTGTAGGAAATTTTCCACCTCGGAAATGTCTTCTCCGGGTTCGTTGCTGAAACGATTCCACACCCCGAGGGCCACGCCGCGGTTGCGCTGGATGATATTGATGACACCGCACATCAATCCGGTATTGCACTCGACCCCGTTACCAAGCGCTATGCCGATACCGTAATGACCACCGTGTACCGACACCACACCGCAACTGAGCCCGTAGGTCTCATCCTGATATCCGAGAAGCGTCAGATCTATCCCGTAAACCGAGGCTTGCATGTCAAAAAGCCCCGTCGGCCAGATCATGATCTGAAGCGGAGTCCACTTCGCGCGAAACAGGGGGTAGAAGATCGGCGAATGGCCGTGCGCCCGCGGCATGATGCAGCACGCCAGCACCAGAACCAAAAACAGTTTTTTCATTTGTCACCCGTATTTATGGGTCGATACTTGTTTTCCCAAAACGCGCCGCAACACCTGTTACGGATATTTACGGATATTTACGGAGAAAACGGATTTTTCGACTCCCTGCTCCGTACTAATCCGTACCACTCCGTACTCATCCGTAAAACCGTTCAAAAACGCCGCGCCCACAAGACCGCCAGTACCGCCGCATACGTTTTTTCATTTACGGCATTCCTTACGTTATCTGTTGCGACGTTTGATGACAAGCACCAGAATTAGCAGCAGTACCAGCGCTCCGCCGACCCAATACCAGTATGTCGGAGGTTCCTCAAGCGGCGGCGGGACCGGGCGCGGCGGGACCGGGCGCGGCGGGGGCGCGACGGGAGTCAGCTCCGCGCCGCGCTTGGCGCCGATGCTCCGAAGAAACTCCGCCGTTTCGCGGTTGCCCTTTTCCTCCGCCACGTCGAGCGGGGTGCGCCCCTGATTGTCGCGGAGATTGACATCCGCACCGGCGGCGATCAGGACTTCCCATATCGCCGGAGGCGTGCCGAACGCCGCCATGTAGTGCATGGCGCTCTCGCCCGCATGGTTGCGCAGATTCACCTTGATTTTGGGGTGTTCGACGAACATCCGATAGATGCGCTCCGGCGCGCGCACCTGCGGCAGATAGATCAGACAGAAATCGCCGTCGCCGTCCTGCGCGTTGGGGTCCGCGCCGCGCGCGAAGAGCACGGATATCACCCGCGCCTGCTTCTTGGTCGCGGCGATCTGCAGCGGCGTGTGACCGTCGCGGTCGCACGCCTCGACGGGGATGCCCAAATCCAGCAGCGCTTCCACGATGCGGCGTCTGCCGTACATGGCGGCGATATGGATGGGGGCATAACCGTATTCCGGATCCAAGGCGTCGATGATCACCCCTTCGGCGGCGCAGCGGGTCATCGCCTTGGCGTCGTCGGATTCGAGCGCGATGTTGTAGGCGGTCTCGCCGGGGAACCTTTCCTTATGGCGATACCCGAAGCTGCGTATCTCCTCCACCACATCGGAGCGCCCGAGCCGCCGGGCGACGATCGCGGCGCCGACTGGGTTGTCGTTTTCGTCGCGGAACATCTGCGGTTCGCGGTCGAGCCGCCACTTTCCGTACAGTTCGATCAGGAAACTCCGCTCCTCGGGCGGCAGTCCGCCGTCGCGGATCACCCCGGCGAGTTCGCGGAGCGCCTTCTCGTCGTTGCCGCCTTGCAGATAGAGCCGCTCCGCCGCGCGCAAACGGGCGCCTTGACTGCCGGTGAAGACCTTGAGCCGCGTAAACGGATCGTCATAAAACGGCGTCTGAAGGCGGGAGTCGAAGGAGAGTCCGAAATGCCACATCCGAAGCTGGCGGGGAATGGGATATTTCATGAATTCGCGGTAGGCCGCCGCCGCTTCGTCATACTGCAGCAGCGCCATCCGGCGCAGGAACTCGAATCCCAGATAATCGCGGCGTTTGAGCTTTTTCGCGTACTCGGCAAAGAGCCGGTCGGAGGGAGTGCGCACCGCGGGCTCGAGATACACGTTCTGCCAGCGGTAACTCGGATAATACCGCGCGATGTCGCTCAACGCACGATACCCCGACTCCGCCACGCCGACATCGCGGCGCGGGCACTCCAGCGCCGCGACGGCGAGCATCTTCATCAACTCCTGCGAACCGCCCCAGCGCGGCTGCAATCCCCACATCACGGCATCCCATCCGGCTTCGTTGGCGACCTCGTAGCGGACGAGTTTCCGGAAGGCGTCGATCATCGCCGCCCGATCTCCGCTGCCCATTTCGACCGTGATCAGCCGGATGTACGGGCTCACCCGCTCCGGGAAGAGCTCCGCAGCCCGGTAAAGCTGCTTTCTCGCTTCGTCGAGGTTGCCGTGGAACTCCTTCCACCCTTCGGGGGTGACCTTGTAGGCCCAGTCGCCACCCCGGCCTTCCCAAGCCCAGAACACGGCGGCGCGCCCCCGGACCATCGCCAGAAACCACGGGTCGATCCGGTCGGCAGCGGGTTTGAGACGCTGCTCCAACTCGCTCCAGTAGCGGCTGCCGCAGTGTTTCGCCTGCGCGAGAATATTGTAGTAAAAGAGATAGACCGACGAGCCGTGGTGCTTGCCGGAGAGCACGGCGGCTTCGATGTCGGCGACAAGTTTCCGTTCGGAGTTTTCGAACTCCGGCGTCCAGAGATCCAGCAAGGCGAGCTCCAGAAACAGCAGATGGGTGCGCAGAATATCGCCGGGCGGCAGCTTTTCCGCGAGAGCATGGAGCGCCGCGAGACCTTCTTTGTATTTTCCATCGGAAGCGACCATCCGGAGCGCCCGCACCGCCTCCGCCCACGGGTCTGCGCACGGAGTCGACGAGGCGCCGCCGGAAAATTCATAGATGGCGTTCCGCGATTCGAAGAGCGTCATGAATTTACGGATATCGGCAGCGGAACATTCGGGATAGGCTTTCACCACGTCTTCCGCCAGTTGCCGATGGCGGCGGCGATACTCCTCCTGCGGCGTCTGACGATTTTCCCAGTCGTCGAAGAGCCCCCGGAACGGATTGGAAGTCGCGGCGGTCGGCGGCGCTCCGACTGCGGAAAGAACGACCGCGACCGAAATGCACAACAGCGGGAAAACATACCGTGATCTCATCTCACACCCCCGGCTTGGTTGTCGACGCCCGAACGGACCGAATGCCTCCAGCCATCGAAAACTCTTAAAATTCAGGAACCGGGATTACTATAACCCGCACCCGAAACAATGTCAATTCCAAATTGCGGATTTTAAGGGAAACACATTTTCGACGGCGGCAAAAAACGCGCATCATGAACTTGAAAATCGCCCGGAAGGTGCTATAATATCCCGGTATCACAGGAGGAGTGCAATATGAGCGACGGCACGATACACGTTTCCGGCAGGCGCGAACTCTTGATCGACGATTTTCTGCTCGAATCGCGTGCGGGCGCGGAGTTCCGCCTTCACGAGCCCGTGGAGCTGCCCGCCGATCCCGGCAAGCCCTGCGGCGCGTATCTCGACGCCTTCGGCGACGGCCGCCGCTATCTCATGTACTACCGGGGCACCGTCCCCGGCTACGACGGGCCGCGCGTCAACGGCAACCCCGGCGAGTTCGTGGGGGTGGCCGAGAGCGCGGACGGCCTCGTGTGGACGCGCCCACGGCTGAATTTATTTCCCGATTCTCCCGTCCCGCCGGAAACGGTGATTTTCGGCAATATGATGGCCGCCGACCTGCCGCAGATCCGCGACACGAGTTCGCCGCACCCCGGCTGGACGAGCTTCACCCACAATTTCACGCCTTTTTACGACGGTCGCCCGGGCGTCCCCGGCGCGGAGCGTTACAAGGCGGTCGCGGGAATACTCCAGACGGGCGGGCTTTTCACTTTCCACTCCGCCGACGGGTTCCGCTGGGAGCGCTACGACGACTTCCCGATCGTCAAATACGACGCGCTCAAATTGGGCGGGCACGCGCTCGACTCGCAGAACGTCGCCTTCTACTCGGAGGCGGAGGGATGCTTCGTCCTGTACTTCCGGGTCTGGCGCACTTCGGACGGGCGCAAGGGCCTCCGCAGTTTCGCCAAGGCGACCTCGGCAGACTTCCGCCACTGGAGCGAGCCCGAGTTTCTGAACCCGAACCGCCCCGGCGAGCATCTGTATGTGAGCGGTCTGCGCCCCTACGCCAGAGCGCCGCAATATTACATCGGCGCGGCTACGCGCTACTTCAAGGAGCGCGGCTCGGCGACCGACGTCACGCTCTTGTTTTCGCGGGCGGGAGGCGAGATATTGCGTCCCTTCCCCGGCGCGTGGATCGTTCCCGGAACCGACCCGGAACGCTGGACCAACCGCATGAATTACATCGCCTTGGGAATGCTGCAGACCTCTCCGGAGGAGCTCACGCTGTACCATGCGCGGAAAATGCTGCGCTACAAACTCCGCACCGACGGCTTCATCTCGCTCTCGGCAGGTTCCCAAGGCGGCGCGTGGCTGAGCAAGCCCCTCTCGGGGCACGTCTCGGCGCTGGAACTCAATTTGCGTACCAGCGCGGGCGGAAGTTTCAAACTCGAACTCTGCGACCGCGAAGGCAAAGCGCTGCCGGGGTACAGTATAGGTGACTTCGACGAATTTTACGGCGACGTCATCGCGTTCGAGCCGCGCTGGCGCGGCAACCCCGCGTCGGTTCTCGACCGAGCTTTCCGGCTCCGCGCCGAGATGACGGAATGCGACGTCTTCAGCATCGCCTTCCGCAACGGCGAAAATTGAGACCGGCGCTTATTTGCCCTTCGCGACGGCGGGGAAAGTGAGCTCGCCGTTTTTGATCTCGACCGGGCGGAAGAAGTCGATGGTGCAGCAGCGCGACGAGTGCCCGAACGGGAAGCCGGAATAGACCGGCACCCCGAACTTCGGCGCGAACTCCTCCAGAACGGCGTCGACCTCGGCCTTCTCCCCACACTTGATGAACTGACAGAGAACCACCCCCGCCGCGCCGTCGAAGAACTTGAGGTCGATCAGCTTCTGCAGCTGCTCGCGAAGCAGTTCCGGCTTGGAGTTCACGCTCTCGATGAAGATCACCCGACCCTTGGTGTCGGGACGGAAAGTCGCACCGGCAAGGCGGGTGAGCCGCTCCAGATGCCCAGTGAGCGGGAAACCGGAGATGTCGCCGGGGACCATCGCCGTCAGCTTGTACGGACCGACCGCTTCGCCGTGGTACATTGCCTTCATTTCGGCGATGAAGGGGTCGCGCAAACCGGACATGCCGCCACCCATCGTGCCAGCGACGGGGTGTCCGTATCCCTTGGCGAGCAGCGCGCCCGTGATCAACGTGATGTCGCTGTACCCCTGAAAGTACAGCTCGGGGCGCTTCTGTAGCTTGCTCCAGTCGAGGTTGTTCAAAAGCTCCTCGCTGCCCCTGCCCCCGCGCACGCAGATGATCATATCGACTTCGGGGTCGTTCCACGCGGCGTAGAAATCCGCCAGCCGGTCCGCGAGCGGCGCGGAACCGTACCGACCGCCCGATTTGGTCGGCTTGAATTTTTCCGGTTTGGTGAAGGCGTGAGGCAGGACCTTGACCTTGTACCCGGCTTTTTCCACGAGCTCGATCCCCCGGCGGTGCGCCTTGTTTCCCGGATACGACGCAGGAGAAATGAAGGCGACGGTCTTGACGTTGTCTGGCAGTACCCCGACATAGCGCTGCTCGTCTCGCGACGTTTCCTTCGCTATTTCCGCATCCCCGCCGCTCTTCGGAGCCGCGATCGCCACCAACGCCGACAACGCGGCGCACATACCCAGCATCATCTTCATAAAAATCCCTCACAGTTGAAGTTTTCGGAACCCGATTCGTTAATATACCATACGGCGAAGTTTTTTCAACACGCGGAAACATTTTGCCGCCGTAAATGAGTTGCAAAATCCCGAACACGGTGGTATTGTATTACCGAAGGAGACGCATCGGATGGGGATATATTGCAGATTGCACGCCGTTTCCGCCCGTTTGGGCGGTAAGGCACGATCCTTTTGCCGCGGAGCGTTTTCCGCCTCGGGTGCTTCGATCGGCTCTTCGGACGAACTCGAAACTCTGCCGCCGGGGAGCTACACCATGCGCGCCACGGAGTTCGACAAGGATTCCAACGGCGGACTTTCCGTATATCTGAACTCCGACGACGCGGACACCGCCTGGGAACTGCTCGGGAAATATTCCGATGCCGAACTCGTGCTGAACGATTACCGCGGCTTTCACGGGCGCGATCTGGATATTCTCCGCTATCACACCGACTTGAAACACCTTCGCATCGCCTGCGGGCAGATTCAAAAACAGGGGCTGCCCGCGCTGCGGGCGTTGGAGAGCTTGACCGTCAACGAATGGAACCGCGACGTCGAACTCGCTGCGTTTCCGCAGCTGCGAAATTTTCGCGGCGACTGCCCGGAGCAGTTGCCGGAACGAATGGACGAACTGCGCACTTTGGCGCTCTGGGGCTATTCCGGGAGTGACCTTGCCGCCCTGCCCGAGATGCCGAATTTGCGGTCGCTGCGGCTGACGCAATGCGAGGTCCGTTCCTTTTCCGGCTGCGAGCGATTCCCGGAACTGCGGGAAGTCGCGGTCGCCCACTGCCGCAGACTTGCCGATGCCGCCGAACTGCGAAAAATCCGACTTCAGTGGCTCTCGGTCGTCTCCTGCGCGAAACTCGATGCGCTTTACGAGCTATTGACCGCTCAAACGGAACTGCTCGGGCTGGAACTTGAGGGCGGCATCGTATTGCCCGACCTCGAATTCCTCGCCGGGATGCCCCACTTGGGATATTTGTGGCTGCTCGTGAGGGACATCGTCGACGGCGACCTGCGGCGCTGTCGCGATATTCCGGTCGTGAATTACCGCAACCGGAGACACTACCGCCCATCCTTCAGCGAACTGCCGCCGCTCGAACCGCAGTACGAGCCCCTGTGCCATTCGGGAACCACGCTGGAAAATCTCGCCGTCCGGCTCGGCGTCAACCTCGATATGAATCGCCGGGAGCTTGCCGCCTTGAGCGACCGCTACTTCGGACGCCGCGGCGACAATATGCCACCCCGTCCGTAACAGCCGATGTTTGGAAAGAATAAACCCACATGAGCGAAGGAACCAACATTCAAGAACGCGATAACCCGCCGCCGGTGCCGCTGAAACAGGTGAAGGACGCGGTGCGGACGATCTTTTCGACCGCGACGGACGACTACGATACCCGCCGCCCGGCGATGGCGGTGCTCGAAGGCGCCGACATGCACTGCACACCGGAGGAGTACACCGCGTTTTACACTGCGGGTCTCGACTTACCGCCGGAGGAGATCGCGCGCGCCATCGAAAACCAGCCGATACTGTACTTCTACGAAGCCGCGTTCGACAAGGTCAGGCGCGAACTCGAAAGCACTCCCGTCGCGCCCGACACCGCCGTGCTGTGGCACGTCTACAACATGGGGTATGTAGTCAAGACGGAGAAAACCTGTTTTGCGCTCGATCTGCACCACCGGCGGAGCGAAGAACTGATTCCGATGCTGGATTTCCTAGTCGTGACCCACGACCACACCGACCACAAGACCGCGCGGCTGCTCGACGGCTTCGCCAAGACCGGCAAGCCGATAATCAGCAATTTTTACCCGCATACCGGATATTCCGCGACCCCACGGACGCTCGTGCTCGGGAGCGTCACGCTCCACACCTGCATCACCGACCACAACCGGAAATTGTTGAGCTTCGTGCAGCCGTGCGAGATCGAAATCCCCACTTGCTCCGGCAGGATCGTGATCTTCACGGGCGGGGACACCTTCGATCCGACGCAATTCCGGATGCACAATCCAAGCGTCGACGCGTTCATCGTGCATCCGCGGGTCGGGCTGATCGTCACCGAGGCGCAGAAGATCGTCAATCCGCGTCTGACGCTGATCTCGCACCTGCTCGAAATGCACCACTACTTCAACCAGTGGCGCTGGAGTTACGACGTCGGCTTCGACGAGCTGGAAAAAAGCCGTTTTGCGAACCGCGCCGCCGCGATCCCGATGTGGGGCGACCGCATCGTATTGAAACCGCAAAACTGACTGGAGGACGGCAAACATGACGGTCGAATACAAATACCTGCCGGAGAGAGGCAACATTAAAAGAAGCATCAGGATCTTTTCCATGTTCACCTTTGCACCGTGGATGTTCATGTGCTTTTCGCTGGCGGCGATAGCTTGGGTACTGGCGGCTACCGGCGATTTCGAAGACTGGGCGGGACCGGCCGTATTCGTGACGGCGCTGCCTTTCATCATGTATTTCCGCTACACCCGAAACATCCTCAGATTCATCGACGCGCAGGGAATGCTGGAGAGGGAATACTCCGTAATGTTGAACGACCACGAGTTCACGGTCAGCGACGGAAAAAACACCAACTCCCTGGAATACCGGAAGATGAAATGCTTTTACCGCTACCGGGAACTGCTTTTTCTGATCGCGGGCCGCAATATCCTGTGCGGGACGGTCCGCCTCGAAAAAATAGCGGAGCACGAAGCGGAACTCATCGCCTGTCTGCGCGCCGACGGGGTAAAGGAACTGCGCTTCTGGAGTTTCAGCCGCTGGTGGAAACAACTCCTGTTCGTCGCCGTGATCGCCGGTTCGTTGCTCTTCGTCGCCGCGATGAAACAGGGAACCCCCTAATTTTCCGGCTACTCCAGCATCTTCAAGGCGACTTGCAGTGCGGTGTCGCGGTCGGTGAGTTCGCCCGCGAGCTGGCGCTCGTAGATTTCGTGCAGGACCTTCCCGAAGCGCGGCGATGGCTTCGCCCCCGCGGCGACGAGGTCGCGCCCGAACACCAGCGGCGCGGGGAGTTTCAGCTCCGGCGTCACACGCAGCTGGTCGAGCAGATAGACGAAACAATCCAATTTGCCGTGGCAGGATATGCAGTCCAGCCGGTGCAGCTCCAATTCCAGTGCGAAATTGTCGTCGGCGAGCAGTCGCAGCAGTTTCGAGCGCTTCATATCGCGCACGGAGGCGAAACGCATATGGTTGCGGATCGCGGCGACGATGCTTTCCCGGTCCGCGATGGAAAAGTGCAGCCGTTCCAGTATTTTCGCCGCGATCTCCGCGCCGACCGTTTCGTGACCGAAAAAGCGGATGCGCCCCGTCTCGTCCCGGCCGAAACACGCCTTTTTGCCGACGTCGTGGAGCAAAACGCTCCACGCGAGGTTCGGCGTGGGCAGCACCATGTGGCGCAGCATCAGACAGGTGTGGGTGAAGACGTCGCCCTCCGGGTGGAACTCGGGCGGCTGTTCCACCCCGGAAAGTGCGGCGACCTCGGGCAGCACCGCCGCGAGCAGCCCCGAATCGAGCATCAATTCGAGCGAATCCGCCGCCCGCTGCGTGCAGAGAATCTTCGACATCTCCTCACGCACCCGTTCGCCGCTCAACTGCGCGCACTTGGGCGAAAGTTCGTCCAGCGCCGCCCGCGTCTCCGGCGCGAGCTCGAAGCCGAACCGCCCCGCGAAGCGCACCGCGCGCAGCATCCGCAAATAATCCTCGCCGAAGCGCCGCCGCGCGTCGCCGACGCAGCGGATGATCCCGGTCTCCAAGTCCGCGACGCCGCCGACATGATCGACGACTTTGCCCTTTACTGGGTCGTACATGAGAGCATTGATTGTGAAATCCCGCCGCGCCACGTCGACGCGGAAGTCGCGGGTGTAGCGGACGCTTTCCGGATGGCGTCCGTCGAGGTAGTTGCGCTCCTCCCGCGCGGTGGCGACCTCCAGCGCGACGCCATCACGTTTGACGAGCGAAACGCCGAAGCTCGCGCCGACGAGTTCGCACTCGCCGGGAAAGACCGTCGCCAGCTCCTCCGGAATGGCGTCGGTCACGAGATCGAAGTCGTGGGGTACACTCCCCAACAGCATGTCGCGCACGGAGCCGCCGACGAGCAGCGCATGAAAGCCGGAGGCGGCAAGTTTCAGAGCCACCGCCTTGGCGACGCGGAAATCGTTGGTGTCCGGCTCGATCAGCATCCGCTTCTATCGCACCGAGAAGCACTGGGCGGGCGTCGGCATGGTGGCGCGGCGGTAGTTCAAGCCGGTGCGCCCGAACATCATCGCGTAGCCGGGAACGTACCCATCCGGCAGACCGAGACGAACCAGAAACTCCGGCATCAGCTGCAACGCCCAGACGAAGAGACCGCACCACAGCGTGCCCAGCCCCAGGGACTGCGCGTAAAGTTCGAAATAACTCAACGCGATCACGGGGTCGACGTCCGCGCACGGAGCATCCTGCGGCGTGCTTGCCAGCACCAGATGCGGCGCCCCGCGGAAGATTATATCCTCTCCATCCAGCAGCCGCTGACGGTAGCGGGCGAACTTCTCCGCGCCGGGAGCCTCGTTTTCGACCCGCTTGAGCAGCGCGGCGAGAAACTCCGACCGGAAATCCGCCATCACCCCGGCATCGTCGATGAAACTGAAAAACAGCCGGTGGTTGTTTACGCCCGTCGGCGTCCACGCCAGCATGGATTTGAGTTTTTCCAGCGTCTCGCGACCGACGCCTTCACGCCGGTAACTGCGGCAGCTGCGGCGGCATTTGATCAGATTCAACAACTCGACAGCTTCGGGCACGGGACGCCGTTCCTCGCAATCCGCCGGGGCGATGCCGAAGATCGACAGCGCTCCCGCCGGGCAGATCGCCAGGCAGTGCTGGCACTTGAAACAGCGCTTTTCTCCGTCTTCCACCAGGCGCGGTATCCGCGTGGAGCCGTCCATTTCCAGCGCCCGGGTGTTGCAGTCCGCAACGCACATGCCGCAATTCACGCACTTCGTGCCGTCGACCCGCAGTTCGATGCCCATATCCGCCTCCTGTTTTTTTGTGTTCAGCCGCGCAACGCCGTTTCGACCAGCTCGGCGAACGAATCGACCACCAGGTCCGGGACCTCTTCCCGAGGCTGCCCGAATCCGTATTTCGCGTGCACCCGATAAAAGCCAGCCCGGCGCCCCGCCTCCAAATCGGTGTAATGGTCGCCGACCATCCAGCACTCGCGCGCGCCGAAGCGCTCCTTGAACTTGAGCAACACGTCGGGAGCCGGCTTGAGCGGCACCCCGGCGTCGCCGCCGCTTACCGCCGCCAACTCGTCCATGACGCCGAGCGCCTTCAGTATCGCCACCGCGTCGCTCGACGGCTTGTTGGTCGCCACAGTCAGCACAACGCCCGCACGCTTGAGCTCCGCCAGCCCCTCCGCGACGCCGGGGTACAGCTTGGTGTATACGAGCTGATGCGCGGCGTAGTAGTCGCGATAATACTTGAGCGCCGCGTCGAAATCCGCGCCGCAACTGCCGAGCGCGCGCTTGACCAGATTCACGGCGCCGTTGCCGACGAAGGTGGTCGCCGTGGCACGGTCCACCTCGGCGAGTCCGTAATGCGTGCGCATGGCGTTGATCGCCACGGTGAGGTCCTGCATCGAATCGATCAATGTACCGTCGAGATCGAAGACCATAAGATCGGGTTTGTTCATAATAAGCATTTATCCGGTTTAAAAATTGTCCGCAAAATATTTCATACAAAAGGCACCCGGCTGATGACGGGAAGACGCGCGAAAGCGTCGATGTCGAGCGCGGAAAACTCCCGCCGCCGGTAATTGTGCCAGCCGCATCCCCCCACCATCGCCGCATTGTCGGTGCAGTACTTGGGCGGCGCGATCAACAGTTCAACGCCCTTCGGCAGCCGCTCCGCCAGAACGCGGCGCAACTCGGCGTTGCAGGCGACGCCGCCCGCCGCGACCAGTGTCCGCACCTTGAACGCCTTCGCTGCCGCCATCGCCTTGCGCACGAGCACGTCGACCACCGCGTACTGATAGCTGGCGGCAATGTCGGCAAGCACTCCGGCGCGCAATTCCCCTGCCCTGCCGCCGACGAGGTCGCGGAGCTTGTAGAGCAGCGAAGTCTTGATCCCGCTGAAGCTGAAATTGTAGCGGTTTTCGTCGCTCAGCGCCTTGCCCGCCGCGCCGGTCAACGGACGCGGAAAATCGAAGGCTTCGGGATTCCCGCCCGCCGCCGCCTTTTGGATCGCCGGTCCTCCGGGGTAGCCCAGCCCCAGAAGTTTGGCGCCCTTGTCCAGCGCCTCGCCCGCCGCGTCGTCGATGGTACATCCCAGCTGGCGCGCCGAACCGTCGGCGGAAACGAGCAGCAGCGACGTGTGACCGCCCGAGACGACAAGCGCAAGAAGCGGATAAATGTCGCGTTGCGCGAGCTTGTCGCGCCCGCCATCCAGAAAGGCACCGTAGATGTGGGCAAAAAAGTGGTTGACGCCGATCAGCGGGAGCTTGTTTCCCGCCGCCAGTCCCTTGGCGAAACTCAAACCGACCAGCAGCGCGGGGATAAGTCCCGGTCCCTGCGTGACGGCGACGGCGGAAATGTCGCGCAACGTCACTCCCGCTTTGGCGAGCGCCGCCGAAAGCACCGGATCCAGCGCCTTCAGGTGTTCGCGAGCCGCGAGCTCCGGCACCACCCCGCCGTGCACCGCGTGGACTGCGATCTGCGAGGCGATCTCACTGGCGATGACCCGGTCGCCGTCCTCGACCACCGCGACGGCGGTTTCGTCGCAGCTGCTTTCGATACCAAGTATCAAACTCATTTTTCAGCAAAATATTTCCGATTTAATGTCCGCGTCCGGCGTACTGAACTCCCTCATACCGCCATCGGCACGAACAACTGTAAAATATAATATCGACAAGACGCTTTTTCAACTGCTTCAAGCGGCGGTCGGGACTTGAAAAAAGCATCGACAAGCCATATATTATGCAATAAGTGATCAAGGTGTATTGTCATTACTGATGAACGACTTTAAGTACAAATACGGTTTGGATCGCGCGCGGTCGAGATCGGCAGTTTCCGGGGGTCGCAAAATGCGGCTGATACTTCTGTTTGCACTGATATTGGCAATTACGGGGGGGATAATCTACTATTTCATTCCCCGCGAATCGTCAGAACCGCAGCCGCCTCAAGTGAACGTACAGCCCGGAACCACCGATGCCGAGGTGGAAAAAGGCTCCCAATCCGACGGCACCGCCGCACCGGCTCAGACGGATAATAAAGCGGAATCGAAAAAAACCTCCGAGGGAACTTCACCGGTCGCCGCTTCGGGAAACGGTCAGTCGGAGTCTTCGAATCCGACTGCGGAAAATCCACCTGAAAATCCGGAGCAACAACCGGAAAAAAAGGATAATCCCGCGTCTTCCGACGCGCCTGACAATGCTGCCGACGGGAATGCGCAGACCGCCGCCTCCCCTAGCGGAGGCGCCGCCACTCCGACCGAGTTCCCGGAAAAAGGCAAACCGTGGGTCGGCGACCCTCCGAGTGAACAAAACACCGCTCCCGTCGCGCCAACCAATGACACCGCCACGCAGGCGGCGCATCTCGCCTCGCTGTATGCGGGGGCGCTCGGAGACGACGCCGAGACCGTCCAAGTGCGCGCCGGCGACAATTTGAGCCGGATCGCCGTGCGTAAACACACCACGGTCGAAGCGCTCCGTCACTTCAATCGTCTCAAGAGTGACAACATTCTAATCGGCAAAAAACTTAAGTTGCTTCCCGGTCCGTGGCAAATAACTGTGGATAAGACGCTCCGCGAGCTGCGACTGGAACGTTCGGTAAATGGCGAGTGGCAAAACTACGCGACATTTCAGGTCGGGCTGGGGCGCATGGACAGCACCCCCGAAGCTGATTTCGTGATCTCCACCCGGCTGCGTCATCCCGACTGGTACGCCCCGGACGGACGGGTACTGCGCTACGGCGATGCGGAAAATCCGCTCGGCGAATGTTTCCTGAAGCTGGCGAAATCCGGCGCGCCGGACAAGCCGCTACGCGGCTACGGCATCCACGGCACCAGCGACGAAAGCACCGTCGGCAAAAACTGGAGCCACGGGTGCGTCCGCATGCGCAACCGCGACGTCGAACTCTTGTACTATCTGGTCCCCTCCGGAACTCCGGTAAAGATCGTATCCGGCGGGACCGTTCAGAAATCGGAGAAATGATAAATGAATAATTTTGTTTTGGACTTCGAAAAACCGCTGGCGGAACTGCAGCAGAAGATCGACGAGCTGCAGACCCTCACCGACAGCAACCAGCTGGACGTTTCCGGAGAAATAAAATCACTGACCAAGCGTTTGGACGAAATGCGCGAAAAGATCCATTCGTCGCTCACTCCGTGGCAGAGGGTTCAGTTGGCACGCCATCCGCAGCGTCCGCACACGCTGGATTTCGTGGAGCAGCTCTTCACCGAATTTCTCGAACTTTCCGGCGACCGCAGGTTCAAGGACGACAAGGCCGTGGTCGGCGGATTCGCCAAGTTCAACGGCGAACCGGTAATGGTGATCGGCACCCAGAAGGGGCGCGACATGAAGGACAACATGATGCGCAACTTCGGCTGGCCCAACCCGGAAGGCTACCGCAAGGCGATGCGGCTGATGCGCCTCGCCGACCGCGCCGGAACACCGATAATCAGCTTCATCGACACTCCGGGAGCGTTCCCCGGCATCACCAGCGAGGAGCGGCACATCGCCGAAGCGATCGCCGTTAATTTGCGCGACATGTTTGCCCTGCAAGTGCCGGTAGTCTGCGTCATCATCGGTGAAGGCGGATCCGGCGGCGCGCTCGGCATTGGCGTCGGCAACCGTCTGCTCGTCATGGAAAACGCCTACTATTCGGTGATCACCCCCGAGGGATGTGCCGCCATTCTGTGGAAGGATCGCGCTTTCGCGCCGAAGGCTGCCGAAGCACTGAACCTGACCGCTAAAAAACTGCTGGAGCTCAAAGTTGCCGACGAGATCATCATGGAGCCATTGGGAGGTGCGCATAGCGCTCCGGAGACGGCGATCGCCGAGGTCGGCAAAGCTATCGCGGCAAACTTGAAGCAGCTTTCCAAAATGAGCGGAGACGAGCTTAAAAATCAGCGTTATGAAAAATTCCGCGCCATGGGGGGGCTGTTCATCACCCCGCAGACTGCCGCGGACTCGGAAAATACCCGCAAGGCTCCGAGCAAAAAAGCCGCAGCCTCCAGAACCTCCGCCCAAGACGATGCCGGCGGACCGACGGAGACAAAATGAATCCGCTCACCGTCCGAAAGGCCGTGCCGGAAGACGTCCCGGCGATTCATCGCCTATTGGAATACTATGCCGATCTGGGGATAGTATTGCGGCGCAGTCCCGAAGACATAATGCGCCACTTGAGGAACTTCTACTGCGCGGAAACTCCGGATGAATTCTGCGGCTGCTCGGCGACACGGGACTTCGGCAACAATCTGCTGGAGGTGCGGTCACTGGTTATCCCCCCCTCACTTCAAGGGCGGGGAATCGGGAGCGCCATCATCGGAACGATCATCCGGGATGTGAACCGCGAACGTCGGCGCTGGCGCATCTTCACCCTGACCGGGCAGCCGGCTTTTTTCGTCAAGCAGGGATTCCGCACCGTCTCGCGCGAGCTGTTTCCGGAAAAAATCTGGAGCGACTGCCGCAACTGCCCCAAAAGCGACTGCTGTGACGAAATCGCGCTGATGATAACCCACGAGGACTACCGCGCAGTTTCCCAGCGGTAAGCGGTCGCCAGTTCCGCTCCAGCAGCGCTGTTGGCGGCTCTGGCGGCATCCAGAGCAAACCCCAGATTCCGCCATTCCGCGTCGATAATCACCGGTCGCCCCTGATTAAGCGACAGCGCGCGCCGCACCGCCGCCGAAAAAGCCTGCCGGTCGCCGTCCTTCAATTCCACCAGCGCCAATACCAATGCGCCCTGTGCGCTCTCGGAGTTGAAGGTCAGCGTTTCGCGCGCGCCGCCGGACTCCCCCCCCAATAACCGTGCCAATGCCAGCAACGGAGTGAAATACGCCGGACGACGATTAAGCTCCAACAGTTGTTTGCAATACCAGGCGGCACCGCTGTAATCCTTGCTGTCGAAAGCCTCGTTCATCGCCGAGTGCAGGAAAGACTCCATCTCGCGCCGCTTATCCAAACGCGGACCGAGTATCGGCTCCAATTCGGTATCCGGTCTCGCTCCCATGAGCCTCGCCTTTTCGTAAAGCGAGGAAGCTTCGTCCAGCCTCGCCGCATCCTGATGGATCAACAGCCGAGAGAACTCGATCCGCGGCTCGGGCGAATTGGGCAGAAACCGGATTGCCAGCTTCAAATACTTTTCCGCCGTAGCAGCATCGCCGGAGTCAGCAGCCGCCAACGCTGCCACGGTCAGCAATTCGCCGTTTTCGGGGTAGCGTTTAAGGAGCGGCTCCAATACTGCCTGCGCATTACCGAAACGTTTCTGCCCCAGATAGGCACGGGAGATCGCCAACGCCAAATCGACCCGATTCGGAGCTGCGGCGCGCGCGGCGGCAAGCAACCGCGCCGCCTCCTCGTAATCTCCACGCTTCAACAACAGCAATCCGAGCCGCTCGGAAGCTTCTCCATGCGCCGGCTCCAGCCACAATGCTTTGCGGTAATTCCAGATCGCCAGCTCGATGCTGCCGGCCGACTCCGCCAATATGCCTTCTGCCACATAATCCTCCGGCTTTTCCCGAGTCGCCGCGCGAACCAGTTTCAAATGCTCTTCCTGCTGATCCTGGAAGGGCAGACGCGGACGGCGAGCCAGCTCTTTTTCCAACTCCGCCTTGTCGCGCGCCAACTGCTCGTTGAGTTTGGTCACTCCGGCAAGTTCATCCTTGTACCTCGTCAGCTCGCCAAGCGCAGCACGCGCCTTTATCAGCTCGGCCTCGAACGAGCGCGCCCGCATCAACTCGTCATTGAGTTTTCGCAACTGCTCAAGTTGGGGCAATACCGCCTCCAGTTTTTCCACTCGATCCTGAGCTTCACGCAACTGTTGCCGGGTCTTTTCCAAAGTCTGCGCCAGCCCCTTTTCGGCGATCGCCGAAGCTTCGCTGCTGCGTTTTTCGCGCGACTCCAACTTTGCCAGCTCGTCCCGAAGCCGCGATGCTTCGCTCTCCGCCGCCGCCGATACTTCGCGGGTATGCTTTTCACGCGATTCCAATTTGGACAGCTCGCTCCGAAGACGCGACGCTTCGCTCTCCGCCGCCGCCGATACTTCGCGGGTACGCTTTTCCTGCGACTCCAATTTCGAGAGCTCGTCCCGAAGGCGCGACGCTTCGTTCACCGCCTCGGTCAGTATCTCGCGGGAGCGTTTCTCGCGGGACGCCGCTTCGGAGAGCTCATCCCGGAGGCGCGCCGCTTCGGTAGCGGCAGTGTTGCGTTCATTCAGCACCTTTGCGTATGCGACCTTAACCTCGTGAAGTTCCAACTGTGCCGCACCGCTTTCAATCAGCGATTTTCGGGCAGTGACCAGCTCGTCCTCCAACTTCTTCATCGTTTCCAGTCGGGCAACGGTATCCTGATTGACCCGCCGCAGTTCCTGAACCTCACGCTGCAGTGCCTTGAGGTTTTCCAACTGTTTTCTGGCGGCAGCGAGCTCGGTTCCCAGCTCCCGCAATCCAGCCAGCTCCTCCTGAAGCCGTTTTTTGTCGGCAGCGAGCTCGGCGGTCAAGCGCTGTTCCCGCCCCAGCGAACTTTTCAACTGATCAAGCTCCACAAGACGCAATTTAATTCGCCGCAACTCCGCTTCGCGCGGACTGGCGGCGGCAAGCTTGATACGGTTTTCCTGATTTTCACGATGCAGCGCGGCAAAGTTGCGTTCCAGCTCCTGATAGCGCGGAGCAAGTTCCCGGAATTTTTCCGCGTCGCCGCGCACCGCCTCCAGCTCCTGTTCGGAACTCTTCACCCGCCCCCGCGCCTTGAGCAGCGCCTGCTTCACATCCTCCAGCTTCTGCCGCAGCGAAGCGGTGAGTTTCTTTTCCTCGGCTAAGACAACGTTGTTTTCCGCTTCGCGGTTTTTCAGTGCCGCGACCTCTTCCTCAAGTTTGCGCAAAGCCGACTGGGCTTCGACCATCCCCTTGAAATCATCACTGTCACGGCGGGCAAGACGCTCCTTAAGCGGCTCGATCTCCGCCAACACCTTGGTCAATTCCGCCTCCTGACGGCGTTGAAGCTCGCGGACTTTGGTCAACTCATCCGCCAAAGATTCAGCACGGGTGTGCTCCTTTTCAGCCTCGGCGCGCACATTGGCAAAATTTTCCTCACTGCTGGAGCGCAACTGCTCGGCTGCCTGAAGTTTTTTCAACATCTCATCGCACTCCCGCCGTAAATCCACGCACTGCTGCTGAAACTGTTTAGTCCGCTTATCCGCGGCATCCGCATAGGCGCGCAAACGCGCCAGTTCCTCGCTGTTCTCCGCAACGGCTGCGGATGCCTGATTGGCAACAGAACTCCGATTCGCCTCGGATTCGCGGAGCGATTTTGCCAAATCGGCGGCGCGCGCCTCGGCGACACTAAGCGATTTTTCCAGCTCGGCGGCGCGCATTTCCGCCTTTCTGCCGCGTTCCTGCGCCGAACCGAGCTCGGTACGAATGCCGTCCGCCTCCGCCTGAATTCGCTGACGAGTCTCTTCCAATTGCTGCAACTGCTTGCGCAACTGTATTTTTTCCCGATTGGATGTCGCCATGTTCTGTTCTTCGCGACGCAGGCGCTCTTCCAGCAGTCTTATCGTCTTTTCCGCATCGGTCAGGCGGTCATGCTTTTCCAACAGCTGTTTACGCAGCTCCTGAAGGGAAGATTCGGGTTTTTTCAAATCCTCCTGCAGTTTCCGGTAACTTTTCTCCAGCAGAGCATATTTTTCCCGGGCTATGCGCTGATCACGGATCAAATTGGCGATCTCGGTCTCCGAATTGCGGCGGTTGGCGCGCTCTCGGCGCAGTTCGTCCAGTTCGGTGGTCGCCTCGGCAAGTTCCCTTCTGACCCGCCGCAGTTGCTCTTCCGCGGAGTCGGCGTGACGCGCTCCGGCGGGCGAAGTCGCTACGCGCTCCGCAGTTGACGGTTTGGCGCCGTCCTTCTCCTGCGGACTTGCAGGTGCCGGTGCCTTATCCCCCAACAACCGGCGTAATTCGTTTATCTGCTTGTCGCATGCCTCCAATCGCTCGCGGATCACCTTCTGATTCCAATCCGGTCGCGCTTTTTTGACAGCCTGATAATGGCGCTTCGATTTTTCAAACGCCTCCAGGGATGCCGTGTAATCACCGCGGGTGCGAGTCTGTTCACCGATCTCAAAATTGGTGTATCCCAAACGCCACTCATCCCATGGTGACAAATGTGCAGCGGCGGTCGTCACCGCGAGCAATAAAATCACCGCCAACGAGCTTCCGAACCGCCAGCTGGTCATATTTCAAACTCCGCATATTTATGTTGATATTTTTTTACGATCGCAAATCTCATTTCGACCTCGCCTCCGGGCGTGTAATTTTCCTCGTACACCTCGCCTAAACGGTGGGCAAGAGCGACCAGATCGTGACGCGAAGGCGGCAGCAGCACATGTACCGTACCGCGGGATCCGGAACTCAAAACGCCGATCCGTTTTCTCAACTCGTTCAAACCGTCTCCGCGACGAGTGGATATGTAAACCGCATCGGGAAACATGGAACGCAAACGAGCCAGCACGACCGCGTCGCGCTCCGGATCGATCAAGTCGCATTTGTTGAACACGATCTGAATGTTCTTCTCGTCCGCCCCCAATTCCTTGAGCACCCCGAGCGTGGTCTCGAACTCCATGTCCAGCTGGGGACTGGATATATCCAGCACCAGCAGCAGAAAATCCGACTGCGCCGCCTCCTCAAGCGTGGATTTGAACGCCTCGATCAACGAATGCGGCAACCGCCGAACGAAACCGACGGTATCGCTCAATACCACATCCGGAAGTTCCGCCATCCGCCGCGACGACGGGTCCAACGTGGCGAACAGCTGATCCCTTACCAGCACATCCGCTCCGGTCAGCGCCCGCAGCAGACTGGACTTGCCGACGTTGGTGTAGCCGACGATCGCCCCCTGACTCACGGGACGCCGGCGTCGAGCCTTGCGCTGAGTTCCCCGCTGTCGGGTCAACTCTTCCAATTCGCCGCGCAACTGGCGGATCCGCCGCCGCAACAGCCGCCGGTCGACTTCGATCTGCGCTTCGCCCTCGCCGCGGGTCGTCGCTCCGCCGCCGTGCTGACGCGAGAGATGTCCCCATGCTCCGGTCAGGCGCGGCAACATGAACTGTGCCCGCGCCAGCTCCACCTGAAGCACCGCCTCGCGGCTGCGGGCGCGGGCGGCGAAGATGTCGAGTATCAGTTCCTCCCGGTCGATGACCGGGCATCCGGCAAGACGCTCCCAGTTGCGTTGCTGGGAAGGTGAAAGCGAGGTGTCGAAGACCAGACAATCGGCTTCACACTCCTGGGACAGTCTGGCGATGCGTTCCGCATTACCGCTGCCCATCAAATATTTCGGGTGCCCGGAACGGGAATGGACGATCTCGCATTCCAATGGAACCCACTCCGCACTGCGGATGAGTTCGTACAACTCCTCCGCCTGTGCCGGAGCCTCGTTTGCCGCCTGCTCATCCTCCACTATCAGTACCGGAAAGGCGCGACGGCGGCGGGCCTTTGTCTCGGCTGCCAGATCGATCATGGCGTTGCCGCCTCCTCCCCTGCCCCGCCATGCTGCAGTTGCCGCAATATCGGCGCATCGAGCGCCGCGGGATGACGCCCGAGATGTTCCAGAAGTATCCGGCGAATCTCCTGAATCGCCAGCGGGAACTGCTGGGCGGAGTGTCCGGACTTCACCACAAGCTCGCTTTTCACATTGTTCAGATGGCTGCTGGAGTACGGAACCACTCCGTCGCTGCCGCCGGGGATTCCGCCGCCGTTCTTATTGCCGATGATGGAATGATAGATTATTTTATCCGACATCGGCATCTGGTTCAGCATCTTCAGCGCCCTGCTGTTGGGATTGAGGTTTTCGACCCCGGTTATGTAAAATTCGGTTTTCGCCGTAAATTTATCTCCGAACAGAGCCTCTATCATTACCTGATTGCGGCGCAGCATATCCTTGGGGATCTGGATCAGCGACGAGCCGAAACGGGCAATCCAGGTGTCGGCAAGTTGGGAACCGCGATGCGGAGTCGCGATGAATATCACCCTCTGGATGAACGGCAGCGGCTCGAAATGAACGATCTCGTCAATTATCTTGCGTTCTTCCGGCGAAAATCGCATAAGCGCCCCTTCAAACTTTTCCTTACCGGAAGCGACGGGTATGACATCCCCGGACGAGCTGACCACAAGTCTGGACAGCAATCCACCCATCGAATGCCCGATCACCACCATACGGTCGAATTTATCGGTCGGTCGTTTTTCCGCGATCAGACGCGCCCGTTCCCGCGACAAAGCAGTACGCAGCATCCATCCCGAGTAGAAGATCGGATTACCGCTGGAATAACTGAAACCAAGGAACTGATAATTGCGTCCGATCTCATCGTCGCTCTGCAAGGTGTTCACCAGCTGCAGCCACGTTCGGGTATCCGAAAGCAGACCGTGCACCAGCACCACCGGGATGCGATTGTCATCGGGCGGTCCCAAGCGGTACAGCCCCTGCATCTCCTGCGAGTCTCCCGGCAGCAGGGTGTAGGCGATGAAATTCATGAGCGGCGGATCCTTGACCATGTACGCCAGCGGAGTGGTAAGATCCCTTTCGAGCGGAAGTTTGCAACCGTCAAGCTCCACCTGGGTCTCGCGTTGCGAGTCGACGATGCATACTTGCGCCCGGCATCTTCTCATCCCACTGTCGCTCAATTCGCTGAATTTCAGAACAAAAGTGCCGGGCAGTGTCTGGTTTTTGGCAAAGTCGATGCGACCATTTTCGACGGTTTGACCGATATCCAGAATCAAAGGCGCGCCGATACCGAATTTGCGGCTGTCGTGAGTGAGATTTTCCGGACGGTAATCGGCACACAGCAGAACATCCCGTATCTGCGATTTGGGGATCGGCAATTCATAATCCGGCGCCTCAAAACGAACCGTTTCCCCGAGAACACACGACAACTCGAATCCGCTCTTATCCCAAAGCTGCCGCGCTTTCAGATAATCGAAAATCTCCGAAACCGCCGCATTGTAAACCAGCACCATCCGAATACCGGTAGGATCGTAATGAGACGACTCCCGGTTATTGAATTTAAAATAAACCGATGCATACATCGCCGCACTCAAAAAATACCGCACGGCAAGCTCGCGGTTTTCGGAAAGCAAATCGCGTCCGGTACGAAGCGCCACATCCGCAAGGGCGGTAATGTAGTCCATCCGGGGTTCACGAGCAAACAGACGGGTCAGCTCCAAAACCAGACGCTCCGGATCGCGATCCAACAGCTCGGTGAGCGAATAGTTGCCAAGTAGGTTCACGGTATCGCCGCAGAGATCTTCTCCGGCGATCTGAATCGAACTGTAACTTTGCTTCTCCGCAGCGGTGGCACGACGTATCCCGACCTCATGACTGCAACCGCACCACCACAACAGGGCGGGAAACACGGTCATTAATATCAGACGCCGCGTATTGAACATTCCGTCGTCACCTTATTTTCTGCTTGTCAAAATATACTTGACTGCACCCCACAGCGGCAGCGCCAACAGCATCCCAAATGGTCCCGCGATCAACAGCCCGACGATCATGGCGACCGCAACCTCCCAAGTCCCGAGATTCAGCGCCTTGCCCACCAGAAGCGGATAGATGAAAAACTGCTCTATCACGCATCCGTAAATCAAAAACACACCGCCCACCGCCAGCAACTGCAACAACGATGCTCCGGCAAGCGCCGATACAACAACTGTCAGCGCGGCGGCAACGCTCATCCCCAGTACCGGAATTACCGCCGACAAACCGGAGACAATCCCGAATATCACATAATACGGTACTCCGCAAAACATGAAGCATACGGAGTAAACCAAGGTGTCCACTACGATCAGCAGCGTATAACCGCGCACGCCGCGCCATAAATATTCGATCGTCCCGCGCGGCAAAGATCCGTCACTGTTCCCCGCCAACTTTGCGCATCCGTATATAACTGTGAATCTTGGGGATCAGATATTTCAACACACTCGCCGCGGGCAGCGCCAGCAACATGCCGGGAATACCGGCAAGCACCGCACCAAGCAATACCACCACGATCGTTTCCAATGTGGTGAGTCCCAAAGACTCGCCGATGACCGCCGGATAAATTATGAACTGTTCGATGATGCCGTTGTAGATCAAATAAGCGACAACGATCCCCGCCAGCTGTATTCCCGAACAACCGCCTGCCGCCAACGTGACCAGCAACGTCAGGGAAGCGGAAAGTATCGGGCCGAGGTACGGGAGGAGAATTCCGCAGCCCGCCACAATGCCCAGCACCGGAAAATAAGGCACCTTGAGAAAAAAGAACAACGTGGTGTACACAGTGGCATCCAGCAGCATGAGCAACAGATACCCGCGCACCCAGATCCGCAGCCGTTCCATGATGCCGGAAATTATCCGCCGGGCTTCACCGACTATGACATCGTTGGTGTCGGGCAGCCAGTTGCCGTTGAACACGGTGCGGACCAAATATTCGCTCTGCCTTCCCTGGCTGTCATCATCCCGGCAGAACTCCGCGAGCTTCATCAAAAAGAGCAGAGCAAAGAAAATGGTCAGCAGCACATCGCAAATCAGGGTGCCGATCACGCCCAACACCCCGGCAGTCAGCGAAAAAACGCCTCCGCTGCGCTTCAGTAATGAGGTAACAAGCTCGCGTTTGGCGTTTTCGTCGCGCAGGATCTTGACCATCTGATCCAGTAAAAACCTGACACCGGGAAAGTTTTCCAAAGTGGCGCGGAACCCGGTCAGCCGTTCCTCGATCCGTCTGACGGTGATGGAGAATTTATACTCTCCCGCGGTGGCAGAAGAAGGATTTTCCCCATCCGCAGGTGTTGCAGCCGCAATCACTGCAGAGGTGCGAAAACCATTCACATAATGCGCAGTCAAACGCGAAAGTAGCATCAACAGACCGAGTATCAGTACCAGAATAACCAACGCTGTCTGAGCGACCGCCCGGGTGATGATGCGTTTTTCCTGCCGCTTTTCCAAATTGCGTTGTTCATCCTCGGTGCTGTGCCGCATCAAACGCTGCGAAAGACACTGTAACGGAATGGCAGGCAGTGTGAGCACTCTGAAGAGCCAATAGAAAAAACCGCATTTTTTACGCTCCCGGAGTTCAAAGAATTTTTCAACGGGCAGCAGCACATAAGCCAGAATGAGCCCGAATATCACCGAGCGCAGCAGCGTCGCGGTGACGATAAAAACCAATATCACCACCAATGCGACCGCGATCCCTGCGCCGGAACCGATGATCCGCCGCCGCCGCTCCTCGATCTGCAACGTTTCCTCACGGCAGCGCGCAAAAAACTCTCTGTCTTCGCCGGCGGTCGAGAAAATCCGCTCGAGCGCCTCGACCGTGTCCACGGGAGTGTTCGCCGCCGCCGCCAACGTCAGCAGAAAACGCAGCAACGTACGCCTTTCCACCTCGGGGAATGCGGCGATCGCCTGGGCTGTTTCCTCATCGGAGAGCGTCTTTTGTTCTTTGATCACGGCGATATGCCGTTCCACCTCTTCGGGAGGGCGTTCTCCTTCGAGCAACCGCCTCAACACCGCCAGTTTGGATTCCACCGGATTGCCGGAGGCGTCGGAAAGCAGCAGTCGCAGGATCGAATCGACTCCGCGCCGACGGAACGACTCTTCCTCGGAAAGCTCATTCGCGGAGTGAATGGGCAAAAATTCCCATACCGCGGCGAAAGACCGCTTCAATGCACTGGTAAAACTGTGCCCGTACCGCGATCCGGAAAAATTCAGAATGCCCATCCGTCACCTCCTCGATTCCGCCGCAAGAACAATGGTTCAGCGTACCGTCACTTCGCGTTTTCCGGCAACCACATGACCGATTTTTTCCGCAGTGAACCCGGCACCGCGGATGGCGCTCAGCGCCGCGGTCGACGCCGATTCCGGGACAAACCACACCATGCCTACTCCCATGTTGAACACCCGATAAGCTTCTTCATGACCGATGTTGCCGCGCTCGGTCATGAGTTTGAAGATCGGGGGCACCGGCAGCGGCGACGGATCGAACTCCACCGCGCAGTCGTCGGGCAGAATGCGCGGCACGTTATCGTAAAGACCGCCGCCCGTTATGTGCGCGATGCCGTCGAGCGGCAGTCCTTCGGAGAACGCCCGGGAGATCGCCGGATAGTAACAGATATGCGGATGCAAAAGCGCTTCGCCGACGGTTTCGCCCAGCGCTTCGACATAATCGCGCACCTGATAGCCGCACTCTTTGAAGAGTATCTGGCGTGCAAGGCTGAAACCATTGGTGTGCAAACCATTCGAGCCAAGTCCGATCGCAACGTGACCGGGGCGGATATTCTCGCCGGTGATCAATTTGGATTTTTCCACGACTCCGGTGATGACCCCGACCAGATCGAAGTCGTTGCCGTACATGCCGGGCATTTCGGCGGTCTCGCCGCCCAGCACGGCGCAGTTCGCCGCCTTGCACGCCTTGGCGATACCGGAAAGCACCGTTTCGTACAGCGGGGAACGCAGCTTGCCGATGCCGATGTAGTCCATGAAATAGATCGGCTCCGCCCCCTGCACGGCGATATCGTTGATGCAGTGGTTGACGATATCGCAGCCGACGGTGTCGTATTTTTCCATCATCATCGCCACCATCAGTTTGGTGCCGACGCCGTCGATGCTGGATACCAGCACGGGCTCGCGATACTTGCTCAGGTCCAGCTGAAACAGTCCGCCGAACCCGCCGACCGGAGCAAGCATCTCCGGACGCCGGGTGGCGGCGAGGCTCGCTTTGACATCCGCCAACAGCCGGGTCGCCAGATCGATGTCCACGCCAGCGCTTTTATAACGGTCGCTTTTTGCCATTTTGAAATATCCTTATGCTGTTTTGAATTGCAGTTTAATGATCAGAGATTCCAGAATTTCTTGGGACCGGAGTATGCCATTCTTTCCGCGAGCATCTCCGCCACCTTGAGCGGAAGCTGACCTCGCTCCACCATCGCGCCGAGGACATCCGCCAGCACCCGGCGGAACATCTCGAAGCGCGAACCGTAACTGAGCAGTTTGCGCGAATCGGAGACCATCCCTGCGAAGTTGCTGAAAAGATCTATCGAACTTATCAGTTCCAGCTGGCGCTTCATACCGACCGGTGTATCGTTGAGCCACCACGCCGAACCGAGCGCAGCATGGTCGCCGAAGGCGCGGGTGATGCTGGCAAGGGTCGCCTGAGCATCGGGATCAAGACAGTAAAATACCGCTTTGAGCTTGTCGTCGAAACGATTGAGCAACGACACCATTCCAGGCAGAAAATCCCGGTACACGTTGCACACGTCGCCGCCGACATCCGGTCCCAGCGCCGCGAACAGCTTGGTGCGGACATCGCGCACCGCGCCCATGTGCAACTGCATGACCCAGCCTTTTTCCGCGTTGAGCCGGGCGGCTTCGCCCAAGAACGCGCCCATGAAGCCGTTGATCTCATCGGCATCGAGTTTCTTGCCGTTGATGGCTTTGCGGAAAACGTGCGCCGCGTCGTCATAATCGATCACCGGCAACGTGTCGACGCCGTGATCGCTGGCGCGACAGCCGCGTTCGGCAAAGTAGTCATGGCTGCGCCGCATCGCCTCCAAAAGATCGGAGTAATGGCGGATCTTCATCTCGAAACGCGCCTCGACTTTTGCGATATACTCGCGCCAGGTGGGCGAGAAGATCTTCATCGCCTTATCGGGGCGCCACGTCGGACGAATCAGCTGCCGCCCGATGGCGGAGTTCGCCTGTTCGTGGTATTCCAGCGTGTCGATCAGATCGTCGGTCGAACTCATCGCCTCGACGTTCAGCACGCCGGTCAACAGCGCCTGCGGACGGTAGGCGTCGGTCGCCAGTTTGGCGTTGACCGCGTCGTAAATGCGCTCGGCGGTGGATTCGTCCAGCAGTTCCTCGATCCCGAAGTAACGCTTGAGGTCGAGATGTATCCATTCATACACGGGATTGCCGGCGATCAGCGGAAAGACCCGCCCCATAGCGAGGAATTTGTCGCGCGGCGACGCGGAACCGGTTATCAGATCCTCCGGAACTCCGCACTTGCGAAGCATCTCCCAAACATAGTGGTCGGTCGCGGCGAAGAGTTGCCAGGCATCGCGGTAGCACTCGTTACGCGCGATCTCGCGCAGATCGGCGTGATTGTGCGGGTCGATCACCGGCAGATTGCGAATGGCGGAAAAAAGCTCCAGCCCGGTGGCATTGGTTATCAGATAACGGTTGTCCAAAAAAGCCATGTTCATAACCTCGCTGCAAAAAATTTAAATTCCGGTAATAATTTCACACGTTAAGCGCCTCGGCGCCCGCACCGGCAAGCTCGGCGGCATACTTCTTGAGCAGCGGGCGAATCTCTCCATCGAGGAAATCTTCGACCTGCTCCGGCGCCCGCCCGATGAAACCTGCCGGATCAAGCAGAGTGTCGAACTCGTCCCGGATCATCGCGAACTCGGGAGCGTTGCGAAGCAGTTCCAGAAGATTGTTGTCGAGCCCCTCCTCCTTGACCCGGCGCGACGCCTCCATAGAATGCGTGCGGATGACTTCGTGCAGTTTCTGGCGGTCGCCGCCCTTCTTGACCGCCGCCATCAGCAGATTTTCGGTTGCCATGAACGGCAGCTCGGCATTGATGTGCTTGGCGATGACTTTGGACCAGACCTGAAGTCCGCCCGTGACATCGATCAAAATGCTCAGCACGACGTCGGTGGCGATAAACGCCTCCGGCAGCGAAATGCGGCGGTTAGCGGAGTCGTCCAGCGTGCGCTCGAACCACTGGGTCGCCGCGGTGTTCGCGGGGTTGCCGGGCAGATTCATCACGAAGCGCGCCAAACTGGTCGCGCGCTCGCAACGCATCGGATTGCGTTTGTACGCCATCGCACTGGAACCGACCTGTTTGGCGCCGAACGGCTCCTCCATCTCCTTCATGTGCGCCAGCAACCGGATGTCCGTCGCCATCTTCGCCGCCGACTGGGCGACTCCGGAGAGCAGCGTCAGCACGAAATAGTCGATCTTGCGCGTATAGGTCTGTCCGGAAAGCGTGATCACGTTACTGAACCCCATCGCGTCGGCGACGTTGCGTTCCAACCGGCGGCACTTGTCGTGGTCGCCGTCGAAGAGTTCGAGGAAGCTCGCCTGCGTACCGGTCGTGCCCTTGACGCTGCGGAACGGGATCTCTTCGATCTCTCGTTCGATGCGACCGAAATCCAAATAAAAATCCTGCAAATACAGCGCGAAGCGCTTGCCGACAGTCGTCAGCTGGGCGGGTTGAAAATGGGTGAAGCCCAAGGTAGGCAGCGCCTTGTACTTGTCGCAGAACTTTTCTAGGTTGTCCATCAACTTCAGGAGCTTGCCGCGGATCACCTTAAGCGATTCGCGCATCTGGATGAGCTCGGTGTTGTCGGTGACGAAGCAACTCGTCGCGCCGAGGTGAATGATCGGAGCCGCCTGCGGACACTGCTCGCCGAACGCGCGGATATGGCTCATCACATCGTGACGGAGCGATTTTTCCAGTTCGGCGACCCGGTCAAAGTCGATATCCTCCTGATGGGCAGCCAATTCTGCAATCTGCCCGTCGGTGATCGGCAACCCCAGTTCCTTTTCGCACTTCGCGAGGGTCAGCCAGAGCCGGCGCCAAGTGGAGTGTTTGTACTGCGGAGACCAAATACGACTCATTTGCGCTCCGGCGTAGCGTCCGGTGAGCGGATTGGCATAGGTGTTGAAATCACTGTTCATCATCGACCCTCAACAAGTTTGTATTTATTGCCGCAAAATGCGTTTTCATCTGCTCATGATCATCATCAATGACCGGAATCACGGGCAGAGCATCCGACCGTCCGTGAAGCCGATTTTTAATATAGCGGAGAAGAGGCGAAATTACAAGACGCTAGTCTTGTATGCGCGGGGACTCCCGAAACGTAAAGACAATGAAAAAGATTCGGAAAAACTATTTCAACTCGTGCGGGTGACTGCCCGGATCGACCTGCTGCGAACAGAAACCGTACTGTTCGTATTCGGCGATCCCCATATCGCGGCAGACCCCGCGAATCTGCCGCGCCAACATCGCGGAACCGTTCGCGCTCGCCTCCGGGTTCCATGCCGCAACGGCGGTGGCGGCGATAGTCGCCAAGAGGTTGCGATGGTGCGAAATATGCCAGGTGGTCGCCAGCATCCCGAAAAGTTTTTCCTGCGCAGCCAGTTTCCCAAGCGATTTGGTTCCCGGTACATTGAGCCACGGCGAAACCAGTACGTCGAATTTTTCCTCCGCGAAAAAACGCACCGTCGGCCATGACGGCTCGGTTTCACCTTCGCCGCAGGGGAATCCGTACTGCCAGTCGGCAATGATGACGTCGCGCGGCAACTCTCGGTACAACTCGGAGAGTCCGTTTTCCGGCAGGGAATGGGCGGTGTAGCCGCGCCAGCGGGCGTCGCCCTTGTCAACCAGCATATCGTGCCATATTATGGGTCGGGCATGACGGCTGGCGAGCAGCTCCCGGAAAAACCTCAGATGGTCGATGACCAATTCGCGCACCGGGTGTTTGCGGCACTCCCGACAGCTGGCGATACCGTCGGCTTCGTCGAACCCGAGGTGGAAAAACGGCGGCGCACCGAAAAAGTCGTGCAATTCCGTCACCATATCGGCAAGTATCCTACGCGTTGCCGGATTGGTCAGGCACCAGCACCACCCGTCCGGTTCGAAAAGCGGTTCGTATTCCGGATGATGGTCTAGTACACAGTGCTTGCCGGAAATTATCCGGCACCCCGAGGCGTGACCGAGAACATTGCACTGGGGGATCAGGGTAATTCCTTCATCCGCTGCGACTTTCAACAGCCGTTTCAGCTCCGCGCGATCGAGGCGGTGCTCGGACCAGCCGAAATCCGGGTGGCTAGTGAACGGGAAGGTTCCCCAGAACTCGACCACCGCATAGTTGAACTTGAACCTCGCGGCGAGACGGAGTTTCTTTTCGATGTCCCACAGCGGCGTCTCCGGAAAAATACAGAGATGCACGCCGCGGAACGACAGTGCCGGAGCGTCATCGATCTCGCAGGGTTCCAGAATGTACCCCGCCAGTTTTTCGACACCGGGGCGTGCCTCCGCCAGCTGGCGGAGCGTTTTGAGTGCGTTTTCGGCACCGACCTGCGTTCCGGAATCGATGAAGATTCCGTTGGCGGCGATGCGGACGCGGTAGGCTTCACCGTCGGGCAGCTTGCCGGCGGAGGTGTCGAAGGCAATATTGGGGGTTATCCCCCAAAAGCTCCGGAAGCGTGCGGCGATCCGCTCCGGATCAGCACCTCCCCGCAATACGACGCGGCAGCGGTCGTCGAGCCGAAACGCCTCGCCATCCGAAAAGCGGATGGAAATCGGTAACGGCAACAGACGTTTGGTCAAAATACGTATTTCGCGCTCATTCATACTATGATATTCCTCATGTAACCGGCAGACGGAGCCGTACATCCTCCCCGCGTGTCCGGGTGTTGCAATCACATTTTTTCGACAGAAAATCACATTCCGCCGCTTGTCATGAAACATAACGCCGTTTTTTATAAAAATCAAGTCATCTCCTTACGAGTGCCTGGCCCCTCCTGCCCCGGTATATCGGTACGCGCGGCATTTTCGTACGGATATGGCAATTTTATAATCAGTTTTGATAAAATATACCATTAATATCAAAATAATACCATTTTTTACTATTGACAAACGATAGACAATTCAATATAATATAAACAGTATCGTTTTTTTCGTGCTTTACCCGTATCGCGGGGATGAAAAACGTCGATCGCCGAAACTTGACTCGGGACCACGGGAAAAATCGCATGTGAAACAGCGCTGACAACACTTTTTTGAAGGAAGGATTTTGATATGTCGGAGATCATCATTTCCAGCGGAGTAACGAGTACCGGAATCGTCGCGGAGAGCGGCGACACCATCACCATTCTGGCGGGCGGCACGCTGGCCGACGGGACGGTCAAGAACGGCGCGGTCGTGAACGGCACCTTCGGCGCGATGGCCGTGAACCTCAAGACCGAGGCGGGCGCGACGGTCAATTTGGAAACAGCCACGGGCAGCGGACTCCTGCTCAAGGGAAACGCCACCGAGATCGCGGCGGATACGCTCTACTGGAACGGCAACGTCATCCACGGCACTGCGACGGGCGGCGTGCTCACGGGCGTGAGCAGCACCGCTCCCTACCGCTTCTGCGTTGGCGACGGCATCACCGTCCTGAATGCCAGCCTCACGAGCGGCACCCGCATCTACACCTACGGCGATTCGCTGGTCAGTCAGACGACGATCCTCCAAAGCGGCAACATCGGCATGACGGAGGAAAACACCGTCGGCCGCGAGATCACCGTCGGCGGCGCGGGCGTCGCCGAGGGCAAGGCGACCTTGCAGATCCGGGGCACTGCTTACGACACCGTCGTTTCCGAAGGCGGCCGGGCGAACGTCTATAAAACCGCGAGCGACACCGAAGTGTACGCAGGGGGCTTCCTCGAAGTCAAGGAGGGCGGCAGCGCCTTCGGCGCGAATATCCACGGCGGTTCGATGGGCGTCAGCAACGGCTGTTATGCGAGCGGCGCGAACATCTCCAGCGGCGCGTCGATGGTCGTTTTGAACGGCGGCAGCGCTGAGACTGTCACGATCCTCGACGGCGGCGTCTTCACCATGACCGGCGACACCGCGGTCGTGAAGGATCTCACGGTCGAAGAGGGCGGCAAGTTCAACGTGACCGGCGGCGACGCCTCCGGGACGCTCATCTCCGGCGCGAACATCACCCCGACCGGCGGCAGCAGCGCTTACGCCCTCATCGACAAGGCAACGGTCTACGACATGAACGTCAATAACGGAGAGACCGCCAACTCCATGACGGTCAAACGCGCCACTTGGACGGGCGGCACGGTGCAGGGCGGCGCGAATTCGACCGACCGGCTCTACGTCGATCTCAACTATTACGTTACGGCGAACAACGTGACTTTCACGACCGACGCGACCGAATCCGCGACCGGCATCTGCCTCGTCTCGGCGGGGGGAAACGGCGCCATCTACCTCAACGACGTCACGGTCAAAAACTTCGCCTATCTCGAATACGCGCGCGGCGTCGCTAGCAACCTTCAGATCCTCGACGGCGGCTACATGTATCAGCGGGCGACCGCGGTCGTTTCCGGGATCACGATCTCCGGCGTGCGCAACGGCGTCCAGGCTGCCGCCACGATGAACATCTCGACCAACCGCATGACCGACGCTCGTATCGGTTCGGGCGGCAAGCTGACCGTCAACGCGGGAGAAGTGAGCGGCGCGACCGTCCTCTCCGGCGGCACTTTGTCCGCCAACGGCGCGGGGATCGAGCTCAACGACCTCACGGTCGCCGAGGGCGGCAAATTTTATGTGAACGGCACCGCCGACAGCCGCACGGTGATCTCCGGAGCGACCATCACCCCGATGTCCAGCGGCGCGGGCGTCGCCGTCGTCTCCGCCAAGAACGCCAACATCTACGACATGAATATCCTCAACGGGCAGACCAGCAACTTCATCCGACTCGAATCCGCCACGTGGACTGGCGGCACGGTGCAGGGCGGCTCGACGACGAGCGACCGGCTGTACGTCAACCTCACTTACGCCGACACGGTCAATAATGTGACCTTCTCCACCGACGCGACGACCTCCAGCAATCTCGTCTGTTTCGTCTCGGCGGGCGGGAACGGCGACGTGTATCTCAACGACGTCACCGCCAAGAACTTCGCCTACATCGAATATGCGCGCGGCAGCGCGAACAACCTCACAATCCTCGACGGCGCCCGGGTGGGCATCCGCCTCTCGGTGAAGGTAAGCGGCGCGGTCATTTCGGGTCAGCGCGGCGGAGCCGCGGCGCTGCTCACCATGGCGGGGGCGAACAACAAGCTCTCGGACGCCCTCGTCGGCTCGGGCGGCAAAGTCACCGTCACCTCGGGTACGGCGGAAAACATCCTCGTCAACAAGGGCGGCACGCTGGACGTCCAAGCCGCCGGTACGGCGTCGCTGGCATGGCTGCCGACCGCGTGGAGCGGCACCATCACACAGAGCGAGGGCGCGACCGTCACCCAGCTCGACCGCGACAAGGCCGTCTACTACGGCGGCGAGACGGTGGGACTCGTCGAAAAAGCGGATGCGATGAACGGCCTCGACGTCGCCACCGGCAATTCGGTGTTGGTCTACGACGGCGGCACGCTGAACGACGCGACGTTCAAGGGCGGCGTCAAAATGCTGTATCTCTACGACGGCGGAAGAGTGAGCAACGCGTCGTTCTCCGGTAACGGCGATTATCTGTACGCTTCGGGCGGTATCGCGGAGAACCTCGACATCACGAGCAGCGCGCGAGTGTACATCTCCAGCGGCGCAACGGTCAGCAACGCCGTCTTCACCTCCAAGGGCTATCTCCTGGCGTACGGCGGCACGGTGGACGGCGCGACGTTCCTCTCGGGCGGAACGATGTACTATTTCAACACGGCGATGACGTGTTCGAATCTCGTGATCGGCAACGGCGGCATCGTAACGCTGGGCGTCGCCTCCGCCCATGTCCACAACTTGACGCTGCTCGCGGGCGGCTCGCTGACCGATCAGGTCTACGCGGGCGTCAGCGGCATCACCGGCAGCTTGACGATCGACCTCAACGGCGCGGCGAACGTCACGAACTTTTACATGAAACGGCGTCTCACCGGCATCGCCAGTGCGACGAAGATCATGATCGCGGACGAAAACGCCGCGGCGGGCAACTCCTACAAGATCGTGAGTGCCTCGGATGATAGCAGGGACCTGAATTTCAATTTCGTGCTCGGCGGCAACTCCTACACTCTAGCGAACGGCACCATGACGAAGGTCACCGATCCGTTCAAGAATCTTCTTTGGTCGGATGCCCGCATCAACAGTCAAACCTTCATGAACGTCACCAATGCCGCGCACGTCATCGCGGCGGTGACGAACGCGGCGGCTTTGGCGACGAGCGGCGCCACGCTGAACACCAGTGACCGCGAAGCCAAGTGGACCGATACCACGACGGTCGCGAGCAGCGTATACCTCGCCGACGGAATGACGGCGGGCAACGCGTGGCTGGAAGTCGACGGCGCGACGGTGGGGAGTGCACTCTACGGCGCGGCGGCGGGTCAGAACTTCGCGGGCGCCGTGAATTTGAAACTCACGAACGGCTCGATCAAAAACCTCGCGGCAGGCGCGGCGGCGGGCGGTTCGGTGAAAGCGGTCAACTTCCGGATGGATGGCGGCGAGCTCGGCGGCAACGCCTACACGGGCGGCTTCGGCAACGTGACGGATGCGGCGAATAC
>Ga0265298_10000601_pt1 | contig 53205 bp, 36 predicted proteins | sample AusTroGonzalo_MG_3_FD_193486 | JGI IMG/M metagenome (GOLD analysis project Ga0265298, IMG submission 193486) | Bovine rumen microbial communities from tropical cattle in Woodstock, Queensland, Australia - Gonzalo_01 | ecosystem: Host-associated > Mammals > Digestive system > Stomach > Rumen ... | reverse complement strand
AGATAACCAAAAGGGCTGAATCTCATGCGAGACTCAGCCCAAATTTTACCTTATACGCATACGCGCGCAAAGCCATCAAAGTTTAGCGGACAGTAATAAAAAACAAACAAATACAAAGCCTGTTTTCTAATGGCGGTCATTAGAAATACCTCAAGACTGCCCTAACGACCGATTTGGGTTAAAAAGTAACGAAGAAAAAAGCAAGTTCACGTATAAGTTGAATCCCGCCTATTGCGAAGCGAGAGGTTTACGACCTATTCAGTTGTCCGGAAGAGTGAGGCACTGCTATGTATCCAGCAAGTGGGACGAAAAATTGAATTTGATTTTCAAGGAAATCCTCTGCGGGCTGAGTATTCCGAAACTTGCTCAGATACTGTCTGAACGGACGGGCGAAAAAATTTGCGAAAAAACGTTGGGGAGGCACAAAAAGGAGTGGTTGGAGACCCACTTCGGCTCAAAAAAAACGGTTTTTTCTGATTTTCAGGGGGTCAAACCTACTATTGACACCTCTAATCCCTCTATTTCCACTCTTTCCCCCTCCACCCCATACCCCCCTTATACCCCTTCATACCCACCAACCATATTAAGCAGTTGTCCCACTTTTGCACTCCCCAATACAACATTGCCAAAAGGGAGCAAGGGCCAACGCCTACAATTATTCATGGAACTGGTGGACCTCAACAAGACCGCCAAGGAGAACTTGACGATAATGGCAGACAACGGGTTAGACATCAGCCTACGCACCTACCGCAACTATATGCAGTTTTTGGGTTTGACGACATCCTGACTGACATCGAACCGAGCAGACGGCAAGGGTAGAGTCCTACCTCGTCGTTCTACTACATGTCACGCAAACTGTCATTCAGCTTAAAGGCGCACTCTACCAATTCGCCAATAAACAATTCATCAGAAAGCTTTTCGATAAGAGCATCTTTAGTTCCGACTTCCTTTAGGATTTCCATACCCACTTCTCCTTTATACCCAACAATCTTAAGTCCCCGTTTGGTTTCTCTGTCCTCAACGCCTTTAGGGGGCTGCATAAATTCCAAAGCATAGGTATCGACGCACAGTTTCTTATCTGTATTTGGCAGGAGAACTTCTACCGTATCAAAGTCCCCATGGTCGGGGACTTCCTTTGAGGCTCGTTTTATAAGCTCATTTACCAATGTCTTTATCAACTCTTCCATCTTCTCTTCATCACTTCATCAGGGGCTTGGTCTTCTAAACATATTTACTCGCCTATGATGATATGCATGATGCCAACCACGTCGGCCACGTCGATAGCATTGTCACCATTCACATTGGCAGCATTTTCTTTGAAGTTGCCAGGCTCCATACCCAGGATCTTGTCAACCACCGCCTCCACGTCGGCCTCATTTATCTTACCATCGCCATTAGCATCTCCCCTCAGCAGACCAGGAAGAGTAAGCTTGTACGGTGTACTCGGCATTCCTGTCAGGCTCTGCGCCTTAAAAGCCAGCGTCTGAGACATCTCCATCACCTGGCCATTCTGGAAATGATAGGCCTTGAAACTGACCGTCTCTCCTTCTGACAAATTGCTCCGTACGCGAAGGTAACCATACTGAACAGAAGTGCTATTGGACGTCTTTACCGTCTGGATACTGGCCACCCCACGGCATTCCTCCCCCACAAATGCTGCCACCTCATAGTCGGAAAGGTCAGGTGCCACTGCCCCATTGTAATCTAATGTGAGGCAGACTGTCATGTCATATCTATACCCGTAGATATCGCACTGCCAGTGACTGCCATTCTGGGCCATCGCCCAGGAGACGGTCATCAGCAACAGACAGGAAAGGGCCAACCTATAATATTGTCTTATCATATTGGATTTGTTCATTTGACTAAAAATTTATGACCATTCACGATATATACGCCCTTTGGCAGACGACGGAGTGTGTTGAGGGTTGCCTCACGACTGACAAGTATACCCTGCAGGTTGTAGATTGTCATGGGCTGCCGTCCAAAGCCAAGCCCGTTGATTCCCGTAGCGCTGCTGAAATTCAGGACAAATGGACTCTTCCGGCTTCCAACCACGTCGTTTCTGAACTTGAGTGTCTCGTCAGCCAAGAAGGCTTCACCCGTCACTGTCGATTCCAAAATGAAAGACACAGCGACTGGTTCATCGCCATAGATGGTCAGATAGCAGTTCATACCATTATGCAGGCTGGCACCTCGCAGTTCATCGCCGACAAAAGCATAAAGGTTGTAAGTATCGGCAGATTGCCTCATTCCGTCCAAGACAATCTGGGCCGTCACATTCATGGTATTGGGATAGCGGAAGATATCCACCATGACGGACGTGCCAGAGTCAATCCTCACTCTTCCTCCCCTGCTCCTGGCGACTGCAGGAATATTCCACTGCAGGTTCTTATCGGAAGCCGACTTATACAAATAGCCCATTCCCGGAACAAACATGCCAAGTGAGCCATCCCAATTGCCGTTGGCATATTCGGCAAAGCCTGTCTGCGACACGAGGTAGTCTCCTTCTTCTGCATTCTTGACCGTCTCATCAATATCAAGCTCTTCAAAGTAAGGATAAGATATCCAATTCCAGCCATTGTGCAATCTGATGGGCGAAACTTCCGGATCATACAGATGTCCCATGAAGGTATGGGAGTATGGCTGATCTGCCTTTATCTTATAAGAGGAGCCACCATGCATGGCATCCAGACTGCCTATCAATCCGAATAGCGGGTCACTGATCAATTCGTCTGTTTGGCCGACAATACGATTGGCGATGCTGGAGAAAGGCTCCACGGAAAGGGGCTCCTTCAGATAACTCGACACCCAGTTCCATCCTTGGCTGAGGGTTATCGTCTGGTAATAAATGTCCCTGACAAAGACGGCCGAAATCTCAATGGCATCCGTTACGGTGATCGTTAATGTCTCCTTGCTGTCCTCAACCACTTCCCCATTGACAATCCAATGCTTGAAGCTACCGTCAGTCGAGACGGCATTTAGGCATAATTCCGTACCATAGTCATAGAAACCAGTGGCACCGTTCTTCACCTCACCCAATGTCGGGTCATAATTCACGGTGACCTTGTAAGGCTTTGGTCTGAATATGGCTGTCACTTCGGTATTCTCCATCAAGAGACAACTCCATTGAGAATCGGTGGAAACAAGTTCCTCCCCTAATTTCCAGCCTTCAAAGACATAGCCTTTTGCGGCAGTGGCGTTCAATACGACATTACTGCCAAAGTCGTATCGTGCACTGGATGGTGTCACGCTACCACCCTTTGATGGTGAAACCTTGATCTTAAGAGCGAGCTGACTACCATATTGTGTCCACATCGCTTGTTTGCCGACGGAGCCAGTGAATCCTTCCGTGTCGGTTATATCAGCGGTCTGAATTGTCAGCATATAGAATCCATCGTCGAGCGTGGCCTCCGTCAGATTCAACGTAAACTCCCGGTCACTGATCTTCGTGATACGGATACCATCGACTGCTACTCGGTTTGACTGACAGGTAAGCGTAATATCATCCGTTGTGAATGTAGAGGCATCGATGGGCTTATTGAAGATGACAGTCACCTCCTTCAGTTGATCTGTCAGTACGACCGTTTCCTCCGGCAGGCCAGTTATGGCCTCAACCTTTAACTCCACCTCTGGTTTGGGCTGGACAGTCAGGAGATATGTGTCACCTGCTGCAGGCATTTCTCCGACGAAATGCAGGCGATTCTCATAGAGGGGATCCCTGCCGTCACGCAGTGTACGGTCGGTCTGCCAGACACAATCCACAGCAATATCTGCTCCATCACTCTGCCGCTTCACACTCAAGATGGAGACTTTTCCGTTGGTGGGATCTTTCAATGATCCGTATGTCCATCCCGCTTGTGAAGGCTTAATCTTCAGGGCGTAGCTTGTATCAGACAACTTGGTCATTGTTGCGTCGGCAGCAATGGTCACATGCTGCTGTGTGCCATCAGTGAAATACACTTCGTCGGGTTGGTCATTAGCATCGGGAATGTCGTTCACCAAGAAGCCACGTCCTTTCTGACTGTCATTCACCATGCCTTCTGGCGTGAAGCCGCGAATCAGTTCATGGATGGTCACCTCGTCAAGCAGTGACAGATCCTCATTTCCATAGCTTGTCACGTGGGTAGCCTTTACGTTGTATTCCGTGAAGTGTCCTAACAGGGAACTCTGCAGCCACCACTGGGCGTATGTCTGAGAATGGGCTGGTATGGAGCCGAAGCTGCTTGTCATGCTTCCACCAAGGGCCATCGTCTTCTCCTGGCCGTTCAGCTGCGAACTGATAATCTCGAAATTGATGGCCAGTCCCTTTTCATTTTCCGTAATCTTTGGCTGGTCGGTGGTCATGTTCATCTTCTCCACAGCCCCATTACCTTTATTATTAATAAGGAGGGCAAACTCGGCAGGCACCATCGGTTCTATGTCTGAAGTCAGCGGGTCATCACCTAAGATGTCGCGCTGCATGAAGTAGGTAAAGTCAAGGATTGGCGACGGTTTCACTGTCAGTATCACAGGATTCAGGTCTCGCGTCACTGTCAGACCTGTATATGGATCGGTATACGAGAAGGATCCGCCGAATGCCCATTCCTTTGGTTCTGTCGGTGCAGCATATTTGGTGGGGATAAACAGGATGGTTGCCGTTCCTGTCTCCTTTCCTGCCAACGACCAACCTGCATTAAAGTCCAATTTGCCAGAGAATCCAATCAGTGATTCTGGATTGATCTGGAACTCGTGGGATGTTGCCAACATGCCATCCTCATCGCGCACTTCCAGATTGATCTTCAGATCCTGAATGGCTTTAGTCGGATGACCGTTGTTTACCGTCAGTGTCCCTCGGAATGCCTGCCGCGTCATCACCGCCTCCTGCTTAATGGAAAGAGTCACGGAAGAGCAGACGGAGTTAGAGTTTTCTTCGTCATCATTCTCGTCCTCGTCATCATCACTATAAATTGTAATTGGACAAGTACAAGTTTTGCCTCTATAGGTAAAGGTTAAAATATCTTTTCCCGCCTTTAGTAACATTAAGTATTCCCCATTATAACCTACAGTATTATTAGAGGAGATAACACTTTCAGGAGTAACAAAAGATTCAGTATCATCTCCCCATAACGCTCTAATATAAATTGGTATTGACTTCTCATGAATGCTCGCAATTATTTCTTTTTCACACTCAATCACATTCGGTGATACAGAAGAATTTGGAAGGTATATAGATGTATTATCAGTTAGATAATAATCATCTGTCTCAACCAAAATAGAGATATTAACATCACCGGAATGATATATTGGAATTTTAACACCGAATTCATTCATAGAAGATTGAAAACTCTTATTAGAGAAGCTTACTATGATAATTTTGGGGTGCTTTTTGTACTCCTCTGATAGTGAAATATGTAAAGAATCATCTTGTTCTTGCACTTGAATACCTAATGAAGTTTCTTTCACGCTCTTCTCTCGCTCGGCCTCCATAAGATTTTCTCTTGACCGTGTGAAAGACATGTTGGAATACCCGTATGTTGAAAAGACCCCTGACGATACGGGCGTATTTAATAAGTCTTTGATTTGATTGATAATTTTATCATTATGCAATAATGCGTTATGGGCGACATCTGGTCCACCTTCGACCGGAAATACAACAAGTCCGCCAGATTGGCTTGAAAGAGGAACAATCAAATCACTTTCGTTCAATGATTGAATATATAGGTATGAGTTTATCAAAGATGTTATCAATGATATGGTACTATAAACTTTATATGACAAAACAAGACATCGCCAAACAGGAACCATATTTGAGAATTCTTGCACAAATTTTTTCCAGCTCAATTGATCAATCACATCATAAGTGCTCTTGCCAGCTATGTATAGATCATAATTACTTTTCATATACATCATTAGATTTCTCGATTTCTCCAAACTTTTATCATTCATGATTGATGTGATAGAATATAAGGGAACCCCCTTGGAATTTGGAGCATTTTCATTTAACTTCTCCAAAAATTCCGAGCCAACAACCAGTTCAGATATCAAGTCGGTTGAAATAACACCAAATTCTTTCAAAGATCCATGATTAACATGCCAACGAGATACTATAGATTCCATAATACAATCAGCAAGACTCGTTCCAGAATGCGGAGTATTTATAGTTATGAGTTTATGAACATTCTTCACATTTGTATAAGACTTTGACTGAATATGCATTCGCGCTAAAATACCCCCAATAGAATGTGCAACGACATCTGCAGACTTCGCATATATACCCTTTTTGCGATAATTATTTATCACATTATTTATTGCAGTATTTGCGACATTCGAGAGATCGCCAAATTTGTATGTTCCATTGCTGACATAATTTGGACTTATTATTTGGTATGATTTATTGTATTCAGACAATTTTGAGACGACATCTGTCCAATCTGAAGAATTTACACCAATACCATGCAATAATACCAAAGGAACACGTGCTATCGTAATATCAACTTCAGATTTTGCAAGTTCTTTTCCCGGAGGCCCATATTCAAGAAGTGCCTTGAATGTGTATTCTCCATCATTAATCCAATCAGGATAGTCAGTAGGAGGAACATAAATCACTTCGTCCAAGGAATTCTCGTTTTCAAGATGTCCTATTCCTTCTGGCAGACTCCAGTTGTAAATATAAGTAGAACGTGGCTTTTCCTTACAACTATCATCCAACTTTATCATCAGTCTTGATGTGCCATCTACAGCAATTCCTTTCCATGACCCATTTATTTCTTTGCCTTCTTCGTCTATTGCTACCAACTTGAATTTCAAGTTAGGCCGATGCACTTCGAATGAGAATGTGGCCTCACCTGGTTCTCGTGTATCATCAAGATTTATTTTTTCATATTCCATGGTGACAGTCAAATAGACAGAATTACCCACAGATTCTGGCAAATCAACCGGTGCAGTATAATATACATTTCGGTAAGAATCTTCACTCCCTAATTCACCATAAGGCTGAGATAGTTTCCACCCTTTAACCAAATAATAGCAATCAGGAGGTGGAACCTTTGCAACACGAGTATCAAGACGAATTTTATATGTAGTCCCGTCAGCCATAATTGATTTAGTAATTTCATTAAAACCTGGTAGAGACATAACATACTTGAAATTCACAGGATCGTCACAATCATCGTTTTCTTCAGGATCTTCGTCAGGAACTATTTCAGGTTCTTCTTCATCGTCCTCATCCTCTTGCTCATCCTTCTCTTGACAAATAGTTCTTGGCTTTGGCGAAGGGGTAACGATTCCAATTCCAATGTAACCCTTGTGCCAAGACCACGGACTTCCGATGCCGGAGTAACCGTCATGACCGGTGTTATGCCCACTATAATATGAAGGGCAATGTCCCCAGCCCTTGAATATCGGAACTCTTCGTTGATTTGAATATGGTCCACAATCATAGATATAGTAGACTCGTCCTTCTATCTCAATGCATTCAACGAACACTGGGTTTGTCGCTCTGGTCCTACTTGCTGCTGACTTCTGCTTGACTTTGGCGTAGAACACCACCGACTGCTGGGGAGCAAGCACGTCAAGGCTGGGACTATTGAGGAATTCCAAAGTGTAGCTGCCTGTAATACTGAGGTCGACGTGTACATCTTTGGCGTTGATGAATCCTTTGTTAGTGACGGTAATCGGGAAGATGCTACCAGGCTCTGGGCGGTCTTGCGGCCATGATACGGTAATAACAGGTTCTGGCACCCGCGTATCAAACTTCACTATCGTTTCAATGCTGTATTTGTCATCAACCGTCGTCTCCTCTACTTTCCAGTCGTAGGTGATGGCATCATAGCTCAGGAACACCTCTTCTTTGTTATTTTCACCGGGATCGACCATGACCTCCTGCGTCTGGCTCTCATGGTTGTCTGCATCTACGGTCACCGAATACCAGCCCTCAGCCATTTCGGCAGAGAACGTTCCCTTCTCATTAGTCACTCCCTGTGCCACGACCTGTCCGGTGGACATATTCTTCACCTTCACACTGGCCATGCTTACATGAGGAGCCTCGGTGGTGAAGAATGTAAACTCATCCACCACATCAATGGTCAGCGTACCCGTCTCCTCTGATACAGGCGTCAGTTGGAAACTGACAGATGCACCATATCCGTTAGTACAATTAATTCCGAAATGTCCAGTAATAGGCACATTGAGCCTCATACTTTCGGTAGGTACAAAGCGCAGCATGATGGTGGCAGAGTCGCCTGATGCCAAGGAGGGCATTTGGCGTGGTGTAACAGTCTCTATCCAACTGGGCAAGGCCAAGGTGATTGTTCCCGTCTCTCCTTTACCTGTATTCTGAATGTATAGGGGATATTCACGGGATTTACCCATGGTCATCGTGGTCTTGATATAACTGATGTTGGTTCTGATTCGACCCCGTTGAGTATCTACATAATAATAGATAGTATAGTCAATGGATGATCCTTCATTGCTTTTGATGGATATGGGCATTTGCTGCCAAGAATATCCAGAAGTAACGCCATTACCCTTGATCGTATAGTTGAGGTTCACCGTCTTTCCTGCACCAATCTGGGGAATCTCGTCAAATGAGAACTCACAATTGTCTGACATTGCCAGTTGTTCCACATGAATGCCCGTTTGGGAGAGTACACCAGGATTGGTGATGGAGATGACTCCTGAATAGGTCTCGCCCTCACCGAACTGACAGGTCGCACGGTTTCTCCACGTCGTCAAGCCATAGACATCAATCTCTGCCATTGCCTCACTGATGCCCGAACCAGGATAGCAGGCACCTACTTTATAATGGCCTGGCAATCCTTTTTGGGGCACCCAGCTGATGGCATATCGGCCTTGGTCATCAGTAGTGGTAGATACGGTCTGCCGGATATCATCACGAATGAAATACACTTCGATTTGTGCCTTGGCATTCTTGGTTCCCGTGGCTACACCTGAGACATATACAGTGTCCCCCTGCTGATAGACTGTCTTATCTGTTTTGGCTGTCAACTGAATGCAGGGGACTATCCTAATGGGCACCTCCTCTGAAGAGTTATTGGTATAGAGCAGTTCACCTATACGCTTATTGGCATTGACAACAGCCATCAGCGTAAAATCGCCAGTCTTTTTCGGCAATGTATAGATGGCTTGCATGGTGGTGGAAGCCCCAGCCGACAGGATTTGGTCTGTGTTGACAGTCAATACATTTTCCGTTCCCAAATAAACAGACACAGGCGTTCCCTTACGCAAAAGGGCATTACCCGAGTTCTTAACGACAATGGTCAACTCAATGTCGCTCTCTGCCTCGGCTTCAGCAGCATTCACGTCCAGAGAACTAATAACGGCATCTGGCAGCGACTGATCCGTCACCATCGACCAACAGGTACCACTCGTATACCCTTGTGCTGTTGCCTGGAATGTAAATGCCTTGTCATCTCCTTCCGTATCGTTGGCCATCACTGTGACGGGAATGACCACAGATGTCTGTCCTGCAGGAATGACAGCCGTATGTTCGTAGTTAAGGGCTGTGTCATAATCACTGCTGATACTGATGCTCAGGTCGCTATTCAAGGTCGTGTTGCAAGAGATGGTGAGGGTATTGTTGTCGGAACCTTCCAAGAAAGCTGTTGCCGAAGGCGTAATCCTAAGTGTGGGACCGTCATCATCAAGAACGGTAATGGTCTGGCTGACGCTTCCTCCTGCCTGCCCTATAGGATAGCAGTCGCACGATGACACATAGACTGCCGCCGTCACCTGCACATCCCGGTCGCCATTGACCGTCAGATCGTTAGTCGGGCTAATGGCAAATTTCACTTCACTCTCACCCTTCTTCATAGTCAACTTCTCGGAAGAATAAGTGAAGAGGCCATCGGCACTATCGCTTAGTTTTATAGTTATCTTGCTGTCCAAGTGATCTAATCGCCTGATACTGCCAATGATGGCATTGTGGCCTGCTCCTTCGCTAACTGTGGCTGGTGTCAGCTGCATCTCCAGTTGAGGCATGTCGTTGTCAGTAACGATGACAAGGCACTCTCCACTGTTATCATGCTGCTCTGCAGATGCCCTGAAAGCGATGGTCGATACAGCAGCAACCTCTTCGTCATCTATCGCCTTGACATCAAAAGTAGCAGACCTTTCACCTGCCGGAATGGTTACCTGTGCTGGAAAACTGAAACGCTTGCCGTTTTCACAAATCAGGCGGACAACAATGGGGGCTGCCGAGGCCCGGCTGGTTGTCACGGTCATCTGGAAGGTCTCGCCTTCTTCAACTTCACTTTTCGATGCTGTCAGACTAAGCGAGGGCAACTCGTTGTCTGTCACTGTAATCTGGGATGATACTGGCTCATAGTCTTGGCCAGAGGCTGTCACTGTGAATAGGTTGGACTCATTGAGTACTGCATCGTCTGTCAACTTGAGAGAAAACCACACCGTCGACTGTCCTTTGCCAATTGTCACCGATGTGATGCGGTTCAAGCGTTTGTCACCTTCAACGGTGATACCGAATGTCTGGGCGGTATTCCAATTGCCACTTCGTGACAGCTGGCAACTCAAGGTACGGTTGCCTTCCTCCACTGTCTGCGGAACGGTCAACACCAGTTCTTTTGCCAGATTAATTGTCTGCTGACCGACGGTGGTATTATTGGCCCGATGCTCTGTCAACTCGCCTGCATCGGCATTAGGAATCAACTTCACCTGCACTTGGGCGGCTCCACCGATGCCTGGCAGCTGGGGTATCCGTAAACGGGCTTCACGACTGACCGTCTCTCCTGCATTCAGTGCCGTCTCATGATACACTGTACCCAACAGTTGTCGGTGCCCATCACTACCAATGAGAGAAACCTGTTCACTCCATCCGCCTGTAGAGGCCAGGCCACCCTGATTGGTGACTTTCCAAGAGACATTAATAAATCCGTTTGGTGCGGATGAAGATTCATCGGATTGTACATCGGTCACCACGAAGTCAGGCACCTCTGCGATATGCAACTTTCCGCTGCTAAAGCCTGTGGCCACATTTTTGCCTTGTTTGTTACCCAACAACACTTCTGACAGTTCTATGTCATAGTCTCCGCCTGGCGTAAAGCCTGTACCGATAGTCAGATCAATGGTCATCAACTGGCCAGAATTACCGCCTATGGCACTATTTCCTGCGGAATAGACAATAACCGAATAACTGTTGTCATTCTTTTGGATGACAGCCGAATGATTATCAGTCCTTACTCCGAACTTGGCCGAATTACTGTCAACTGTGATACCCTTCGGAACCGTCAGCCTGAACTGGACTGCAACGATGTCATGGCAGGTATTGTCCAAGTTCACGGGAAGTGAGACCTTTCCTCCCATACTGCCGGTGACATCCGCTATACTTAGCGTGTTGAGCTCCTGAGCTTCCACTCCCATGATATTCAGGCATAGCAGAAGCAGGACAAGACTATATTTGGCGATATGATTCATATTTTCTCCGATGTTTCTGATTACTTGACAACTCGTTTCTTCTTATTGATAATGTACAGGCCTCTACGATGCGGAACTGCATCCCGCTTGATGCCGTCAACAGTGTAAACCGATTCGGTGGAAGCGGAATTGACCACACCATTGACAGAAGTGGTTCCACCTTTAACCTGCACGTTGACTTCATGTGCTTCAGCATCAGCCAGCATGACACCATCGACATTAGCTGATTCCTGGTCAATGCGTGCCAAAACCCTCTCACCGGCTGGTATCTCAAGTCCGGTCATGGAGTAGATGAGTACATGAGTACTGTTGTCAACTGTCCGTTGGTTCAGCTGCCATCCGCCATCCGTTAACAACCATTCGATTTCTGACTCATCGACATGAGACATAACGATATCGAGGGCAGCAACGGGTTTGTTGGTTGTAAGTATCAGTTCTCCTCCCCTCACTTCCATTATCGCATCAGCCGGTTTGTCGGATGAGTGACGAGTGAACTGACTGCGGCGAGTCCGACTGGTGGCAGGCGTGTCGGCAAGCAACAGGTTGATCAAGTCCACAAGGTCAAGCACGTTGATCTGCTCATCATCTTCCAGATCTCCTGCATTAAAATTGAAGAAGACACGTGGATGGGTATCGTTGACGATGAAGTTAATCAGATGCTGCAGGTCTGTCACATTGCGGAGCATGTCAAGGTTGACATCACCAGGCATGAAATCAATCTTCAGCCTCATATCGTTCCACACGTTGCCGTTGTGCACTCTCATCTTCACCTCACGACCGTTTGGCTCCTCATAGATGACGGTGGTATTAGCCACCTGCTGTAAATAGCCGTCGTTAGTATTCATCCTCCACGACTGGTTACCGTTCTCCCGACTATTGGTCAACTCAAAATAGCCACTGAACGCAAAGGCATGCTGGCTGGGCTGATAGGTCACGGGCTTCGGCAGAAGTGATTCCAATTGGTCAATATGCGCAAACATGTCGCTCAGCGTCACACTGCCATCAATATCCTGTGACCCAAGGCTGACATCCGTCACCGTCAGAGGCAATGGTCCAGACATCTGGCCAATATGGTTGTAGGACAGATTGAGCTTGGTGAGCTGCGGCAGAGCCTCAGCAGTCACGAACAGCACGGGATCGCCCGTCAGGTTGTTATGACTCAGGTTGAGCGAAGTAAGTGCAGGAAATGCTGGTGCTGATGCCTCAGAGAGACTGCCCGTAAGACCGCGACCTTGTAGATTGATGGTCGTGACGCGCCCCTCCTGGTTGAAGGTAACCCCGCTCCAGTTGTCTTCCGTAATCAGCTCCGAGGCAGTATTCCAGACAGAGCCATTCCAAGCAGAGCCGCCGAAATCAGTGTAGAGCTGGCGCAGCGTCTCAAGGTCTGAGGTATTCATGTAGAAGGGTTTCAAGGTGGCTGCACTACTAAGCAGACGGTTATTGTCTTCAGCCGTTTCCATCACCTTTGCCATCACGTCCGTCTCAACGAACACCCGCAGTTTTCCGGCTTCTACGTAAGGCACCTTCAGAGTAAAGCTGACGGTGTAGCTCTCATCTGGTCCAATATTTCCAGTATGCTTTTGCTCCGAAGCCATCACAGCTTGGCCGAAATCTTCACTGTCAATGACATAATAGAGGCGGTCTGTCCACTCCTTCTCGGTCGTAGCACCTGTTCCCTGATTCTTGACAGTGGCCACGACGTTAATGGTATTGCCAGCCTCGGCAGCTTCCGGCAGAGTGATGCTTTCAACTACCATGTCAGGCAACAGGCGTCCTTCGAAGGTCATTGCCGAACTGATCAGTTCGTCGCAATAGCCAATGGCCGTCACTGTCCAAGTGTACTGATGACCACTCTCCACAGCCACTTCATAACTGGTCTTATCAGTCTCAATGGTTCGGACTGATCCTGAAAGATCTGAAATCTCTAAACGATAGCCACCCACGGCATCGTTGATGGCATTCCAACTCAGCTTGACTTTCCCAGGATCAAGACTGCTGCCCATGGCAGGACTCAACGACGTAAAAGATTGTTGGGCTGTCAGAGCATGTACATATATATAATATGTATAAGAGTAAAGTGGAACGTCATCCACATCCGACAGTGTGATCTGATAGGCAATGGAGTCCATCTTGGTACCAGTGTTACGGATAGTCATCGCAGGCAGGTCACCCGTCCCGCTGGCTTGATAGCCGCTGAGGGTAGTGCCATCGTGTGGCTGTGCCTTCCACGAGGCTTTCAACTGACTGCTGATGGCTGACAAGCCAACGAGGGCAGTCTCTGCACCACTGCAAGTCTCATCAAACCGCAGGCTGGCAGGCGAGAAATCATACGCCGTGCCATTGATGGTGAGTGCCACGTTTTCCTGCGAAGTCTGTGCGAAGAATCCTACTACAATAGCCAAACCTTCAGCCGTGGTAGTCACCGTAAGGGTATTCCCACTACCTTCACTGCCTGCAAATGCAATGGTCTTTTGGTGTCTGGGGACACTGCTGTTCGTCATCTGACTTGCTATGTGTCCCAGTTGGCTTATCCGTTCATTGGTTGTGGCATCAAGAACATAATCCGTGTTTTTGGTCACCACTTCCAACGTGACATCATCGCCGATGCCACGGTCGTAGAAGTCATCCAAGGCCTCAGCCACGCTCTGATAGTTGCGACCTTCTATCGAGGTCACTGTACTGGCATCCAAAGTGTAATGTCCCTCAGCATCCACCATGACGACATAGGCCATAGTAGGACTCCACCCCATAGGGCTGCGATAGCGGATAAACAACGTGGCATCGCCATGTACCGTGAATGAAGGAATGCCGAAATCCTCTATCCTGACCATGTCACCCGGAGTGATGTTGATGGGAGTACCTTGACCAAAGCCCGGATCTTCATTCCAGAAATACTCGGCGTTGGTAATAACCATGGCGGCAGGATCTGGTGTCACGATGACTTCCGACATGATAGTAGGTGACCAACCTGCATTGCCATAGGCTCGGAGACCTAAGGCATGAGGACCAGTTGAAAGACCGTCGGTAGAAATCTCCAGATTATTCAGATCCAGTTCTTTGTCCGGCGTAACGACTATCGGTGTACCCTTGCCCCTGCCAGGATCATTGTCCCAGAAATATTCTACCCGTGAGACCTTTGCCTCACTATCCTTGTGGGGTATCAGCACATCCTGCAGGATGGTAGGTCCCCATCCTGCATTGCCGTAAGCACGTAGTCCTAAGGCATGTGTACCGGCAGAAAGACCGTCAGTAGGAATCTCAATATCATCCAGATTCAATTCCTTGCCGGTTGTCATGGCGATGGGATTGCCCTTACCCCTGCCAGGATCGTTATCCCAGAAATATTCTATGCGTGAAACCTTAGCCTCATCGCCTTTATGTGGTATCAGCACATCCTGCCGGATGGTAGGCCCCCACCCCGCATTACCAAAAGCACGGATACCCAAGGCATGGATGCCTGCAGAGAGACCATCGGTAGGAATCTCGATGTTGTCCAGATTCAGTTCCTTGCCAGGCGTGATGGCTATCGGTGTACCCTTGCCTCTGCCTGGGTCTTCGTCCCAGAAGTATTCTATCCTAAAAACCTTGGCCTTGTCGTTTTGTTGTGGCACTAAAATGGTCTGGAGCAACGTAGGTCCGTAAAAGACTGTAGCATCTGTCCGTACAAAAGCCCTCATGCCCAACAGGTGGTTGCCAGTGGTAAGGCCGTCGGTGGGAACTTCGACAACGAGGTTCCCGTCTGCATCGGGATTGGCCTGCCATACCGCAGCCTTACCTTGGCCAGGGTCGGCATCAAACCAGTACTCCAACCGCAGTTGCTGGGCGTTTGCATTGAATGACAAAAGGCAAAGGACAAATAGTAGTCCCGTCTGTCTCCTCCATCGTCGCACCAGCAAGTGGTAACAGACAATGGGCTTATTCATCCTGTATCTTAATTTGTAACGACACCTTTACTTTTCCGTTTTCATCGGGACGCGGAGCGATAATAGTCTTAGTATAATAGGGATAGCCCGACGGCAGACCACCCAGCACATAGGGATAAAGTCCACCGAATGGGCCGCAGTCGCCACCATCCATGGCGAAGCCCTTGGCAGGGCTGTCGTCCTTCAGCTGATAATAGGCTTCATTGATGCCCTTGCAGGCAAAGATGGCCGATTCAGCAGTGCTGTTCGTGAACCGATTGGTCTCTGTCATTGAGGAATAAGTAGCCTCGGAACACGACATCACGTTATTCGTCACCGTGGAACTTGTGACATTATATAATAACTGGTTATTCTTGGAAGCATTCACAATAATGTTGTTGACTATGGTGGCATTCTTGACATTATTGACAACTGTTGAATACGACCCATCAGAATTACTGAATGTTTCTTTCAGATAATTGTTCCTGACAGTGGGGGTATATAGGTTATAAATAGGTCCATAATAAGAATTGTACCTGATAATACAATTCTCTATCGTGGCAAAAGCAGAGTTGTTGGATTCAGCTCCACTTCCCTCTACTCGCGTGGAATAACACTGGCGAATCGTTGCATATTGGGCTGTGTACTTGGAGCCCGACGTTATATGAATAATAGCCGTCTTGCACCGCTCAATCGTGCAATAATTCGCATCAACATAGGTATCACCATCCATAATCAGACCTTCAACCTTGATATGTGCCGCCCGAAGATACAATTTCCCGGTAATATAGGAAAACCGGTGCGGAGCATCGGTGCGCAGATAGCCACAGCCCACAATCGTCACTTGTTTTGTGATCGTCTGGTTGCTGGTAAGCGCACAGCCTGGATCTAAATAGAGCGTATCACCAACTTGAACCGCCTCGCTACTCATGGCTGCGTTCAGGTCGGCAAAATCCGGCTTTTGGGTAGTGTCGTTGTTGATACGCCAGGAATTGGCGGTTGCAGTCATACTCAAGGCCGTGATGGCCATGACCAGTATCACTCTGTGGATTGCTGTTGTCTTCATCTCTTTATGTATTTATTATTGTTTCTGAATACTTACGGTTTGTGTCACACTGACCTGTCCGTCTTGCGAACGTTTGCTCACGCTGCTGCTCTCAACACGAGGCAGCCCCAGAGGGAATCCCGACGGCACATATGGATATCGTCCTCCGTAGGGGCCACAGTCGCCACCATCCATGGCGAATCCCTTGGCGGGGCTGTCTTCTTTCAGCTGATAATAGGCTTCATTGATGCCCTTGCAGGCAAAGATGGCCGACTCAGCAGTGCTGTTCGAGAACCGATTTGTCTCTGCCATTGAGGAATAAGTAGACTCTGAGCATGACATCACATTATTCGTCACCGTGGAACTTGTGACTTTATATAATAACTGGTTATTCTTGGAAGCATTCAAAATGATGTTGTTGACAATGGTGGCATTCTTGACATTATCGAAAACTGTGGAATAACTTTCCGTATCGCTATATGTTTCTTTCAAATAATTATTTCTAATATTTGGACTGTAAAGGTTAAAAATAGGTCCATAATAAGAAGTGTAGCTGATAATACAATTCTCAATCGTGGCAAAAGCAGAGTTGTTGGATTCTGCTCCACTTCCCTCTACTCGCGTGGAATAACACTGACGAATAGTAGCATATTGGGCAGTGTACTTGGAGCCCGACGTTATATGAATACTCACTGTCTTGCACCGCTCAATCGTGCAATAATTCGCATCAATATATGTATCACCATCCATAATCAAACCTTCAACCTTGATATGTGCCGCCCGAAGATACAAATTCCCGGTAATATAGGCAAACCGTGCGGAGCATCAGTGCGCAGATAGCCGCAGCCCACTATCGTCACTTGCTTGGTAACCGTCTGGTTGCTGGTGAGCGTACAGCCTGGATCCATGTAGAGTGTGTCGCCGTCTACAACCTCTTCGCTTGCCATAGCAGCGTTGATGTCGGTGAAATGAGCCTTCCTGGTTTCATCGCTGTTGACACGCCACGACCTTGCCTGAACATGGGCCGCCTGGATGCTCAACAGCGACAATAGCATCATTACGAATATTTGCCTGATAGTCCCCATTCTCTATGTCTTGATTTCCTTTTTAGTTATTCTGTTGGCAAAAATACTTATAAATTCTGAAACCACCAAAATTTTCGGGATTAATTTGCGAAGAGAGCCATATTTTATCACTTTTCGGCCATGATGCCGGAAATTATCGTGATGTAAATTACACTTATTTCACAAAACATATTAAAAACAAGGGCAAAAGTACACAAAAATGGTGAAATTACATTATATTTGCACCAACAATTCAGATACTTTATGATTTAAGTGGATATTTCATCAGACAACGATCATTATGACAGACAGTAACAAATGGGTGGCCTGCTGGGGCAACGCCACCTCTATCACCAACCGTCGCGAGGCCATATACGCCAAAGACCTCACCATGCGATATCCCATCAGGATGCCGTTCAGCGGCAGTATGCTGCGTTTCCGCTTCTCCAATCTCACAGGAACGGAACCCGTCACGCTCTCCAAGGTCTTCGTCAACCATACACCCATCACCTTCGATGGAGAGACCGGCGTCTGCCTCATGCCCGGCAAGGAGACGGAGAGCGATGCCATCAGCTATGCCGTCAGCCGGGGTGATACGATAGAGGTGAGTTTCTATCTGTCAGGCTACACGCAAATGAACAGCGGAACGCTCATCACTGGTCCGCTTTCCAAGGGTTTCTATGCCTATGGCGACTATGCCGAGGCCGACGAGCTGCCCATCGACCTGAGCCGCCATACCAACTGGTTCTACTTCCTCAACACCATCGACGTGCTGACATCGGCAAAGAATCATGCTGTCATTTGCTATGGCGACTCCATCACGGCACAGTCGTGGCCAGACTATATGGCTCAGCTGGCATTTGGTTCGAATGTTGCTATCATCCGCCGTGCTGTCAGCGGAACACGCATCCTCCGACAGTACGACTGCATCACCTATCAGGCTTACGGTCTGAAGGGAGCCACACGCTTCCCCATCGAGATGCGGGTAGCAGGTGCTACGGATGTCATTATCCAACACGGCATCAACGACATCATCCACCCTGTGGGAGAAGATGTCAACCCCTTCCGTCCGTGGAGCGACCTGCCGACAGTGGAGGAGCTGGAGCACGGTGTGGAAGACATTTATGTGAAGCCCGCCAAGGCGATGGGCCTGAAAGTATGGAGCGGTACCCTGCTGCCTATCTTCGGCTGGCGCACCTATAATGAAGAACGTGACGCGATGAGGCAGAAGTTTAATGAATGGATGCGCACATCACCCATCTTCGACGGATGTATAGACTTCGATGCGGCTGTGCGCAGCATCACCAACCCCAAGGCATTCGCCGAAGGCTATGACAGCGGCGACCACCTGCACCCCAGTGAGCGTGCCTATGAGGCAATGGCCCAGGCTGCTGTACACAAGCTGGTGCGCCACATGCCACGATATGACCACGAAGAGCTATTCTAAGATGGACTGAATAGAATGACATGAACCCTAACATGATGGATTATGAAGAAACCGAAATGGCTTGAGAAAGAAAGGCTGTATAGTATTTTGTTCGAGTCGGACGAGCCCATGGGGCGAATCTTTGACTTGGTCCTGATAGTGGCGATCTCGCTAAGTATCCTCATCTCGTTCGTTGAGACGATTCCGGAGTTGGCACGTACCTTCAAGCTGACGTTAGAGGTGCTTGAATATCTCCTGACATTCTTCTTCACCCTCGAGTACATTGCCCGTGTCTACTGCTCGCCGCGACCAAAAGACTATGTGCTGAGCTTCTTCGGCATTATCGACCTCCTGGCCACCTTGCCGCCCTACCTCTCCTATTTCTTCCCCAACGCACGGTATATGATCCTGCTCAGGTCGTTCCGCTTCATACGCATCTTCCGCATCTTCAAGCTGTTCAACTACATCAACGAAGGCCACCTGCTGCTGCGGTCGCTCAAGAGGAGTTTCACCAAGATCACCGTCTACTTCCTCTTCGTGCTGATCCTGGTCACCTGTTTAGGCACACTGATGTTCATGATTGAAAGCGGCAGGCCGGATACAGCCTTCACCGACCTGGGCACATCCGTCTATTGGGCTATCGTCACAATGACCACAGTGGGTTATGGCGACATTACACCAGTGACCCCTATAGGCCGGCTGCTCTCGGCATTCGTGATGCTACTCGGCTATACCATCATCGCCGTTCCTACGGGTATCGTCACAGCCAACATGATTGATGATACGAAATCCGAAAAGGCGAAGCAAAAGGAGAGGCGTTGCCCGCTATGTGATACCAAGGTGCGCAAGACAGACCATTTCTGCCCTAACTGCGGCGCAGAGTTGCCAGCTACTTAAGTCTGTAGAACACCCCTATGGTGCCATAGATGGGATAAAGCGTCTGCTCTACGGTCTTAAAGTCGCCAGGGAAGATGCCCGTCAGGCCCCAGTTCAGGTCGGCAGACACACCTAAGCGCTTGTACACCTGCCAGTCGGCACCAACACCGATACCGAACTGCACAGTGCGCAGGTCATCGTCGAATTCGTAGGTAGCCCATTCGCCTTCCTTGTCGCCCATCAATATCTTGGCGCCGGTAGGATTACCCTCACGCAGGTAACCGTCGGAAGCAATACCGCCGAACTCCTTGCTCAGGAGGAATGAGACATACGGGCCACCTCTGAGCACGACGTTCTTACCCAGTTCCAGTGTGGCCTGGACAGGGACGGTGAGCATCCACTGGGTAGACTTCTGACTGACATGACCTGTAAAGAGTCCCGACAGATGAGAGCCTCCTTTAATGACCTCCATGTGGTATGCCTTGGTGGTCACTTCGGCCTTCATCCCTTTATTCTCATAGTGCAGTCCGGCGGTGATGCCCCACTTCTCATTCAGCGGCAACTTGGCATCAATGCCCACCAAGAACGATGGTGTCAGACTGTAGCTGTCGATGCTACGGATGGTCTCGGGCAATGGGATGGGGGTTGTTCCTCCAATACTGTATCCTACACGAGCCCTGATCTGCAGGCTGTCGAGTACGCCTGCCTTTGCGGTGCCAGTCATTCCCAGCGTCAGCACCGTCATTCCTATCGCAAATATAATATTTTTCATCTTCACTATTTCACCTTTTCACCTTTCACCTTTCATACCACACTTCCACCTCATCTATATAGAGTATGCTGCCGATAGCTCCCTCGAACTGAGCACCGCCCTTGCTCGACGAGAAGACTATCGCCAGGTTGCAGCCCTTGTTGGCCACTATCTCGGCTGGAGCGTCCTCGCCCTCGAAGAACATCTCAAAGCGCGTCCACTGATCCGTAGGCGGCAGAGAGGGCACACTGGCCATCTTATACACCAGGAGATTGTCCAAGACCTTATCGAGATCAGCCACGTCGCCACCATAGAGGAAGTATGGCTTGCCGTCAGCATCGACATTGCGATAGAACACGGCGTAGGCACTGGCCTCATCGGTACGGTTAGGATCGATTTCCATATCATAGTTAGTGAACTCCTTGCCTGGCTTGTATTTGTAATAGCCTGTGACGCGCACCGGTTCCCTGTCCCACCGCACGCCAAACTCCGTTGCCTTCAGGGGGTCTACCGCAGACATGTCTACGTTAAACTTACCCAGGAAGAGGTTACCGGCAGCGATGGGCTTGCCCATACTCTTACCAAGTTCTCCTGTGGACATCGTCTCCAAGCGTACGCAATGACCCTCAAACCCAGCATCAGACCTATAGGTTGGGAACTCTTCGGGCCCAGCCCCGGAAAACAATGTCAAGGCGAAGCCAGGATTGCCCGAGGCCCAAGGTCTCTGTGTCTCGCCATTCTCGTCAATCTCGTAAAACTGATGATACCTGTTCTTGATGAAAATACCGCCTTCCGCTGTGTCTGCAAGCTCGAACGAGTGCCTACTCTTGGGCAGCACGGGCTCTGCAAATGCGACCTTGTAGGTACGCTTCCATTGTCCGTCCTCAGAGGTGACGGTGTAGGTGACTGGGCCGTTCGTGAAGTCCTGCAGAGAGCCGCTTGCCGGTTCGATGGTGGCTTTGTCAGTAATCTTGAAGTTCACAGGAATCTGCGTCGGCACCATCAACATCGAGCGTACGACAAACGTGATGCTCGTCTCTGTGGAACTGATGTTCTCTTTGCGCATCTCTGCCGTCTCGTAGAATAACTTCTCAAATTCCGGGCCTTCTACCCAGGCGCTCTCGATGTCGCACTCATTGTTCGGAGCCTCGTCCTTGACGCATGAAACCATGCAGCAGCAAAGGACGAAAGCAATCATCACCTTGTTCATTTTTCGTTTATTATGTCCTAATTGGGTGCAAAGGTACGAAAAAGTGAAAGAATAAACAAATTTTTGCACAATATTTTATTATGGTGTTTTCTGTTCTTAATATATAAATAAGGTGTTAAAGTTTTGGTGGTTTCGGAAAAAGAACGTATCTTTGCCGACGATATGCAGTGGACTGACAGAATCAGACAGGTGAAGATTGTACTCGTGGTGGCGGCAGTTGTGATTGCCGTGGCCTCGTTGGCAGTGTCACATTTGCTGGTGAAGGACCTCGAACGGGAGGAACGTAACAAGATGGAAGTGTGGGCTCAGGCCATGCAGACGCTGCAGGAGGCTGACGAGACGACAGACCTGGCGCTGGTGCTGAGTGTGATTCAGGGCAATAAGACCATCCCCGTGATTGTGCTTGACAGTGATGAACAGGTGATGGACTATCGTAATGTCGATATCAGAGACAAGGACTCAGCCCGTTATGTGGCTGACTATGGACATCGTATGTACAAGGCCGGGCACTTTATCCAGATAGGCGACTCGGTGGACTATCAATTGGTGTGCTATGATGAGTCGACGTTGCTGAAACGTCTTTCCCAGTATCCCTATTGGCAGTTGGGCATTGTCATGATCTTTGTGGTAGTGGCCATCTTCGCCTTGCTGTCGTCGAAACGGGCTGAGCAGAATAAAGTATGGGTGGGCTTGTCGAAGGAGACGGCCCATCAGTTAGGTACACCTATCAGCAGCCTGATGGCTTGGGTGGAGATCCTGAAGGAGAACTATCCTGACGACGAGCTGATTCCGGAAATGAACAAGGATGTGAAACGTCTGGAACTGATTGCCGAGCGCTTCTCTAAGATCGGTTCGCTGCCTGAGCCTGTAGACGCGTCGATGAACGAGGTGCTGGCCCATGTGATTGATTATATGGACCGTCGGACATCGAAGAAAGTGGAGATTATCAGCAAACTGCCTGAAGAGAATGTGGTGGTCAAGATGAACGCCTCGCTCTTTGAATGGGTGATTGAGAATCTTTGCAAGAATGCCGTCGATGCAATGGAGGGCCGTGGTAGGATCGTGCTTTCCCTGTCTGACGAAGGGTCGAAGGTGGCCATCGAGGTGGCAGACAATGGAAAGGGTATCCGCAAAAAAGACCTGAAGAGTGTGTTTACACCAGGTTTCACGACAAAGAAACGTGGATGGGGTCTCGGCTTGTCGCTGGCCAAGCGCATTGTTGAAGAGTATCATAAGGGGCGTATCTATGTCAAATCGTCGGAGGTGGGCGTGGGTACGACATTCCGTATCGAGATGCCGAAATAGACACAGGAATTGCACATTTGCCCCTTTGAGTGTGTAATAATGGCTGGTTTATCGGCCTGATTTTGAAGGAAAAACATAAAAAATATAAATAAGCGTATCTTAAATGGAAAAAAGTTTGTAACTTTGCACCCCGAATTAGCGTGCAAGCCGAATTTAGAAGAGCTCGCTCTTATAATGAGGCGACGCCGCTATTCGCAGAATGCAATTATGTGATTATGTGTAGTTTAGAGTGTCTGAAGGTTGACCTGAAGGGTCTGAAAGACGATGAGACTTCATTGGTCTTCGACTTGGACGATACGTTCTTCGGCGCTTTGGACGATGCAGAAGTGAAGAAGGGTTCTTTGCATGTGTCGGTGTCTATACGCAAGGCTTCCGGCTTTTTCGAATTCTTGATTCATGCAGCAGGCACAGTGATCATACCTTGCGACCGTTGTCTCGACGACATGGAACAGCCTGTGGATACAGACGTGCGCCAGGTGGCGAGACTCGGGAGCGAAAACTCAGAGGATGGTGACACCCTCGTCGTGGCTGAGGACGAAGGAATACTCGACCTGACGTGGATCATCTATGAGTCTGTGGCATTGGCTATACCCATCAGGCATGTGCATGCACCCGGCAAGTGTAACACGGCCATGACGAACGTTCTGGAAGAACTGTCAGCTGACCGAAGCAGCGATGAGGAGTCCGACCAAGCTGTAGACCCCCGATGGGAGAAATTGAAGAATTTAAAAATTTAAAAATTAAAGTATTATAGAATTATGGCACATCCTAAAAGAAGACAATCAAGTACTCGTCAGGCCAAGCGTCGTACCCATGACAAGGCCGTAGCTCCCACGCTGGCAGTATGCCCCAACTGTGGCGCATATTATGTATATCATACAGTATGCCCCACCTGCGGTTACTATCGCGGCAAGGTTGCTATCAAGAAAGAGGAAGAAGTCGCTGAGTAAATGAGTAAAATCAATGCGATAATCACCGGCATTGGTGGCTACGTTCCTGACTATGTCCTCACCAACGAGGAGCTGTCGAGAATGGTAGACACCAATGATGAGTGGATTATGACGCGTGTCGGCATCAAGGAGCGCCACATCCTGACAGAAGAGGGCCTGGGCACCAGCTACATGGCCCGCAAGGCTGCCAAACAGCTGTTGCAGAAGACGGGTGCGGATCCTGATACAATCGATGCGCTTATCGTGACTACTTCCACGGCGGATTATAAGTTCCCATCCACGGCGTCCATAGTAGTGGGCAAGATCGGACTGAAGAATGCGATGGCATTCGATTTCTGGGGTGCATGCTGCGGATTTCTCTACTCTCTTGATGTGGCTGCCTCGATGATTCAGAGCGGTCGCTATAAGAAGATTATCCTCATTGGCGCAGACAAGATGTCGTCGGTTACTGACTATAAGGACCGTTCCACCTGTCCTCTTTTCGGCGACGGTGCAGCAGCGGTGCTCTTGGAAGCAACAGAGGAACAGAATATCGGTGTGATGGACTCCTATCTGCGTACGGACGGCAAGGGACTTCCGTTCCTGCATTTGAAAGCAGGTGGATCTGTCTGCCCACCGTCGCATTTCACCGTCGACCATCGTCTGCACTACCTCTATCAGGAGGGGCGCACGGTGTTCCGCTATGCTGTGACGAACATGAGCAACGACTGCGTGCTGGTTGCTGAGCGTAATGGCCTGAATAAGGATAATATCCAGTGGGTCGTTCCTCACCAGGCTAACATGCGTATCATCGAGGCCGTGGCCAAGCGTCTGGAACTGTCGATGGATCAGGTGATGGTGAACATTGAGCATTACGGCAATACGAGTGCTGCCACGATACCGCTCGCACTGTGGGACAATGAGAGTAAACTGCGGAAAGGCGACAATATGATCTTCACCGCCTTCGGAGCAGGCTTCGTGCATGGTGCCTCGTATTATAAGTGGGCTTATGACGGGAACAAGTAGGAAACAGAATGTCTAACCACAGAAAAACGCATGCTCTATGGGCAATGCGTTTTTTTGTCTAAAAGGAAACAGATGCACAAGGCAGGATTTGTGAATATCGTGGGGAACCCGAATGTGGGGAAGTCGACACTGATGAATCAACTCGTCGGTGAGAAGATCTCCATTGCCACCTTCAAGGCCCAGACCACCCGGCACAGGATTATGGGTATCGTCAATACACCGGAGGCCCAAATTGTATTCTCAGATACGCCAGGTGTATTGAAACCTAACTACAAACTGCAGGAGTCGATGCTTGCCTTTTCGGAGTCGGCCTTGCAGGATGCCGATGTGCTTCTGTATGTGACCGATGTCGTGGAGAATCCTGAGAAGAACCAGGATTTCCTGGCGAAAGTGGCGCGTATGTCAGTGCCTGTGCTGCTCCTGATCAACAAGATTGACCAGAGTGACCAGAAGACGTTGGGTGATATCGTGGAGAAGTGGCACGGTCTGTTGCCGAATGCAGAGATTCTGCCTATCTCTGCCAAGAACAAGTTCGGTACAGAACTGCTCCTGAAGAGAATCCTGGAGCTACTGCCTGACTCTCCACCCTATTTCGACAAAGACCAGTTGACGGACAAACCGGCACGGTTCTTTGTCTCAGAGATTATCAGGGAAAAAATCCTATTGTATTATGATAAGGAGATTCCCTATTCCGTTGAGGTCAGCGTAGAGCGCTTCAAGGAAGACGAGAAGCATATCCACATCAATGCCATCATCTATGTGGAACGTGACAGTCAGAAGGGTATCATCATCGGGCATCAGGGTGTGGCCTTGAAAAAGGTGAGCACAGAGTCGCGTAAGGCATTGGAGAAATTCTTTGGGAAGCCTATTTTCTTGGAGGTCTTCGTAAAGGTCGACAAGGACTGGCGTTCGTCAGAGAGAGAATTGAATCACTTCGGATACAATCCAGAATAGGAGTTCAAGAAGTTAGAGAAGTTAAGGAAGTTAAAGAAGTTATGGCATGGGAAATTTAGTAGCCATTGTAGGACGTCCGAATGTGGGAAAGTCGACATTGTTCAATCGTCTGACTAAGACACGCCAGGCAATTGTCAGCAGTGAGGCTGGTACCACACGTGACCGGCAATATGGCAAATGTGAATGGAATGGTAAGGAGTTCTCAGTCGTCGATACCGGCGGCTGGGTTGTGAACTCCGATGATATATTCGAGGAGGAGATCAGAAAGCAAGTAATCATTGCCACAGAAGAGGCGGATTTGGTACTGTTCCTGTGTGACATCAGCAACGGTGTGACAGGATGGGATATGGATGTTGCCCAGATTCTGCGTCGTGCAAAACTTCCTGTGATCCTCGTGGCAAACAAGGCTGATGATGGTAAGGACTTGTATGACCAGTACGAGTTCTATAAACTCGGATTGGGAGACCCTTATCCCATCAGTGCTGCTACGGGCAGTGGTACCGGCGATCTGCTCGATAAAGTATTGGAGATGCTGCCGGAGAAGAGTGGCGATGACACGGAGGACGGTATTCCCCGTTTTGCCGTTGTAGGTCGTCCGAATGCAGGCAAGTCAAGCCTGATTAATGCCTTTATCGGCGAGGAGCGTCATATTGTGACGGATATCGCTGGTACGACCCGTGATTCCATCTACACCCGTTATGACAAGTTCGGCTTTGACTTCTATCTCGTTGATACTGCAGGTATTCGCCGTAAGAATAAGGTCACAGAGGATTTGGAGTTCTATAGCGTGATGCGCTCCATCCGCGCTATTGAGAACTCTGATGTTTGTATTCTGATGATTGATGCCACCCGTGGTATCGAGGCACAGGATATGAATATCTTTCAGTTGATTCAGAAGAATAATAAGTCGCTGGTGGTTGTCGTCAACAAATGGGATCTGGTGGAAGACAAGTCACAGATTGTCATTGACACCTTCACTAACGCTATCCGTCAGCGAATGGCCCCCTTTGTGGATTTCCCCATTATCTTTGCTTCTGCGCTGACGAAACAGCGCATATTCAAAGTGCTTGAGACTGCTAAGCAGGTCTATCTGAACCGTAAGGCCCGTATAGGTACGACGAAACTCAATGAGGTGATGCTGCCGCTGATCGAGGCATTTCCGCCTCCTTCAGTCAAAGGCAAGTTCATCAAGATCAAATATGTGTCGCAGGTGCCTGACACGCAGATTCCGACATTTGTGTTCTATGCCAACCTGCCGCAGTATGTCAAGGAACCATATAAGCGTTTTCTGGAGAATAAGATCCGTGAGAACTGGACGCTGACAGGTTCGCCTATCAATGTATTTATCCGTCAGAAGTGATGAGATGGAAGGCTGGGCTGTTGGCCCTTATCGGATGTATGAGTATTCTCGGGTGCTCTGAAGTGACGCCAGAGGAGCAGGCTTCCTTAGCCGCCAAAGGCTACTATCAGCATCTGATAAATGGAGAGTATGAACAGTTCCTTCAAGGAAAGGACAGGCTGAGCAAACACTCTGAGCCGGATTATTGGGACCAGTTGCGGGATAACTGTCACCAGTTCATACATCAGCAGAAAGAAGCCCATCGCGGTATTCATGAGGTAAGAGTCGTTAACGCAAAGACTGATACAGTGCAGAAGTATACCAATGTCTTTATGATGCTTTGCTTCGGCGACTCTACAAACGAAGAAATCGTGGTGCCGATGGTTGAAAGAGACGGAAGATGGTATATGAGATGAAAGATAAGATAACAGAAAAATAATAAGGATATGAAGAGAATAGCATGGATGCTGGTATTGGCCAGCTTAGAACTTTGTGCTTTCGCACAGACAGATAATGTCACGACGACAAGTTCAACTCTGAGAGAGCTGGAGAAAGTCAATTCTTCTAGTAATTATATCCCTGTTTCCCAGTATTGGAAGGAGCATGACATCTTCCAGCATCTGGATGTATCTGTGATTGTGGGTACTGCTGGGATTGGTATCGATTTGGCCACACCTGTTACCGAGTGGGCACAGTTACGCCTAGGCTATGAGTTTATGCCGCGTTTTACGAAACGAATGTCATTCGAAATGACAATTAATGGTCAGCCGGCAAGGAGTTATGATGAGGATGGTAACCGTCAGGAGACACGGTTTGATAAACTCAAGGAATTTATGTATAGTTTTACTGGGTATGACATTGAGGACCATGTAGACATGATAGGTAAGCCAACCCTCAATAACTTTAAATTTTTAGTTGATGTATTCCCCTTTAAAAATAATAAGCACTGGCACTTTACTGCAGGCTTTTATTGGGGATCTTCCAAGTTCGCAGAAGCCGTGAACTCCACGGAGGCGATGGTGTCCCTGGTTTCGGCAGGAATCTATAATAAGATGTATACGAGTGCTAAGAATGGAGATCCGCTGATTACTTTTGACCCAAACCAGTTCCCTTCTTTGGGCGGAGTGGGTATTGAAATGCCGGAGGAGGTCAGGAAAAAGTTCTTAGACTATGGTGATATGGGGTTCTCTGTTGGATACTTCTCTCATGACATTACTGATGCCGATGGTAATGTGTTGATAAGTAAGACAATGGTGGATACTAAAGGAAAAACAGTACGAAGACCTTATATTGTTGAGCCAGACGAGAACGGAATGGTCCGTGCGACAGCCAGTTCTAATTCATTCAAGCCGTATCTTGGTTTCGGCTATGGAGGAAATCTGCTGAAGAAACGTAATGACTGGAAGATTTCCTTTGATTGTGGTGCAATGTTCTGGGGAGGCACTCCGAACCTGGTGATCTACCATGGCTTGAAACTTCCCGATGGAACTTATAGAGATGTCAGCCTGACAGAGGATGTTGTGAATATCGGTGGGCAGGTTGGTTCTTATGTTAAGGTTTTCAAGGCGCTTAAAGTTTATCCGGTTCTGAGTCTTCGTGTGACTAAGCGCATCTTCTAAGAAAGACGTGTAATTGCCGAACGATATAAAAATCAACCCGCTTGTTATCGTATAACGATTCAAGCGGGCTGATTTATTACTGATCTTGGGTGGATATGATAAGCTTATTTGATGATAACCTTTTTGCCGTTCTTTACGTATATGCCGGCACGCGGGGTAACACCATCTGGCAGACGAACACCTGTCAGCGTATATATGCCTGTCTTGGTGTCAGCTTCAGCCTTGATGGAGTTGATAGCGGTGGAGCCATTAAGTGTCATCACATCTGCATCACTGGAGTTTACATACAGATATGCTTTGTTTGCCATCAGATACTTCGACTTGTACAAACGATCATCACTGGGATATGCAATAAAAGCTAATTCCCCTTTGTTGTTCAAACCGAGTATACGCATGGTAATGTCATCAAAACGTGTTACATTATGATGCCCTGCGACATAAATAGAACAATAAACTCCTCTTAAATAGTTCAAATGATCAAAGTCATAACCTCCAATGACCGGTTCAATCTTATTATCCTGAGGGTTGGCAGAGCTACATTTAATAATGACAGGAATACATGCGGGAATGACATCTGTTTCTATTTCCTTCATCGTAAATCCAGCACCTCCAGCACTATTGACGTAGTAAGCTTTCATACCTGGAGAAACAAACCTGAAATTGAATCCTGCAAAGATTGTTCCGTAATAACTTCCATCAGCAGTCTTGACATCAGGACGGATGCCTATATACTGGTCAGATGTGTTTATAGGCTTAAATGCCCAAGTATCCATACCAGTCTCCGTATTTATTAAATGAGCATCCTTATTGCTTGGAGACATGTCTGTCAGATATTTTGTAATACCTTTATAGGTTCCCCAGATTTTATTAGACCCATTGCCAGCCGAAGTAATATTAATGGGCAATTTTCCGCTGGTCATGTTGTAAAAACTTGATCCTTGCCCAGCAAAATCGTATTTGCCATTGCCTAAACTATTAACGTAAATAACGCATGAGGGACTAACAGCAACAGTATCATAATTTATATAGGTACAAAGACCATTTAAGTTAACACTTCCTGATTCAGAAACCGGGTAGTTGCCAGGATCCGTATCATTAATACTCAGATACCTTCCAGTACCAGCATTCTTGATATGATAAAAGCCGTCTGCAATTTGTGCATTAGCAATCATCATGCCACAAAATAATAATGTTATTGTACTAACAATCTTTTTCATTTTCTTAAATTTCATTTTAGCAAAAAAGCCCAACCCCATTTTGGGACCGGGCTTTAAAAACTTATCTGATTCTTGAATTACTCAGCGATACAGATTGAAACACGGTTCTTGTCATTCTCCTCGAACGGTTGTACACGTGAACCCTTGCTGTCCCAACTGATGCGACTTTCAGCGATACCGTACTGCTCCATCAGAGCCTTCACCACAACCTGTGCACGGCCCTTTGCCAGACGATCGTTAATGCGGTCGTTACCTGTACCAGCATCAGCATAACCAGTAATCATCACCTTAGATGTCGGGTGAACATTCATGTAGTCAGCGATATCCTGTACCTTCTGCTTCTCAGAATCACGGATGATAGTCTTGTTGATCTCGAAGAAGATATCACGACGGAGTGGTTCGGCAGCAGTTGCTGCAGCAGGAGCAGGAACCTCAACAATCTTCTCCACAATCTTGTCTACGTAGCGAATCTCGGGCTCGGGAGCCGGAATGAAGCGTGTAGAATAGGTGGGACCGAAGTTGTACTTGATACCAGCGAGCAGGTTGAAGTATGAGTCGGGGTTACCAACCTTCTTGAAGTTGTAACGGTCACTCAGCATGTTGAAGTTACCCTCCAGACCAATGCTCCAAGCATCATTGATGTGAATGTCCATAGTCAGACCAGCCTGACCCTTGAAGAACAAACAAGCATCATCGTCATACATCGGAGTCCATCCCCAATTCTCAGCACCATTATTTGTAGTGTACTTCACCATGGTCAATAACTGACTCTTTGCATCATCACTCTGCATTCGATAGTTCAGACCAATACCTATGAAGGCTCCAAAACTTACTTTACGATTGGGATTGTAACCTGCAATGATATTCGAGAGATCGAAGGTCAAATCAAGTGCGGGAGCGATATATGTAAAGCTAAAAGTGTTATTTAGGCTATAACCGTCAGCTTTTACCTTATTTACAGTCTCTTCATCCCAACCTGTTTTGCTCTGCCATGCATTGATACCCAGACGAGCACCAACGGTCTTTGAGAACTGATAGCCAACAGCACCCTGGATGGTGGGTGAAATCATATCACCGAACTTGGCCTCACCCGTGGTGTACTGAGCACCTCCCTGAAGCTGGAGGTACCAGTGCGGCTCGAAGACATATTCTGTCGTGCCCTTCTGCTCCTGAGCAGATACAGAGAGTACTCCCATCAGCATCAGGCAAGACAATATTGCTTTCTTCATTTTCATATCTGTTGTTTATTTTTTAGTTCTCGAATGTTAATTACTTCACGTATACATCGTACTTCTTGGTAACTACGTAGCCAAAGTAGTCAACGCAGCTGATAATAATCTTGTAGTCACCCTTCTCGCTCAAGTCGAAGTTGTGTGTCAGGGTGTTACCAGGCAGCACTGCAGACTCCAAGAGCATACCGTCCTTCTCCAAAGCGACATACTTTCTGTATGCAGGAACAAGGAGTTCCATGGTACCTGATGTCAGGTAAGCATGCATGATACCTCTGTTAATCATCATACCCTCGCACAGACGATCAACACCAGTAGAGGTCTCGAAGATGATGATAGGAGCAACGGCACGTGTGAAGAGGTGCTTGTTGATCAAATTGGTGAGGTAGTCGGAAGCCTTAGTCAGATAATCATTGATGCGCTCAGCAACCTTAGTTGTTACACTACCCAATGTGTAGGTCTTCAAGAGTTTTGCAAGCTTGTCGTTAACAGCATCCAAACCGCCATTGACTCTTATAGCATCTTTCAAATCCTTCATGTATTTAGCATTGCTGACAATAATAGTCTCCTTTTTACCATTAAGCTGGATTGTAACGCTTTCTTCTGCATCATTAACGCTTACAATCTTAGCTTTGATACCTATGTCACCAAATCTCTCGTTGATTTCCCTAGCAACTCTAGAGATAACACGCTCGAGAGCGTTCTCAATAACCCAGTTACCATCCTTGTTCTTCTCATACTCCCAGAAAGTATTGTATGACAGAGGCTTCACAGCAGTGGTGAACAGTGCCAATTCAGTCTGAGCCACTCTCTTCATCTTACCGTCTTTCTCTACGAAGAAAGCAAGTCTCTGAGGAGAATAAGAGATATTGCTGCTGAGGTCATTTTCATCCAAGCTGTTATGGAGAATGCCAAATGCAAGACTTGCGAGCTCTCTAACGATGTTCTTGAATTTAGACTTATCTACAGTGTACGCATTTTGGTTAGAACTCTCGCCCTCATTGGTACGGATGTCGGTAATGACCCTCTTAATCTCACTCTTCAGCTTCTGGAAGTCGATGAACTTCTCAATCTGGAATTTGCTGGGATCGAGGTTCTCCTCAGTAATAGTAGCGTCAGCAAGGTAACCACCATTCTGGGGATCAACACCTGTCTCCACGAAGAATGCGCGACCGAAGTCCCAATTGATACGTGCGGAATGCTTTCTGATATTCAGTTCGATAGGAGCAACCTCACCAGCGCTGTTCTCAATCTGGATCTTGGCGAACTTGCTGATGTCGAAGTTCTCATAATCGGTAGAGTTCACAGTGAAATAGAGCTGACCAGCGTTTCCGTAGGTGTCTGTGATGTAGTCACTCTCGTCGAAGGTCGTAAATCCTGCATCGGGCAACTCATATTCCTCAAGATACTCAGCGAAATGATTTCCGCCAACGTTGAAGTCGTATCCGGCATACGGGAATTCCTCAATACCAGAGTCGTTGGTGCCATAGTAAGCAGCCAGACCGTTGCACTTCAGGATCGGGGTGTTAATGATACCAAGCACGTCATTACGTGTAGCGTCAATGGTTACACTTGTAACGAGTGTACCACCCACCAGAGCGTTCAAAACGCTTACGACGCTATCAACTCTTGTCCAAAGGATGTTTACAGAGTCACCCACATTGTTGATGCGAACATCAATGTTGTTCAGGACATTGTTGATAGAGTCCAAAGCCAGCGTCTGGTTGATAATCTGCTGGTTGACAACCTCCAGAATCTCATAGATACTGTCAATCTTAACATCATACTTATTGATAATATTCGTATCAATGTACTGGTAGATGTTGGTGATCGCCGTGTCGTAGTGATTCTCAATGTAGGTAATCGTCGGCTCGATCTCGTCAATCTGTTTCTTCAGGCTGTCAATCTTTTCCTGAAGATCAGCGCTCTTCTTGCCCAGGTTGGCATAGATGGGAGAAATCTCATCGTCAATGTTGTCCTTGCAAGAAACAAATGATGATGTGGTGGCAAAAATCATTGCTACCATCAAAAAACCATTGATAAATTTCTTTTTCATTTGAACTTAAAATTATAATTAAACATTTTATTATTATTACTCACGCATATATTCCACATAAATCGGTGACAAAGTTAGGTAATTCTTTTTAATTATGCAAGAAAATTTTAATTTTTTTTATAAAAAACTGCGATTTTCTACCAAAAATAGCATATTTATGATATATCTGACAACCATTTTGCCTTTAATTTTGCATTGTGCGCCTGACAGGACTCGAACCTGCACGTCGTGAAACACCAGATCCTAAGTCTGGCGCGTCTACCAATTCCGCCACAGGCGCGAAAGAACGCTCTGTCATAAGGTCATCAGGCCTATAACGGGTGCAAAGATACGAAAAAAAACTCATTCCGCCAAAAGTTTTCGTGCAAATTCTATCAGCGTATCTTTTCCTTGACGGAAATCATCGTCGGTTTGGGAGACGACATAGTCAGGTAAGATGCCGAATTCCACCTGCTGACGATCCTTGTCATAAGAAGGGCATGCCGAAAAACGTACCGTCCAGCCGTTGGGCAGTGTGTTGGTGTATGGCAGACCTGAGCCTCCGCCAGTCTGGTCACCCACGATTTTTACACGTGGGAAGCACTTCATATACTTGACGAAGTCGTTAGCAGCACTAAACACCCCGCGGTTTGACAGTACGACCACATTCTTCTGCCACCTGAAATTCGAAGACGGCTCAACATACTGAGCTTCCATCTCCGAGAAGTCGTTGTGGCCTTTCCCCGTCTTGTGCTGCAGGTATCCCACCAACGTTTTCTCGTTACAGAAACGTGCAGCAAGTTTCTCCGCATTGATGAGGTCGCCTCCCCCATTGCCGCGGATGTCGATGATGAGACCGTTACAGAAGGCGAAATAGCTCAGGATTTCATTCAGTCCGCTGTCGCTGATTGGGTTTGAGAAACTGCCATAGTATGTATAGCCGATGTTGTCGTCGAGAATCTGATAGCGCATGCCGGATGCTATGCGATAGTCCGTATCGAGGTATCTGCGTTGCAGCGTGTCGCTGAAATTCGACGGATAGTCCTCGTGCCAACTCCAATAACGGCCATTGTCGAAGGCGGAATAGAGGTTCACATGACCGTCGCGCAGTTCGCTCAGCATATCCGTAAGTACCTCGAACAGCTGGTATTTATTGGTCTCTTCCCTCGCGCGTACCTTATATATATTATATATAGCATTCCAGTCGAGACCGTATTCGTGCTGCTTATAGTCGAAGAAGCAATAGTGCTCGTCGATAATCTTCCACAGGGCCTCAAAGTTACCCTGGGCAGTATCAGGGAATTCCTCCTCGTTGATGCACGCCGTGAGTGAGAACAAGGGTATGAGGAACCAGATGATTACAAACTTTCTCATGGGCGGACGCTGTTTGGGAAGTGACGCACGATGCCGATCATCACGCGATGGGCATAGACGTGCTGCTTCAGGTTGTTGACTTCTGCCTGCTGATAGTTCCCCAGATAGCCGATGCGCAGCGACCATTTCTCTGAGGTACGCCAGTCGAGTGAGAGCATCTGACGGAAGGTAGGTGCGCTGACGAAGGTGGTGGGAACGATGTTGTGGTCATAGTTCCCGCGATTGAAAATCTCGTAGTACGACTGTCCGTAGTTAGGACTGAACATCACGCCCACGAGCGGCACGTTCAGTTCATAGCGCAGGGCGAACTGCTTCCCGAAGAGCGGGAAACGGTATGTGGCGATGGCCGCAGGCATGAGATTCAGGCTGAGACGGGCCTGGGCTGGGTTGTTCGAGGCGGTCGTGTCGTAGAGAAAGCCGAGATTGAGATTGGCGAGACCGCCAGCCTGTACTAAAAGGCGATCGCCAAAGAGCTGCCAATGACGGTATCGCCCCCAGTAGAGATAGTAGTTGCCCTCCATCAGCTGATTGTCTTTGCTCCTGTCCTTGATGGACGAGACGTCCAACTCATGCTCGATGACGCTGTTCCAGCGTTTCTCTTCCCTCGCGCGATCCTTAATATATAAATAGGTAAGGCCGATGCCGGAATACTTCTCCTGGTTGATGTATGTGTCGAGAATCCTGGATGTACCCACGCCAATGATGTTGGTGGAGGTGGGCTCCTGGGCGACGACACACAAAGGAACCAATGATAAAAGCAGTAGCAGGAACTTATTCTTCATCGCCAAAGAGATTTAGTTCTTCCTGAGGCTGGTTTCTCCTGGGCTCCTCAGACTGTACCTGCCCGTTGTCAGAAGCGTCTTCATCGACGTCATCGGTATCGATGTCCACAGTCACCTCTGTGCTTTCCGGCTCTTCCGGGAACCGCACAGGTTCCAACTCCTCGACGCTGGCTATCTGCCAGGTAGTCAAGCGCTTACCCTTGGCCTTGTATCCCTTGACGGCGATGAACTGCTCAGCGTCGATCTCTTCCGATCCCCTGAACTCGTCATTGCCTCCGTAAGTCACCTTAATGAGCGGATAGACGGTATCTGACAGCAGAATCAACTGCGAGACAGGATTTTCCGAGAGCCAGTTCTGCTTCTTCTTCGTAGCATCCATCAGGAAACGTTTCAAGTACGGATAACCTTGATTATCAGCGTCATAGAGGACAGCCGTCCACACTTTCGACGAGTCATATTTCTCGATACGCAGGATATTCTCCTCGAAATGGTTGTTCAGATCGAAGTTCGTGAGATAGCACTCGCCGTTCTTCAGTACGACGAGTATCTGGTCATCGTCGAAAAACTCACCCAGCAGCCGTCCGTGCTCGTCGTAGTTCAGGCGGTTCACGTCTGGATCATACCACACCTTTCGTCCGCCGAGTGTCGAATGCCCGTGACTCTTCAGGCCGATGCGATGCACAGGGAACTTCGTCAGCAGATTGCCTTTCGACGTGCGGCCCTTGATCATCACCTCCGAGAAGTCCTTGTCGACAAAGATCTTCCTGAGCTTCGGATTGGGCTCGAGCGTCACCTTGATAATCTCAGCCTCGCCATTGGGGTTGGCGCTGAAGTACATCACCTTCGAGCCAGGCGTACCCTGCGTCAGATCATACTCCTTGTCGCGCGTCATCGCCGTCACGTTGAAACGCTTGATGAAGCAGTTGCCCTTCTTGCCGTCGCGATAGACAGCATTATAGGTTGTGCGGGCGTCGTTCTTCTTAAACACGTCGAGATAGAGCACATTCTTGCCCACAAACACCTTCTCTGCCACACGGATGACCTTGTATTTGCCGTCTTTGTAGAAAATGATGACGTCGTCGAGATCGGAACAGTTACAGACAAACTCGTCCTTCTTCAGGCCTGTGCCGATGAAGCCGTCCGTACGGTTGATGTAGAGTTTCTGGTTTGCTTCGGCTACCTTCGAGGCCTCGATGGTGTCGAAATTGCGGATCTCCGTCAGTCGCGGATGGTCCTTGCCGTATTTGTCCTTGAGGAACTGGAACCAGTTGGCCGTCACTTCCACGAGGTTCGCCAAGTCGTGGTCTATCTCCTCAATCTCTGCTTTCAAGCGGGCCATCAGTTCCTCGGCCTTGTCCTTGTTGAATTTCAGGATGCGTTGCATCTTGATTTCCAGCAGTTTGAGGATGTCATCCTTGGTCACCTCGCGGATGAATGTAGGATAATATGGCGTCAGGCGTTCGTCGATATGCTCACAGACCTTATCCACATTGGGGGCTTCCTCGAATTTCTTGTCCTTATAGATACGCTCCTCGATGAAGATCTTCTCCAACGACTGGAAGTGCAACTGCTCCAAGAGCTCACCCTTGCGGATCTCGAGTTCCTGGCGGATGAGATCTTTCGTACGATCCACGCTGTGGCGCAGCACATCACTGACAGTCAAGAACTTAGGCTTATTATCCTCGATCACGCAACAGTTGGGCGAGATGCTGATCTCGCAGTCTGTGAAAGCGTAGAGGGCGTCGATGGTCTTGTCTGACGATACGCCTGGGGCGAGATGCACCTGTATCTCGACGTTGGCCGCCGTCAGGTCCTCCACCTTACGGGCCTTGATCTTACCTTTCTCAACGGCCTTGACGATCGAGTCCTGCAAGGTCTCAGACGTCTTAGAGTAAGGAATCTCGCGGATGACGAGCGTCTTCTGGTCAATCTTCTCTATCTTGGCGCGAACCTTAACGGAGCCGCCACGCTGGCCGTCGTTGTATTTCGATACATCGATGCTGCCGGAGGTCGGGAAGTCCGGATACAGGCGGAAGGGCTGGTCGTACAGATAACTGATGGCTGCGTCGCAGATCTCGCAGAAATTATGTGGCAGGATCTTCGTGGATAGTCCGACGGCAATACCTTCTGCGCCCTGAGCCAGCAGCAGCGGATACTTCACAGGCAGGGTGATGGGCTCTTTGTTGCGCCCATCGTACGACATCTTCCACTCCGTCGTCTTGGGGTTGAAGACGGTATCCAAGGCGAATTTCGATAGTCTGGCCTCGATATATCGTGGGGCTGCGGCTGAGGAGCCCGTCAGGATGTTACCCCAGTTTCCCTGAGTGTCAATCAGCAGTTCCTTCTGTCCCAGCTGCACGAGGGCGTCGCCGATGGAGGCATCGCCGTGGGGATGGAACTGCATCGTGTGGCCCACGATGTTCGCCACCTTATTATATCTGCCGTCGTCCATACGCTTCATCGAGTGCAGGATGCGACGCTGCACGGGTTTCAGGCCGTCCTCCAGATGGGGCACGGCGCGGTCGAGGATGCTGTAACTGGCATAGTCGAGGAACCAATTCTGGTACATGCCGCTCAGATGACGCACGGCTGCGGCATCGAAGCGGTTCACGGGTTTATAGTCGGAGTGGCCTTCCTGCTGGCTCTCCGACTCCTGCTGTTCGAGGATCTCTTCGTCTTTTGTCTCGTCGTCCATTCTCTTCCTGGTCTTTAGCTTTTCTGCTGCAAAGGTACAAAAAATTTTTGAAACTGCCAATTTTCCTGAAAAATTATTTGTCAAAGCCTGCCTAGAGTATGCGATTTGTAAGAATATTTCTCAATTTTGCCGAATTTTTGTAAAGCATTGATAGTCAAATAGTTATACCGACTCTGATTTTAGGCTAAGGAAACCTGGACTTTCCTTAGCCTAAAGTTGGACTTTACCCTAACTAAACTCCCACTTTACCTTAACTAAAGTCCGAGTGCTCATTACGGAGCTTTTGGATGTAAAGAAATATTACTACAAGATCATTTCCTCGATATTTGCCTGTTACACAGATTTTGAATCTTAATTTGGCGAAAGTTTTGGCTGTTTCAGAATAATTTTGTAATTTTGCAGCCAATTAAGAAAACAGAAAAGACAATGACAGCAAACGAAATCCGCGACTCATTCAAGAAATTCTTCGAGTCGAAGCAGCACGCCATCGTGCCCTCAGCACCTATGGTCATCAAGGATGACCCCACGCTGATGTTTACCAACGCAGGTATGAACCAATGGAAGGATATTATATTAGGTACGCGCGACCCGGAGCCTCGCCGCAGGGCAGACACCCAGAAATGCCTCCGCGTATCTGGCAAGCACAACGACCTGGAGGAGGTGGGACACGACACGTACCACCACACCATGTTCGAGATGCTGGGCAACTGGTCGTTTGGCGACTACTTCAAGGAGGGCGCCATCGATATGGCCTGGGAGTATCTGGTGGATGTGCTGAAGTTGAATCCTGAGGACCTCTACGTGACGGTCTTCGAGGGTTCGCCCGAGGAGAACATCCCTCGTGACGATGAGGCCGCCAAGTACTGGTCTAAGCACGTGCCAGAGGATCATATCATCAACGGCAACAAGCATGATAATTTCTGGGAAATGGGCGACACAGGTCCCTGTGGTCCTTGCTCTGAGATCCACGTCGACTCGCGTACTCCTGAACAGCGTGCAGCCTCAGGCAAGAGCGGCCGCGAGCTGGTGAATCAGGACGATCCGCAGGTGATTGAGATCTGGAACCTCGTGTTCATGCAGTTCAACCGCAAGGCCGACGGCTCGCTGGAGAAGCTGAGCATGAATGTCATCGATACAGGTATGGGCTTCGAACGCCTCGTCCGCATGTTGCAAGGCAAGCACTCGAACTACGATACAGACATTTTCCAGCCGATCATCAAGGCCGAGGAGCAGATTACGGGCCTGAAATACACCACCTTCGAAGAGGGTGAGGTCAGCAAGGAGCAGGACGATATCAACGTCGCCATGCGTGTCTGCGCAGACCATCTGCGTGCCGTCTCGTTCTCCATCGCCGATGGCCAACTGCCGTCGAATGCGAAGGCTGGCTATGTCATCCGCCGAATTTTGAGAAGAGCCGTCCGCTACGCCTATACGTTCCTCGGACAGAAAGAGTCGTTCCTCTATAAACTCGTGCCCACGCTGGTGGCAGAGATGGGCGAGGCCTTCCCAGAGCTGAAGGCCCAGCAGCAGTTGATCTCGAAGGTGATGAAGGAAGAGGAAGATGCCTTCCTGCGCACCCTCGACAAGGGTATCGGCATGCTCAACGACGCAATGGACAAGATGAAGGCCGACGGTCAGACGGAACTCGACGGTGTCCAGGCTTTCCGCCTCTTCGATACCTATGGTTTCCCCCTCGATCTGACAGAGTTGATCTGCCGTGAGAATGGCTTCACCGTTAATGAAGAGCAGTTCAATGTCGAGATGCAGAAGCAGAAGGAACGTGCCCGTAATGCCGCAGCCGTCGAGAACTCAGACTGGACGGAACTTGCCCAGGGCGAACAGCAGTTCGTGGGCTACGACTATACGGAATACGATTGCCATATCCTCCGTTACCGCAAGGTGACGCAGAAGAAGAACGAGTTCTATGAGCTCGTGCTCGACAACACGCCGTTCTATGGTGAGATGGGTGGCCAGGTGGGTGACTGTGGTGTCATCTGCAACGAAAATGAAACCATCGAGATCATCGACAGCAAGCGCGAGAACAACCAGACGGTGCATATCGTCAAGCAGCTGCCGAAGGATCCCACAGCCCAGTTCATGGCTTGTGTCGATACGGACAAGCGCGATGCCTCTGCCGCCAATCATACTGCCACCCACCTGCTCGACTATGCGCTGAGACAGGTTCTGGGCGAGCATGTGGAGCAGAAGGGCTCGTTCGTCTCGCCAGACACCCTCCGTTTCGACTTCTCTCACTTCCAGAAAGTAACAGATGAAGAAATCCGCCAGGTGGAACGTATGGTCAATCAGATGATCCGTGCGGATATTCCCCTTGAGGAGCATCGTGATATGCCCTTCGAGGAGGCTAAGAAGATCGGAGCCATCGCCCTCTTCGGAGAGAAGTACGGCGACAAGGTGCGCGTGGTCTGCTTCGGCCCGTCGTGTGAGTTCTGTGGTGGTATCCACGCTAAGGCTACGGGTAAGATCGGCTTCTTCAAGATCTTCTCCGAGAGCTCTGTGGCAGCAGGTATCCGTCGTATCGAGGCCAAGACAGGTCGTGAGTGCGAGGAATTCCTCTATAAGACTGAGGATATCCTGAAGGCCGTCCGCTCGTTCTTCAACAACGCGAAGGACCTGCAAGGCGTGATTCAGAAATACGTCGAAGAGCATGATGCGATGAAGAAGGATATTGAAGTGTTCCAGGCCCAGCGCGTGTTTAACCTCTCTATGGAATTGCTGGAAAAGGCTCGCATCATCAATGGCGTAACGGTTGTGACAGCCAAGACAATGATGATGCCGAATGTCGCCAAGGACCTGGTATTCAAGATCCGCGAGCGTCATCCTGAGAATCTGCTCTGTGTGATTGGCAGCATCTTCGAAAACAAGCCGATGCTGAATGTGATGCTCAGCGACGATATGGTGAAGGATCACGGCTTGAACGCAGGACAGCTGGTTCGCGAGGCTGCCAAACTGATGCAGGGTGGTGGTGGCGGACAGCCTCACTACGCCTCAGCAGGCGGAAAGAACCTTGACGGCCTCTCTGCCGCTATGGATAAAGTGATAGAGTTGGCTGATCTCTGAATCCGCAAATCGTAAATCCAAAAATCGTAAACAATATGGCATTGAATCTGAACAAGAACCTCAAGCTGTACTACTCCATCGGAGAAGTCGCACAGATGTTTGGTCTGAACGAGAGTACACTTCGCTATTGGGAACAGGAGTTTCCCTTCCTGAAGCCGAAAGTCAGCGGACCCTCAAAGGTTCGCCAGTATACGGAGAAGGATATTGAGCAGGTTCGCCTGATCCATAACCTGGTGAAGGTGCGCGGCTTCAAGATTGCCGCAGCGAAGAAGATGATCAATGCCAACCGTAAGGGTGTGGACAGAAAGGCCGATGTGCTTGAGTCACTCATCGACCTTCGTACGGAGCTGCAGGCATTGAAGAAGCAGCTCGACTACTTGCAGTAGTCTTTCCACTCACTATGGAAGTTGAATACAGAGGCAGGCGTAATCAGGTCTGCCTCTTTTTTTGTCAGCTGACGGCTCCAGCTGACACGATATTGTGGCTGGGCTCCTTCGCCTCGATTGTTGTATTCCAGATAACGGGCCGTCTGTTCTCTTTGTTTCTCCCAATGGTGCCAGCCCTCAGGACGGATATGGCGACCCAGCTCGCAGTTCATGAAGAGCGTATAGCCGTAGTCTCGCCAGGGACGTCCCAGATAGACTTTGTCCACACCTTCCGCAGCAGTCAGGCGGCAGTTGTTGAAGACGTAGCCGAAAGGCTGATCCTTTGGCGTAGAGGCTGCCGTCACGTAACTGTCGATGAGACTTTCAATCGTGCAATCCTCAAACCACGCAGTACTTGGGCCGAAGATGAAGTCCGTCGTGCCGCAGATGTAGCAGCCCTTGAAGTATAATCGTGTGCCGGCCACACCTGTGTAGATGGTATCCTGGTGACCGATGATGCGGCAGTTGATGACTTTGAGGCGATCCCCTTCTGTATGCAGCGATACAGCCTGCCCCAGTCGTGCGGAGTTGTTCTCGATGGTCAGGTTCTTTAGGGTGATGTCGTTGCCTTCAATCTTTAAGGTATAGGTGCGGAAGGTACCCATCGCCTGCAATCGTGGCTCAGCGGCGCCTAAGAGCACCTTGATGTTCGCATGGTCGTCGTAGGTGATGATAGTCTGCTCGGCATCCTCGCCACAGAGCTCGATGTTCTGCAACCATGAAGGAATGATGAGTTTCTCCTTATACGTACCTTTCTTGATATAGATGACCTTATGGTAGTCCATGAATGCGCGACACACCTCGATGGCTTCGTCAACGGTGCGGAACTCGCCCGTGCCGTCTCTGGCAACGACAATGGTGTCAGGATTGTCATACTTCCCAGCGGCAAAGGCCGTAGAGGATAGGGTAAGTAGGGTGATTAGGGTAAGTAGGGCTTTTAGGGGATTCATATCGTTACAGGATTTCAGATATTTCCTTCAGGTCGGCGACGGATTTGAGATTTTCGACGATGGTCTTGACATCCTCCCTGTCGTGGACGCGCAGTTCGATGCTGCCATCGAAGATGCCGTCCTCACAGGTGATGACTACCTTATGGATGTTCACGTTCATCTGCGCAGAGATGATTTGGGTAATCTCATTCAGCATGCCCACACGGTCGATGCCTCCCAGACGCAGGGTGGCGTCGAAGAAGAGGATCTTGTGCATGTCCCATTTGATGTCGATGATACGGTTGCCGAAGCTGGTCTTGAGCTTGGCGGCCACAGGGCAGTTGCGCTTGTGGATCTCTATCTGGTTCTTGTTGTTGATATAGCCCAAGGCATCATCGCCAGGGATGGGGTGACAGCAGCTGGCAAACTTATACTGGTTGATGTTCTCCTCGCTGATATAAATGGGTTTCTTGCGATTGAACTTTTCCGGCACAATGAAGAGATCCTGCTTGGGCGCACTCTCCTCTTTCTTCTTTCCGATAAAGGGCACGTACTTGCGCCAGCCGCTGTTCTCCGCACTCTTGTTCTTGCCGCTGAGCTCGTCGAGGTCCTTGTCGCCCAAGATGACGATCTTCTCGCCGAGGGCCTGATAGAACTCGTTGCGCTTACCGTAGGCATGGAACTCAGCCAGACGGTCTGCCAGCGCGAGACTGGGCTCATGATGGTTCTTCTCGAGGAAGGCATTCAGAATCTCCTCGCCTCTGCGCTGCACCTCTCTGTTGTCGCGACGCAGGATGGCCTGGATTTTCGCCTTCGCCTTGGCGGTGGAGACGAAGTTGATCCATGCGGGACTGACGTGCTGCGACTTCGACGTAAGAATCTCCACCTGGTCACCACTCTGCAGCTTATGGCTCAGGGGCACCAGCTTATGGTTCACCTTCGCACCGATACAATGGCTGCCGAGGAAGGTGTGGATGGAGAAGGCGAAGTCGAGGGCCGTACAGTCGGCTGGCAACGTGCGGATCTCTCCCTTCGGGGTGAACACGAAGATCTCGCTGGCAAAGAGGTTCAGCTTGATGGTGTCGAGGAAGTCCATAGCGTCGGGCTGGGGGTCATCGAGGATTTCCTTAATGGTGCGCAGCCAGTCGTTCAGCTCGTTCTCATCCTCCGTATACTCCTCTTCCACGCCGTCCTTGTATTTCCAATGGGCGGCAAAACCCTGTTCCGCCACCTCGTCCATACGGTCTGAACGTATCTGCACCTCTATCCATCGGCCCTGTTTCGACATCAGCGTGACGTGCAAAGCCTGATAACCATTGGCCTTGGGCTGTGAGAGCCAGTCACGCAGACGGTCCGGATGTGACTTGTAGATCTTTGAGATGGCCACATAAATCTTGAAACACTCGTTGATTTCCTCTTCCCTGACCTTGGGTGTGAAGATGATGCGCACGGCCAGGATATCATAGATCTCCTCGAAGGTGACGTGCTTGTTCTGCATCTTGTTCCAGATAGAATAGGGAGTCTTCACGCGTTCCTTAATATCATACTGGATGCCCATCTTCTCCAAGGAGGCTTTGATGGGGGCCGTAAACTGGTCGAAGAGTTCGTGACGGGAAGCATGGGTAGATTCTAACTTTGCCTCGATTTTGGCATATTCGTCCGGATGCTCGAACTTGAAACTAAGATTCTCCAGTTCCGACTTGATCTTGTTCAGTCCCAGACGATTGGCCAATGGAGCATAGATATAGAGCGTCTCACCAGCAATCTTATATTGTTTGTTGGCGGGCTGGGAGTCCAAAGTGCGCATGTTGTGCAGACGGTCGCAGATCTTGATGAGGATCACGCGGATATCGTCGCTCATCGTCAGCAGCAGCTTCTTGAAGTTCTCTGCCTGAGCAGAGGCCTGCTCGCCGAAGATGCCGCCGCTGATCTTCGTCAGTCCGTCGACGATCTGGGCAATCTTCGAACCGAAGATGTTTTCGATGTCCTCAACGGTGTAGTCTGTGTCTTCCACAACGTCGTGCAACAGGGCCGAGCAGATACTCGTCGAACCGAGTCCGATCTCCGAGCAGGCTATCTGTGCGACGGCGATGGGATGCATGATATAAGGCTCGCCAGACAGGCGTCGCACGCCTTTATGGGCCTGACGGGCGAAGTTGAAGGCCTTAGTAATGAGGTCTACTTTCTTACGGTGGCGCGAATTGGTATAGTCGGTCAACAGTTTCTCGAACGCCTCGTTGATGATCTTGTCATCAGCCTCTTCTTGTAGTCTTAGATCTTCCTCTGCCATAAGCTTTCATCCTTTCACTTTTTCACCTTTTCACTTTATCACCTGACCCTGATCTTCTTGCCTGCCCGGATGTTGTTGCCCTTGATGCCGTTCAGCTGGCGGAGCTTGGCGACGGTGGTGCCGTTGCGCTTGGCGATTTGTGACAAAGTCTGTCCACGCTGGATAGTCACAGAACTACTGGACGACTTCGATGCTCTGGCACCACGGCGGGAGTTGCGGGCAGAACGACGACTGTATCTTCCGTTCCTTCTGCTGTAAGAGCCTCGTTTGCGTGAGAAGGTGGGCACGTCGTCGTTGACTTCCACCACCAGCCGCTTGGTCAGCAACTCACTGGCACGGTAGTTATAGATAGAGTCTTCATGATCAATGAACTTACCCGTGTCGGCCAGCGGCATACGGATGGCATAGGGTTTGGTGTTGCCTGGCACGATGTCGCGGCGGAATTCGGGATTCAGCGAGCGCAACAGATCGGCATCCGTACCGATGACGCCTGCAATCTGCTCCAAATGCACATCACGGTGCACGACGACGGTGTCGCTCTGTGCCGGCAGGTTGGTGGTCATCGGACAGATATAGTGCTCGCAGTAATAGGTCATGATGTAGTTGGCGGCGATGAAGGCGGGCACATAGCCTCTTGTCTCTGCCGGCAGATAGGGATAGATCTGCCAGTAGTCCTTGTCTGCTGCCGTGATGGTCTCGTCTTCCTGTGTACGACCTTTGGCGGCACGATAGCGGCGGATGGCCTTGTTAATGTTCTCAGGCCCACAGTTGTAAGCGGCAATCACGAGGTTCCAGTCGCCGAAGATCTTATAGAGGTCTCGCAGATAGCGGGCAGCGGCATACGATGACTTCACGGGGTCGCGACGCTCGTCGACGAGTGAGTTCACTTCCAAGCCATACTGCTTGCCTGTGCCCAACATGAACTGCCAGAGTCCTGTGGCACCAACTCTTGACACTGCCTTCGGGTTCAGTGCCGACTCGATGATAGGCAGGTATTTCAGTTCCAACGGCAGCTGATACGTCTCCAAGGCTTCCTCGAAGATGGGAAGATAGAAGTTTGCCGCGCCCAGCAGATAGCTGACGGAATAGCGCAAACGTCCGCTGTAACGGTCGATAAACCGCTGTACGATATCATTATAGGCGAATTCCATCACCGAGGGTATGCGGCTGAGCCTTTCGATATACACCTCTTTGGGATAGGTGGGACTCTCGCTCTTCATCTCACAGTCGCCAGGTGCCAGATAGGCCTTCGACATATAGAGATTCAGAAGGCTGTCGAGGTCGTATGTCATCGCCTCGGGGAACTCGATGACTTCCTCGTTGCCCTCCTTGTCGGTGACGGCAAACTCGTCTTCGCCCAGTTCCTCGGCGTTATCTTCGTCTTCATCTTCTCCTTCTTCATCATCTTCTTCGTCTTCGCCCTCTTCTTCATCTACCTCTTCTTCTGTCGGAATGTCGGTGTTCACAACTTGGGCATTCAGGCCGAGGTTTCCTACGAGGAAAACGGCAACGAGGATGATCATCAGTCTTTTCTTCATTCTTTATCTGGTTTTGTTTTTTACCTTTTTACTTTTTTACCTTTAAAAGTTCAAACTGCATTGCAGTCCCACCGACGAGGCATCTATCGGATTGCTCGACGAGCGGTTGTTGATAATCGTGGGCTCCACCCTCAGGCTCAGGTCGTCGGAGATGTCAAACACAGACAACTCTGCATCCACGTAGGCATCGATGACCGACAGCGCATAGACTCCCAACATCACGAAGAAGCTCAGGTCGCGCCAACGTCTGTATTTGTCCTTTCGCTTCCTGAAAATGTCCTGATACCGCTTTTTGTCGGCCTCTGTGGTGATCTTCATGCCCAAGTGCAGGAACTGGTTGTAACTCTGCGTGCTGGGGTCATTGTCCATCAGGTCTATATAGGCCTGGGAGTAATCCTTGTACATCGTGTTGTTCCAGCTCATGGCATACATACAGCCGATGAATCCGCCATACACAAGCGGCAGTTTCCAGTATTTGCGGTTATAGATCTGTCCCCCTCCGGGGATGACGAGTGCGAGCCACAGCGCCCTTTTGGGGTCAGGCCGCCACGTAGACCAGTCTTGTTCCGTCTTCCTTTTCTTGCTGAAGGTCGTATCAACGACGACGGAGAGGCTGTCGGTCTTGATGGCATTCAGGCTGTCGGTGTCATAACGGTCCTGAGCCTTGGCCTGTTGGCTCCCTGCTGTCAGCAGCAGGAGGCAGAACGTAATCAGTATATGTATTCTCTTACCTCTCACTTCTTACCGTTCGCCCCTTTCTCAGTTCTTGATCTTGTCGATGATGTTCATGACATGCTCCAGCTCGTCCTCGTTGGCAAACGGGATGCTGATCTTGCCCTTTCCCTGAGGCGAGCAGGTCATCTGCACCTTCACCTTGAAGAGGTCTGACAGACGGTCGCGCAGGATGCTGTATTCCAGCGACAGCTGTGAGTCCGACTTCTTGACGGTCTGTATGCTCTCGCCGTTCTTCAGCTTCTGCACCATCTCCTCCACCTTTCTCACGGAGTAGCCGTTGCGCTGTATCTCCTTGAACAGCTTGAGCTGTGTCGACGGACTGTCGATGGCCAGCAGCGCACGGGCGTGACCCATGTCGATGTCCTTGTTCTTCAGGGCTATCTGTATCTGTGCTGGCAGCTTCAGCAGGCGCATGTAGTTCGTGATCGACGTACGGCTCTTGCCAACGCGCGAGGAGATCCTTTCCTGTGTCATTCCCGTCGTCTCCGACAGATGCTGGTAGGCGAGTGCAATCTCGATGGGGTTCAGGTCTTCACGCTGGATGTTCTCCACGAGTGCCATCTCCATCACCTTCTCGTCTTCTGCCGTACGGATATAGGCCGGTATGGTGGTGAGTCCGGCGATGGTGGCAGCCCTCCAACGGCGTTCACCGGCGATGATCTGATACTCGTTCTCTCCCATCTGCCTCAGGGTGACGGGGGTGATGAGGCCGATCTCACGGATGCTGGCAGCCAGTTCCTGCAGCGCAGCTTCGTCGAAGTCCGTTCGTGGTTGGTTGGGGTTGGGCGAGATCATCGTGAGGGCAATCTCGCTGAGGTTGGACGAACCTTGGGCCTTCACGTCACTCGTGTCTATCAGGGCGTCGAGTCCGCGACCCTTCCCTGTGCCGATGTTGTCCAGTCCGCGTCCGAGGACATTACGGTCATATTTCTTCTTAACAGCCATAGTTACTTTTCACTTCTCACTTTTCACTTCTACTTGTTCTTCTGTATGATTTCACGGGCCAGGGCGAGGTGGTTCTTCGCACCGGTGGAGTCTGCGTCGTAGAGGATCACGGGCAGACCGTGACTTGGACTCTCCGACAGCTTGACGTTACGCTGGATGACAGTCTTGAACACCAGTTCCTGGAAGTGGCGCTTCACCTCGTCGTAAATCTGGTTGGCCAGACGCAGGCGACTGTCGTACATCGTCAGCAGGAATCCCTCAATCTCTAACTGCGGGTTCAACTTGTTCTTGATGATCTTGATGGTGTTCAGCAGTTTGCTGATACCCTCCAAGGCGAAGTACTCACACTGTACGGGGATGATGACAGAGTCGGCAGCCGTCAGCGCGTTGACGGTGATAAGACCTAACGACGGCGAACAGTCGATCAGGATATAGTCGTAATCGTTCTGCACGGGTGCAAGCACATTCTTCAACACCTTCTCTCTGTTTTCCATGTTCAGCATCTCAATCTCCGCACCTACCAGGTCGATGTGGCTGGGGATGATGTCCAGTCCGTCGATGTCTGTCGTATAGATGGCATCCCTGACGTCTGCCTTGTTGATGATGCATTCGTATATGGAACTTTCCACTTCCGTGATGTCGACGCCCAGTCCGCTGGAAGCGTTGGCCTGCGGGTCTGCGTCTACTACCAAGACGGTCTTCTCCAATGTGGCGAGTGAGGCTGCCAGGTTAATGGTAGTTGTTGTCTTTCCCACGCCGCCCTTCTGGTTTGCTAATGCTATGATTTTTCCCATCTTAATTCCTAATTATCCTAACTTTAATTGATATAAAAAGAGAAATTTGGGCACAAAGTTACTAATTTCCGATGAGAAATCCCTTTCATTTAAACCTTTTTTCGTAATTTTGCAGTCAAATCATTGATATTTTATGGAAATTAAACGACCTTTACTACTTATTTCCAATGATGACGGCTATCAGGCAAAGGGTATCCGTCAGCTGGTGGAGATGGTTTCCGACTACGGCGATATCATCGTCTGTGCCCCAGAAGAGGCTCGCAGCGGTTTCTCCTGCGCCTTTTCCGCCACCACGCCGCTCCGTCTGAATCTGCGGGAGAAACGCGATGGTGTCGAAATCTGGTCGTGCAACGGCACGCCCGTCGACTGTGTGAAGATGGCCCTGTCTGAGATTTGTCCCCGAAGGCCCGACATGGTCATCGGCGGCATCAATCACGGCGACAACGCCTCCGTCAATGCCCATTACAGCGGCACGATGGGTGTCACCCTCGAGGGCTGTATGAAGTATATCCCCTCGGTGGCCTTCTCGCTCTGCGACCATCGCGACGATGCCGACTTCGAGCCCCTCCGTCCGCTCATCCGTGAGATTACGGCGAAGGTGCTGGCCGAAGGCCTGCCCAAGGGTGTCTGTCTGAACGTGAACTTCCCATTGTTAGGGGAAGGTAGGGATTTTAGGGGTGTTAGGGTGTGTAGGATGGGCTACGGCACCTGGGGCGGCGAGGTGACGAAATGCCATCATCCCCGGGGCTACGACTACTGGTGGATGGTGGGCCATTATCAGAACGACGAGCCCGATGCCGAAGACACCGACCGTTGGGCCCTCGACAACGGCTATGTCGCCATCACCCCCACCCAGATCGACCTCACCGCCCATTCCGCCATCAGCCTCATCGACTCCTGGGATCTTGGTAATCAATCGTAAATCCGTAAATCGTAAATGAAATACTACCTCATAGCCGGTGAAGCCTCTGGCGACCTCCACGCCTCGCACCTGATGCGCTCGTTGAAGAATATTGACAGCGAGGCAGACTTCCGATTCTTCGGAGGCGACCTGATGACGGCCGTCGGCGGCACACGTGTACGCCATTATCACGACTTGGCGTATATGGGCCTGATTCCCGTACTGCTGCACCTGCCGACCATCTTAAAGAACATGAAGTTCTGCAAGCAGGACATCCGTTCGTGGCAGCCCGACTGTGTCATCCTTATAGACTATCCGGGCTTTAACCTGAAGATTGCCGAGTATGTAAAATCGCGGACAAACATCCCCGTCTATTACTACATCTCCCCGAAGATCTGGGCCTGGAAGGAGCACCGCATCAAGAACATCCGCCGCGACGTCGACGAACTTTTCTCCATCCTGCCCTTCGAGGTGGATTTCTTCGAGAAGAAACACCATTATCCCATCCACTATGTGGGTAATCCTACGGCCGATGAGATCAAGGAGTGGAAAGAGAATACTTCTGCCACAGACATTTCTCTTTCCTCTTTCCACTTTCCACCTTCCTCTAAAAAAATCATCGCCCTCCTTGCCGGTTCCCGCCGCCAGGAGATTAAGGACAACCTCCCCACGATGATTGCAGCCGTGAAGCCCTATATGACCGACTATCATGTCATCCTCGCCGGTGCCCCGGGCATCGACGCCGACTATTATGACACCTTCATCAAGGGGAGCGGTGTGGAGGTGGTCTATAACGAGACCTATCCCCTACTCTCGAAGGCCCACGCCGCCCTTGTCACCAGCGGCACCGCCACCCTCGAGACGGCCCTCTTCCGCGTGCCGCAGGTAGTCTGCTACAAACTCCCCCTGCCGAAGATCGCCCCATATGTGAGGAAACGCCTCATCAAGGTGAAATACATCTCTCTCGTCAACCTCATTGCCGACCGCGAGGTGGTCACCGAGGTGCTCGACGAGACCTATTCCGTCGACTTTATCCGTCAAGAACTTGCCAAGATTCTCTCAGGCCCCGACCGCGACCGCATGCTCGAAGGCTACGCCGAAGTCTCTCGCCGCCTCGGCTCCCAAAAGGCTCCCGACAACGCCGCAAGGCTTATTTATAGTTACTGTGCGCAGCCAAAAAATTCGTGTAATTCGTGAAATTCGTGGTCAAAAAAAACTTGAATTAAAATATAGTATTTGTATGAAAAAGATTTTTGTTTTTGCCCTGATGGCTGTAGCAGCCCTCACGGCCAGTGCTCAGAACATCCAGTTGCACTACGACTTCGGTCGTAACATCTATCCCGATCAGGAGGCCGGACGCCAGAAAGTCACCGTCACCCTCGAGCAGTTCAAAGCTGACAACTGGGGTTCATGGTACTATTTCGTCGACCTCGACCTCACAAGCAAATTCTTCCGCAGCGCCTACACCGAGATCTCCCGTGAATTCAAGCTCGGCAAGGAGACTCCTTTCTCTGCCCACATCGAGTACAATGGCGGTCTGGGCCGCGACGACATCCGCAGTTTCCAGCACGCCGCCCTCCTCGGTGGTGCCTACAACGGCCATAACGAAGACTTCTCGAAGACCTGGTCGGTGCAGCTGCTCTACAAGCGTTTCTTCAAGAGCTACGAATACACCTCCGCCTATGACAGCTTCCAGCTGACGGGTGTGTGGGGCTTGAACTTCGCCAACAAGAAGTGCACCTTCTCTGGCTTCATCGATTTCTGGCGTGGTGTGAACTGGCGCCCGGGACACGAGAACCACGGTATGCTCGTCATCCTCACCGAGCCGCAGTTCTGGTACAATGTCACCGACCATTTCTCTTTCGGCTCCGAGGTGGAGATCAGCAACAACTTCATCTACAACACCTACGACGACCAGTCGTTCTTCATCAATCCGACCGTCGCCCTGAAGTGGAACTTTTAAGATAGTCCCTCGATCTCTCCGTTCACGATGGTGATGCGCTCCGCCTGCGGACTCTTCGGCAGTCCCGGCATGCGGAGCATGTCACCCGCGATGGCCACAATCATCTCCGAGCCGCAGTTCAGGATCACGTCGCGGATGCGGATGGTGAAGCCCTCGGGCGAGCCGTAACGCGTCGAGTCGGCTGAGAATGAGAACTGCGTCTTGGCGATGCAGACGGGATAGTGGGCGATGGCGCCATCATCGTCGGTAAACGATTTGCGCAGCGATTCCAGTTTCTTCGTCACCGTCTTGCCGTATTCCACGGCCGATGCGCCGTAGATACTCTTGCACACCTTCTCTATCTTATCCTCCAGACGGTCCGTCTCCTTGTAGGTAAAGCGGATGGGCAGGGGCTGCTGCTTGTCGATTGTCTCAACCACGGTCTGCGCCAGTTCAATGGCGCCCTCGCCACCCTTGAGGAAGGCTTCGTTCACGGCAAAGCCCACCTCCAAGTCCTCACAGTTCTTGCGTACAATGGCGATTTCCTCCTCCAGATCCGTATCGTGGCGGTTGAGCGTCACTACCACTGGCTGTCCGAAGCCCTGCATGTTGCGGATGTGGCGGTTCAGGTTCTTCAGGCCCTCAGTCAGTCCCTTGGCGTTCGGCTCCTTGATGTGATCCAGATCCACGCCTCCGTGCATCTTCAGGCCCTGGGTGGTGGCTACGATGACCACCAGTCGCGGCAGCAGTCCGGCCTTGCGGCACTTGATGTCGAAGAACTTCTCTGCGCCGAGGTCTGCACCGAAGCCTGCCTCCGTCACCACATAGTCGCTGTAGCTCATGGCCATCTTCGTGGCCACCACGCTCGAACAGCCGTGGGCGATGTTGGCAAACGGTCCGCCGTGGATGAAGGCCGGTGTGTGCTCCGTCGTCTGCACGAGGTTCGGGTTGAGGGCATCCCTGAGCAGTACGGTGATGGCTCCGGCCACGCCGAGGTCTTTCACCTTAAACAGCTTGCCGTCGGAGGTGACGCCCAGCACGATGTTCTCGATGCGGCGCTGCAGGTCTTCCTCACTCGTTGCCAGGCAGAGGATGGCCATCAGTTCCGAGGCGGGGGTGATGTCGAAGCCCGTCTCATTCACCACGCCGTCGCCCCTCAGGCCCGTCACCACGTTACGCAGGCTTCGGTCGTTCACGTCGAGCACGCGCTTCCAGTAGATCTCTCGCAGCGAAAAACCCTCCTTGCGATGCTGGTAGATGTAGTTGTCGAGCAGGGCGCTGATGGTGTTGTGCGCGGAGGTCACCGCGTGGAAGTCGCCCGTGAAGTGTAGGTTGATCTTCTCCATCGGCAGCACCTGGGCATAGCCGCCGCCGGCAGCACCGCCCTTGATGCCGAAGCACGGGCCGAGCGAGGGCTCCCTGA
>Ga0265298_10000599_pt1 | contig 53377 bp, 80 predicted proteins | sample AusTroGonzalo_MG_3_FD_193486 | JGI IMG/M metagenome (GOLD analysis project Ga0265298, IMG submission 193486) | Bovine rumen microbial communities from tropical cattle in Woodstock, Queensland, Australia - Gonzalo_01 | ecosystem: Host-associated > Mammals > Digestive system > Stomach > Rumen ... | reverse complement strand
CGTACAGGTTCCCTTACACTCACATGTGCTAAGGTATCTACCCCACAGACGCAGGAAGGAAACGCAAGCAACCCTATCGGTGCTATGTACAAACCTGCAGACAATAACGCTATTGGTGCAGAGGTTGGCAATGTATACGATATGGTATTCCTTGCACAGGCGCAGCAGGCAGCCCTCGGTGGTGACTCAGACGGTGCAACACTTGCTGTATGTTTCATGTTCTGTGGTAAGAAGACAATCGTACAGTTCGAAGGATGTACTGTAGCAACAGTAGACCCAATCGGACTTGCAGGTAATGATGCTGCTAACTACAGCATTGTTTGGAACTACCTGAACTGGCGCGTACGTTACGACGCTGGTGCAGAAAACTTTGTAATCTAAATAATGGCCCTCTTCGGAGGGCTTCCATTGCAGGAGGTATAAGATGGAATTTGGTAGTAAGGAATTTAACGACATTCTCAAAGACTTTAAGAGAGGTCGTGATTGGTTGAATGACGTAACAGTCGACATTGAAGACGGCGGCAACAAGCTTGATCCGGCAACAATGCTACGCTATTATGAAGAAGAAGCAAATCTGGACAACAGTATTGCTTTGGCTTCACAGATGGTAATGAACAAGCACGTGTCCTTCAAGAAACATGACAGTGTTGTTCTTGAATTTACATATAACGGAGGCGATCTCGGCGACAAGTTCGAGTCAGCACCATATCTCTTCGATATGCTCCTTAAATTGTGCTATGGTATACTGGTAAAAAAGTTAACACCGCCTTCAGACGTATAGCAGAGAAGCGTGAGGCTGTCGGGCATTTCCATAAGGCAGAAACGCCCGAACAGGAGGCGGAAAGAGTACAAAGGGAATTAGCAGCGGCAAGCGCAGCAAACGATATTGCTACGATGATTAAGATCATTGCCCGTACTAGCTCCCTTACAGTCTCAGACTATATACAGAAGACCGTAGGCCATGTTATGTTTACATACTTTACGTACGTGGATAATTTTCATACATACCCTCGTACACTAGACGACATTGTAGACGGTATCCTGTACATGGAAGCAAAACAGTATATCCAAAAACAATCACGGGAGGAGTAAATGACGTGGGACCCATCTTATTCAATTAGCCAAATAGAAACACCTGAAGGCCATTACTATGTAACTAGGGATAAGAATGGTAAAGTCATCTCCCGTGCATCCGGTATTACAAAACGTATTAATGAATACTTTGAAACATATCAGAATGACTTCCCGAAACAGGGGTTAAATTACCTTAGTCAGTTTACAGTTAAAGAAATAGAACAGAAGATTACCCGGCGGACTGCACCAATACAGGGGTCTCGTGTACAGTTCAAAGTTGGTGATGCCTTACGCTATAATACAGGCATGACTGATACTCAAATTAATAGTTATTTGATTCAGCGCAAGGCCATGGAAGAAGGTACTGTAATCCATGCCGAGTTACAAGACGCTATCTTACATGGTAAGACCCCAACACATCCAAAAGCACGTACTATGTGGAACAGTTTTGTACGTGCTTATCCTCCTTCACAGTACTCATATGAATCAGAAGTTCCTGTTACAGACTTAAAGAAATGGGGAACTTCCATAGATGTTATTGTTACAAATAAAAAGACCGGAGCCATCGGAATTTTTGACTGGAAGACCGGGCATGAACATGCTCCTGAGCATACAGCACAGCTGACAAAAGAAGCTCAGATGTATGAGATGATGACTGGTAAAAAGGTCGCTCAGTTGGGTGTTATTTATCCGAATAAGATTCAGCCTCAGAGGCCGATGGCAGCATCTGACATTAGGAAAATCTTTAATGTACATGGTAGTACTTTTAAGCAATATGCCGAACATGTAGCCATATCGGATCGACCCTACAAAGTACAACTTGCCCAGGACTACCTACGTCAACTTGGTGTTAAACGGTTGCCGGATTCATTCAACGCGAAGGACTATTCCGATGAAGTAACCTTCCTGGATACAGAAACAGGACACGCTAGCCAGATATTACAGATAGGTGCGGTTAAGGGACGTATTAACTATAAGACTGGACAGTTTGAATATTCAGACGTATTTGAACGTTATTACTACCCTTTACATACAAATACAAGAGAATTCAAAAAAGCACAGACCATTCACCGTATTGACATGTCTGTACAACGTCAGTACAGACGTTTACAAAATGCTACGTATGGTGCTACATATGGAGATGTAGATAAGGAAGCACTGAGGAATTTCATTGGGGATTCAGCAGTAGCGGGACATGCTATTATGTCTTCCGACTTACCTTGGTTGGGGTTAGAGAAGATACCTAATAGTATCTATGATACATATCACGCAGCACAGTATGTATATAAAAATGAGCGATCATATGGCTTGGAAGCGCTGTATAATAAATATATAGGAAGTAGAAAAGAATACCATCAAGCGTTTATCGATGCGTTAATGAACGCACAGTTTGGTGGTAAGATGTCCCTACGGAGTAGACGCATTCAGTGGATATTAACCCATCGAGGATTGGCTACATATCCGTATGACGCGGCTCTGGAGGGGTCAGATGTTGATCCGTTCATTGGTAAGAGCGGTATTCGAACAACAGCCATGGGACAGAACATTAAAGACTATTGGCAAGGAGGAAATATGGGTTCAGATGATATCAATGAAGAGTATGACCCGCTTGAAAATGAGATAGGCAGGGGCATGCATATTGAGGATGTCGTAGCCGGCTCTGGTAGTGGAGGAGGTCAGTGGTCAGAACTGTTCCACGCCATGACTGAAGCTATTAACCATATGGACTCATATGCCAAGACGGTTAATGCGATGTCAGAAAATCTGACCGACTCTATTCAAGGTTATAACCTGACAACCAATAGACGTATGATGCAGAACATTGTACATAAGTATGATGAAAGTGACTGGGATGAAGCACTACGCGAAGAGTTAGGTGTTAGCGGAATGGGTGTTCAGACATGGCATACTCGTCTCTCTGGTATGAAACGCCGAGAAGAGCATGGTGCTATGGTCAAAGCCCAGGAAGAAGTACAGCGCGCTGTCGATAAGGGATTGATTTCTCGTGCACAGGCAGACACAATACAAAGAGCAGCGAACTCTGTTCAGGACTTAAACGATGCACTAGAACAGCAGATTAAGAACAATGCTGTGTTACGTCAGTCATTGTCGTCAATGAAATTCTTCGATCTCAACACTTATAGCTCAGCTGTTCATCAAGAATGGGGCGGTATTAAACACGCAGCCCAAGGAGTCATACCATCATGGTTCGCAAAGCCAATCGGACGTTTCGGTGATGCGTTTATGAACGTGTTTAATCGTAACATGGCTCGTTATAATGCAGGCAAAGGAGTCATTGACAATGTTGTTTCTCCAGTACTACAGGGTGTTGGAGGCGCAGCCGGTTTTGCACTTGGAGGTCCTGGATCTGCTATAGGGGGCATGGCTCTTGGTAAGTCTATCGCGGCCGGAATAACACAGATATGGGGACATACTGCAACAGCCAAGACAGCTTTACGTGGTGAACGAATCCAGGAAGTGTTAAACATTTCAGGTGGAATTATCGATATGATAATGATACCGGTCCGAATGATAGGCCGTATCATTGGTACACTTGTTCGCTTGTTTGGAGCGTTAGCAGGAGCAGTTGCTTTAGGTATTAATTCGATGAAGCAACTTGCAACACCTCTGACCTCATTAACAGGCGTTCATTTTCCAATGCAACAAGGTCTTGAGGCGGCAGGTCATTTAACAGGCCTCGGTAAAGATGCATATGGAAATGCATATAATACTTTTGCCAACGAAGCACAGGCTCTTTATACAACAGGACAGTTAAACCGTGACCGTTTGGTTGCGGCTTCTATGCTTGGCGTGTTTGGCGATGTATATAACCCTACTGCTGATGCAGATGAGATGTACGGTGGAACTGTTAACAAGATATTGGCACAGATGCGTAATGCAGACCCTACTCGTCAGAAGCAGTTAATGACATTGGCAGGACGTGTTGATTCAACATTGCCACAGACATTACAGGTAATGAAAGACCTTGGTATTACAGACTGGAAGCAGATGCGTACATATGCAGGATATTCATATTTCCGTCCGCACTCAGATTCCGAACGCACTCTCTATCGTAGACAGTCGTTCCAGTTCCAGGGTAATATAGAGAGTATGATGAACTCAGTACGTCGTATAGCATCACGCCTTTGGGAACTCGGTGGTAAACACATCATGGATTTCTTAAACCGTTTGTTAGATGGATTAGCATTAGCACTGGATAAGATTAAAGACCCGCAGAAAGCGTTGGAACAGTTCAAAGCAACACTGTCAACGGGATGGAAGGCATTAAAAGACGCACTCGGTTTCAAGAACGGATTCGGTTCGATACTGGATAAGATATCAGAGGCTATCCGTAGATTTGCACCTGTCATTATCGATGTCGCTGCTATGATAGCAAAAGCCATTGTACATGTATGGTTTAAGGCACTCGACGCCATGATGAACAAGGGTGGTATCTTCCTTGATTACTTAAATACGTTACGTATTGTTAAGGATAAAGATAGTCCACTCGGTTATAAATTAGCAATCGGTTCTTCGAATGACTTCCAGGGCGCATGGAAACGTTCACAGTTGTTGAGCTATAATGGAGGTGTTCAGTTTGAAAACGCCAGTGGTGATACCTTCCGGCCTGCAACATTAGGTACTCATGGTGAAAACAATCAGTTATGGGGCCGCATTGACCAGTGGACAGATGCCTTTACTAAGTATATGCACGGTGGCTGGGCGTCGTTTACAGTAGGTAAGAACAAGCTACGCCTGACTAATACGCATGCATCTACTGATGCATATGAACGTTGGATGTCATTGTTTGACGAATATCGTCAGGGTAAAATTGATGAGACCCGTTTATACAGCACGCTGTATAATGAACGGGATCTGATGAACTTGTTCGACTATGAGGGCAAGGCTTCTATTCGATCATACTATGAAGCAGTTAAGAGCGGGCAGCATGTTGACTTTAGTGATAGTGAATCGACCATCATGTCCGCCATCGATGTCGCAAGGGATGCAGCAAAGGAGTCCGTTGTTAACTTAAACATTAGTGTAAACGATAAGCCAATGTTCAATGTCAAAGCTACAGATACTGGTGTTACAGTAGCTGGTGGAGCTCAGCGGTATGACATCGGTGGATATGTAATTAAGACTGACGTACAGCAGTCGCTCGCACAGTTGGGATTACAGAGGAGGTAAGTAATGAGTTGGTATACAAATATGACTTCAAAGATTCAACAGGTACATAAGTACCTGGAGAAAGAAGTCTATTACAAAGCTGTCGACGAATACCTGTCAACAGGTGTTGAGTACCCAGAACTCCATTGGAGTACAATGTTACTTAGCGGTACAGCTACCGGTGGACAGAAACTTGGTAAGCCTCTTGTTAAGCTGTCTACAGACCTCCTTGGTATTGCAATGGTTAATCAGGTTACTACTAAGATGGCCATTGCTATGAACGACATAGCTCAAACACTTGCTGACCCGAACATTGAAGGTATTCCAATTCGTACATCGAAGTTAACATCTTCGCGCGATGTGGAAGTAGGTGAGTGCTTGGTAATTGTACAGAGTGCTAATCAAAAGGAATATACAACTGATAACGCAGCCCCAAAGTTACGTGAATGGCAATTAGAAGGCGTGTTAACCCCACTGTCAGGAGGAGACCATAAGTTATTAATTAAACCGTCCCTTCTGAATCAGATTAAGTACCTGGATGCAATTGAGTTGTCACGCCGACCTGTTTGGTTTAAGGACAACATGTGTACTTTCTATCAGGTACAGATAACACGCTTTCAGCATGACTGGACCCCGGATTCAACAACAGGTGTACGTGTAAGCATTTCTTTAAGAGAATACAAGCCATTAGTACTTGAGACAACAACTAAAGTCTTCAATGTACTCTCTGGTGAGGAGGTAAAACTTGCATAGATATAAGGGATACTTACAGAATACGGATACGACATCAAGTCAGCAGGAGATTTCAGCAGGTTCACATAACCTGTTGTTTACCTTCTCTTGGCCTGTGAATGAGCAGACACAGTTCGATACCCTGGAGACGAACATCAAGGCAGCAGCCAACAACGACCCGCTGGTGTTAGAGGATGGTAACTATAAGCGTGATTATGATTACGTGGATTTTTGGTTACATGCAGATGTAGCAGAGACAACAATATGGCCTCTTAGTGCTATGAACAAGACAGAAGCAGGTAAGCAGGCATATATCCAGGAAAAACAGGCAGAGTGTTTAGTACTGGATGAACTGCGTGAGCAATACAAAGAACTGTTGTTTTGGAACTTCACATGTGATGATGGTGAAAAGGTAACAACCGGACTACTCCACTTAGGAGGATGGTTCTGTTACAACGAGGGCTCTTATTCCTTCCGTTTTAACTCTGAAAAGGAAGAGATAGGAATTAATGATTTAGGATATGCACAGATAGAGGTATTAACGGATGATTAACCCGGACGCAGCAGGTGCATTAAGCCTGCTTGATACATTTAATACACCTAACACCCTGTTCGATAGGATAATTGACATCACGTTTCGTACTGAGCTTAATACGAATCCGGGTACGGCGTATAAAGGATTAGAAAACACTCCTTTAGGGCAGTTCTTGTCTTCCGTCGGTACATCTGATGAAATTACCGTTAAGTCCTCGGACCTCGGTATTAAGCCGGATATAGCCATCGGTTTCAAGACCTTACAGGGACAGATGTGTTATGACTGTACGGTTAAGATTAAAAACTTCAAGTGTAAATATAACATACGCCGTTTTAAGAGTATGGACATTACAGCAGGGTATCGTGACGGGCCAAAATTAACCTTCCATTCACCTATCTTCTCAAGTTACCGTGAATCCCCAAATCCAGACGGTGTTACTGTATTTGAAGGTGTTATCGTAGGCAGTGTTGACTCTTTATTTACGAACAGACGTATTGAAATCGATATATACAAAAAGAACCTTACATTGCGTGAGTTTGTGCAGGGCTGTATAGCCGGGTGTAGATCGCCAAAGGACACAGGTCTTGAGGTTGACTTTGCAAACTGTGGGGACGTAATGGACCTGCCTATGACAGTTAAACACTACTATTATAGTGCGGCTAACGGTTATGCTTTAATTACATGGATCGCTGAACAAGTCAACCAGGTAGCTTTAGCCAACAAGAAAGGTAATATTATTACCCATATCCAGGGCAATAAGGTTATTTTTGGATTGGTTGACCCTTCAAAAGGTAACCCTGTGTTAACACGTGAGACACGTATCTTGAATTTGGATAAGGTAACACTTGCTGAATTCAATGGTACGACACTTACTGTAAAGGCTCCGTGGCATCCGTACTTACAGCCATTATCATTGTTCTATATGGCACCAAACGTTTACGGTGGTACAAACCTTCCGAACGTAATCCCAATTGAACAGTTGTGGCAGGACCCTGATAATGTTTACCAGGTTATTACTGAAGAAGTAAGCTTCGAAACTAACGGTGGTTCTAATGAAATGACCATCTTCGCCGTACCGATTAACCCGAAAGCTGAAATGCCAGTCGCTGCAATCGCTGACGAAGAGAAGATGAAGGCTTTAGGTAAAGTTACTGCGGAGTCTATTGTACACGTTCAGATTGGCGATCCAGAGAAAACGGAACAGCCAACAGAGACATCCGGCAAACCTAGAAACTGGACGGATACTGTATTCGATCTCGTAGCTATGGATTACTACGTTGTTCAACCAGGAGACACACTACACGATGTAGCAGGTCGTTTCTATGCAAACGTGCAACCTTATTCTGTTCCATACTCACAATTGCCGAGTGACTATAACGATATGATGAAGAACTGGGCATTACACATAGGTGTAGCATCGCCAACATCAGGACAAAAGACACCTGCTGTTAATCCAATGTTCTTCTGGCCATTAATTGTCATGGCTACATATAAGGCCTCTCAGCAACAGATGAAAGTTCAATCAGCAACAGGAAGCTTATCATTCCCAACAACACTGGAGAAGGACCCTGATATGATTCAGCCAGGATGGTTACTGGCTATTCCACGTATTACAGGTCTAGAGGGCCATGAGAACCTCAAGGAGTTGTTCTGTCGTATGGCCCGTGTTGAACGTGACCGTTGGTCGAATGATGAATGGATGCATTTAGGGCGCATCTATGTATACATGGGAGGTACACAGCCAGTATGACAAGTAACGACGTATTAGATATGTTGACAAAAGACCCGCAGCTTGTTGGTCGTAATCGATTGGCCTTGTCCGTATTCATCGACCTCGGACTTGCCTTAGCGGGAGGAAATGACGGCTTTATAGATGTTCAGGCGTACCGTACAATCAATGATATGCCTGTTATCTATCGTAATGTAGAAGTTCTTTACCCTGCTGGTGTTCATATGGATTTAAGCAATGCTCTTCTTATGGTATTGGTACCTTGTTCATGTGTTCCTGATACACAAACAGGAGAGATACTGAACGAAGCATATCCTTATGACGGACGTGGTGTTAAGGCTATTCCATTATCAAACAGTGCCCCTTCGAATAGTGAAGTATTACCCACATTCTATAAGGACTCCTTCACTGTTGGCAATAAGGACTACTCCTTTAATTTTTTGAAAAATGCTATATCTTTATCAATGAATAATCTAATTTCTGCTTCGGTTACGCCGGATCAGGCATCATTCCAGTGGAAAAATGCATTAAGTTTCGTGGTAAATGATGGTGGCGTCAGTAAGATATTTTGGGACGCAGATGGCAAAATAACAAAAATGGTTATCTTCCTTGCTGATGGTACCGAGACAACTTACATTGGCGCGGCAGATGAATTAACTGTACCACAGATGTTAGACCCATCAACATATACAAAGTGGAAATGGATCATTACTAAGAAGGCTGATGGCTCAATGTCTTATGTACAGAATGACAATGGTACCAAGCTGAATGAGATTACCCTCAGTGATAGTGGCGAGTTAAGTCTTAAACATAAGAACAAGGAAATTAAGGTTGATGATAATGGCATCTCACTCGAGGATGCAAACGGTAACAAGATTGTCACTTCGTCAGATGGGATTGAACTATCAAAGGGTACTTCAAAAGTAACGATTGGTTCAACTATTAAGATGGAAGGAGCTACGGGCTCAGTGGAGATATCATAATGCCATATATAGCAGTACAAGGATGTCGAATCACATGTAGTGCAACCCCGCCGTCAGGTGATGTGTCAATTACTTCTACACCATCAACAGGTGTTAAGATAAATGGCAAGGGCGTTTACCGTGAGAAGCTCTCCGTGTTAGTCCCTGCTGGGTCTACACAAGGGGGAGGTACATTGATTGAGCCTGTTACAATCGATATTAACCCAAGTGCTATCGCAGGTACTCCAGTCGATGGTAAATTACCGTTGGCGGTTGGTGATACTGCTACTAAGACAGGATCGTTTCAGGTAGGGAACAGCGTGTCTACGTTACCGATAGTTGTTGCAATATCGGATGCAGGACAGACCACTATGCAATGTACCTAATCGGACATTTCGCAGTTATAGCAAGGAGCGTATTATATAAGTATGAGAGACTTTAAGTTGATTACTAGTACCGATAATTCCTTCAGCCTGGACATCGACATCATTGACGGTCAGGCTGACCTGGTGTTTGAGGAACAGAACACACAAGATCAAAGGGCTGCTGTCGCTGCATACCAGGCTCAGGGTACAATCCCAGGTATGGAGAATGAAGGTATCAGATGGCAGGATCTGTATACAAACGATGAGACTCTTATTAACATCGACAATCAGGTAAAACAGAACATTCAGACCAAGGCCGGTGGTGATGGTACACTTAGTGGTACTTATACTCCTCTCTATCTCGAGTCAGGAGACCACCCAATGGGTATAAGCATATACAAGGCAGGATGATATGATTGAATTAGATGGTATCCAATATAGTGTAGCTACACCAGAAGAAAATGTAACACAGATGGTTAATTTCATTAACAACTACTGTGCTACCCATAATGTCCGTAACTCAAAGGATGAGGTCATTTACATCGAGCAGAATACAACGAGCCCTATCTACATGATCATGTACGGTATCGCCTATCTTGTATCTGCTATTCAACGACTTATTTACAGCGTTGGTTGCGCCTTCAGCATTGGTTCGTCATCAGAACGCCAATTGTTAAACCTTTCTACATTGGCTAATGTTAAACGTAAGAATGCAACAAAGACCACCATCCAGTGTTTAGTGTATTCAGATCGTACTGAGGATGATCCCCATCATGCCTGTGTTATAACAACCTCGCTTTCAAAGACCATCACAGTTAGTGGTACAAATGTAGTCTTTCATCCGGCATATGACCTTACAATACCGGTAGGCAGCGTTGGATTGGTGTTATTAGTAGCTGAGGACTATGGTGCATATGAAATTGCAGAAGGCATTGTCACATCTTTCGATACAGAGGTTGAAGGACTAAGACAGATTGTATCTAAAGCCAGTGTTCCAGGGCAGACTATAGAATCTATAGCCTCCTTGCGTACACGGCTTCAGGAACGTTCATCAGCACAGACACAGCTCGATAAGGCAATGGAAGCTATTGAGGAATTAGACGGTGTTTCACTTTGTAATATTTACTTTAACAAAGCACCTGTAACAGATGCTGTGATCAGTGGCATTACAGTACCTGCGCGCAAAGCGTTGTTGATTGTTCAAGGTTACAATGACAACATTGCGAAGGTGTTTAATGAATATTTGACATGTGAGACGGTTGACCCAAATAACAATGAACGCTTGGTATTGGGAGCAGCCCAGCATTATTATACTCACTCTGGTCAAGACATTCCTGTATATATCGTAGCTCCATTACAGGTTAATGCATATGTACAGGTGTACATTAAAGGCGAGGTACCTGTATCATTACAGAATCAGGTTAAAGATGTTGTTGAAAGCCTGGTACTTGGCAGAACAATTGGTCAGGAGCTTTCTTCTGCTGAGGTTGTTGACCAGATTAAGCAACAGTTACCTTCGATCCCTGTCATGGGTGCTTATGTATCCCTTGATGGTATAAACTATACATTCAGAGTTGCACCGGCAGCAGATACATTGCTGTTATTTACTGATACACGTATTCAGGTAGTAGGAGTTGTATAATGATACACCCACTTCAGTTCTTATGGAGACAGTTAAATGGACCTCAGGTAACTGCAATCACGCAGGCTATATACGAATTCTTTAAGGAATCGTTCGATGACCTGTTAGATTATTTTAACTGGTTTAATCTCGATGATGCAACGCCTGAGCACACCGAAATGGTCGGATTGCTTAATGAGTTCTCACGTCCTATTCTCCTGGAATATAGACGTGCCTTCTTCTTCTTTACATATCGTAAGGAACAAAATAATTTAGAGCGTGGTTTTAGTACTTTGAGTGACCGACTGCACGGTGGTAAGTTTTCTGCATTGTCCGAGAGTACACGTATCTCGGAAAAAATGGATATACGTACATATAAGGCATTGTTAAAGACATACATTAGCAGTGAGGGCCAGCCTTATAGCCTAAAGATGTTAGATGACATCTGTCAACGGCTAGTTGCACTTGATGCTAAGTCACCTTCTACACAGGCTTATTACTTTTTGCATGACTTAAGATGTGCAGGCAGTATTACAGTTGATATCGGATATACAAATGAATGGAACAACCCGCATCGTGTTCAGGCTGTTATCGAATCCTTGGCAAAAACAATCTTCTATCCAGAGCCGATGTTAGATGTAATGATACAGGAAGGTGAACGACCGACACGCAGGAGCGGAATAAATGTGCGCCCCGGATTGTTAACTATCCCATTCGGTACTATTGATCCGGATGAGATATGCATCCGCCAGGATAGTTTACCCCTAAATACAACTTGGCAGTATGGACAGATTGTACGCTTTGCTGAAGAGGCATGTAAGGACCTACTAGAAGGATTTACATCTGAAGAACGTACACTGGAGTATGTTCCGGACGTAGTGGCCCGTTATAATGCCGTATTACAGAAAGTAACCCTTATTGCACTCACAGGTAGCAGAGAGGTTGAATCCGGCGATACATTCCTATACAAATGGAGAGGCCGTCTTTCTGACTTACCACTATGGAATGAGGCCTTAGAAGCTGTAGTAAGGCGTCAACTGTTAGGCGAGGTTGACTACACTGAAGAGGATAGAAACCTATTACTCCGTACAACAGTAGATTGTACTGAATGGTTTGACGTTGTTGATTCTAGTATTAAAACAGGATGGTATACCCCATATCATTCACCGACGGTCTACCATACATGGAAAGATGGGGATATTTATGGTACTATCGAGTACTACGAATCTCAGTCACAAGGCCCTGATGATCCTGAAGATCCGGATCAGCCAGAAATCCTTACGTATAAACTAGAAGACGACCATTATGCACAGGCTATTCGTGACCGTGAAGGATACAATGATGAGGGAGACGAATATCGTATTGAAAGCATGCAAATATATGCATGGAACCCTGGCATAGTCAGTACTATAAACCAGTCTAATGAACAACAATATAATGGCAGGGGTTATTTATACCAGCATGAAAGATGGGTCAACAACTATCAATGGGACCTCTACCCTTATACTGCTGCAATTATAGCTGTTACTTATACCTTGGTACAAAGATCCGACGGTGAGATATATAATATAGCACACCCTATATATTATTATACGATGACTATTCCTACAAAATACCAAGGGCACATTGCACCGTTGTGCTCAGTAGGGGATACAATCACATTCCAAACACCTCTGTTCAAGACATACAAGGAGGAATCTGCCTACGGGGAGGTGAAGGTGCGAGACATACCTAATTTGGAAGACCGAATTCATCAGCTAAATATAGACCTAACAGATGGTCAGATAGGATTTGAATGGTATGTCGAAAAAGGGGATGAGGTAACACAGGGTGATCTAATAGGACGCGTAGTGAATGTAGATTCGTGGAACATTGATTCAGAAGATATATGGGATGAGACGTTCCCTATATATGCCCCTGTATCAGGGACTCTATATTTTTATCGCACCTTTACAACGGATGCCCGGCATGCAGACACATTTCCATTTGAAGGTGTCGATGAAGAGCATGTCATGTCATTTACATTATGTCGTATATATATAAACACTTAATATAAAGGAGGATGTAATATGCCAAATGTTACTGCACAGACGCTTAATCAGTACATCGGTACTGACGCTCAGGGAAACGCAACAACAATCGTTGCTCCTTCCATGACCGAAGCATGTCAGGTGTATTATGACCAGGAGACGAGTGATCCGATCGTAATGCAGTGCACTAAACAGAACATCAAGTGTGTTCTTCCTGAAATCCTGGTGTCATTTACTACTGAAGTATATGACCCAACAGGTTCATCAAGTACCGCTTGTTCTGCAACACCTCGCGCATACACACTTGCAGCCGGCACACAGCAGGTATTCACAGCAATACCGGGCGAAGGTTGGGAATTTGTTAAGTGGCAGATCGATGGTGTTGATGTTGAAGGAGAAGAAGGTACAAAAGCTACTGCACTTCTCACAATTCCTGCAAGCACATCGCCGGTTGTATTCCGCGCTGTCTTCCAGGCTGTAGTTGGACCATAAGGAGGCCGTAAATGAGTAAAAAGGTTTTTAACTTAGTAACAGGTGTTGTTACAGGCGTTGAAGCCATTGCCCTTGCTGTATGCACGTTTGCTATTCCTGATCCTTTCATTAAGGGAGCAGTAGTAGCATCCATTCCTGTTGTTTGTAACGCAGGAATAGCTGTATGCAACAACTTCGTTAAAGACGAAGCCTAAACAAAATAATAGCCACCTTCCATTACGGTTGGTGGCTATTATCTTATTCTTTTTGGTCCAATCCCGCGTTAAATGGTTCCATTGCACCCGGTTCTTGTTTCATAACTAAATCCAACAACCTACCCTGATGATTGATTTCATCTTTTTTGATTTCCTCAATCACTGCCTTATCGGACGCAGGCGCGATAGCCAACAACTTGTCATACGTGTTCGTTGCATCCAACTCTTCACGTAACGCGTCCCGTAATTTAATTAAGTACTCATTCATGCTAACATGCTCCTTATGTCTTTATAGTAATCACACAACGCTACAGGCACAAGATTCTTACCCCATATGGCTGTATGAGGTATCCTGAGGATACCATTATCGAAACAAGCAAGTGTCATCGTAGATACACCACGTGCTCTTACGTCAAACAACCACGCTTGCTGTCCTGGTCTCCAAGGTATTACAACAGTACCCATAGGTGTCATTGGGATATCAGCATGAACTCGTTTTAGCTCAATCCACATTGGTACTTTCTTAGTAATGACGAATAGGTCAGGAATACCTTTACCTGTTTCCCCACTCTCGATACGTTGTACAAAGATTCCTTTTGCGCGCATCGCCGTAACTAAGGCTTTGCTAAACGCAGCTTCATTACGGTACGATAACACTATACAAAATCCTCTTCTGCCAGGTGCTGAAGTGCGGAATCAACTGAATCAAAACACATTGACCCAAATTCCGGCATCAGATTGTATCCATGTTTGAATTCCGGGTTAATGAGAAATACAGGTTTGTTACAACCTACCATATAACCCATTTCCCATAACATACCTTCTGATGGCCCTTTCTCACGATCAACGTAAGCAACGCAGCAATCAGCTCTCTGCATAGCATGTAAATCCATTGTGTACAGGTATCTACGTGTTATGTCTTTACCACCGAACTTAGCTACTAAGTCCTCCCACTTACCATGTTCCTGAGGTGCATATACCTCATAACCCTGTGCTCTTAACTTTTCAATAACAACCTTGTTACGTGCCTGGTCCTCTTCATCATGAAGGGGAGCCGCAAAATAAATCGTACGCATCGACTAAATCCTCACCATAATCTTCTTCTTCATTGTATGTCCAGTCCTTATCAGGAAGTTCGTAGGTGCCATCTGGTACAAAGTCGTCATCTTCGAACTCCTGGATAACACCATTCGCTGCCTCTCCTCTGTACGTGTGAACGTAGTTCGGGATACCATCGATAGGGCGGTTGCACCAACCCATGTGTGTTATCTTAACCTGCATTAGAATACTGTCTCCGTGGACTCGGCATTGAATGACTGTCCATTGCCCTGGTTCTGTGAATCAGCCAACAGTGTTACGCTGCTTACAGTCAGTGTCCAACTGTCATGTGACTGACCATCGTTGCCAGTCCATTTCTGATTTTCCAACTGACCTGTTACTGCAACCTGTTTTCCTTTAACAAGGTACTTGCAAACAGATTCACCTGCTTTGCCCCACACCTGACAGTTGAAGAAGTTTGTTCTTGCATACTGTCCGAAACCTGTGTTATTGGCGATAGCGAACTTTGTCAATGAAGTTCCTTTAGCACCAACCTGTGACAATTCGGCGTCCTTTGTAACGCGACCAATGAATGAACATGAATTCAAATCACTCATACTGATGATCCTCCTTAAATTGTTTCATCTCGTTTATTGTAATACCATCCACACCTGCTGACTGATTACTGTCTGTAGGCCTGTATGATTCATTACCCTGTGGGTACATATACCGGAACATTGCATAGTTCGCAACGTCCACCAAATACTCCGTGTTACCTGTCTCTTCGAACTTCTTAAGGTTCTTCTTGAGACTACCGATAGCATCTACCATGCCCTTCTGAAAGTTCTCTTTTGAAGGCCCATACTTATGAAAGGATACGATAACAGCATTCTTACGTCTCTCATCGAACTCCTTACTGTATTCAGCCTTTAAGATTTCTTCTGTTGACATATCTGTCCTCCCTGAATCCATTTATCTACACGCCCTAAAGCATTGCAGTTCCAACAACGAATATGTTTCTCGGTATTTAATGTAATACCTGGAATGTTCATTGCCATCTTGCAGGCAGGACATCGACAGGTGTATATCCGAGTATTATCAAACTTTACTACTTGATTCATAATAGTGCCGTCCTTAATTCTTCAAATGATATAATACGAGAATTCGCCCTGGGCTGTTCGACAGGTTCCCAAGTCCATCCCATACTGTCACACATTACCTTGATGAAAGCACAGGCTCGTGGAGTCATCTTAATCATAGATTCTACTTCACTGCCCATGTTCACGATCATTACCCGTTTACCGTTTCCATCAACAAACGCTATATTCATGCTGACTCTCCTTCTGCCCATTTCTTTTCGAATGCCTCCCAGTTCTCCATTTCACAGTGGCCCCAATCAGGTCCGATTTCTGTATCGACACCCAACGGAATCTTTAATGAATATGCATTTACCATGCATTCCTTCAGTTTAAGACAGGCCTCATATCCTTCCTTTGTATCCGGAATACTAAATACAACTTCATCGTGAATCTGTGCATGTAACTTGAGTACGTTAAATACGCCTGCATCCCATGCATCAACCAAACCTTTCTTCAACAGGTCGGCGGCAGAACCCTGAATAAGGTAGTTAACAAGTTTGTATCCTCCTCCATCCAAAGGCATTCGCTGTCGCCTACCACTGAGTGTGCGAACGTAACCGCGGCGCTCACCTGTGTTAATGATCTTACGGCATGTTGGATCAACAAACGGAATCTTACGTTTGTATTCCTTCATTAATGAATCAGCCAATGGAAACAGGTTCTCAGGATCTGCATCCGGGTGTGCCTTCATCAATGGCTTCTTAAACTTCTGTGCAAATGATCGTGCTCCCATACAATAGATAGAACCGAAGTTCAGGTTCTTTGTAACATGACGGTATTCTTTATCCTTGCTCTTATCGCCTGTTACCCAACCCATCATCTCCTGCACCATCTGATGGTAGTCAACATCGTGCTCCTGGAACTCTTTACGAGCTTCTTCTGCGCCAGGGCCTTCAGCGAAGTGAATAAATGTACGATATTCAATCTGTTTATAGTCGAATGCACCTAAGATACATCCTGGTTCAGGAATAAACAACGAACGAATCTCTTTACCGTGTTTCTCAGCACGAGCCGGAACCTGTTGCAGGTTTGGGTTCTGTGAACTCCATCTTCCTGTGACAGTTCCACCTGAATCTCTCTTTGCAGGATAGAAACAAGGATGTATATGACCCTCATGCATTAAGTCCATCCACGAATTAAAGAAAGCCTGTGTTTTAATCAGGCCCTTTAAGTGTTGAATCTTTTCTGCTACAGGATGGGTACAATCCTCTAATACGTTAGCAGCGAATGAAGGCTTACCTGTTGATGTGTATTCCAAAGGCAAGTGTTCCTGACGCCATATCTTTTCAAGGTCGTTTGCACTGTTCAGTGACAATGTATCTTCCGCGAATCCATATGTCTGTTCAAGTTCACGCATTCCCTTTGTGTACTCATCATCGAACTGGTCAGCCAATGCCATTAACTGATGAACATCAACCTTAATACCATTGCCCTTCATATCCATCAACAATGGGTACAAACGACATTCGATATCGTTGGCATTTAATAAGTTCTGTTCTTCCAACAAAGGCTGCTGAGCCATAAACAAATCGTAAGTTGCTTTACAGTCCTGCCTACAGTATTTACCGACAATAGCTTCCGGGATGTCTGCAAGGTGTTCAATTGCTTTACCTTTATAGCCCTGTGCTTTGTACCAGGCATCAATAGTATCTGCTTTGTTCTTACCCTCAACACCTCGTCTTGCACAACAAGCATCCAATGAATAGCTATCGGCATAACTATCCAACAGTGTTTCACGTGTCATTGTGTCTTCGATACGACCATTGACCGCAAGGCCATATCCATTGATAAGCCAGTCTAAGTCATAGACACCGTTATGGAATACTTTGACAATATCTGGGTCCCGTAGAATATGTGCTATTATATGGCGCTTTTCGTCGTCATTGCGAAATGGAGGTTCAAAGTAGTCATTAATACCTAATTCAGGACAATAACAACCTATTCCAAGAATTTTTCCATCATGACGACAGGCACCTGGCCCCCAATCTTTTAAGTGTGGGTCACTTGTTTCAATATCAATCGCTGCTACTGTCATATTCTACAACCTCTTCATCCTCAAGTTCTAACATGTCCATGTCTAACGCACGTTCATGCTCTACCATCTCTTCCGGAGTCAGCTCCGGAGCTTTAGCATCCATTAGTACACCTCCTGCTTTATTTGAATTTTTCTTTATACTTTATAAAGAATAATTTATTTTAAGAAAAAGTTCAACCCTTTATCATAAGAAATTACACATACGTTGCTTAGATTTCTACTGTATTATATATGGGTAATACAAGCGAGTTTGTGGTTGTACAATAATCAATTTTTCTTTTGCTCTTGTAGCAGCTACATAAAAGACACGATGTTCTGAATCTTCGTCAATATCTAATTGTGATGCTACAGCCTTACTGATATCAGACATCAATACAACTACATCCGCCTCATCACCCTTAACAGTATGTATTGTTGATATGTTAACAGGAGGTTCTATATAGAAGGTACCTCTCTTATAACAATATCGTGCGAAGTCTAACTTCTCCGGATCCCAATCATCTGTACGGCCTTCACGGAACTCCAGTTTATCTGTTGTTGTGAAAATCGGCACACCTTTTATCTTATAAGGAATGGCATTCTCCTTACACCAATCGATATATGCCTTAAAGAACTTCTTGTTACGCGCTAAGAAGAAGTATGACTTATGGATATCGAACTGTTCTGTAAGTTCATTAATCTCTGTAATCTCTTCTACCGCACCACCTTCACGTGTTGATTTACACTGACTATGGTCTGTAAGCTGCATTACATCAACAATCGACTGTGCAAACTCCAGGATGCGAGATGGAACACGATAACTGAGTTCCAACATGTGTTGTGTACCACGAAGATTAAGAACAGTCTCAGGCGATGCACCTGCATATGTAAATACAGCTTGCTTAATATCTGCAGCCACATAGATGTGTTTCGCATTACTAAATGCCTGGAATACCAACTGCCATTGTAATAATGAGCTGTCCTGCATCTCGTCTAAACAAACGACTTCTACATCCTCTGTCAGTCCTTTACGTATGTACTCTTCCAACAGGTCTGTGAAGTCGCAATAACCGAACGTTCGTTTATATTTCTGATACAACTGAATGTACCTACTTAAGTCTCCATAATCAACGCGACCATCCATGATTGTTTCACAGTATGGTCTGTTGTTACGATACAGCTGTTCAATAGTTACTAACTGTTGATCTTTCATTTCAGACCAGTTAATACCTTCAGCCATGTCTAGGCCAAGTGTTCCAAAGTTATAGCCTGCCTTCTCACCGAAATCCTTATACTTAGCATAGTCCATCATACGTTCACGAGAAGCCCCGCATCCTCTAAACGCCATACTATGAATAGTACGGAAGTTCTTTAGACGATCAAGAGCAAAGCCAAACTTCTCAGCTGTACGTAACTGAGATACCTCGGCACCTTTCTTGGTGAATGTAACGAAGGCTATCTTTTCAATAGGTACTCCGTCTTTAAGATGTTTGTCGATTATATCAAGAAGTGTATGTGTTTTACCTGTTCCTGCGGAGGCAAGATAGATATCAAGTGTTCCGTTAAATGTGTTCATCATTTCTCCATCTCGCTTAAAAATTGCTCTGTATCAACCTGTATCGGTGTTGGTGGAATATTACCGCCTTTTGGTTTGAATAATTCTACCCATTTTGCAAGAAGTTCTTTTGCTTTGGTGAGTTGTTCGTCTTGTTGCTTTATAATTGCCACCTTGTTGTATTGTTTTTGAATACCGCCTTGTCTTTTTCGTCTAAGGTATTTATTGTATTCTTTCAATTCTGCATTTTCTTTTTCAAGTTCGTTCAAATCCATCAGAAATCCTCCTCTCCCGTTTCCTTATCCTTGAAGTCAATCTCTATCTGTTTTTCTTCTGACGCCGGAATTGATGTCATCGGAATACGCCATAGAGAACCTTCTTTATGGGCCCCTAATTGTTGTAGGCGCAATCTCATTTCAACTGGTGTATATTGTCTGAAGTCGTTCTTATGTACTAAGAAGTCAATGAATGACTTCGCTGTAAATACATACTCACGTTCAATCTCATCGGCATATACACGTCCCATCGCCAACTGTGTTATGTTATCTGCCTTACGTTTCGAGTTGAAGAATGCACATGTCAGGTCAAAGAATGTTGATCCGGATGTAAAGTCTCCTGCTTCAACTGCTGGCTGTATAACTGTGATGTGTTCACATGCTTTAGTTAAGATCCCTGCCCATGTATCATCTTTAACTCTACGCGGAACAAGATGTAACTGTCGCAAACACAGTGCTCGGAACTTACCTTGTGTAATGATTTCCTGTTCACTTAAGAACGTTAACTTCTGTCCATTAACAATCCACTCATAATAAGGTGGATCTGTTAAGAACTGTGTTAAGTCACCGTACTCAAGGCCTGTTGATCCTTTACTCTCAATACCATACTCTTGTTGACGACATAGTGTCTTATTACATCTGTCAAGAGCATTACACATATACCAATATGTCTTACGGTCGAATCCTTTGATTACGGTGTTGTTGAGTTCATTATCTGGTAAGGGTTCTTTGAGGGAGTGGTTAATTTCGGACAGCGTTTCTTTAAGGTCACAACTCTCGTCTTTAAGTCGCAGGTATACTCCCACACTGAAGAGCCAATTGTTTCTTTGACCAGGACCGACGTCCCTGAGCAATAAACCTGAGAGGATGCAAGGTGGGGCATCATGATACCGAAATTCATCAATCCATGCTTTATGTTCTTCATATTTCATCTTCCTCCGATTCATTATCTCCAAAGCTTCCGATAGAGGTAAACATCCTCTTGTTGTAACAAACTTACGATGATTCTGTGGATTCTCTGCATCGAAATAAGGTAAGTTTATCCAACTATAAAATGTCTGTGTTGAATGGGCTTTCGATTGTTTAGGGAATATCTCAACTTTCTTCTCACAGGCAAATGCGTTCGCGTACCATTTTAACAGCTGCTGTACATCTGCCGCAGGTACTGCATCCTCGAAAAATATGTATAGATGTAATTTCCGGGATTTACTGTAACAAGGACAAAGCGGCATGTCGAAATCTTCGATGGCCGCTATTATATCGTTTATGTTATATTTATATTCGTCAATATCTATTGCTCCGAAGTAACATGTTCCGTCACTCTTGATCGGGGCAATACCAATTGATATCTGTCCACTTAAATGTCTCTGCATTACTGCAGGGGTTACTCGTTCATAGACGAGGCGGGATTCACTTTGTGCTTTGCCGTTTACTATTTCTCCTACTTCTGTAACTCCGTATGCATCTGTGTTCCCGTTAAATAGATTTGTAAAGGATACTATATCATTGTTTGTATACGCCATCTTATTATCCTTAGAGAAAGATAGACCCCTCACTATTTCTAATGAGGGGCCTTAATTTAGAACTCAGAAGATTCTTCAGTCGGAGCTTCGATTGCCTGAACCTCAGCTCTGTTATCGGCAAGTGCAACAGCCTGTGTTGCTACTTCACGTGCAGGTTTTACATAGCTAAGGAACATTTCCTTTGTTGTCCAACCTTTACGTACGATTGATGATTTACCTTCTTTGTTGCAAGAGTAATATGTATTACCCTTCTTGTTTGTATCTTTACCAATTGACATAGTCCATACAGAACTAAACAATGGAGCAGGATTTCCTAATGGAGTACGGAGGTACATCATCTGAGTGTTCCAGCCCTTAAGATACTTGAGGTTTCCTCTTGTAGAACCGAATACGAGGTATCCGTCTTCAAGATGGTCTGGGAGTACAACAAGATACATCCATGTCTCGATGACATCGTTCTTGTTTCCGTCAGCATCAACATGCTCCATTCCCTTGTAGTTATCACCTGTAACTTCAATGGAACCGATTTCATGTGTTGCTACATAACCGCCCTGGTTCTTCTTCCATTCAACCCAAACTTTCTGGAAGTGACAAACGATAACATCGAGTGTTTCGCCGTAGTCTTTTCCACTGATTGAGTTGTAGAAGTGACCAGCCGGAATCTGACCGTTCTGTGTTACATCACTCATTGCCTGAGAGATGAGCAAACGAGGAACGGCTGTTTCCCCTGTGGTCATGTTCTCGAATCCCTGACCTGCTGATTCTTCAATAAAATCCAATGCAGCTTCTTCTTTAGTAGCCATACGCATTCTCCTTCTGTATAAAACAGATATTTAGATAAGATTACGAAGTACTCCTATTAAAGTTTCCTTCTTCAGAGGTATCAGGGTCTACACCTTGGAGGTGGTGTAGTGGGAGAGAGGGGACTGATACCTCTGAAGAAGGAAACTTACCACGATGGCGCAGTAGTAAGTTTCCTGAAGTAAATATGGAAGAAATAATATACTTAATTATACATCAATTCTTCATTTTTGGCAACGATCGCCTGGTAGAAATCGACATGTCGTTAAGACTGTTTAACACCTCGTGTCTCTTCCCAAGCATCGAGTGCTTCACGAGCATCAATACAGGTACCACATGTTCCACATCCACCAACAACACCTTCGTAACAAGAATGTGTATGTTCATAAACCTCACGTGTTGCTCCATTATCAAGACCAAAACGAACTACATGTGCTTTAGTCAAGTTCCATAACGGAGCCCACAGAGATACTCTACCTGCTGTACCCTCCATGATAGCCTTGTCCTGAGCATGAATAAATGCTTCAGTACAATCCGGATATGCAGCTGTACCTTCCCCGTTGTTACGTCTTACAGCATCATCGGCATGTGCTCCATACGCAATTGCATCACACCCTTTGGCGTATGCAATAGCTGCAGCAATTGACAGAAGCATACCATTACGATAAGGAACATAAGCAGAAACAACATCAGTATGTTTGAGCTGCTCTGCATATGATTCATGTGCGATTTCTTTCTTTGAACCGATAAGCAACGCACTACTGTCTTCCAGGCCACCAAAGATTGTTGAGATATCTTTTTCGATGTACTCAACACCTGTGTGTTTAGCCTGCCATTTAGCACATTCAATTTCGACCATATGCTTCTGACCGTAATACATGTTCAACGCTACTACGTTCTCAGCACCCACTCTTTTGATTGCGGCATATAAAAGGGATGTGCTATCAATCCCTCCACTTAATAATACAAGAACTTTTTCCATTATTTCCTCTCTATCAACGCCATTGCTTCGGCGCGTGCTTCCGGTTTATCAAAGAATACACCGCTGACGCGTGATGTTACTGTCTTTGTTCCAGGCTTCTGAATACCTCGCATTGTCATGCACATGTGTTCAGCTTCAACAACAACCATAACACCAATCGGGTTCAAGTTATCGTTAATAGCATCTGCAATCTGTTTTGTTAAACGTTCCTGGACCTGTAATCTACGGCCAAAGCATTCAACAAGTCTTGCGAACTTCGATAGGCCAACAACCTTGTTGCGAGGGATGTAGGCAATGTGAACTTTACCATAAAACGGTGCGAGGTGATGTTCACACTGGCTGAATAAAGGAATGTCTTTGACAACTACTATTCCGTTACCGTTGACATCTCCTCCTGCATCAACATCAAACTGCTTACTAAGGATCTCGGCCGGGTCCTTATTGTAACCATCCAACAATTCATCCCACATCTTAGCAACACGCTTCGGTGTTTCTTCAGCAACACTATCACCCATTGCTTCTTTTGGGAATGTCTTCAACAGCATGTCAGCTGCTTTAATACGTTCGATAATATCCATTACACGACCCCATACCATTTATGTAATTGAATTCCTGCTTTGAAGGTATCAGGATACTGTTTAATAATTTCAATGATGCGGGCCCTACTCTGTGCAAGGTCTGGACCATCACAAGGCTGTAACCAGATAGGGAATTGGAATATACCTACCCAATCCTCCGGCTTAAAGTTGTCATCGACAACAAGCTTGAGTTCGTCGATACGGTCAATATTGTCTCTCCAATCAGTTACATGCTGGAGCCCTTTCATCCATTCTTCACGTTTCGGTGAACATGTGATCCATGTCTTGTCCGGAATAGCATGAATGTGTGTTCCGTTTGTTTCAACGTGTACCTCATGTCCTTTGCCCTGAAGATTGAGAACAAGTTCAGCAATACGAGGATGAATTGTTGGCTCACCTCCTGTAATAACAACATGTGTCTGCATTTCTGCTATGTCAGTATCCAATACAACTTCAGCCTTGCTAAAATCCGTATCACAAAATGGACAAGCGAAATTACAGCCAGGAAGTCTGATGAAAGTACAATAAGTACCCGTCCACTCGCCTTCACCCTGCATTGAATCAAAGACTTCAACAACATTTAGAATCATATGATACGCTCCTCTTCTGCCCAACTACCGTCTGTTTCAGATAAACTAACTTTTACATAGTTGAATCCAAGGAAACATCCCATGAGATATTTCACGATGTTTTCTGCTGTCGATTTACCTTCATCCAACTGAACGAGCCTCATATTGTGTTTAAGCGCCCATGCCAACAGTTCGTTTTCAGCTTCGCTCCTGAACTCAGGTGCGCTGAAAATAATTGCATGGTCGAGCTTATCTACATGCTTCTTGATGTCATTGTAATCAAGAACCATTCCTGTAGTAGCTCCTACAGGACATCCTAAGGTAATTGTACCATGATAGGTATGTCCATGAAGGTTAGCACATTTCCCTTCGTATTGACTCAACATATGAGCGCAATCGAACTTGATATCTTTGCTTATAATCATATAAGCCTCCTACAAATAATTTATTACACGGAGCTAGGTTCCGTGATAGTGAGCCGGTAAGGAATTGAACCTCTGAGTCATACCTCGTGATAGGGCGTCCATAGCCCTGACTTCTTGACCAATCACCTGACTTAATCGGCTCAAAAACGCCCTTAGGAAACATAATACATAGGAATGACGAGATATTAATGGCACTCCTAAGGACTCGCTTTCGCTTGTTGCATTCCGGTCATGCAACTGACCACCCATCCCAGCGATTTGAAGTTACACTGTCAGCATGGTCATCATCGTGGTAAGAAGCAGCAATTCACCTAATGATGTAATCTCTTCTTCGGACAGCTCAATCTGTTTCTTGTCCTTCAACCACGTGGCTACCATTGAAGCCTGCATTTTCCCTGCGGCATCAAACTTGGCTTTCTTTTTCTGTTCTTCTTCAGTTAATTCCATCTGTGTCTCCTGCACTTACGATTTTTCCTGATAAACTACTCGCCCCAGTTTTCTCAGCCAGGGTCTGTAGATCCTTTATCAATGTCTGAACATCATCGTATTTGATTACAATAACGTCAGTATTGAATTCAATTGTAATTGTTAATACATCAGCATCCGGTGTGATAGCATCTGCATGATCGATATTGACCAGGTGGTCATCCACGATTATCCACATTCTGTGCACCTTCTATAATTAAGATTTTCTTGTCTGCATCGAAACGTAAACGCTGTACTGGTGTTCCGTCTGCAAATACAACCTGTTCTGGTCCTTTAGCGGCATTGCGAACCTGCATCAATGCAAGTGTAAGATTATCTACTGTCATTTAACGATAACCTCCATTTCATCGAACTGGAAGAAGTTCAAACCTTTCGGTAAGTCTTCTTTTGTAATTGTCGCAGGGCTGCCTTTCTGGCCCAACTGATCGAGGATGAACGCTTTAATCTTGTTAGTGTTCATCGTACTCTTCTCTTCATATATGCAACCTGACGCTTTCAATGTAGCTGCCTGGCTTTCCGGAACAATAAATTCGCTCTCTGCTAAGTCCGGAGCCCCGTGTGCACGAAGCCATTCAGCTACGTTGTTCTTGTCCTTATCATTCTTGTTAATACTACAGTTTGTTTTAGTAATAACCTGAACCACAGAGCCGTCATCCATTGTAAGCGCAGTGAGACCGTTCATCTTAAACATGGCTGGCAATACATCACGACTATATTTGTTATATGCAGCCTCTGCCTGTTTGAATGCTTCTTCTTTTTCGAGCATATCCCACTGTAGCTCACGTAACTTCTTAACGTGTTCCTTAACCTGTGCCATGAGGCCGACTGTTGTTGTCTCCTCATCTTCTAATTCATAATTATCAGACATCGTAACCCTCCAAACGTCTAATTATTTTTTTGAATCGCATGTTAATCTGCGATATCCTTTGTGTTGATACGTTATATTCCTTTGCTAACGCAGGTAATGTATCTTCTTCATTGGTGTAATACCTCCTTAAGAGTTCCTTATCCCGTTCGCTGAATACGTGCATTGCCTTTTCAACGACTTCCTTAGACCATACATTTTGTATATATGCTTCCTCAGGTGTTGGTGATTCATCCTTTATATTCGTAAATACGAAGTCGTTAGTCATGTCACTCTCGTTAACAATCTTATACTTCTTACGATGGCGGCGTTCCTTCTTAACAGCCTCATCAAGACGCTGTTTCATACGAACACACATAAAAGATGAAAGCGAACCTTTATCAGGATTCCAGGCATCTAAGCCTGTCCAGTACCCAATGTAGCAATACTGAATTGCATCGTCCTTTTCAAGTCCATAACGCCTATAATACTTCAACGCAATGTAGTAAATGAGGCGTTTATCCTCATTCAGATGTTGTAGTTTCTCCTCTTGCGTCATCATCCTGTTCCACCCATATTATAGACTTGCCATTGACAGTACATGGCCATAAAGCTGTAGGTAATTTCTTATCCATGGCTTCATCTGAAGGGCAGCCATCATGTGTGTCATAATAGCACCCTTTACAACCACATTGTGCTTCTTTTTGAACTAACATACTTACTCCGGTAGTAATGGATTATCTACGAGAAGGCTTTCACCGAAGATCTCTTTTGCTATTGGACCCATGCCTGCTCTAGTATCGCATATGTCACGTCCTAAGCGGTTGTCCTGACGATACGGATCATAGATATGTTCCTTAGCATCATCGAACTTAATTGATAAAGAATCACTACCACCAACAGGAGGTATTGAATCTCCTTTTATAAGACCAACAACAGCTCCTACAATTATACACACAATGGGTAAAACTACCATAACAACGAATGCTTCGTCCATAGTCTCCCTCGCTAGAAGATTACAACTTCGCCTTCTACATTCTTAATAGTATATTCTTCGTTGAAGACTTCGTCTGTTTTAGTTAACATGTCCTCAACTGAAGTATCCCTGATGTAGTCAGCAAGTTGTTTCTTCTGTTTCAAAGCCGCATATACCTTCATATCGATCGTATCACTCATAACATAATCCAAATAAATACATGGGTGTCTCTGACCACTACGATAAATACGTGCTTCCACCTGAATTCTATCTTCCAACGAGAATGTGTTAGAATAGAATATCATGTGATTACAATGTTCCTGCAAGTTAAATCCCATACTGATAACTCGAATGTTTGCTACCATTATGTTGTATTTACCCTGCTTGAATCCGTCAATAGATCCAACCTTCTTCCAACCAGTCATCAAACATACTTTGTATCCTTCTTCCGTTAAGGCGTCATAGATACGTTCTGCTTCCGCACTGAAGTGACAAACAATAATACACTGATTGTTAGTAATACCCTCGGTATCACAGATTTCTTCAACATCGACCAGTAACTGATCAATCTTCGGTAAATCATCGAACCATGTAATCTTGTTTGGTGGTGGGTCTTCCATCTCGTCTTCAGGAAGCTGTTCCGATGAAACAAATCCTGAAGCTATTTGCTGTAATCTTATATAAGCTGTAAGTTTCGATTTAGCCTCGACCTTTTCATCCTTATACAAAGTTACGAAATAAGTTTCCAGCTCTCTATATACACGAGCCTGTTCAGCACTCATGTCCAACAACTTACGATTGTATACACGCTGTGGCATATCAATACAATCTTCAATCTTAACAAACATAGCAATCTCGAGCATCTTGTCTCTCAACTGATCAACGTTACGGAACGGACCTTCGTAATGATCCTGTCTCTGAATAACGTCATATGTTGAAAGGCTAACACCGTGGAGTGCGTTTGCTTTCTCGAATGTCTCACACGCTTTAATATCGTTCCAGGCGTCTTCGTTAATTAAGATACGAATCACGCGACCGTTAACCTGAATGGCATGGAACATACCGTATTTATTTTGGAAGCCGTACCAGTTAACTCCGAAATAACCTGGACGGAGGAATTCGAACATTGGCCATACATCGAACGGACCGTTTGTTACAGGTGTTCCTGTTAAGATTGCTCTTGCAACAGTGCGTGGTGTTGATGTCAAAATACTTTTACCTCTGCGTACCACGTCATTGAATTCGTAAAGAAGGCGCTGTGTACGAATCGCTTTAGGATTCTTAATACGTGTTGCTTCATCCAGGATTATGAATGTTTTATGGCTGTTTACCCAATCAACATAATCCATGTATCGAGTCTTTGTCGAAAACTGTTCAATGTTAGTACATACAATATTAAGAGCTCCCTCGACAAAGAAGAGCTTTTTGTTTTTACGCCACTGTACTGTGGTATTGACATCAGATAACCATTTAGGTATTTCCTCAACTGCCCATTGTTTATGGACTCCATTCGGAGCAATAACAAGAACAGCATCGATATCCCCTGCCTTGAACTTGGCCTCGGCAATAAGGAGAGAAGTACGCGTCTTTCCCGTTCCCGGGTCAAAGAATAAAGGAATCTCAGAACTTTTCTTATAACGTTCAAGAGCTACCTCCTGATGTTTGTAAGGGTTATTCATTATTTATCGCCCTCCGGTACAACTACTGAATCGGCTTTAGCACGTTCTTCACAAACGTCCTGGCTGTATGAACATTTCTCACACAGCTTTTTATACATTGTCTTACCATCTTCGTTGAAGACGTAATGATAGATTTCTTTTGGATTGGATGCACCTTGATTTGTAAACGGATATCCCGTTAATTCAGTAACAGGAATCATCAGACGACTTCTGTCACGGAAAGCCTTAAGCTTTCTAACACTGTTGCCATCAGCTATCAGGTGCCTTGTAGCCTGGATGGAACGATTTGTGAGTTCCGCGAACTCGGAAATATGGATGTAATCAATACCTTCCAAATTGTATATTCTCATAAAAATGACCTCACATAGATAAAAATAAAGACCACGATCGAAAGTGACCGTGGTCTTTATTTATGCCGGATTATGCGCCGTACTTAGCAATTGTTCCTGCTTTGAGAACGTAAGATTTTGAATCAGCATCGTAGATAACTTCTACGCCTGATTTTTCCTTCCACTTCTTCATAAGCTGACGCATTTCAGCGAAACCTTTGCCTGTTTCTTCGAAGACTTTAGTAGCTGTGATCTTTGCGCCAACTTTTGGTTCGTCACCAAAGAGTTTGTAGATCACTGGTTTTCCGAATACTCCAGATCCACCAACAGCACGTCCTTCTTTGCAAAGGTATGCGAGTGCTTCCTGAGCTTCCGGTGAAAGAACTACTTTCTTGTCAGAGAGTTCTTTTTTAAGGAGCTGAGCTGATGCAAGTGCCTTAGCACGTGCTTTCTTCTGGTACTCAGAGTTGCTGTGCTTTTTAGCACCTTCTGCAGCTACTGCTGTTCCCTGAACTTCTGATTTTGCGTTTTCGAGTAAAGACATATGGTCCTCCTGCTCTTATCCTCTGTTCAGTACCCGGATCCTTTTTGTAGAGCTCAACCTGTCAACGACTGTCGGCTCCTAGTCTAGGTTTCTGACTTCCGATAAGTTAACCTTTATACTACGTATATGGTTATTACAACGTCCTCACGGATGAAGGCGTTCTAATAAGATCACTGATAACGCTCAGTGACCGAAGCGATGGCCTAATGGACTTAAGGCTTTATTTATCTTAAGGATGTTTTAATAATAATTCAAAAGCTTCAAAAAAGCAAGCTTAAAAAGGTAGAAACGATTATACGTTTTGATCTTTTCTACCCGACGCCCACTTAATGCCTGAGTGATGCGATGACAATCTGTTAACAACGGATCATTATCGTGTTCACGTCTCTTGAACGCAGCAAACGCATTCAACCAAAACCTGTACATGTTCTGATCTCCCTTACGGAAGAACTTCTTTGCATGTCTTTCTGCCAACACACTCTGTTTCATTTTAGCTTACCCTCCTTATTAAGGCGTTGTATTGTTTCACAAGCAACTTTTATGGCGGTTAATGCTTGCTCTTTATCCACGCTTGCATCGACTGTCCAGCCATACACCTGAGTAATTACCATATTGTCCTGGTACTTAACCTGAACAATTCCATCTTCAATCAATTGCTTACGTACCCGACGTTGCTCATGGAGCATTGCTCCTACCTCCTCAGCAGCAAATACAGCCTGCTGTGCTCTACTCTTCATAAGGGTTCTCATTAACATTGAATACCTCGCTATGATGCTCTAACCATTCAGTAACCTGGTCTTTGAATATCTTCATCTGTTCCGGTGTAGGTGCAAATTCCCAATCATCACCGTTCTCGTTGATACTACGGAAGTCGCTTAAATCAACATCGAGTACCTCGAAATCTTCTTCCGGAGGATCGCCCGGGTCACCATTTCTCTTGTACATTGTACCAGGTGTATAAGAGTAATAAGCTGTTGCATATACGGCACATGTAACGGTGTCATTTACTTCGAACTCATCTGTGTTGTAATACATGTTCGCTTTCATTTAGTCCTCCTTACGACTATAGTAATCAACGTAAGCTTTCAGGTGCGCCTCTTCCATCTCGAGACGTACTTTAGCTGTCTGCATACGTAACTGTTCTGTATACATGCGATATTCCGATGCCTTAACATCATTACTCGCAGCCTGTGACTTGTGGTGTGACACACTGTAATTGTTACATATAATCAATAGTAACATAAACAAGCATGCTACTCCCATCCCTATGGCTAGGTTAATTAGCCACTGCCTGACTTTAATAACGATTTCCATTTTTCAATTACTCCCACGTAATCGTTTATACTAATGACGCTACCATAATTATTTAAGATAGCATCAACCTTCTGCTGAGCACGAGGGCTCAGGGTTAAATACTGTGCCATGTTGATCAAGTACTGCGCTTCTGCTGTTTCTTCAACACCATTATAGAAGTTGTACTGACCATATACATGAGTCAGATCATGTGAACCACAAAGTGTCTTCCAGGCCCACTGCGGAAGTTTTACATAACACTGGGTGTCATAATAGTAATACTGTCCCTCTGCAATGGCTGCGTGATCACCGATTGGTAAAGCTCGTTGTTCAAAATACTTCGTCTTCGCCTTCGGTCTCAAGCAATGGAGTATAGCTCTCCGGGTTTCTAAGGAACATTTGAATATTTCCTTCATGATATGCCTTCCTCATCAGTACTGCATCAACACTTCCTATTTTATCAAACAGGAGTGATCCATAATGTGAAGCTAGGTTCGCTGCCTTATCATCCTCACCTTTTGTTAATGCAATGATAATCTGTTCATATATCGGTTGCATCAGGTTGAAGTGTTCAACAAAACGCTGTTTCTTCGACTTATACTTTGTTGTGTATGTCTTCACTAACACGTAAATGTGGTCTCCATCAACGTGTGTCGGAACACCATCTTTGATGACGTCGTCGAGGGCGTCTTTGTTCAGTTCGTATAAATACCATGAACGACGTTCTGTGTTCTCTGGATAAGGTACCAGAAAACATTCCTCAGGTGTTTTGTTGTTCATGTACACGCGATTTGTCCATGTTATGTTACGACGTGAACAAAATGCTTCGAACGATCCGAACGACGTTGGTAGCTTCTGTTCTTTCTGCGGCATACCTGCTTTAAGTTCCTGCAACTTACGAACTGATTCCTCGACTGTTGCTCCAACAAACACAACGTACTTGCCATTTTCCATCTGTTGTACGTTATATCGCCACATGTCTACTTCAGACAATGGCTGACTGATAATATACGCATTTAATCCATAGATCGGTGTTGCATCGATGTCTGGGTAATGTTTATGTAACCATTGCTTAAATGCGTACTTAGTAGTTACCATGTTAACCTCCTACCGTTTCAGTTTCATCTACAGACTGACTAGGACAATATGATTGTTTTAGTCAGTCTGTAGATGAAACTGAATTATTGTTTTAATAATAATTCAGTTTTTGTGTTTTTGCAAGCTTTTCACTTAACAATTCTTTTCACCGTGGCTTGCAAGCTTTTCACTTAACAATTCAGTTGATCATAAGGCTTTGAACTTGTTGGTGTAGCTTGCGAGGTGGTCTTGTTCATACTTGATAAGTATATCCAGGGCGGCATCGTTGCAGACAATTACTTCACCTGCATCGGCACATGATACTTTGAATGCGTGACCATGCATACTAGATAAGACACAAATACGATCCTCACAATTACCAATCAGTCTTTTAAGTTCTACTGCCTGTGCAAATGTATCATCTGTCATTTGATTCCTCCTTTGTGTTTCTGCTTCCTTCTTTGTAGCCTTGTTCATCCTTTGTGTTTCTGCTTCCTTCTTTGTAGCCTTGTTCATCCTTTGTGTTTTTGATTCTTACTGATAAGGATGTCGCTAGAACACTTGTTCGTATGAGATCAGCGCGTTCATAGCGTTCATCCGGCTCCATTAAGTCCTGTGATGCATCGATGGCCTGTGTAGCATATGATTCGAGTGCATCGATGATAATACCTGCTTCTTCGTCGTTAACTGTTATTGTCATTGTTAACCTCCTTTGTGCTTGTGCATGTTACCCATGGTTGTGCATGTTACCCAGGACTCAGTCAAAACATAATTTTTGTTATGTTTGATTGTTTTTCTTTTGAGTCTGTTTAATGCACCACTTTTTATTGGCAAGTCAAACATAGTGTTTAATATTAACTTTTGCATCTTTTGAGACTGCAAAGTTTTGAAGTATTTGTAAAAACTGCTCTAATTCGTTGTAATATAAGGAAATAAGATGATCAAACACAATAAACATGAAAAATGGTTATATATGATTGGTTTCGGCCTCGTAAAGTGGTTTTTTGACCCCAGCCAATTTTGGCCAATCTCTACGGGTATCGCCTTTTATGTTTTATTGTTTGTTCAGTCAATTTTTCTCTGTTTGATTGTTTGAGTCAATTTTCCGTTACCCACAAGAATTTTACAGTTCCACAAACCCTAAATTCACAGCAACAGGACCTAAAGGCCCCATTACGTGTTATTAGAGATCGATGGGTCACTATTAAGTGTGTATCCACTAATGAGCCCATAAGCCATTTGTATATTCAGGAGCAGTAGCAACAAGAGCGTCTCCTCTTTGTCATTGATGTCTATCTCAGGCATCGCCTTAACGATGTTCCTGAACAAATCAGCGACAGCAGGGTCCACGTCCTGTTCTCTTGCGTCCTTAACTGCATCGAGTGAGCCTCGTAACTGCATGTAGCTAAAACGTACCTGTCCCTCACGATTCAAGACGTTATTAGCCACATGTGTTGCGAACTGTGCAAACCACTTACCGTCCACTGTAGAACCTCTTGTTCAGGTCGAACGCAGCCAATGCTGGTGCCAGGTCTGGATACGCATGATCCTCTTCACGACAGTACGAGTGTTTTGGACTAAAATGCAGATGGTACATGCCATCTGTTCCAGGATACACAGACATAGTGTATTCCTCATCCTTCCATGTAATCTTTTCTTCCATAATGGGTTCCTCCCTTAGGATAAAATAAAACACGCACCAGGGTTAGTGGTACGTGTCTGTGAGTGTTATGCCTTAACAACGATTCCCTTCTCGAAATCAAGTTTCAGTCCCTGCTTAGCTGCCTTCTCTTCCATATCCTTACGAGACAACTTCTCGTACTTAGTGATAAGTTCGAAGATGCTGTCTCCTTCATTGAAGACGTACTTAACTGATGCACGTTCAGCTGAGAGTGTTGTAAGACGAACGAGTAATGCTGTCTGTTCCTCAGTCAGTACTGTTGATTCTGTTAAGAGTGACTTAACAAGGTTGAGTACATCGCGTTCACGTCTCTTCGCATTCAACTGTGTTGAGCGTGTGTTAGGACTGATGTAATCATCCTTAGTGTTGTCTTCAACGTTTGCTGTTTTAAGGTAGTTAATGCGTGCTGTGAGTTCTTCTACCTTACCATCGATGAGTGAGTTAAACTGTTTGATACCTTTCATATGTGGTACCTCCTTAAGATAATATGTACTAACGAAACTGTAGTACGATTATGAAAAGATAGTGAGTGCTTTGTGTTTGTATGTACGTGTTGTGTGTTTGTGTAAGTAACATTTAATCTTTTCATAATTATAATATAATATATAATTTCAAAAAAATCAACAAAAATCTTTTAGTTTTTTAATAATTTTACTATGTACGTTGTATGCATGGGGTAGAGTGGTTAGTTTAAGGTAACTATGATGAGGATAGGGTAACTATAATGAGGATAGGGTAAGGGGAATGAGACCCCACTACCTCGAACTAGGGTTTATGGTACGCACCTGCGCGGCCCGGGCGTTATTATAAATAGACTACGCCGCTCGGAGTGAGTCAACGCCGCAACCGTTCGGCTTGTATCTTAACCACGATACTGAGGATAGGGGTCAGTGACCATCTTAGTGACTACACAGCGATTTTACATTTCGCCATTTTATGGTGCTTGCGGGTAATACATAGTTACACCTCCTATTTAGAGTTCTACTACTTTATTACAAGCAGTACCTTTGTGAATGATACCGTTTGTATCGATATATCCACCCTCATTCGTTACTACTCTATTGAGTGTTTCGAATGTCATGTTTGGTTTCAACAACATTACAGCTACAACGCTTTGCATGTCGTATTCAACCGACCAGTTGTTAGTACCCAATATACGAGTACCTAACACTCTACGATGAGTAGCCAACTTCTCAGCATCATGAACACCGTAGAAGTGATCATGTAACTCATCCATAATGGCTATACCTTCTAATTCAGGTAACTGGTCTGCACATTTGGTCTTAGTACCAGTATCGTTATAGATACGATACAAAGCCCATTTGTCACCATTCTTCTCGTAAGACCAATAGGCCTTGACATCGAGATGTGTTTTTGGTTGGCCTGGTGGACAAGACCAAATAACACACTGCTGATTAGATAACCATTCCATTTCCATATTATACCTCCTGGAACAATGCAATCATACGAATGAGTCTTTCAGCGCCGTCTTTATCGCCGTCGTTGTCGTAAGCCTCATATCCAGCTTCGAGACAGTCGATTAATATCTCTCTGTCTCTTTCATCCAATTCTCTACGTATATACGTAGGTTCATCGAATGACTGATGTGTGTCTCCTTCGAGTTGAGACAACTGATTAAGTGCGATGCTGTTCAAAGCATCATTGTAGATAAATACCTTTCTTTCCATAAGGTACCTCCTTAAGATTAATTTGACTACATACGTAATCATATAAAGACCATAGTACTCATATTACTATGGTCTTCTATCATTACTTATGCCTTAACTACAGTCATACCATCAAGTTTGAATCCCTGTGCTTCAATTGCCTTGAGGATTGATGCACCAGGTTTGTTGATATATTTCTTTGTGAGTTCCAGGAAGTTATCTCCTTCCTTAACATCGATCACAACCTTCTGTTTAGCAGGAGCAACTAACTCCTCTAACAGCGAGATTGTTTCCTGGTCTTCTACACCTTTAGTTAAGAGACCTAAGATCACCTTCCAGAGTTTCATCTCCTTCTGTGTCTTGTAGTAATCAGGATTCTTGTTACCTGATTTCTTTTCTGTGAGTGCAGCCACTTCATTGAATTTGTTTGTTACAGATGTAACGAGTGTTTTGTTAGCCATATGCGGCCTCCTTAAGATAATATAGTCCCCATAAAGGGGTTAGGATTTTCTTTGAACGGTGAAGTCATTCTAATATCCGTTTTGTTGTTAGTAGTTGTTCTCTGGTACACAGTCTGCGAACACTGTTACTGTCCAAGCAGAGGTACCATTCCAAGCGAGAGCAGATACAAAGTCCTCTGCATCTCTTTTGTTTTCCCATAAGAAAGCCTTCTCATGGTTTTCACAACGCCATTCTTTACGGTCATTATACCAAAGAGTAGTTACCCACTGATATGAAGTCTTGAGATCTCCATCATAGTGTGGAACAACAACGGCTGTATAGGCCTTCTGTGGCTTAGGGAACTTGCCACTTCTACCCCATTTTGTAAGTTTCATATTAATCCTCCTTAACGCTTAAGCGTGATAAACATACGAATGCTTTCGCACAAAGTCCCATTCCCTTTCTCCAATGGAAGTGTTTACATATCTTCCATACATTAACTATAAGCTTTCTCATACTTACTCCTTGGACAGTTTATAGTCATGTCCAGGACTTCGACATTAGTCGAGGTTGTGGTCAGCTTTGAAAGCATTTACGTAGAGTTCGTAAATGTAATCTTTCTCAGCCTGAGACAGTTCAATGCCCCACTTGAGTGCATCGAACTTAATCTCTCTCAGGACATCATCGAATGGAAGAGAAACGTTCCATACGATATCATCGAAGCAAGAAGCCATTTCGTCATCGTACAAATATGTAGCTTCAAAGACGAAACCAAACGGACCATTAACTCTAATGGCAAAGAAGGTATCCTGTGGATCCTTATAAACTGTGTGTGCGTATACCATACTGCACCTCCTTAAGATTGATTTGTTGTCCCCTAAGGGACTAGGATTTTCTTTATAAGTAGTGAAGTCAGTCTAATATCTACTTTGTTATTATTTACTTATACGTTCGATAAGTCTGTACAAGTAATCTTTCATACGAGGATACATTACACCCTCGTCTTTCAGGGAACCTCTAATCCAGTCCATATCGCCATCATAGACATTTACCTGAGCATCATAACACTGCTGTCGAAGATCACCATCTTCGATAGCATCCAACATCTTGTAAAACAAGTCCATAGGAATCAATACCTTATCCATAGTTATACCTCCATCAGCATTACTTTAGTAAGTCCCTGTACATTAGCCATGTGTTTAGCATGTACTTGTAAGTTACTTACATCTACCTCAGCCTGTGTAATGTATCGTGATGTAGATACATCAAACCCTTTGAAGTATTCAACCTTGCATGTACGACTGCCGTCCTCATTGATTGTGATTGTCTGGTCTACAAGACCATAAAGCATTGGTGTCATATTACACCTCCTTAAGATATGATAAACTCTCTCCGGTTGCGTATTAATGTTCTTTATTAATACGTTTACGTCCACTAACGTAGATAGAACCTGACTTACGAGCACGTCCCCATTCAGGGTGTTCGTATTTAACATCGAATGTTAAAGTAATATTATACTCTAACATCTCACACTTGATACTATCATGGATAATATCATTAAAGTTTTCCCATACTGAATCAGCGTATGCCTGTGTAACCTTGTCCATAGGTCACCTCCTTAAGATAATATTTTGATTATATAATATAATCATATAGTTACATAATATATTAATATTATGTAACCTATTATCATATTATTTAATTGCTTTATTATCGTTAATAGCTTTAATTCTATCGTATTTCCAGTTTATTAATACACGATCATCATCATCTACCAATATACCATTACCATACATATTAGTATATGTTTCTTTATGTTTAGTATTAGGTATATAGATTCTTTCATCTATATATTCTTTACCTACATATTTATCTAACCATATACCTTTATTATATATGGTATCTTTATCAAACTGTTTATCACTTATCATACCTAAACAACTAAGTATAATAACCTTATAACCCATATTATGAAATTCTTTTAACATATCAATATATTTATTGATAGGTTTAGCTTCATAGTATACCGATGCATCTAAATTATCTAATCTATTAAATACATTAGATACACCGTACAAATCAGCAATGGTTCCATCCATGTCAAAATAAACCACCTTGTTCATACTTAACTCCTTGCCTTAACAGGCCAATTTTACTGTGTTTTAAGGATATATAAGGTACCCTCTACTCCGGACACGCGCACCTTAGCGCCCCCGAAAGGTTCATTTTTCTGAACCACAATCCCTGCCCCTTTCACCAGCTCCTGTCTCATGAACCACAATCCCCTCACCCGGCGACAGGCGCAGGTTCAAAAAACCGGTTATAAAATCAATGGGTCATTTTTCTGAACTATCTCCTCTCTTACAATCACAGTATAATATATGTATGCTAGAACTGGAGTATAAGCCAAACACTGAGGACGCCGTAGGAGGACGAACCGTCTATTTCGATATGGACGGTACGATCGCAGACCTCTATGGTGTTAAAGACGTGTTCAAACGACTCGATAACAATGATGCCTCTCCTTATCGTGAAGCTACTCCGATTCCGGAATACGTTAACATGATGAAAGAGTTCAAGGACATGGGCTATCGTGTTGGTATTATTACAGCAGGTTCTCGCTTCCCTCCAAATACACCCGATACAGTGAAGGACAAAATGAACGCTGATACAGAGGCAGCTAAAGTCGATTGGCTCAAGACACAGGGCCTTTGGGACATTGTCGATACATTTCAGTTTGTTCCTTACGGTACCAGTAAATATGAAGTCGCTGACGACAAGACAGGTATCCTTGTTGATGATGAGGATAAGGTTTTGAACACGTGGTATAGTGACCGTATTAAAGCAGTCAACAAGAATAAAGCTATTCATTAAAATAACATTTCACCATTTAGCCATGCACAGTAAGATATAATTATGATACTAACTCAGGAAAAAGAAGATCGCATTTATAACGCCCTCGTAATAGGTATGTCCCTTGATGATGCATACATCTATGCTGGTCTCACGCCTCAGGAAATTGAAGCGGTAGCTGAGGACGATGCCCACCAGATCAAGTGGAAGCAGATCATCAAAGGCTTCGAATTTGGTCTTCTTGACCGCTTAAACAAAGTTAGTGAAAAGCAGGCAAAGGTCGGACGGGAAACCGCTACAACTTGGATGCTTGAACACATGTATCCTCGTTATAGTGGTAAACCTATGAACGACATGCCTGACATCCATTTGCATATCGATAGTACAGATCCAATAGATTACGACACAGTACGTGTTGTTAAGCCAGTAGAGCAGGAGACAAACAGTGGCAAAGAAGGAGTGCCTGAAACATCAGTCAGCGTCAATTAATATGATACGCATGCACACCGAAATACCATACGTCTTCCTGATTGGTGGATTCGGTGCCGGCAAGTCCATGACTGATGTTATGCTCTGCTTATTCCTCTACGCATGCTACGCTAAGAGCCCGGAACCAATCACAATCGGTATCCTTGGTGTTACAATTAAGTTGTTAAAGCAGACAGTAATCGCTGACCTTGAACGAGCGTTTGATGCAGCAGGTATTCCATATAGAGATAACAGCCAGGCAGGTACATTGACTGTTGGTCAGATCACATTTGTTTACTTAGCCATGCAGAACCCGGACGATATTTACGCCTTCAACTTCCACGCAGCTATCTGTGACGAGATCGATGAGGTCCCTGCAGACCGTGTTAAGAAGATTGTTACAGCTATTCAGGAACGTTGCCGTGCTATGATTCCTGCTTCTATTAATGGTAAGATGCCCGCACGCGAACCTTTCATATTTTTCAGTACAACAGCCCAGGGATTGGGTGGTACATATATGCTAACTGAGGAGTTTAGACAGAAGGGTGTTCCGCACGCAATCATTCGTGCGCGTACTCAGGACAATCCTTACCTCGCTCCAGGTCAGTTAAAACTGCTTCGTCAACTGTATACTGAAGATGAAGCACGTGCCTTCCTCGATGGCGAGTTCGTCAACTTGAGTGTTGGACGTGTTTACCCAGAGTTCAACCCTGCTAAGCATGTATATATGAAGTTCCCGGTTAAGACGGGTACCGTTACAGTAGACGAAAATGGTAAGAAACACTACACGGGTGAGACAATATATGTTGGCCAGGACTTCAATGCCGGCTACAACGCAGCGGTAATGGTTGTTGAACGTGCCGGTACAATGCATGTTGTCAATACAGCCCACTGGGATTACGTTGGTGATGGTGCAAGACAGCTCCGTCAGATGTACCCAACTAACCGCATCGTTATGATTCCGGATGCAAACGGTAAAGAAATCATGAGCGGATTCGTTGAAGAGTATGAGAATAACGACATCGAGATCTTCTGGAACAACATTAACCCGTCAATAACAGAACGTATCACTGGTGTTAATAAGGCCTTTAGAATGGGCCAGTTGGTAATTCATGAGGGTCAGGACAAACTTCAGATGTGTTTACAGACACGTGACTTCGATGATCAGGGTAAACCACGTAAAGGAAAGGGACCAAATGCATTAGACCATTGGGGAGATGCAATGGAATATGCTATTTGGCACATTATAAATCAGATTAAGGGATTCGACCGCATCCTTGCAGCAATAAGAGCGGTACATCATGTTAAAGAAGAGTTGAGGAGGGCCGCTTAATGAATACAACCCCACAGACAGAGAACATCGGAGGAGCTACAAACCCTGGCGCGTATGGCGTCGATGCTACATATAAAAACGCAATTCCAGCCCTTGAGTTCGCGAGTGGTGTTATCCCTCAGGATACATTACCTGCAGAATGGTGGAACTGGCTCTGGTATCAGACAACCGCAGAACAGTTACATACTGTAGCAGACTTAACAGGATTGTTTACTGAGATCAATAACCTGTTTGTACAGGCCGGAATTACACCATCTGCTGACGACCTGACACAGATTAAACAGGCCGTCTTAAAATTAGCAGACCAGAAATTAGCTTCTTATATCGATACATTAAGTATTACAGATGGTCAAATACAGTTTACAGATCCTCAGGACCCTGCAGATAAGAAGTTGTATGTACCTATTATCGGAGATACAACAGCATTAGAGACGTCCGCTAAGAATACTCTTGTAGCAGCTATTAATGAGGTTGTTACTAAGGGCGGTTCTTTAACGGACCTGGAAACAACTATTAAAACATCATTGGTAAATGCTATTAACGAGGTACGTGCTTTAGCCCTTTCCGGAGCAACAGGCAACATACCTGTAGGTACAATCATGCCATATGCAGGAGAAACACTCACTGCAGAACTCTCATTGTTCTATAGGCTCTGTGATGGGCAGAACTACACAGTTCGTCAGGGACCAGACGCTGACTATTTCAGACAGATATATGGAGTAGTAGGCCATTTGTATGGGTATGATGAAACCCTTCAGGAAGACAATTTCAATGTACCTGATTTAAGAGGAGGAGTCATCTACGGTGCAAATGCTAATGATCAGGATTACAATACAGGTCAGGCAATAGCTGCAGCAGACAGCAACCATGTACACCAGTACTCACAGGGTTCTGTAAATTATGGCTCAGCTATGAGTGCAGGAACACAGGGAGGTGCTACAATAACAGTTGTAACAGGCTATGGTCATTCTACTACCAATACAACACAGCCTTCCACAACCCATAGTGATAAAGGACCTCGTGTAAAAGGTGTGGCTATTAATTATATTATTAAGGTACGTTAAATGGAAATATCAGTATTAATTCCTTCACATCATAATTCTCCAATCTTGCAGAAGTGCATTAACAGTGTTGTCGAAGCAGCATCTAAAGAACCTTCCGCTGATGTTGATATCATTGTTATCGCACACAATCAGAAGTATGATGATATTAATTGCAGCCTGCCTATCCATATTCACCACATCGAGGACCCTAACAAAGAAATCTCAATTGGTGAATTACGTAATACGGCTATTGAGAAAGCGACCAAAGAGTATATTCTGTTTGTAGATGCTGATGACGTGTTAACACCGGAGGCATTTACTGAGTTTGTTAAGTATGATGGATTAGACGTTATTCAGGGTAAGACCCTTGTTAAAGGTACTTTGTACAATGCCCTTGACTACTGTTTCTGTACTAATATCTGTATTAAAAGGAATATGGTCATCGGCATATTCCCACATTTATCAGTATTTGAAGATGAGATATTCCAGCAGACATTCCAATCAAACCCACGATTGGTAGCAACAGAAAAATGTACGTGTAAGTATTCAGAACACATGGGAATTACAGGTATTCAAACAGGAGGAATGCACGATGGCACAGAAGAAGACTTCGTGTTTAAGTTGCATGCTTACTCTCGTTGGGCGCTTACTAATGATTATGTAAATAGAGAAAAGAAGCTTACAGCTTTTGCTTATTTGTTAATGGACTGGCTAACAGCTTTTGGTACAGACCTTAGTCCTTTACCTGCTTATGTTCAGTCTCGCCAAAACATAGGAAATATCGTCAACCTTAATCAGTTAGAGGAAAACGAAGCCTGTGAGACTGTTCCTAATGACGACCCTATCAACGGTGGAGAATATCAGCATAACCTGGAGCATAAACGAGCTCCTGTTATTAAAAAGATGTTTGTCTCATTAGCTCCTGCTTTTTATGTAGATAAGCATTGTAACTTAAACTGTAGCTACTGTAGACAGAAGAAGTTTGATATTGAGGAACGTACACCTAAGCAGATATTGGCTGACTTCAGAAAAGCTTACTATTTCATTAAGTCTCGTGTACAGGCTATGTATCCATCTATCTTAGGAGGAGAGCCAACACTCTGGGATGAGGAAGTACAGTATGGTGTTATGAATATCATTCAGGAGCCTGAGTATGCTTTGTTCACTAATGGGTATAATACAGATGCGCCTATTTATAATGATCCACGAGCACATGTCTTCCTACATATAGCGGATTGGGAAAAGAAGCCGGTTATTAAGGCCACAAGAGACCATATGTGTTTTAATATTATAATGGAAGGGGATAAGGTCGAACAGCTTATTGACTACATTAACAATGATTTCCCTGAGCAGTATAAGGATATCTTGTACATTAGCCCATGCCGTTCGAACGACCCTAAGAAAGCAGGAACTCTTGAGCAACTTAAGCACTTACAGGAAGCCACAGGCTTAAAAATCTTTAGTGAAGACATCCTGTCTAAGGATATACGCGAACAGCAGAAACGATGTTTCTCAATTGAAAGAGACTTACAGATATACTGTGATACTTTCACATATGTTCCATGCTGTGCACCAGAGTTCTATGAGCCTATCAACCTGTACAGAATCAACAGAAATATCGAGCCTTGCTTTAAGCAGAACTGCCAGGATTGTGTAACCTATATCTGGCATCTTCGTGGAGAGGAGAATAAATGAGGAAAATTATATGCGTACTCGTAATTGGATTATTTTTATCATCGTCAGCTTACTCACAGGATGCCTGGTCACCAGCATATTCTTTATTAGACAAAATCGAAGACAGTCTGAACGAATTGCAGAACTCGAACGAGCAAATGCAGAATTCGAACAGCGATATGCAGACTGTAATCGACAACTCACAGATGTCTGTAATACGCTTGAGGATAATAATCGGCGAGCAGGAGAAATTGCTCGATCAATGGCAGAACAATTGGATACAGACGCAGGAAATATTGAGAAAACAAGAGCTCTTGTTAGACTCTTACGAGAAGAAATTAAGGTTCTGGAGGACAGCTACACCAGTATTAGTAGTAGTGTCCGTCGGGATAACGATACTAATAGTGGGGGCATGTAAATGAATATACAGCACGCAGCTAAGTTAGCAGAATCCAAAGATCAGTACATTCAGAAATATTTCGGAGCCATGGCTAAAATGGGTATACCGTCTACCTTAGCAGGAGACAGTACACCTATATTACGCTTCCGTGGACGGGATATTGATGAATTGATGGGTATTGCTGAAGATGCGGTTAAGGCCAATTACATCAGTAAATATAATAATTACGATACTCTCCAGGATGCTCACGATAAAATGTTCCTCAAGATCGCTGGAGATACGTTATTTAATCCGAAGACAGGGATCGGTACAGTAGCTGATCCGTCTGTGTATACCCGTAGTAATGTACCTATTATGATGGGACCTTTCGAGGAAAGCAATGTTTATGCTTCGGGAGGGTTACCTGCCATCATTATTGATAAGAAGTCCCGCGCTATGACAATGCAGGGTGCTACATTCAAAGCATATCGTGACTTCTGGGATAACGACAAAATCAATATGTTGGAAGAGGCTGCCGCTACAACAGGCTTTAATGATCATATCGCTGATGCAACAGCCGAGGACTTTATCTACGGTGGCTCAATCCTTTATCCAGTATTCGATAAAGATACTCCGGGTAAGATGCTCCAGGACATGGAAAAGAGCATGAAACTGGAGAAAGGTTGTATTAAACGATGGGTCAACGTCGATCGCTGGAATCTCACAATTGTTCCTTCTTACATTGTAACAGCTGAAGATTACTTACATCCTAAGACAATATACATTCCACAGTCGTCATTAGAAATCCACACGTCACGTGTTGCATTCCTGAAACCGAAACCGATGCCGTATTGGGTTTACCTGTTGAACCTTGGATGGTGTCCTTCAGACATGTGTGGCTGGATGCGTGCGTACTACGGATACGAAATCACATGCCAGTCAATCCCTGTTATGGCACAGCAGATGTCACTCTTGCTCTATCGCATGCCTTTGGATGCGTTAAACGCAACCCTTGGTGTTGAGAAAGTTAAAGAACTGATGAAGATTAATGAAGAGAAGATGGCCGATTGGTCTGCCGTATCTCCAAAAGCAGTCAACATGGTAGGTGAGGTTGAAGTTGTTGATCGTACTTACACAGGTATTGAACAGTTAATGGGTACAATGAAGAGTGATCTCGCTTCTCAGACAGGGTTACCGGAACCTTCATTGTGGCATACACCAAACAAAGGCTTTAGTGATAACACCCAGGAATCATTACTTAAGCAGTCTGAGACATTACGTATGTCACAGACATGTCTCGAACGCTCAATGAAGCCATGTACAGATGCATTAATAGCCCACGTGTTTGGTAAGGATTCAGAAGAATGGGCAAATCGTGACTATGTTAAGATGACATTTAACAAGCCAGTTATCAGTACAGAGAAAGATCTTGCTGAGGTTGGTGCACGTTTCGCTGCTTCTGTTTCATCATTCTGTCAGGCCGGTGTTTCTCCAGACATCGCACTCAAGCTTAGTTCACAGTTCTTCCCAACAGTTAAGATTACCCAGGAGATGTTGGACATGGCTAAGAAGTCATATGAAGAGGCATTGGACAAGAAAGAGAAGATGGGTGCAGGACAGGGTAATACGATGGCTAGTTCAGGAGCGGGCAAAACTACAGGCTCGTTCACCAAGCCAAAATAAAAATAATTTGATAAAAGCATAAAGCAAAAAATAAATAAAGCAAGAGGTGTAATATGGCAACAAATAGCAAGTGGCACATAAGTCGCAAGTTTATTGGCTTCATTTTGACCCTGATAACACTTACAGTACTTGGTGTAGTAGGAAAAGGAGAGGGAATGGCTCCTTACATTGTAGGATTGTTTGTAGCGTATACTACAGGCAATGTAGCTCAGAAAGCTACAGCAAAGGAGGTGACACATGACGTTGAGTGAATTCATTACTAAGAACAGTGGAAAGGGGGTTGACTATGATGGAGTTTACGGAGCCCAGTGCGTTGACCTCTTTCGCCAGTATTCAAAAGACGTATTAGGCATTAAGGAAAAGCTTGAACCTTGTTCTTCAAGTGGAGGAGCAAAGGACCTTTTCTTGGATTACGACAAGATGCCTTTGATGAAAAAGTACTTCGCCAAAGTACGTAAGCCATGCATCGGAGATATTGCTGTTTGGGGAGCAACAGCAAAAAATCCATACGGCCACGTTGCCATCGTATTGACTGACCTGGGCAAAGACCTGATCGTGTTTGAACAGGATGGCTTTAAGCAGGATGGGGCTAAGATTAGCTTAAGAGGCTGCACAGGCTTGTTAGGTGTTTTAAGGGGACGCGCATGAGTGACATCAACTTAACTGAACAGGTTCTTGCACTTGTTCAGGGTGTTAGTACCCTTACAACTAAGATGGATGCCATTCAACAGTCGATAGATGCGTTGAAGGATATCCCAAACAGGCTGCAGGGTCATGATTTAAGACTTGAACAGATCGACCTTTCATTACAGAGAGGCGATCAGAAGTTCAGTAAGATAGACGATAAGTTTGATAAGATGGATAAACGATTAGATAAGCTTGAACAGGCTGAGGGAGAAAAAGCTAAGGCAACATTGCAGAAGATATGGCAATATATCCTGATAGCCCTGGTAGGAGCTATCCTGTCGAATATACCGACAATCATTCAATCGTTGTCAAAATGACCTTACTTAAGTAAGGTCAATTCCGTATACTTAATATAAAAGAGGTATTTTCAATGAGTGCACAGATTCCAGAAACGATGCTCCTTAGTGACTTACTCAAACCAACCGGTTATGACTGTCCTGAAGATCTTCAGGGTAAGACATTCGAAGAAGCCACAACAGGTGGCGGAGGGGATATCGACATTGAAACAAACAAATCCCTTACAATTTCACAAAACGGTACAGTAGTAATTGATCCTTCAGAGGGCTACGATGTCATGAAGAAGGTTACAGCTACCGTAAACGTACCAGCAAGCGGTGGTATAACTAAACTCTATGCATGGGAAGAAGAAGATGAGGGAGTAGTTTATCTTACTGCATCAGAACATCCTGGAGTAGGTGACAAAGCATATGAACAGGGCTCAAGAATTGGTTCTACTATTACAGGCGTGTCAATATCCGAAGTTGCAGAAAACACTATCACAGTTGGTAGCTATGTTTGTACAAGGCAACCGTCCGCTGATGTAAATCCTTTGTGGAGTTAAGCTATGCAGTTAGTAGGAGATATGGCTATTAAAGATCTGACCCCGAAGTCCACAAACATTGGGGATCGAATCGTTAAGAACATGCGTATTTGTGGATCAGGCATCTACACATATGCAAGACGTGAAGCCCATCTCCTGCATCTCGATCCTGTACCTGAAAAATACAAGAATCTTGAATTCATCAATGTATATAGACCACCTGAAATCCTGGAGAAGTTCAAAGACTACTTCGCCAGGGTACCAATCATTACAGGACATCACGTTAAAGTCGACAGACAGAACGCTAAAGATCTTGTTGTTGGTATGGTAGGCGATACCGTTGAATCTGAAGTAGATAAGGATGATGGAGAGACATATCTGTATACGACAGGTACAATCGTCGCAGGCGATGGTGTAGATGCGTATGAGAACTATGGTCAGTTAAGTGTTGGCTATGACCCAGAGATGGCATGGGAAGAAGGCGTCCATAATGGTGTTCAGTACCAGGCAGTATTGAAAGGATTTAAGGACGTAAATCACTTATTAATTTGTAAGGTCGCGAGAGGCGGGCCACAATGTATGGTTATGGACTCTCTTGACGAATTATCTCCGTTGGAGAGATTCATACACCAAAATCAAAATGGAGGCGAAGATATGGGAATCTTCAAAAAGATTTTCGGTTCTACAGCTAACAAAGCATTGGCAGGAGATGAACAGCTTGTGCCCGTTTATCTCGAATCAATCGCGTTAGGTGCAGATCCAAAGGTTCAGGTTCAGAAGATTCGTGACATCGTCGGTGACTCTGATGATACTTTCAAAGAGTATCTCGGTGAACTGGAGATGGCAGGAGATGAAAAGCCTGAAGTTGTTAAGAAAGCTGTAGACATTGTTTCAGCTTACTATAAAGAGCATCTTGCCGGAGACGAGAAGTCAAAAGGTAGTGATGACGCAACTGACCTTCCACCTAAAGCAGGTGATGAAAAAACAGTAACCGTTAAAAAGGATGACAAAGACGGCAAAGAAGAAAAGAACGTCGAAGTCAAGAAAGACGGCAAAGAAACAAAAGACATCGAAGTCAAGAAAGACGGAGATAAGAAAGATGTTGTAGTTAAGGAAGCAGGCGATCAGAAAGCTTGTGGTGATGCAATTGACTACGACCTGTTGGCTGACAAAGTAGTTGCTCGTATGACAGCTATGAATCAGAAGACAGCTGGTGATGAGGGTGACGCAGGTGTTCCTGATAACTCTATGATCATGAATGGTGACTCTGCTGGAGACAGTGTTAAAGGCAGTGATGACGTAATGAAGGATATCTGGGGGTAATAAATGGCAGCAGTATCTAACATGGGACCATTTAGTCCTGTAAGTCTTAAAGGTAACGCACGCGTAAACGGCGTTCCTGTATTTGTTGATAAACTTCCGATTACCATTGGTGGTATTGCGGGAGAAAACGTACACTTCGGACGTGTTGTTTCAATCGACCCTCTGAAGAGACGTGAATTTGTTGAAGGATGTCCTTCAGGCAATATCATCAAAGGTATTGCAATGCTGGATCCAACAATCATGCGCGTTGATCCGGGCATGAACGATTACTACTTTGCAGGTCGTCCGATGACAGCAACAGTAGTAGGTATCATCGAAATCAAAGAATATGATACTACAAAAGATGCTCCGATGGAAGGTTCAACAGTTTGGGCTAACAACACTAACGGGCTTCTTGCATTCAATGACGGAACAGACATCAGTGCTTCAGGCTACACAAAGCTCAACGCTTATGTATACGAAACACTCGATCCAAACGGTGCTAAAGTAGCATTCGGTCTTCCATCATTCACAGCTTCACAGACACGTGAATCGACTGAAACAGCCGCAACACCTACAGCTTCTCCAGCAGCAGGTGAAGTAGCAGTTGGGACAGCAGTACAGCTTGCTTCAACAACAGAAGGTGCAACAATCTTCTACACATTGGATGGTACAACACCGGATATGTCTTCTGACATATTCAAACCGGATATGCCTATTGTTATCACAGCAGGTGTTACAATTAAGGCAATTGCAATTGGCGATGGCTTCGATCCATCAGCAGTGCTCACAGCAGCTTACACTGTAGCATAAGGAGGAAATGAATGAAACTTAGTACAGGTACTGGTTTTAGCAGACTCGGAGGAATCCTTGAAAACTTTGTAGGCTCTGACAAGGGTCTTAGCAAAGCATTGGGTGACTGCGAGTTCTCAATGGGACTTGCTACAGAAGCAGGCTTTGGTGTTCCTGCTCATGCAGCTGACGACGTAGTCTTCATGGGTGACTCAGCTCACCTCGGTGACAAACAGATCAGCGCAGCAGCTGAAGCAATGTTGAAACAGCATCAGGACAAGGTTCAGATTAAACCTATGTTTGATGCACAGCGTCAGAAGTGGGATATGAAGTTCTGTATGGCTGGTGATGAAGGATTTGATCCTCTCGCAGCTCAGGTACTTAGCCCATGGAACATCACATACCTCAACAAGGTATGGAAAGAACCTCTTGCTTATTCAAGAGCAAAGGAAATGGTCCGCACAGAACATGCAGGCAACAACCCGTTTGCTGAGTTCTTCACATTGTTCCTCGAAGAGTATGCTGGATGGGGCGTAATCGGCCAGACTGGTTCACTCCAGAACAACATGACAAACGATGTTAATGTAAAGAACGGTATGCTCAGTGCTCCTATCATCAACATGATGGGTACATACACATTAACACTTGAAGAGCAGAAACGCAAATCATGGGGTGCTCTTGGTTCAAGTCCTCTTGCACGCAAGCAGTCATACCTCAACTACGTAATGGACATGATGGACTCAATCCTGATTTACTTCGGTAACCAGGAAACAAATACAATGGGTCTCTTGGACATTAACCCGATCCGTGTTTGGGATACTGGAAAATCGATGAAAGACATCTTCTTCAGTAACACATCAACAACACGTGGTTCGGATGCATTCCGCATTATCGCAGGCAAGATCAACGAATTCTTGACAGACGCTGACAACAAGTTCAGCCACATCAAGATTGCTGTATCTCCTGAAGCATACAACTACCTCACATCAATGCCTTACAGTGATGCTTACGATGCTACAACAGCAATGGAAACATTCGCTAAGTCATACCTTGCAGGTAAAGGTCCAAACGGATCAACACCTACAATCGAGTGGGTAGCAGAACCTCTCTTGAAAGCAAACTCTTTGGTAAACCCAAATCCGTTCGATTACATGGTAATCAGTGCACCGGAAATTGGTGGTGGGCCAGAAGACGAAAAGCAGGCAACAAACTTCTATGCAACAGCATTGAACAAGTTTGTATTCCCAGTGATCCCTGGTATGTACAACCACCAGTACAAGACACTCCGCCGTGTCGCAGGTATCATCGCACCAATCCCTGCAGCTACTCGCGTATATGCAGGTTTCGGAGTTCAGGAGTAAGCTATGAGATGGTTAAAGAGTACAACTCAGAAAACGTATACAGCCAACGGAAAGCTCATTCCGGCATGTGTTACACCACGCAACGAGTGGCTTAAGGTAACTGAACCGGAATACCACGAGCTGAAGTCAATCGCTGTTATTGCGAGTCTGATTAAAGCAGGAGGTATTCTTGTTACCACAAAGGAACCTGCGGAGCTTCGTAACTCGCTCGAAGGTCTGAAGGATTCCAATGCTGAGCTGATTGCCCGCAATACACAGTTGGAAGAAGAAATTAAACAACTGAAATCTACATCGTCTACGGATGATGTAGAGGCTGTTAAAAAAGAAGCACGTCAGGAGCTGAAGGACAAACAGAAGGCCCTTGACGATGCTAAAGCTGAGATTGAACGTCTTCAACAGTTATTAGCTGAAAAGGACGCTGAATAGGAGGAAAGGGTATCCGTATGACAACACCGTTTGTTGAACTGAACGATTTCAAATTCAAAGACAGATTCGTGGATATTACGGATACCCAACTCTCTCAAGCACTACAGATGATTAATGCACAATTTTCCGGAGTCTACACTTTATGGGGACTCCTGCCTCCTAAAGATGCGCAGGCGAAACGAGAGTTGTGCATTAATTACCTGTTGGCTTGGAAACTGATGGAACTGTATCCAGACAGTGCAGTTGATTCATCAGGAATGGGGGCTATGCCTTTAAGCTCAAAGAAGGTAGGCCCTATCACAATTAAATATAAGGATGGTGTTCGTCAGCAGGGTGCAGGCGTGCTCGATATGTTAGCTACGAACGAGTACGGTATGGAAGCACTCATGATGTTACAGAGTGCTCCTGAAATGTATATGGTGTTTGCATAATGGGTGTTTACGGTAATTTCTTAACTCCTTTTCCTGAATTAAAAGAACGCCTCACTGTATGGACTTTAGATGATCGTTCCGATGAACGTACCATAATCGGTATTTATATGACTACAGGTGGAGGTGGGATCAAACGTAAGAAATACACCAGTGGCAATACATCATTAGACATCCAGGATTCCGATGAGCTATATGTTAGTCATAAGTATGATGACAAGATAAAGGTTGGTGACTACTTCTTAAGAGGTAAAGACAGTCGTATTTATCGCGTCATTAACGAAAAGCCGTATGATATGGCAGCCGGGTATCATTGGTTCGATGTAGAACGTGTTACAGGGGCTACTCCGGATAAGAACGAGCCATTACCTGTAAAGGAGGGATATTTTGCTTAATACACAGTCACTACGTGAAACCCTCAAAGAAATATTTGGTGTTGAAGACAAGTATCTTGTACCCATATCTACGAACTGGTTTGTTCCTACGACCGATCCTGAAGACAAAGTTGGCACGTGGATAGGGTATAGGATACTTTCAAAGAAGCCTTATGCTCGTGCTTATCAGTATGGACTTTACATGGTTAAGCCATTTAAGATTCGTATTCGACTTTCTTTCGTTGGTCCTGAGGCTGAGAAGTTTGCAGACCGGGTTATGTTGTGGGAAGACCGTACGGATGTTACTGAAGCATTTGAAAAACACCAGGCACAGATTAATTATACAGATAGGGAATCCTTTACATATCCGGTACGTAACGGTGGCTTCAATGATAGCTTGTGTTGGGTCGTTGACTTATCAGCACAGACATCTTATGAAATAGATACAAAACAGAAACCGTGGATTGAGCCACGGGGTTAAAGGAGGATAAAATGGATGTAAATAACTACATCGGTAGTTTTGCAGACGAGAATGTTGCGTTCACGACCCAGGTAATCCGTTCCCGTGTAATTGGTGACAATTACTGGAAGCTGATGATCTTCGTTGAAGACGACCGTTTCGTTGACACAACTGACTGGGTTAATGTTCCGGGCTCAAGCAAGTTCAAAGCATTGACTGTCACAGCTGTAGACTACGCTCAGCATACATCAGGACTCTTACGTTCTTGGCTGTATGATTTCTTCTGTAACGGATTCTCAGGGGATTGTATCCTCGTGGCATGTGGCACAAAGGTAACAGAAACCACAACTGTTGTTTACTCAGCAGACGGTGTTACTTTCTATTCAGATGCAGAGATGACAACAGAAGTAACAATTCCTGCCGGCAAGACACCTGTTCCTACAGGTACTGTTAATGAGTATGCGTATACAACATACGGAGACTCATCAACATTCATCGCTGACATGGAAGAGGCATATGAACTCTTAAAAGCATATGCATATCATAAAACAGTATGCGCAGGTGGTACATACAGTATTGACCCTGCAATTGCTGTTGCATTGGCAGGTAAATGTGCAGGAGACAAACAGCTTCTTTCTGCCGCTCCTTACCTTCCATTTACCACACAGGACCCGTCAGATGCTACAACTGATGAATTGTACGTTGCTTTGCAGACAGCAGACAAAGACGCATTCATGTCTTGTTACGCCGACGCCTCAAGAAACTCAGCTCTGTACTCACTCGGTTTAGCCTTTGTTAACCTTAATGGTTCAGGTACTTGTGTTGGTACATCGTTAGATATGATTAAGTCTAACAACATTGCATCATCAGGCAAAGGAGGTGCAAACCTCTCTAAACCTATTCGTGATGCATTGAAGGCATTGAATATCCAGACATTTAAGCCTGTTGGTGACAACACAGCAAATGTCGCGGCTGTTGGTGATACTACACTTAAGGGTGAAATCGTTGCAGCTGACTGGATCATTGCATACGTAACATATATGACAAAGGTGGCTATCGCAAGAATGATTACTGTTCCTGACTTCTTAAAGAACTCAGAGAACTACAGTAAGATTGTTAGCACACTTACACTCTATCTTCCATTGTTTGGTGAAGATGGTTCAAAGAGACTGTCAGGTATGCTTATCACTGCTCCTTCATTCAAGGAACTTCCTGATGCAGACAAGGATGAAATCATCATCCCGAACGCTTGGGTTGCAACATATACTGACCACGTGAGAACAGTTAAAATCACTGGTTCTTTGTATATAGGAGGATAAAATGGCACAGCCGATTATTCGTGGTATCCAGGCTGTAGGTGCAGTAGATATTTTCTACAAGTACAACAGCGCAGACAACAAACTGATTATCCCGAACAACCTGATCAAGATGGGCGACAATACAGCCGATGTTGAAATTGATACTGCAGCAGGTC